>OGPY01000021.1_pt1 | contig 141306 bp, 127 predicted proteins | sample 1553121 | NCBI WGS metagenome assembly OGPY01 (sample SAMEA2580004, study PRJEB22360) | human gut metagenome
TAGCTTCCCTCGTATTGTCTGGTTTCCTCGTAGGTTAATGTCTTCATATATTCCTTCCTTTCCAGTATAATAAAAATGCATCGTCTGCGACTTCCACCACTGAGGATACACAGGAGACGGTGTTGGATGTGAACTCCGATGATATTACCAGCTTCCGCTATGTATATGAGGGAGAGACCTATGCCTTTGAAAAAAAGGATGAAACATGGTACTATACGGACGATCATTCCCTTAATCTGAACCAGGAGCGTATCAAGGCGATGATCCTGAAGGTGGCACCGTTAAAGGCAGATCAGGTGATTGAAAATGTGACGGATATGTCACAGTACGGACTGGCGGATCCGGAGCGTACCATTCAGTACGAGACTGCAGATCGCAGCGTGATCATTAATGTCGGTAATCTGAATTCCATGACCAGCCAGTATTACGTCGCATTTCCCTCTGAAATGAAAGTGTATGTCGTGGCCACCAACGTGGTGACAGGCTTCAATTATACACTGGAGGATCTGGTGGAGGTGGAGGAGACTGCTGAAGAGACAGAAAGCACCGAAGCTACAGATACTACGATAACGGAAAGCGAGACAACGGAAACTGCGACGGAGACCGAGAATGTCGAGGCTGAAACCGCAGAAAGTGAAACAGTGGCAACAGAAACTACGGAAACCGTGGAAGCCAAATAAGTATCACAAATAATAAAGACTGCCCCTGCAAAAGAGGCAGTCTTCACTATTGTTAGGGATTTTCTCCACGAATGACAATAATGTCATTTAATTTTAATATCGTATCTTTTTGAGGCAGAATGGACAGATCCTCCCGCAGAATGAGGAAGATCGTGACCTGTTCTGCCTCTTCCATTTCTTCCACGGATTTGCCCGCAAAGCGTTTATCTACGAAGATCTCGGCGATCTCATGAATATCTGCTTCTTTAATATTAGAGAGACTGCTTTTGCGCTGGTACTGTTCCACAAAACCGGCACTGATGATACCGGTGGGGATAGCCACAGCACCGACACCGAGATAGGCGATACAGATTGCCATGATCCGGCCAAGCGTGGTGATGGGATAGATGTCTCCGTAGCCTACGGTGAGCAGCGTTGACATGCTCCACCAGATGCCGCTGAAAGCGTTGCGGAATACTTCCGGCTGGGAATCATGCTCCACACTGTACATGCACAGACTGCTGGCGAGCATCAGGATCAGTACGATGAACACGGAGGAAATGATCTGATTGCGTTTTTCATATAATACCGTAGTGATAACATTGAAAGAATCATATCGGGCATTCAGGCGGAACAGATGGAAGATTCTCGCCACCCGCAGCATCCGGAAGATGACCATACCGGACAGGAAGAAAAAGGGTAAAATTGTCAGCAGGTCGATAATGCCGTCGAAGGAGATCAGAAACCGCAACCGGGAGCGGAACTCGCTTTTATCAGGATATAGATAGTCCGCAGTCCAGATCCGCAGAATATATTCCACACAGAAGATCAGAATAGTGATAACCTCGATCACGTGAAATGCTGGAAATAAAAAAGCAAGCTCATCAAAGGTTTGCAGAAAAGTCACCAGAATATTTGCACAGATAACGATAGCAATAAAAATATCAAAGAGCCGGCTCAGACGGTTACTTTTGTCACCGATCTGGATGATGTTAAATACTTTTTTCTTCATGTTGAATCCTCAATGTTTTCTGGGGCAGCGCCAGTGAATGTTTGTGATTCCATCATACGGAGGTGGAAGAGGAAAGTCAAGAAATGCGGTGACAGAATCCGTCAACTTTCTTAAAAACAGTCATATATTATAGTAAATCCAAATACAATGAAAGGATACAAAAATATATGGCTAGATTTACAAATCAGGCACAGCTTCGCTATGGAAATGAGATTACAAACTCCAATATAGCAGTGGGTGAGATCACGGAGGTATTGTCTGCAACCAAGACAGCAGTGCGGGATACCTACGGGCAGAATGAAAATGTTACGTATGTGATCAGCATTGTGAACTCAGGCACTACAGCATTTAACGGAATTACAGTAACGGATAATCTGGGAGAGTATTTGTTTAATACCAGAGAACTGACACCTCTGACGTATATTCCGGGGACCGTAAAATACTATGCAAACGGAATTTTACAGGCAACACCGGCTGTAACGGCAGGCCCTCCTCTGACAATCACGGGAATTACCGTGCCTGCGGGAGGTAATGTGACACTTACCTATGAGGCTGAGGTGAACTCTTATGCACCGCTGGCAGCAGAGGCTTCCATTACGAATACGGCGACGATTGCCGGGGCAGGGGTCACTCCTGTTACTGTGAACGAGACAGTAAATGCGGTAAGCGGACCGCTTCTTACGATCACAAAGTCCGTTAGTCCCGTACCCGTGACAGAGAATGGAACATTGACGTATACGTTCCTGATACAGAATCTGGGGAATACAGCAGATGCAGCTACCGGTGTCGTGATCACAGATACCTTTAATCCCGTATTGGAGAATCTGACTGTGAATTTTAATGGAACTGCATGGGCAGAGGGAACAAACTATACGTATGATACGACTACCGGATTATTTACCGGAACTGCAGGAGGTATTACCGTACCCGCAGCGACTTACACCCAGGATCCCGTTACAGGAGCGTGGGGGATCAATCCCGGCGTCAGCACGCTGGTGATCTCCGGAACCGTATAAGGGCTGTCGCCGTATAAATCTAAAATAAAAAGTCACTGGAAGTACATAAATGTCCTCCCAGTGACTTTTTATTTTATCCTTGCATGGCTTGTAGCTTAGCCAAAGTATCTCTTTAACAATCCTTCGAATGCTTTGCCATGTCTTGCTTCGTCTTTTGCCATTTCATGAACAGTGTCATGGATAGCGTCTAAGTCTGCTGCTTTGGCACGTTTTGCAAGGTCGAATTTACCCGCTGTTGCACCATTTTCAGCGTCAACACGCATCTGCAGGTTTTTCTTTGTGGAATCAGTTACTACTTCACCAAGAAGTTCTGCAAATTTTGCAGCATGCTCTGCTTCTTCCCAAGCTGCTTTTTCATAGTAAAGGCCTACTTCGGGATAGCCTTCACGGTGTGCTACTCTTGCCATAGCAAGATACATTCCTACTTCTGAACATTCTCCTTCAAAATTCGCGCGAAGGTCAGCTACGATGTCTTCGCTGACACCCTTAGCAACTCCTACTACATGTTCTGCTGCCCATTCTCTTTCGCCAGTCTGCTCTTTGAATTTTTCTGCCGGTGCCTTGCAAACCGGGCACTGCTCTGGTGCACTGTCTCCTTCGTGAACATATCCACATACGCTGCATACAAATTTCTTCATACTAATACACTCTCCTTTTGATAAATTAGTTTAACCACTTTTGTGATTTATAAACATTTTTTACAGATGCCGTAAAAATAGATTTCATGTCCTTCTATTTTTCCGGGAAACTCGTCATCCATCTTGGTATCCAATTCAAAATCCCAGTCGGCTTCCAAATCGATTACCTGTCTGCAACGACGACAAATAAAATGATTGTGTGGGGTGGTCGTTGCATCAAAATGCTCTACCCCGTCACCACAGTTCAATCGCAAAATCTCACCACAGTCTGCTAATAAGTTTAAATTTCGGTATACCGTTCCTAAACTTATCTTAGGAAATTCTTCTCTGATTTTCTGATATACCTGCTCCGCAGTCGGATGAGACTTTGTTGAACGCAGATAGACTAACACAGCTTCCCGCTGCCTGCTATACTTGAGTCCAGCCATATCTCACGCTCCTTTTTGATAATAGTAACTGTTACTGTTATTACTATATATCATTTATCTTTGCTTGTCAATACTTTTTCTCAATAAATTTTATTTTTTTCACATTCGACATTTTTCTACATAATATATAGTAAAAACAAAAAAGGAGTTTCTATGAATCTTTCAAAGAAACCATTAGCAATGGCATATGTCCCATGGCAGACTTTTGAAAATGTCATGGAGGGCGAATGTGCCTTAAGACACGGCACCATTTTCGAAGATTTAGTTTTTCCGTTTGTTGGTGCACAGGCTGCCTGCCAGGCAGACCGCAGTCAAAACCACTCCCATTCCGGTTCTTGTGGCTGCCATAACCGACAGCCCTATATGCAAAACAACTCCTGTGGAAGGCGAGGTGTTTATTGATGAATCAAAACAGACATTCAAAGCATCAGAAAATGACCGCTGTACGTGAGGCCGGATTCTGCATGATTGACGCCGGTATGTATTTGGATACTCATCCTTGCGATGGCAAGGCAATGGATTATTTCAACCGTTACCAGCAGATGTACAAAGAAGCCGTCTGCGATTACGAAAAACACTGCGGACCGTTATTTTTAACCGGTATTGATACAAACGATGGCTGGACCTGGACCGATGAACCGTGGCCATGGGAAGGGGGGTGCAGCTGATGTGGACGTATGAACGACGACTGGAATACCCGGTCAATATCAAAACGCCGAATGCAAAATTGGCAAAAGTAATAATCAGTCAGCTGGGTGGACCCGATGGAGAATTAGGCGCTGCCATGCGTTACCTTTCCCAGCGCTATTCCAACACAAACCGAAAAGTAGCCGGTGTGCTTACGGATATCGGTACCGAGGAACTCGCTCACACGGAAATGATTTGTGCCATTGTTCACCAGCTCACGAAAAACTTAAACGCAAAAGAATTGGAAGAACAGGGATTTGCCCCTTATTATATCGACCACACCATCGGCATCTGGCCACAGGCTGCATCCGGTGAGCCTTGGAGCGCAACCAGCATTCAGTCAACCGGTGACCCGCTTGCCGATATGCATGAAGATATGGCGGCAGAGCAGAAGGCTCGACTGACCTATGATAACATTCTGCGTCTTGTAAAAGACCCGGATGTCTGCGATCCGATTCGCTTCCTGCGTGAACGCGAACTGGTGCACTACCAGCGCTTTGGCGAAAGCCTTCGTCTGCTGCAGGATGATTTGAACAAGAAAAACTTCTATGCGTACAACCCGGATTTCGACAAACAGTTCTGCAAATAGATTTCTGCATTTTTTTAAAAGGGCAGTTCACATACTCGTGAGCTGCCCTTCTCTTCTTATTTTTTAGTTCGAATAGCTTTTGCCCTACACCATGCACCATAATAATTTTTACCATTATTGGTTACATACCCGCGAACTCTTAAATAATATTTCTTCGCCAGCCTGTTCATCGTAGTAGCAGTCGAATAAGAACTGCGGATGGATTTTGCCTTTTTGAACTTTTTGCTGGTTGCATATTGGTACTGATAAATAGCACCTTTATTCTTTCATCTTTATGCCTCCTTATATTTTTCATAAGCCACCTTAAGTCCGGATAAATCGTTTCTGTTTTTTATCGAATCCGATGAAATCGTCTTTATTCCTTTTGGACGGTACTTATCTTTATTTGTCTCCTCCGCATCACACGTGTACGATTTTTCTTTTGTGACAAGCTTACCGTTTTTTATCGCACAGGCAGTCATATCGCCCTCATATTGTGCCGGTATTTCACCCATATTCACAATACCGCTTTCGATAATCAAACCCTTTTTTCCCGGCCGGTAATAAAATTCAGTCCGTGCCGTCAACTCGTCTACCTCCCCCGCCGCATATGCACCCTTTTCTTCGGAGTAAGAATAAAAACGGGCAAGATAACCATACTTTCCGGTTCCAAAATTAATTCCTAAACACGTTACAATCAGTTCCGGAATGTTGTCACCATTTACATCATAAAGAAAATAGCTGTAATCGGATACATATCCTGTTTTTCCGTTTTCGGTATAGCCCTTCACTTTCAATTTCTTACTTAGTATTTTTCGATAGGCATCCCGCCATCTATCCGCTATCGGAACCGGCGTCTGTGTCGGTTCCGGTGTCGCTGTCGGAGTCTCTGTGGCAGTTGCTTGGACTTGCTGCTCCGGAGCTGGCGTCGGTGCCGTCCGTTTTTCCTGCAACGCATTTGCCCCAAGGAAAATACCGGTTCCTATACTACCAATTGCAGCCAAACCGGCAACTGTCATCGTAACTTTTCCTGCAACAGTCTTTAAAAAACCTTTGGAAGCTTGTTTTGCAATCTTTGCTCCCTGATTCATTACCGACGCAGCCGATGGAATCACAAAGCCAGCGTTTTGTAAAAATGCCTGCTCTTCTTTGCGAAGCAGGAAAAGAAGAAGCGGAAGTGGTGCCATACTGTAGAGTTTGCAGCCTTTTTTCTGCAATTCCTCGGATTTCTTTTTAATTGCCTTGCGCCCATAATTCAAACGGGATTTCACGGTATTTTCCGAACATTCCATTGCCTCCGCAATTTCACGAATACTCGCACCCTCAAAATGAAACATCAAAATACACATTCTCTGGTCATCCGGCAGTGTATCTAACATTTCATGAACCATTTCCTGCGTTTCTTTTTCTGTGTAAGCAATTTCCGGCTGGCGGCTCGCATCGGTATCCATAATATTTAATTCCATTGCTTCACCTTCTTCATTTACACCTTCTAGGTCGGAGAAGAACAGCATTTTCTTTTTCTGAAGCGCATTTTTCGCCGTATTTGCAACAATCATTCCAAACCAATTCGGAAATTTCTGATAGTCCTGCAAGGTATTTAATTTTGTAAATGCCTGCACATAGGCATCCTGTAAAACATCCTGCGCATCCATGTCATTTCCCATATATTTTTTCGCAATGAAAAACTTTTTCTGATAGGTACTCTGATATAAAAAGTCATATCCTTCCTGATTTCCTGCCAGCGCACTTGCCACCGCTTCTGCATACTGTTCCATTTTTCTCATTTCCTCCTTACTCTTCTGCATATGTTCTTCGAATTACTACATTAAAGATATCTTTTCCATAACTTTTTTTGCTTACTTCCCAATCAAATCCATCGGTTCCCACTTTTGTTTTCCAAAATAAACATCTTGCGTAAGAGCTTGCCGGAACCCCCTGCCAGTATTTTTTGCCGTTTTTGTCAACAGCGGCGATGCAAAGCCATTCATGGTTCTCCTTTGGATTGCTCGCCAATCCTGCTTTAACGCCAATCACTTCGCAAATTTCATACAAGCGTTCGGACGATTCCCCGCAGACACCTTTATAAGTTCCCTGATAAATTGCCTTATATCGGTTTTTCACACCGCCTTCGCCATGAACCGGTCTGCCCTTTGAATCTTTATTATACTTCATATTCATGTCGCAGTACGTTTCTAAAATAAGGGCAATTTTCTGTGACTTCGTCGCCTTTTTAATAATGTCATCCACGGTACACTCGCCGCCAAAGTTTTCTAACGCAGTCCATTCATAAGTATATTTCTTATTTACTGTACGTTTCAGCATGTTCTTATATGCGCGCGGATTGCTTTTTAAATGTTCAAAATAATCCTTTTTTCCTGTTTGATAACACTGTTCATATTCACGGGCAATAATCCGGGTTCTTCACAAGCGGGCGAAGTTTTTTGGCAATCTTCTCCAAATATGGATTTACGGTTTTTACAATAAATTTCTGCTTTTTGCCATTCGTATACGTTACCATAATATCCTCTTCATCAAGTCCCGTATTGCCACTGGCCTTTCCGGGCGTAAACTTGATTTTTTTACTGGAAATTTTCTTTCCTTTTGCCACACCTTTCAGTGTCTGATTCACGCCTACAACCTTTTTGATTTTCTTTGTCGTCTTTACTATTTTGGTTTCCTTTGTCTGAAGAAAAACCTTTTTAGTCCTATAATAGGTAACCTTCTTTGCCTCGCTGCGCGTCGGAATCATCCCCGCCATAATCATCGCAGCCATTAGTAAAGCCACAAAACCTCTCATTTTCGTTTTCATTTTCATCCTTCCTTTCTGTGTCTTTTACCTATAAGACAAGTGAAGTTTGAAAAAAGTTTTATATTTTTGAAATAAAATTTAAATATTCAATTTTTCCCCACGAATAAGAGTATACATAAGAAAAAACTATAATTCAATAAGAACCAATTATATTCCTATCTCCTTATAGTTTTTCCAAAAGAATCATTATTTCGTTTTAATCTGCCTTACGAATTACTAAAGCATCATTTTCCACATCCAGAGAAAGCACATCTCCTACTGCCACTTCATCCGCAAGCATCTTCTTCGCCAGCAGAGTTTCGACATTTTTCTGCAAATACCGCTTCAACGGTCTCGCACCATAAACCGGATCGTATGCTTTTTCCACAATATAATCAAGCGCCCTATCTGTAACGGTAAGAGAGATTTCTTTATCCTCAATTCTGCGGTTAATATCCTTGACAAGCAAATCAATGATGCCTCGGATATCGCTTTTTGAAAGAGGCTTAAACATAACAATCTCATCCAGACGGTTCAAAAACTCCGGTCGGAAATGATTTTTCAACTGCGACATCACAAGTTCCTCTGCCTCAGAAGAAATGTTTCCATTGTCATCAATGCCATCCAGCAAAAATTCTGCGCCAAGGTTTGACGTCATAATCAAAATGGTGTTTTTGAAATCCACCGTACGGCCCTGTGAATCCGTGATTCGTCCATCATCCAGCACTTGCAGCAAAACATTAAACACATCAGGATGTGCCTTTTCAATCTCATCAAAAAGGACAACTGAATATGGTCTGCGGCGCACGGCCTCGGTCAACTGCCCGCCCTCTTCATAACCAACATATCCCGGAGGCGCTCCAATCAGACGGGACACGGAATATTTCTCCATATATTCACTCATGTCAATACGAACCATATTGGCTTCATTATCAAACAAACACTCGGCAAGGCTCTTTGCCAGCTCGGTTTTACCAACACCGGTAGGTCCCATAAAGAGAAATGAACCAATCGGCTTAGTCGGGTCTTTAATGCCTGCTTTGGAACGAATAATCGCATCTGCCACTTTTGTCACACCATCATCCTGTCCAATCACTCTCTTATGAAGTTCATCATCCAGATGCAGTGTCTTATTTCTCTCCGACTCTGTTAATTTAGCAACCGGGATTCCTGTCCAGCGAGAAATAATCTGAGCAATTTCTTCGTCCGAAACGCTTTCGTGTACCATTTGCTGGTCACTTGTTTTAGCCGCATTTTCCGCCTCGTCCATCAACTGCTGCAAACGTGGCAGCTCGCCATATTCAAGTTCCGATGCACGCTCCAAATCACCGCTGTTTTTCGCCATCTCAATCTGATTATTCGTATTTTCTATCTCCGTTTTCAATTGATGGATTTTATCAACGGCTGCTTTCTCATTGTCCCAGCGTGCCTTTTTAACCGAAAAGTCTTCCTGTAGTTCACTTAACTCTTTCTGCAGTTCGGTAAGACGTCCCTTACTCAAGTTATCAGTTTCTTTTTTCAGCGCCGCTTCCTCAATCTGCAGCTGCATAATCTTTCGTTGGGTCTCATCGAGTTCCGTCGGCAGCGAGTCAAGTTCTGTCTTAATCAGTGCACACGCCTCATCTACCAAATCAATTGCTTTATCCGGCAGGAAACGGTCCGTGATGTAACGGTCTGCCAGTGTTGCCGCTGTCACAAGTGCACCATCAGTAATTTTTACTCCATGGAAAATTTCATAGCGGTCTTTCAATCCACGCAAAATTGAAATCGTATCTTCTACCGTCGGTTCTTCCACCATTACCGGCTGGAAACGACGTTCCAAAGCTGCATCTTTTTCAATATACATACGGTACTCATCCAATGTTGTCGCACCGATACAGTGCAGCTCGCCACGTGCCAACATTGGCTTTAACAAGTTGCCGGCATCCATTGCACCATCTGTCTTTCCGGCACCGACAATTGTATGAAGTTCGTCGATAAACAAAATAATCTGTCCATCGCTTTCCTTCACTTCCTCAAGCACCGCCTTCAGACGTTCCTCAAACTCACCACGGTACTTCGCACCGGCTACCAAAGCACCCATATCCAGCGCAAATACCTGTTTATTTTTCAAGCCTTCCGGCACATCGCCGCGCACAATACGCTGTGCTAATCCCTCAACTACGGCAGTTTTACCAACACCCGGTTCACCAATCAGAACGGGATTATTTTTCGTCTTTCGCGACAAAATACGAATCATGTTACGGATTTCTTCATCTCGTCCAATTACCGGGTCTAATTTCTGATCCTTTGCCTGCTCCACCAAATCCGTTCCATACTTAGACAAACTCTCGTAAACTGCCTCCGGATTATCTGTCGTCACCTTCTGATTGCCACGCACCTGAGAAAGAGCCTGCAAAAATCTTTCCCTGTCAATGTTAAATTCCTTAAATAACTTCTTTATCTCCGGTGATGCTTTACGAAGCATGCTTAAGAACAAATGCTCCACGGAAATGTATTCATCACCCATTGCCTTTGCTTCGTTTTCGGCATAAATCAGAACTTTATTCAAATCATTGCCAACGTAAATCTGACCGCCTTCTACTTTTGGTCGTTTATTAATCAAGCCTTCCACCTGCGCCTGGAAAACGACCGGGTCAATGTCCATCTTCTTTAACAGACTGACAATCAAGCTGTCATCGACCGTCAGCATATTGTATAACAAATGCTCCTGCGCCAGCTCCTGATTTCCAAAATCGTATGCCGTCTTTTCAAGATTATTTACAATCTCCATTGATTTCTGTGTAAATTTACTAATGTTCATGTCGTTCACTCCCTTCAGTTTCAGTGAAATACAATCTCTTGTATGTTCTATCATATCTATAACACAGTTATAATATAACACTCGCTGTTAGCACTGTCAAGAGATGAGTGCTAATTTTTTTCAAAAATTTTTATTCGCTGCGTAAAACAGCAAACGCCACCCCAAACAAAACCCAAAATACCGGTGCCACGCAGATGGATGAGTCATTGGCAAGCCCCGCCACAAAATATCCGCTAACTCCACACAGAAATGCCAAAGAAATTTTCTGACTATGATTCCATTTTCCTTTTTTGAAACATTTACGGATGGTTCTGCCAAAAAGCAGCAGATACAACGCTAAAAATGCAAGCAGCGCAGGCAGTCCATCCTGAACCCAAATCTGCAAGTACATATTATGTGGCTTTGTAACAATCTGTTCATTGAAACCACAATTCTCTTTTCCTACATAATCATCATTCGGAAATGCATACGCAAAATTATCCTGACCTACACCAAGAAGTAATGCACGCTTCAACAGCGGAAATGTGCGCGACCAGATATAGCCACGGTTTGACGCAAAATCATAATGTCCTTCCATACCAAAAGATTCCACATAGTGAAGCATATCCGGCTTCCCAACTCCGTTAATGTAACGCAGCCCCACACCAAGCATAGCAAAATCCCACGAATATTTATCATCCACCGTAAGACGCAATACATCAAAATAAGTTTTCTGTTCTTGATACGTAATTTGACGCTTAGTCGCCTCAAACAAAAGTCCCTGATACGCATCCCCTTTTAACTTAACACCACTGAAGGAATCGCCTGTCATTTCAATCTTTTTTCCATTCTCATTCAAAGCCTCAAATTCGTAAACCGTTGCATCGGCATCCCACCGAAGTGTAATCATTTTTCCTGAATGCAATGTAATTTTCACACTCGTGCCATCTGAAATCATAGAAGAAATATGGCTGCTGCACGGCTCTCCATTTCCCTTTATGACAGAGCAAAAGAATGTCGGATTTTTCCACAAAAACAAAGCTACCAGTCCGACTGCCACAACAAATACGCCACAAAGAATCTTCCTATTTTTATGGATATCCGAAAACAAAAACAACACCGCCACGCATACTGCCGCACCTACACCAACCATCCCGGCAAGCGAACCGGAACCCTTTAGCATAATAAGCTGGCACACAGCGGACGCCGCCGCCACAATTTTATATCTGTTTTTTTCATCCTGTACCGCCTCATAAATGGTAAGCGGAAGCACAAGTGCCACATAGGACCCAACATAATTAGGATTGTAAAGTGTTGCATAAGAAACCCCTTTTCCAAAACTTGCCGTAATTCCATTAAACTTCTTAGGCAGCGTATGCATAAACATGGTAAAAAATGGCGTTGTGACATCATTTGCCAGATAATCCACACCAAAAGCCTGTAACGCCCCTAAAGCAGAAAGAATCAGCGAACCAATTAATAGCGCATGTACAATCACTTGAATTTTATTTTCACTCGATAAAAGAAAATAAGCAAGACAAAAAAGAGCAACATAAGCAGTCACCACAAGTAACCCTTCCATTTGCTCAAATCCACCGAATAACGCATCTATTTTCTCATCCGCAAGCAATGCCGATATTGCGGTAACACCCCAAAATACTGCCAGCAAAATCAAAACAATTTTCTGATTTTTAGTCGTCCACACCGCTTTTGCCTGCACCCGCATCCACTGCGCAGCACAAAACAAAATAATAATCACAGCTCCTAAAAGAATCAGTGCTCCCCGCTTAAAGCCAAGAAAAAAATCAACAAATGAACCGCCGGACGCCCATGTATATTTCCCAATTCCCGATGAATACGAAGTCATCATTGTCAATAAGGGAACAACTGCCACGGCAAGAACCAGTGGCAGCATATAAAAATCAAATGAAGTTTTCTTTGACCGTTCCATCCTTTATACCTCTTCTTCTTTGGTCGAATCCGTAACGCCTGCCACAATCGCAGCTACCGCAGCAACCACAACAATCACTGCTACAATGGCAATCGCCGTAAATACACCAAGTGCTACTAATGCTCCCATACTCTCATCGTCCTTTCTCTCTTTATTTCCAACATCATTTGTAATAAGTATAACACTATCTTTCCCATTTTGCACGAATAAATTTGACAAGCCTATCTCTTGTCTGTTATAATTTCACTTGTTTGCGGATATGGCGGAATTGGCAGACGCGCTAGATTTAGGTTCTAGTGGGGAATCCCGTGCAGGTTCAAGTCCTGTTATCCGCACGAAAGCTAAGAGAAGTGCATAGCGGGGTGTGGGCGGCTGACGCGAGTTTGCTCGCAGGCAGACGCATCACAATCCGCGTATATACGGCGATAGCCGTGGGACAAGCGTTTCGGAGAAACGCTTGTATGCACTTCAATTCCAAGGCTGAAAACATTCTATTTTATGAGTGTTTTTCAGCCTTTTTCTTTCTGAAAAACTGCAAAAATTCCGTTTGTTCTAATCAAAATTCTAACAAATTTTCATTTTTTACGATTCTCGTATAAATCTATCTGATTTCTGTTTTCTGGAAAGGTGGAAATTCAAATGAATCTGCCTTGGAACCACACGTTTCTTTCTCTCCACCTATCTGCCGCATTTACCATCCGACTTCCTTCAGATTCCACCTCACGATGGACACCCTTGTCTTTGGCTGTATCCTTCCCACTACTAGGGCGGATTAGGGACTTTCACCCATTAGAAACGTGCGCCGCAAGGCGCACAATAAAAAAACTGCCGGCAAGACAATCTTGCCGGCAGAAATGGTATCATTTTATTTTACTTTGTAATAATCAAAATCAACATATCCACCAGCTTCTTTTGTTGCATAATTTACAAGCCAGCTTCTTGTTCCCATAAATGTTGTCGCAGTATCAAATCCAAGTGAGAATGTTTCGCCTATGCTCTTCCAATTCTCTCCATCTAAACTATAGAAGAAGTTTGCTTTATCTGCTCTTGTCTTGCCTGTATTAAAGGCATACTCAATCTTAAGATATACTGGTGCGTTTCCTTCGATCTTTTCTTCAGAAACAGCATTTTCTTTTATCTTATCCTCTTTCTTCGCCTTTGCACCACTATTCGTATCACTATTGCAACCCTGGAATACGTAACGGTTACCATTTTCATCGCATTTTACACCAACCATTCCATAGTGTGCACTGATTGCAGCAAGACCTGCATAATCACCCGGTTTCATATTTTCTGTCAAAACGCATGTCTCTGATGTAAAGTTAGGCCCTACCGTTCTTTGTGTCAGAGAGTTTCTTGCAAACCAGATATTCCCTGCTACCTTACCGTTTTTAATTCGATAATAACCAGGATTTTCTGTTACTGACCAGTTGGCGTCATCCGGATTATGGTTCCACTGCCATACTTTCTTTAGGCTGTCACCTTCCTTAAAATCCGGATAGGAGAAATCATCATCACCAACAATGTAACTTTCCTTATCACTCTTATTCAACTGGATAGTAAGTGGATTCTTAACCTTCTGGCTTGTTCCAAGACAATTTACAAAGTTTCCTTTATCATCATAGTAACCCATCATCGGCCAGTCTGGATAATACTTGTTATTCTTTGTATCAACATAATCCCAGTTTACAGCAAGTATAGACGGAACACGACCAAGACCATCATGATCCTGGAAAAGGAATCCATACCAGTCACCATAGATCGTGTCCACAATACCACCCTGTGCGATACCGGTTCCATACTCATATGTAGAGCCTTCAAAGATCAATTGAGCTTCCCAGTCTGACGCCTTACTATCATACAATTTTTTACTTCTATAGCATACTTCTCTACGGAACCAGCTTCCATAAGAACCAATGATCATAAGGTAATAGTAATCACCAATCTTATAAGCATGAGCACCTTCCCATAAAGACCACTTGAATCCGCCCAATGTCTTATTAAACAGCGCTCTTGAACTGCCTTCTTTTACAACTTTTCCAATTCCACCTTCTGCCGATGATTCTTTTAAAGAAATCTTCTGAATGTTATTTCCACTATAGATAACATACATTCCGTCACCGTCAAAGATCAATGCCGGGTCATGGAAACTTGTCTGTATGTAATATGCTTTCCACGTACCATTCTCGATATCCGGTGTCGTGTAACAATAAAAACCATCATTGTTAACATTGTAGATTACATAGAAAAGTTTTGTTTTTTCATTGTATTTTAATGATGCTGCCCAGGAACCATTCTTATATGTCTGCTGTCCGTTCTCAAGATTAAATAAATCCTTGTCCGGGAAACGGTTACATGCATAGTTTACAATTTCCCAATGAACAAGATCTGTCGACTTCATAACAGGGACACCAGGAACAAGGTTCATCGTTGTACTTACCATGTAGTAGTTCTGACCAACACGAATTATATCCAGATCCGGCACATCGGATGCAATACCCGGATAGTCCGCTACAGTAAGATTGTTCTTATCTAATTCCGGCATACCAGGCGCCAATGTTGGACGTGGTGCAGGAGATCTCGTTACGATCGGTGTTGGTGCTGCCGGCTCCGTTGTGGCTGGCGTTGCTGATGCTGTCGGCTCAACCGGTGCTGTTGCAGACGGTGTCGCTGTAGGTGTTGCCTTGTTTACCGTTTCTGGTGTTGGCGTTGCTACATTCTTCTTTTTCATGCCAGTTACCGTAACTTTAACCTTTCCCAATGTTCTTTTCTTTTTTTTACCTTTTTTCTTTTTACCTTTTTTCAAAACTTCTTTTACTGTTATAGTCGCTTTTCCGGCTTTTATTCCGGTAACCTTCCCTTTTGATGTTACTTTTGCCACTTGTTTGTTACTGCTGGTAAAAGAATAAGAATGTTTCTTAGTTTTATTCTTGATCAATATACTCTTTTTCTTTCCAACCTTAACAGAAATCTTCTTGGTCTTAAGAGAAGCCTTAGCCTTTGCTTCTACATCACTTCCGGCACTGGATAGTGTTGTGATACAAAGAGCCAAAACCATAAGGCCTGCGATTACTTTTCTACTTGCCATTTGCATAATTACCTCCTTCTAAATTGATTAAAATAATATTTTAATTATAGCCCTATCTGTAAGATTATTCTATGATATATTTGGTACTTAAATTGAATTTTCTAGTATCTGTTTTCCTTTATAATAAAAAAATCCACAGGTAACATTCCTGTGGTTGAAGAACTTCCGTCCTTCGCCTTTTCTTCTTCTGTTACCTCTTTTCAGTACCTTGTTGACTCCTTTTCAACAAGCAAAGCGTTATGCTGCAGAGTTGCCATATTCATCAAGACCGAGATGGATTGTTCACTTCATCGATGGAACTTTCTCGACCATTCTAAAATCTTATCTTCGAACAATTCCCTTTTCTAACGCTTTTTGAATATCCTGATCGGAAATTACAGAATACACTTTCATACCATATTTTTCTTCTAACAGATGTCTTCCAATTCCACCAGGCATATCATCGCGAGCGAATACTGTTACTAACGCCACAACATTAATATCTACGCATTTTTTTGTTTCCTCAATCCACCTATCTACACTTTGTCCTGTAGACACACCATCGTCCACAATAACTACACGCTCCCCCGCTTGCAATGTGTGACCACATATCATTCGCCCTCTGCTATCAGGATTCTGTCTTGCATGACAATAATTTATGGTTTTTCCATATTTGTTATACAAAACACTTGCCGCCATTGCCGAAAAAGAAATCCCATGATATGCCATTCCAGTTAATACGTCAAATTCAAGATAATTTTCGCATATGCAATCTGCCAATACTTCTCCGATTTTACTTATCTGTGCATTGGTAGAGAAATTTTCTGTATTGATAAAATATTCACCGCTCTCTTGAAATATCAGGATTTGATTATCTGCCATAAATCGCACAAATTTCTCTTTGTTTGTCAATGCATCCAACTTATACCCAAACAACTCATCTATTGTTACGCCAAAATATTGTGCCAACAATGGAATCAGAGAAATATCCGGTTGTGCTACTTCATTTTCATACTTTGAAACTGCTTGGTATGAAACTCCCAATTCCCGTGCCACCTCTTCCTGTGTTACGCCTTTTGCTTTTCGCAATGTTTTGATTGTATTTCCAATTGAAATCATAGTTTGTTCCTCCTTAATTTGAATGGATTAAAGAGCTCTTTATGATTTCATTATAAAAAAAGTGAAAGATGAAAACAATAACCTAATTTTCTTGATTTTCTCAACTAGAAGTTGAATTCTTGCTGTTTTTGTTACCATAATAAGCATCACCTTTCAACAGTTTCAATCAGACACCCCCAGTTCTGATTCAAGTTCATCAGCAGATATTGTACCGTTATCACGAATAGAAATTTCTGCTTCATTCAGTTTAGTCATTGATTGATATAAAAGCTTTTATTTGTCAAGTTTCTCTATTTTCTCCAGCCCACTAAAAACATTTCTTAACTCAGTTATTTTTTTCATGGCTTCATCCAATGGAAGTTCTCTTTCAGCCTCCATGTCCGCAATACCATAATTCAATTCGCTTTTCAGCTTATTGTCTTTATCAAAATTGTCTTGCAGCCGTTTACTTGTTTGATTTTTCATACAGCACACCACTTTCTAAAATTATCCATTGTCACACATAACAATTCTCTTTTATGTGAAATTATATGTTCCATCAAAAAACACTTGATATATTTTCATACTAGTGATATTATAACTACATAGCAAGGCACCCATTCCAAAATGGATGCTCCAAGTTTATAGCAATATTGCCCTTACGGACACCGCACATCCTGTGGTTCAGACAGGATAGGCATTTTTATTTTCGCTTTGTCTTTCTCTTGTTGAGAAAGGCAAAGCAACGCTATAACAAGACTACCAAAGGCACATAACAATGTTAGTATAACGATGAAAATCGAAATGTTTTCAAAAGCTATCATAGGCGCCACCGTTTTCGCCCTGCTACGGTCCGTGCTATGTATTCCAGCAAGCCGGTGTACACAAACTTGGGAGGCTACCACCCTGTCATGGGTACTTTCCGTAAAGATATTTTAACACGTGTCGAATTGAATAACAACCATTAAATAAATTCTTTTATTCCTTGTTACTACATATCTTATTTTCAAAACCATACTGTTTTTTAATTCAAATACCAAGCTATACTGTTACTATTGACAGTATTCGTTGTAATATAGCAGACAAAATTGATAAATCAATTTTTGCAGATTAGGAAATGAATGTTTTTGCGAAAATCCCTATACGTCCGATGAGATAAAAAATTTCTGGAACCAGTTATAGAAACTGCAATAATGCACCCATACAACGCTAATCTTATTTCCAAGCCAAAAACGTTGCATTCCTTCTTAAACTTTCTCGCCAAAATGCAACGTTAAAGCCCTAGCATATCGAAAAGAGTTGTTTAGACACATTGATTTACCACAAAAGAGCTGTAAAACAGGCTAAAATTGCAACCTCTTTTAAACAATTTGGTAAAAAGCGTTGTTTTGTAAACTTAACGATGGACACGTTGTTCTCTCCTTTTCCGAATTTGTGCCTTCACTTCATCGATGGAACTTTCTCGACCTTCTTGCATCGCCTTATATCCCTGACCAAGTAAAGAATATAATTCTAATGTAGCTTCGTCAAGTTTCTCTATTTTCTCCAGCCCACTAAAAACATTTCTTAACTCAGTTATTTTTTTCATGGCTTCATCCAATGGAAGTTCTCTTTCAGCCTCCATGTCCGCAATACCATAATTCAATTCGCTTTTCAGCTTATTGTCTTTATCAAAATTGTCTTGCAGCCGTTTACTTGTTTGATTTTTCATACAGCACACCACTTTCTAAAATTATCCATTGTCACACATAACAATTCTCTTTTATGTGAAATTATATGTTCTATCAAAAAAACGTTCTCTTCCCCACCAATCAGGAATTAATTCTTTAAGCCGAACGATTCTTCTCTTTTCAAAATCCACAAGTATTTCAATGTCACCACTATCTTTATCTAATTGCATCATATACTCTCTACACGCACCACACGGAGCGCCAACACTTCCATCCTCAACAACCGCAACCATTTTATCGATTTGATGCTCACCATTTGTTATCATATTAGCAATCGCATTTCTTTCAGCACACATTCCCAGTGTACTTGCCGTATCAATACAAACTCCAACATAAATACTACCTTTCTTAGTCAAAAGTGCAGCTGCAACACCCCCTGCCTCTATAAACGGAGAAATCACTCTCTCTTTTTGCACTTTTCTTGCTTCACAGTATAATTTTTCCCAAATATCCTCATACATAATAACACCATCCTAAAATTATTCCATTTCTACTACTACACCATAATGATCACTTGCTGCCAATGCTATATCTTCATAAATTGCTGTGCCAAATACGTTGCACCTGCTCAAAACAGGAAATGGCTGCGGATATGTATTTTGCAATAAAATTCTGTCAAATCTTGAATTTGTCTCTACCGTATTTCCTTTAAATCTAGGATTTTTCCAAAAATCAAGAGTATTCTCAGCCTTTTTATCAGTAATTTCCGCATATGCAGATGCCAAATCAAACCAACACGGTAAGGATTCACAATTATTCAATGTGCATTCTCCTAACAAAAACCGCTGTACATCTGAAAAATCACTACAATTAAAGTCACCCGCCATATAAACATATTCGTATGTTTTTTTATCCACTGCATTGACAATTTTTATAATTTGATGCTCTCTGATTAATACACTATCCCACGGAAGATGAACATTCACAACCGCTATTTTTTGAGAATTATCAAAATACCAATAGGGATAATCAGCATTTGCTGCAATACCTTCAGCCAATTTTCTACTTGATACCTCCTGAAGACATATCACATCAGCATTTATTAATTTTATTTCATTTACTATATATTTAATTCTATATGGCATTCCACTTTCTGAATTCCATATATTATATGTAGCAATTTTCAAATTCAAACTCTCCTTTCTTTTCCACACCTTAGTTCTCTCTGCCTCCGTGTCCGTCTACGCCAACAGCGAAACCAAAAACCAGTTATCGAAAAGCTGCCACATCAAAAAGGACATCATTAATATCAATCCACCAAAGAACAACCAATTACTGCCTTTTTCAATTCCTTTGCAAAACAAAATTAGTCCAACAAGTACAAACAATAATTTCATATCCTATTTCCCCTCATTTTTCAAAGGTCATTATAACATATATTGGTAATCTATGAAAGAAAAAGTCCCCACTGCATTTTTTTAGTATACGCCCCCTCGTCAAAATTGCTTTCCGTTTTTTTATCTCAGCCAAAACTCCTCCCCTAATACATTGCTCTTTACAGATTTCATATTTACGTTATTTAATTACGTTATTTTACACTGCTTTATTTTGCAATACCAAGTATAATATTATTTATGAATTTACCTAAGAAAGGGGTTTGACAATGAATGTATTAGACCGTATCGTGGAATTACGGCTGGAGCGTGGCTGGACCGAGTATCAACTATCCCAGCAGTCCGGCATCACCCAATCAACGATTTCAGCCTGGTATCGAAAAAACACATTGCCGTCCATTCCCTCTTTGCAAAAAATATGTAACGCATTTAATATTTCGATGTCTGAATTTTTTATGGAGGAAGACACCACTTCTGTTCATTTGAATGAAACGAGGTTTCGCTTACTCCGCTATGCAGAGCGCTTAAATGGTACACAGTTAAGTTCTATGCTTAAATTTCTGGAATCCCTTTGACTTATATCATAAAAAAGAAAGAGAGGTACTTTTATGCCATTTATTGATTCAAAAATTACCGTATCGCTCACCCCGGAAAAAGAGGAAGCTATCAAAACAAAACTTGGTGAGGCTATCCAAATTTTAAACAAATCGGAAACGTATCTGATGGTTGGATTTGAAGATAATTACGATTTGTACATGGGCGGTTCGAAATTGGACAAGGGAGCATATGTTTCTGTCAGTCTGTTTGGTCAGGCATCTCCGTCTGCCTATTCAGAAATGACAAAAGTTATTTGCGACATTTTAAGTGAAGAGCTTTCCATCCCGGGAAATCAAGTTTATGTCACTTACCACGGTGTGAACGACTGGGGCTGGAATGGCAGCAATTTTTAAATGTAACACCAAGGGAAAAGCAGAGAATTCCATTTTGCGAACTCTCTGCTTTTTTCTTTTAACCGTATTTGTTGGCAAGTAATTTGATGTACTTTTTCTTTCTCGTACGAGGAATTTTTATTTTCGCCGCCGGATAAATTCCAATAAACGCCTTTTTTCCAATAACTTTCAGTTTTTTCGTTCTAATATCTATGTACCTCAACTGCTTTGTACCGTAGAACGCCATTTTCCCGATTGACTTTATGTTCGTGCCAATTAGAGCACGGCGAATTTTTCTGTTTTTATAAAAAGCACGGTCAGCAATTGCTACGACATCAAAACGGATTCCTTTGGTCTCGCGGCATTTGTAAAATAATTTTTCGTACTGCCGCCCCCATTCAAGTCACAACCGGTATCCTGCCATCCCTTTTCCTCATAACATTCTTTTGGATAATATACTTTTACGTCGGAACAATTATAATCTGTGGTTGGAAAACATCCAAACAGGATTCCTCCCTAATTTGTCCCGTCCAATTTGCAAGTGGTATATGAAGCATCTCTCCAACTATTAACATACTGTGTTTTACCAATTAAACCTCCAACTGTATCACCACCAGAAACCTTGCACTGTGATTCTGTTTTTTCCGTAATCTGACCACCCCCACTTTTTTCACTTTTCAAAAATTCTCAGCGCAATACGCCCCTCTTTACCATCAAGTTGTTTTGCGCCTCTCTTTTTTACGTTTTTTCGCCCTTTATGCTGTTTTTAACTTCCTTTCAAGCGGGCGCAAGTCGCTTTACGATTGTAATAAAATATATTGACTTTTTCTTCATTGCGTGCTAGTATATTTACAAACAAGGGTGGGAGCAAAACCGTTCTCCTTGTTATTTCTATTTGATAAAAGGAGGCATGCTATTGGGAAGTAAAGATTTAGCTGAAAAGAATTTATTACAATACAAAGATGTTTTTTCTGACATCGTTAATGTAAACTTATTCGGAGGCAGACATTATATATCTGCGAACGAATTATCACGAGAACCCGGTGAACTGATTACCAAATCCTCTTTTGACAACAAACTGAAACAACTGCAGATGGATGTACCGATGAAGTGTAACAAAAAATATAACACCCGCTTCTTTGTCTGTTTGGAAAACCAGAGCGATATCAATAACATTATGCCCGTCCGCGATATGGGATATCAACATGCAAAATATATGGAACAGGTTCGGACAATCAAAGAAACAAATCGACAGCAGCAGGCTTATCCGTCTCCTATTACCAAGGAGATTCATGACGCTCAAAAACTGGATCCGGTTATTACACTTGTTTTGAATTACAGCCAAAAAGAATGGAAAAAGCCTAAGCAGTTACAGGATGTGCTTAATATCCCAAAAGATATAAAAAATATGTTACTAAAACATATTCCATCCTATGCTATCGATGTTATCAATCTTGCCAATCAATCCGAGTCCACGATGCAGATGTATCACTCCGACTTTAAATATATTGTCCGATATCTGTCATGCAAAAATGACAAAGAAAAATTAGAATCTTTTTTCCGCACAACGGATTTTGAACTCGACCATCCGGAAGCCTTTTTAGACTGGCTGGCTGCTGTCGCAAATGACGAACGTTACATAAAAGCAAAGCAGCTAATCGATAAACAAAATGAAAAAGGAGGGCATATCAATATGTGTGTACTTTTAGATATGTATGAGGAACGCGGTGAAAAACGCGGTATTGCTATTGGTGAGGAACGCGGTATCACTATCGGTGAAGAACGCGGCGAAGCTCGCGGCATCTATGAAATTAACACCCTAAATCTCCATTTACTAGACGACAACCGCTTGGAAGATATGCAGCGTGCCATGGTAGATACTGACTATCAAAAAGAACTTATGAAAGAATACGGCATTGGCGTATAGTAAAGGAGGCTTGCTATTGGGAAGTAAAGATTTAGCTGAAAAGAACTTATTACAATACAAAGATGTTTTTTCCGACATCGTTAATGTAAACTTATTCGGAGGCAGACATTATATATCTGCAAACGAATTGTCACGAGAACCCGGTGAACTGATTACTAAGTCCTCTTCTGACAACAAACTAAAACAACTGCAGATGGATGTACCGATGAAGTGCATTAAAAAATATAATACCCGCTTCTTTGTCTGTTTGGAAAACCAAAGCGACATCAATAACATTATGCCTGTCCGCGACATGGGATATCAACATGCAAAATATATGGAGCAGGTTAGGACAATCAAAGAGACAAATCGACAACAACAGACGTATCCATCCCCTATTACCAAGGGGATTCATGATACTCAAAAGCTGGATCCGGTTATTACGCTTGTTTTGAATTACAGTCAGAAAGAGTGGAAAAAGCCTAAGCAGTTACAGGATGTACTTAACATCCCCGACGATATGCGCAAGGAATTTGAGAAGTGGATTTCACCCCATTCAATTGGTATTATCAACTTAGCCAATCAATCCGAGTCCACGATGCAGATGTATCACTCCGACTTTAAATACATCGTCCGGTATCTGTCATGCAAAAATGACAAAGAAAAATTAGAATCTTTTTTCCGCACAACGGATTTTAAACTTGACCATCCAGAAGCCTTTTCAGATTGGCTGGTCGCTGTCGCAAATGACGACCGTTACATAAAGGCAAAACAGTTAATCGATAAACAAAACGAAAAAGGAGGACATATCAATATGTGTGTACTTTTAGATATGTATGAAGAACGTGGCGAAGCTCGCGGCATCCATGAAATTAACACCTTAAATCTCCGTTTACTAGACGACAACCGTTTGGAAGACATGCAGCGTGCCATGGTAGATACTGACTATCAAAAAGAACTTATGAAAGAATATGGCATTGGAAAATAAGCAATAAAATAGGATGCCCGAGCAAAAAGCTTGCCCCTGACATCCTTATATAACACAAGATATTTCATTTATGTATCTTACTTTCCAAGCAGTTCTTCTACAAACTGGTTGTAATCCTGCATCGTAGTACAGTTTGGCGCATAATCGCTGAGCAGTCGTTTTTTCAACTGTGCTTCTTTTGTTTTGACGCACTCGCGAATTGCCGTTGGGAACAATTTAGTGCCAAGCTGTGTGGCAACTTCCTCGATTTCCTGACGCACATCTTTTTCCAAATTGGAGCGGCCGGCGTACTTCACAAGCAAAAGACCGGCGATCTGCAAATTGCGGTTTTGGCGCTTTTGAACAGCATGAATTGTATCGCTGAGTTTTGTTAGTCCCTGCAGTGCAAAGGCATCCGCCGTGACCGGGATAATTACTTCGTCCGCAGCAATCAGACAGTTATACAATACAATATCAAGAGATGGTGCTGTGTCAATTACGATGTAATCATAGCCGTCTAACATTTCAAGCGCATCCTGCAAACGGTACATTCCTTCCACATTTCCATCTAAAAGTTTTCCCGCCTTGGCAAGCAATGGGTCCGAAGCTACAATATCTCCGTTCTCCATGTGTTGCACAGCCTCATCAAGCGGCACCGGGTCCTCATCAACCATGACATCATAAAGAGTTGCCGTATCCTCAATTGCTGCCTGATAGGTACTTGTGCTGTTCCCCTGCGGGTCCGCATCAATTAATAAAGTTTTTCCTTTTTGATTCAAAATCCCTGCTAATGTTGTAGCGGTTGTCGTCTTACCAATACCGCCCTTCTGGTTTGCAATTACATAAACCGTTGCCATAATTTTCTTCCTTTCCGACATTCTTGTCCCACATCCTTTTAGAATGCAATCTGGCCTTCAATTTTCTGATTCACCACATAATAAACTGCTTGTTCTTCCGGTTTCACGTAAATATCAAGCTGTTCAATTTCCTCTTCTGCAACTCCTTTTGTTAAAACATCATCGTGAATCAATTCCAACAAATGCTTTGTCGAACGTTCACGTCCTTCGTACTGAATCACCATATTTTTCTTTGCACTGGCGAAACCGCCAATTTGTTTATTTGCTCTTTCCACACTGCATCTTCGAGCCATACAATCACCTCCGTATTTTACTGTTCTTCCTCTTTCGCTTTACTGCGTTTTATCATATGATTTACGGCAAACCCAAGTCCCATAAGGATCCAGAACAAAGGTGCCACACATACACTTGAATCATTTGCAAGACCAACTACCATGTAACCACTGGCACCACAAAAAATTGCCATTGCTGTTTTTTGAAGCCATGTCTTTTTCTCTGCATTCATGCAATTCTTCCATGTTGCAATAACAAGCATCACGTACAAAGCAATCAATGCCAGACAGGCAAGCATACCGTCCTGCGTCCAAATCTGAAGATACATATTATGCGGTTTCGTAATAAGCTGCGCATTAAACTCAGAATTCACTTTTCCCACATAATCATTATTCGGAAATTCATATACAAAATTATCCGCACCAACACCAATCAAGGCCGTTGATTTAAGCATTGGAAATGTACGTGACCAAATATAACCACGGCGGGTCGCAAAATCGTAATTATTTTCAAAACCAATCGAATCCACTTTTCTCAGTTTGTCCAATCGTCCCTGCGGATTATAATACAAAAGTTTATTATCTTTTTTCACCAAATCCCACGTTTTTCCGTCTGCACCAATTTCAAGACACGGAATCGTTGTTTTATCAACTTCAACAGCAGATGCTGAGAATTTAATCTTCTCATATCCTTTTTCTGCAATCGTCACAACATTATTATTTGTCGCAGTCTCCAGTGTTTTTCCCTTTTTATCCTTCAAAGAAAAGGAACCGATACTGTCAGTCGAAGTAAACCCTCCCACAACCGTCTTTCCGCTGCCGGTCACAATTTCAAACGAATTTTTCTTTGTCTGAATGGACGAAATAGTATTCGTCGTTTTTTCTCCCTCGCTGCCCGTAAATCGGTTTAAAATGCCGGGTTTTGCAACGAGCACGCAGACCACCGCAGCAATACACACAACAACCGCTCCAACCGAAACAAGCAGATGCTTTTTCGCATAGGGAAGCAGAAAAATCAGTGCTGCAATAACAGCTCCGGCAACACCAATCAGTCCGGTCAATGACTGTGAGCCATACAGCATAATCAACTGGCAAACGGTAGATATCAGAGCCAGTACACGAAATGTCATTTTCTTTGCCGTAAAAAGCAAAAGAATCGTAATCGGTAAAACAACCGCTACATATGAACCAACATAGTTCGGATTGTGAAGTGTAGAATATGCCATGCCCTTGCCAAATGTCAATTTAATATTAAATCCACTTCTGCCAGCCAGTTCAGTCGTAACCAAAGGCCTTGCCCATGCACTCTGAATCCAGTCCAGACCAAACGTTTGGAATGCACCGAGAACACTGACAACACAAGAACCGGCAGTCAGTCCGTTAAGAAGCCACTCCACTACCTCTTCTTTCTTCACGTAACCGTATACAAATATAAAACAAATTACATAAATAAGAAGGACAAACACGCCCTCAAACTGCTCATAACCGCCTAAGAACGCATCCTCTGCATGCACCGCTCCCATCGCTGAAAACAGCGAAAACAGGGCAAACACCGATGCCGGAATCAACGGAATCCACGCATTTTTATCAAACAATCTGCCATTTTCACCAGTACAAAGCCAATATGCCAAAATCACCGTAACAATAGCACCCAGTATCATCAGAAAATGTGATTTATAATACAAAAAGAAATCCGTCACCTGACCATTTGCCGATGACCATAATTGTTTACTCAATCCATTATCATAAATATGTGCATTGGTAATCAATGGAAGCACTGCCAGTATAAGCAAAATTGGCACAAAAAACTTTTTCCCATATTCTTTTTGCTGCTTTTGTTGTTTCATTTGCAATCTCCTTTATTCCTCAATAAACCTCTTGATTTTTTTCATCTTTTCTTTTGTCATGCGGTAACCATGCCAATAAGCCATTTCCAGTTTGCGCACATCACTTTCAAAGCTGTTCAGTAAATGGTTCGGCCGTAGAATCAACACTTTTCCTTCCTTCGCTAATGCCTCACACTCTTTGACCATGGCATTGTAGTGGTCCGGTCTCTCCATAATCACGCGCTTAATCTCCGGATATTTATGTCCTAGCATTCTGGCACCCATTTTATCATATTTGCCATAACGTTTCACAAAACCGCGTGGCTGCGTAAGCACAACAATTAATTTGTCACAACCGTCATCTAACGCTTTTTTAAACGGAATCGGGTCAACCAGCCCGCCATCGTAATACTTCTGTCCGTCCAAATCAATCGCTGGGAAAAACATTGGCAATGCGCAGGTTGCACGAAGCATTGTAAATTTCTCATCCATATCCATTGCGTTTTTATACTCAATCTGTCCGGTTTTTGCATTTGTCACACCAACTAGACAAGTTCCCTCATATGAACGAAAGGTGTCCCAATCAAATGGAATTAAGTGGTCCGGAATTTCTCCAAAAACAAAATCCAGTCCGAAAATACTTTTATTTTTTTTCCAGTTGCTCCGGCTCATATATCGCTTATCATTACGGTATTTCTGCATAATTTCCAAATTTCTCTGTGGTTGTTTAGAAATATACGAGACGCCATCCGCAATTCCAGCGGAAACACCAATACAGTAAGGCAGTAATATATTCTCCGACAACAGTGCATCCATCACACCGCAGCTAAAAATCGGTCGAAATGTCCCACCTTCAAAAACAATCCCTGTCATATGCATGCTCCTTTCACGCCATTTACTCTATTTTATCACAGATAAAGAGACGCCGCAACCAAAGAGCGGCATGTCTGCGTATAAAATAAAAATAGCAAAAGAAGTTCCATTCGTTTATATCGAACAAACTTCTTTTGCCATCTTTAGACTATTTTATTATAACAGCCCTGCTTTTCAACAATCCATTTTCAAATCTTACTCAGCGTTATTGTATTTCACACCTGTCATAAGCTTTTTGCCTTTAATCGCAAACAATTCAGAAACGCCAACTACCTGATATCCTTTGTCTTTGCACTGCTCCAAAATTTCCGGAACTGCCTCTGCTGTCTTATCATGAACGGAATGCATGTTAATGATACCGCCATCTTTTAAGTTATTGATTACATTGTTTACCAAATCATCTTTCGTTGTTTTATCCTGATAATCCTGACTCCAAATCGATACATCGATAAACGGTTTCTCGATTACTGCATACATCGCCTGACTATAAGCAACGTTTGGCGCACGGAACAAGAAGTGTTTGTATCCGGTGATTTCAGAAAGAAGTGCATCTGTCTTAGCAATCTTCTCTTTGATTACCTCTGGTCCTACACTATTCAACCCATTGGAATCATAAGAATGATTTGCCACCTCAAATCCAGCCTCTTTCGCTGCAAGAACTTCATTTCTGGAATCCTCATCATGCTCAATATGAGCACCGATGTAGAAGAATGTTGCATGAGCGCCTGCTGCAGTTAAAGCTTTCTGAATCTTCATACCATTATCAACAAATCCTGTATAACCTCCCGGGCCATCATCAAATGACAAAGCAACAACCGGTTTTTCAGGGTCAATGTTTTTGTCAATCCAATTCTGATCAAGACCATCGTATTTGAACTCAGAAGATTCAAATTCCGGTGCTACTGTTGGTTTTGGTGTTGGTTTGCTTGCTCCTGCTGCCGGATAAGTAGCTCCTGCTCTGGCAACAAATACAATGCTTGTAATCTTAACGGATTTCAATGTTTCCGGCCAACCATAACTAGCATCCGCATCCATCGGCTGGATGTTCAATCCAACGGCAGGACCTGTTACTTTCTCATCAAATGCTACCGATACGGATGTAGCACCCGCTGCCATGTTATAATTAAATGCTACACCATCATCAAAACCTGTCAACTGATCTGTTGTACCTGCTACAGCAATTTTACCAGCTGTTAATTTGGAAGTGTCTTCACCTTCAAAAGTAAGTTCATAGCCAATTTTTACTTCCTTAAAATAAGCCAAATCAAAGCGTGCATCCAGCTGGCTGCTAAAATTAATCGTTGCCGGTGAAGAACTGAATTCGGTATCGCCAACTTTTGTCATATCAATTGTAATGTCTTTTACTGCCTCGCCCTGTTCCGGAGTAGCGGTTGGTGCCGGTACTACAGCTGTTGGTGTTGCTGTCGGTGCCGTACTTGGTTTATTCGTGTTTGGTGCAGTGGTAACTGCCGGTGCTTTTGTAACTGCCGGCTTCTTTGCCTTAACAGTAACTTTGCAGGTCAGTTTTTTCTTTCCAACCTTTGCTAATACGACTGCCTTTCCGGCTTTCTTTCCTTTTACTACGACACTTGTTTTCTTTTTCTTCGAAAGACTAACAACCTTTTTACCTGACTTAATGGACCAAACTGCTTTCTTTCCATTCTTCAGCTTAATCGTCTTTTTCTGTCCTACCGAAATACTTACTTTCTTTGTGCTAAGTTTCGGTGCCTTTTTCTTTGCTGCTGCCGGTGAAGATGGCATTGACACGCCAAGAAGCAATGCTGCCGTCATCACATAACTCATTGTTTTACAAAACTGTTTTTTCAACCTTGTGTCCTCCAATCATTTTTTGTTTTTGAAACCGCCCCGTAAACAAACCCTGTTTCGTATACGATCCCTCTCTTTGAGATTATTGTAACACCAAGGTATAACTTTGTAAATATATTCCATGCGATATTATAACGTTTTACTTATAGCATTTTTCAATAAAAGTATAAGGTTACGCTTATACTTTTATTCATCTTCATACATTCGGAATAATGTTTTTAAGATATTCTGGTACTCTTTCTGCTTTTCTTCGTCCTCCAACTGCTTTAATTCCTGAATCGGCTCACGAATCAAGCGCTGCAAAGAAGCATGAAGCACCTTTTTCAATAATTTCTGCTCTCTGTGATTCAGAGAAATTTTTCGATTTAAATATTCATAACTGTCCGTCTCAATCTGTAAACACCGTTTCTGCAATGTCCCAATCGTACCATCCACACGGCTCAATAAAAGCCATTCCATCGTCTCCTGCACCTTTTCTTCAATAACCTGTTCACAGTCTGCCGCCAGTTTTTCCCGCTCATTCTGATTTTTTTCGGTGATTTTCTGCAGCGTATCCATATCAATCAACTGCACCCCCGGAACTTCTTGTAACCGGCTGTCAATATCCCTCGGTGATGCCAAATCCAAAAACTGCATTTGTGTGGCACCCGTCTCTTTCCATTTGTCATACAAAACAACCAGATGTGGCGATGACGTTGCTGATACAACCGTTTCACACTGCTTCATCACATCATAACGCTCATGATAGTCCACCACTGTCAAATTTTCATGTACCGCTAACAATTCTTTTGCGTGCGCAAGCGTCCGGCTGCACAGATAAATCTTTTTTGCTCCGTATTCAAACAAATATGTCAAAGCAAGTACCGCCGTTTTTCCGCTTCCAATCACAAGAATATTTTTCCCGCTAACGCCACCGGCACGGTGCAGCTCTTTCACGCCAATATAACTGACTGACAACGGCTTTTCGCTGATGCGGTAATTCGTCTTAATCCACTTGGCACACGTCACTGCATCCCTTACAATGCGCTCCAATTCTTTGCCGCTGTGCCCCATGGTCCTGGCAAAATCCATCGCCTCAACAACCTGCCCTAAAATCTGGTCTTCACCTACGACTAACGATTCCAAGCCTGCCGCCACGCGGAACAAATAAGAAACCGCCTCACTGCCCTCTTTTTTCTTACAGCAATCCCCAAACGAAACATTCGGGAAAATGTCCTGGTAGCAGGACTGCACCTGCTCCCCCGTCACCTCATCCGAATGAGAAAAATAGAAAATCTCGCTGCGGTTGCAGGTCGAGACAATCACACACTGTTTTAAGCCAATGACAGAAAGCCGCTCCCATAATTCAATTTTTTTTGAGTCGGGTAACGCCACCTGCCCGCGCAGGGCAAGTGGTGCTTCTTTATAGCAAATTCCAACATAGCCAAAAATCATGGTTACTGCTCCTTTTGTTCTTCCTTAAGCCACCGAGCTACATCAAGCGCATGATAAGTAATAATCATTTTTGCACCGGCACGCTTAAATCCAATCATGTGCTCCATCACAATTCGTTTTTCATCAATCCAGCCTTTTTGCGCTGCCGCTTTCACCATCGCATATTCTCCGCTGACGTTATACGCCACAATCGGAATGTTATAATGAATCGAAATATCTTTTAGCACATCCAGATATGCCATCGCCGGTTTTGCAATAATTAAATCAGCACCTTCTTTGATGTCCTGCTCCACTTCCCGCAGAGCTTCTTCTCCATTTGCCGGATCCATCTGGTAGCTTTTGCGGTCACCAAATCCAGGTGCCGAATGTGCAGCATCACGGAATGGGCCATAATATGCCGACGCAAATTTTGCACTGTAGGACATAATCGGCGCATTGTATAAGCCCTCCTCATCAAGAGCCTTGCGGATTGCCTCAACACGTTTATCCATCATATCACTCGGTGCAATAATATCTGCTCCTGCTTTAGCATACACAACAGATGCCTTTGCCAAAAGCGGAAGCGTCTCATCATTTAAAACTTCCCCATCGCAAATCAGACCGCAGTGTCCATGTGATGTGTATTCACACAGGCAGACATCCGCAACAACAACAAGTTCTTTGTAATTTTTCTTAATATAGCGAATCGCCTGTGGCACGATTCCGTCTTCGGCATACGCACCACTTCCCTGCTCATCTTTGTGTGCCGGAATACCAAACAATAAAACTGCTGGAATCCCTGCCTCACGCACTCGGTCAAGTTCTTCATGAAGTCTGTCAATCGAATACTGGCAGATGCCCGGCATCGACTCTACCGGTTCACAAATATTTTCTCCTTCTATTACAAAAATCGGATAAATCAATTCGTCCACCCGGACATGATTTTCCCGCACCATATCTCTCACTCGTTCGTTCATCCGCAGTCTTCTCGTTCGTTCCATTTTAATGCACCTTCCTTTTCGTATCCAATTACCTGTTTAATAAGATAGCATAAACCAGCGAAACATCTTTTTGTTTCGTTTATAAATCTTTTTATACTGAGAGTGCGGCAAAGGGCATGGCACTGTCCCTGTTTCTACCGTAACACTCACAATTTTCTTCTCGTACACAAGCCAGTCCGCAAAGCCTCCGTGTTCTTCTGTACTCGAACTCTTTGGCATCATTCGGTAATGATTTCTCTTTTTTATTTCACTTGCTAACCTGTACTGCTTTTCATGCAGTGGCGACGATACATCAAAATCCCAGTATAAAATACTGCCGGTCGAATGAAGATTCAACACCGTCTTTGGCGATATCCGCTTAACAAACGAAATTAATGCCTTCGTTTCCTTTTCGCTCGCTGCCTTTTTTCCTCTATATGTTGTGGCATCCGGTTTCCTTTTCTTGCCCTTCTTTTTATCCTTTTTCTTATCTGCTGAAAAACCGGCAGGGAAATTATTGTTAATATTAACCCCTCTGGCATTATTTTTCCACGTATTGAAATGCCCTATCTTCTGTATTTTCTTGCGAAGTTTTGCATTGCGGATTCCACTTGCCCCATACTGCGAAATTGTCACACCGTCCGGGTTATCCATCGGCAGAATATAAAGGCATGTCGAACGGAATCTTGCGCGGTGCTCACCATATTCCCGAAGAATTTCCTCGGTCTGTCGCATAATGACCTGTGTATTTTTCCACTCTCTGGCATGAATTGCCACATCAATCACAAGTTTCTTTGCCGCAGAAGGATTTCCCACACGCAGGCACCAGATTTCCCTGTTGTCATATGTCCTGCCAAGGCTCGACAGCCCTGTTTTTCCGGGGTATTTGTGAGCAATCTTACGCAAATCTCTTGTCATCTCTGCATAGTCGTATTTCTTATCCTTTTCACTGACAATCCACGGCTCTTCTTTTACAACAATTTTAATCCTGCACTGGTTCTTATCCGAATCTTTCACCTTTACGAAAAGGTAAGTCGTACCCTTCTTTTTCGCCGTAATACGTCCGTTTTTATTGATACTTGCAATCTTTTTATTCTTTATTCCAAAAGACAATTTCTTTTTGGCATAGTTAAAAGAAACTGTCGCTTTTTTCTTTTCCCATAACTTTATTTTGCTGCCGCTTTTGCTTTCAATTTTTTCATTAAAATAAATGTAAATATAGCAGCTTTCGCCTGTCACTTTGGACGTCGCTTTTAAGAGCGTGTAATTTTTTTTGTTTTTTGTCTTACATTTTACCACACCGGAGGAAGAAACGGTAACTAACTTCTTTTTTACTTCTTTTTTCGAAGCACCTCCGTAAACCTCAAAAGTAGATGCCTGTGACATAACAAGTTTTACCGAATCGGTCGTATACGAGTAAAGGTGATATACCTTTTCCCCCTTCACTTTCCGATAATGAATCCCCTTCATGCCGCCTTTATAATACTTAGCGTGGGGCGATACCAGTTCATATTTTTTCACCGGCTTTGGAGTTTCATTTGGCTGTGGCGCAACTGTTGGCTCCGGCTCCTCTGTGGGCTCCGCGGTCGGTTCTTCTGTCGGTTCAGGCGTTGGCTCTTCACTCCACTCCGTCTGATTGTTCTTCTGTCTTGCCTGCAAATGGGCAGGACTCCCGCTTATGAGGTCACATAAAATTAAGGTTACGGCAAGCAATGCCGCTATTTTTTGCTTATGCGTCTGACTCATTTCCCTCATTTCCTTTCCATTAATCGTGATGTTTCACTTTTACTGCAAGATAAAAGGTACCTCACAACGAGATACCTTTTTGTACTTGTTTGTTATAACAGATAAAACTTAAGCTAATTTGCTTTTTGCTACTTCTACCAAAGAAGCAAAACCTTCCGGATCACTGATTGCCATCTCAGAAAGCATTTTACGGTTTACATTTACCTCAGCAAGTTTCAAACCATACATGAATTTGCTGTAGGAAAGACCATTCATTCTAGCTGCTGCGTTAATACGAGCAATCCAAAGCTGTCTGAACTGTCTCTTTTTCTGTTTTCTACCTGTATAGGACTCTTCCAACGCACGCATAACAGACTGTTTTGCAACACGATACTGTTTACTTCTTGCGCCTCTGTAACCCTTTGCCAGTTTCAATACTCTTTTATGTTTTTTCTTTGCGTTCATTCCGCCTTTAATTCTAGCCATTTGTCAGTTCCCTCCTTCGCCATTAGCTGTATGGCATAATCTTTTTCATTGTTTTTACATTAGTTTCATCTACAAGAGCAGACTTTCTGAGATTTCTTTTTCTCTTTGTTGTCTTCTTAGTCAAAATATGACTCTTGTATGCTTTGTTTCTTTTCAATTTACCGGTACCGGTAACTTTAAAGCGCTTTGCAGCAGCTCTTTTTGTTTTCATTTTCTGATTTGCCATGATATTATTCCTCCGTTATTATTTTGTGGCTGATAAAAACATTACCATACTTCTTCCTTCCATCTTCGCAGGTTTGTCGACGGAAGCAACGTCCTTTAATTCTTCAAAAAACGCATTCAGGATTTCCCTTCCTACATCTTTATGAGCCATTTCTCTACCACGGAATCGGAGTGAGACTTTTACTTTAGCTCCCTTTTGCAGGAATTTCTTTGCCTGATTTACTTTCGTGTTCAAATCATTGGTATCAATGTTTGGCGAAAGTCTGATTTCTTTTGTCTCGATGGTTTTCTGTTTCTTCTTTGCTTCTTTTGCTTTACGAGCCTGCTCATAGCGGTACTTGCCGTAGTCAATAATTTTACATACCGGCGGTTTTGCAGTCGGTGCAATCTTTACCAAATCAAGTCCTGCATCTTTTGCTTTGAAATATGCTTCTTTTGCCGACATAATGCCAAGCTGTTCTCCATTTGGTCCAATTACACGAACTTCTCTGTCACGAATCTGCTCGTTAATCATTAAATCGCTTATTGTTCTTACCTCCTAAATGAAAAAAAGATAGCTGTTTCTAAAAGCCAGCTATCCACGTAAAACATTTCCTATCATTATAATAGATGTGAACCAATACCGTGTGATAACAAATGTTATACGGCAAGGTGAGAGTGGATAACTCTGCTTTTTACACCTTTGGTAGTGTACCATAGAAAGGTGGTGTGTGTCAAGTGATTGCTGTTAACTTTTTTTCAGTTTCCATAAATGGCCTTAATTCAATTTATATTTCTTGCGCCGCTCCCGCTTAGCAAACGCACAGGGGTATCGACACGCAAACTACGCGTGTCTGATACCCGATGTGTTTGCAGCGCAATCATTATAAATTGAATTAAGGTCATTTATTGGATTCCTGAAAAATCGGCAGCAATCACTTGACCACACACGCTTACATACAAAGTATCAGCCATGGTATTAAGGCAGGGCAACAAATGATTGGGGGGATGCCATTTATTGGATTCCAGTAATTAGGCAGAAAAACTTTGAAACTCGTGGGTTTTGAGTACGTCGGTATGTAGCGCTGGTAGTTTCAGCGCCCATACCGCTACGTACTCAACGAGCGAAAGCGGCGCAAGAGGTTCGGGGAACCTCTGTTCTGCGCGGACCGAAGTGGAACGTAGACCCACGAGATACAAAGCTTTTCTGCCTAATTACGGAAACAATAACACGCACCCCCCACTTAATTTACCATCCCCGATATATCAACCTTAATAAACTGCTGAAGCCATTCGATGATGTCTTTTTCGTTTGCAGGATTTAAGTTCTGAATTGAGGATAGATTTTCAATTGTCATGTGGTCCCAGCGAATCATCCAGATTCCGTATGCCAAAATCACGGCATTTAAAACCAGACCGATGGCACTCAAAATCAATCCAATGATTCCTAATTTTTTCGCATTTTTACCGCCTTTTGCCACAGCGATAATACTAAAGACAAGGGCGATTGCGGCAGGGATTACGCCGATACCTGTTCCAAAACAGCAAAAACAGGAAATTCCACCTAATATAAGAGAGGCAATTGCAAGCCCTCTGTGCCGATTTATATCTGTCATAGATACCTCCATTTCTATATCCTGCCGTATGGGGCGAAAAAGGATGCTGTCTGTTCCAGATGCTGCATCGACGAATTATTCGTAATTTTAATTAACAGCACCGCTACGACAATGGCAAGGATGACCCCTGCCACTCCCACAACGATACCGGCAATTGCTGCATCTTCCTGATTCGGATTGTCATCCCGAAGTCCCAAAATTCCAAATACAATGCCAAGCACTGCCATTACCAAAGAAATGGACCATTGCACACAACAAATCATCGAAGCACATGAAAGCACTAACGACGCAATCGCTTTTGCATTTGTCTGTCTATTCTGCTGCATACAAACCTCCTGCTTATTTGCTCTCCGGTGTCACTTCTACCTTACGAATTTCTTTCGTACGGATTTCCTTGCAAATGTCATCAATGAACGCATCCAAAGACTGTGCACCCTCGTCTCCTTTGAAACGGCTGCGAACGGATACAACGCCTTCTTCCTCTTCTTTCTGCCCAACGACGAGCATATACGGTGTTTTCTGAAGTCTTGCCTCGCGAATCTTGTAACCGATTTTTTCGGAACGGCTGTCCACGCTGCAGCGGATGCCATTCGCTTTTAATTTCTCTTCCACGCTGTTTGCGTAATCGAGATATTTCTCGGAAATTGGCAGAACACGTACCTGCTCCGGTGAAAGCCATGTCGGGAATGCACCGGCATATTTCTCAATCAGCCATGCTAACGTTCTCTCATAACATCCAATGGATGTTCTGTGGATGATGTATGGGCGTACTTTCTCACCATTTTCATCAATATAATACATATCAAACTGTTCAGCCAAAAGGGCATCCCACTGAATGGTAATCATGGTATCTTCTTTACCGTATACATTTTTCGCATTGATATCTACTTTTGGTCCGTAGAAAGCGGCCTCTCCGACATCCTCAGTAAATGGAATATTCAGTTCTGTCAAAATCTGGCGGATATCTTCTTCTGTCTCATTCCAAACTTCCGGCTCGCCGATATATTTTTCACGGTTTTCAGGATCCCATTTGCTCAGATGATACGTTACATCTTCCTCAACACCAAGTATCTGCAAACAGTACTGAGCGAGAGCGATACAATCCTTAAACTCTTTTACCATCTGGTCCGGACGCACAATCAAATGTCCTTCAGAAATTGTAAACTGGCGCACACGAGTCAAGCCGTGCATTTCACCGGAATCCTCATTACGGAACAATGTTGATGTCTCACCATAACGGCATGGCAGGTCACGATAGGATTTCTGGCTTGCCTTGTAAACATAGTACTGGAATGGACAGGTCATCGGACGAAGGGCAAATACTTCCTTATCCTTTTCCTCATCGCCAAGAACAAACATACCTTCTTTGTAGTGATCCCAGTGACCGGAAATCTTGTACAAATCAGATTTCGCCATCAAAGGTGTCTTCGTTCTCATGTAACCGCGCTTTTCTTCCTCATCTTCAATCCAGCGCTGCAAAGTCTGAATAACCTGTACACCTTTTGGCATTAAAAGCGGAAGTCCCTGACCGATTACATCAACGGTAGTAAACAGTTCCAGCTCACGTCCCAATTTATTGTGGTCGCGTTTTTTAATATCTTCCAAATGCTCCAAATAGGCATCCAAATCCGCTTTCTTTGTATAAGCAGTTCCGTATACACGGGTAAGCATTTTATTTTTCTCATTTCCTCTCCAGTAAGCACCGGAAGAAGAAATCAGCTTCATTGCCTTTAACGGTTTTGTATTCATCAAATGAGGACCGGCACACAAATCAATGTATTCGCCCTGCTGATAGAAAGAAATCTCGGCATCTTCCGGTAAATCTTCAATCAACTCAACCTTATACGGCTCCTCACGTTTTTTCATCAAATCAATTGCCTCTTGTCTTGGCAGGGTAAAACGCTCTAATGTCGCACCTTCCTTAACAATCTTTTTCATTTCTTTTTCAATCTTGTCCAGTGCCTCACGGTCCAATGGTGCTATATCAAAATCATAGTAGAAACCTTCCTCAATCGAAGGTCCAATGGCACATTTGGCATCCGGATACAATCTCTTAATCGCCTGTGCCAGCACATGGGATGCAGTATGACGGAATGCTGCTTTTCCTTCGTCGCTGTCAAATGTCAAAATATTCAGTGTGTGTTCGCCATCTACTATTGTGCGCAAATCCACAACTTCGCCATCTAACTCGGCAACGCATGCCACTCTGGCAAGTCCTTCACTGATGTCTTTGGCAATATCAATAATGCTCATTGCCTGTGAATACTCTTTGCTTGAACCATCTTTAAGTGTTACTTTCATGTCAATTCCTCCTGTCTTCATTCAATATACAAGAAGGCCTCATCCCTTCTCGCTGTCATAGTTCGAAGGGACGAGGCCATAAAATCAATGTCTCGCGGTTCCACCCTTGTTGGACGAAATAGTAATAAATCATCCCGGCTTCATTCTGACGATAACGGGGTCACCGGACCGGATTGGGGTCACTCCGAGGTAGTTTTCAAACGGTTCCCATGAAAATGCTTCCAGCACAAGGCATTTCTCTCTGACATGTTCTGCGTTTTACTCGTCTCATCTACGTGTTACCGCTATTATAATCTTGAAAATTTAAAATGTCAACACCTTTAAATTCTTTTATTTGCAAGAACCTCATACACATTCTTAAACGAATCTTTCACCGCATACAACTCGGTAAACAAACCACAGTATGGTCCATTCATAGAATAACTGTAATTATTATCTTCAAGCGACGGGTCATCCTGCCAGCCCCAGATTGAAACCGCTTTCAACGGACGGCTCTCCTCCAGTTTTTTGATTTCTTCCGCCGATTTACCGGAGCAGTCTGCCGGAATGGCGTTCACATCCACAAACATCTGGAATAATTTCTTATAAAATTCCGCATGTTTTTTCTGCATTGCCTTTGTATTCATATAGTTTCTTACTGCCATTTCGGTCACCTGAACTTCACATCCAAGTGCTGCATAGGTCTCAATTGATTTCTTAATATCCGAAATATTCTGCTCATTCATGCAGCCATTCTGAGTTCCGTAACCACCGATGTAGCCCTGCATGCCAACGCCGTCACACAGTTTGCGGACGTTTCCTTTGGCGTCTTTTGCATAACTGTTAATGCTCTTAACCAGATTTACAATTTCTTCACGTTTTGATTTGTAAAATGAATTGTAATCATTATAGTACAGCTTAATGTCGGCACCCAGCTCATCTACCGTATTTTTCGCATAGAGGAACGACTGCTCCACATAATCGCTGCCAAGGATTTTGTAAAACTGATTATCTTTACGCAGGTTTCTGTTATCATCCCCTACATTCTGATCTGCCACTGCCTCATTTACAACATCCCAGCAGTAAATTACACCCGGATATTTCTTTTCAAAATGAGTGATTACTTCTTTAATATAATACTGAAGACGTTTCTGCATAACCGCCTTGCTTACATATTTCTTACTTGTGTCATAGCCCTCGCGGAAGAACCAGTCACACATATACGCATGCCACACAAGAACATGTCCCCGCATCTGGATTCCGTTTTCCTTGGCAAATGAAATAATCGTATCTGCCTTGTCATAATTCATCACCGGCATACCATCTTTGCTCTTTGCGGATTTTGCCTGGTCTAAAAGCGAATATGCCTTAAACTCATTTCCTGCTGTCAAACTGTTAAAATGGTATTTCACAAGATTTTTGTAGTTGTCATTCGTTGTAACATTTGTGTAGTTTACAACGGTTCCCAACTTGAATCCATGCTGCGCTGCCAACTTAGCAAGCGGCTTATACTTCGTCGTCGCATTTAACACGTTCGCCTTTTTCTTCGCCTCAGGAGAAACGTATTTTGTTACGCTCACCTTACATTTTAAAGTGACTTTTTTCTTCTTTTTGGCACCTTTCTTCTGATACCAAACCTTGGCTTTTACTGTCGCACTGCCTTTTTTTAATCCCTTAATGGTGACCGATGTCTTTTTCTTTTTCGACAGTTTTGCCACTTTTTTTCCGGACAAAGTCCATTTGGTTTTCACGATTTTTTTCGTTCCGTTTTTCTTAACCTTCAATGTCTTTGTCTTGCCGATATAGGCAGTCATTTTTGTTTTTGACAATACCGGCTTTTTCGCTTTTGCTTTTGCCTGCACCCCGCCTGCTCCGGCAAGAGAGCCAATCATCAGGCATGCGGCAAGGGAAAGCGAGAGAATCTGTGTGCTTTTCATTCTGCTTCACTCCAATCTTTTATGATAAGAATAAGTATAGCACATTTTGTCAACACGAGCAGTTAAAATCAGCCGATTACCCCACAGGCAATTTTTTCACCGGACACCCCGGATGGCTGTGTCATGAAGTCATCCCCTTACACTATTGCTTTCAATGTATGCCGGGGAGAAGCTTATGCAACCTAAAACCTCAGAAAAGTTCAAAAACGTTGCATGCTTTCGCCTGCTTTTCAAAATATAACAACCAAAAAGGTTACAATCGACAAAAAGCGTTGCAATTAATACGTGATTTTTGCTGATAAAGCCTAATTTCAACGTAAAAATGCAACGCTATAAGATAAATCATAGAAAAAGAGTTGTCGAAGAAAATTTAAATCAGTTTTGGAGCAACAAATTTCTACCAAAAACGTACAGCCCGTCTTTTTGGGTTTGCCGTAAATTATCAAGAAATGATTTGCAGCGAGTGGGTACAAACACGTGGGTATCAAGCTTGCGTATTTTGCAAGCTGATACCCCTACGCGTTTGTCTTAGCGAGAGCGCCCACTTGATGCAAACTTTTCTTAAAAATTTACGGCCCCCCAAAACACGGCTACCTCCAAATCCCCTTCTCTTTCCGTATCACATAATACAAATCATTTTCCATTGCCATAACTTCTTCCATCGGCACGCTCTTAAAGACCGGCATCCGCATTTTGTATTTAATCCAAAAGAACGAGTAGATACCAAGAATCAAAAAGGCAATTCCGGTTACGCCCCAGATGGCTAAGCGCTCTGCCGGGTCGGTTGAAATATTTAAAATCATGTATGTTGTTCCTAAAATCCCGATAAGCGGCAGAATTTTACCGAGTGGAACTTTAAAGGAACGCGGTGCATTTGGCACTCTTTTTCTCAGAATCAGCACGTCAATATGCGCTAAGATATACGAAATCATCCAAAATACAGAACCCACCAGAATCAAAAATGAGATTGCCGAGGAGGAACTGTCACTAATAAAAGCAAAAATCAAAATGGTAAGACTGACAAATATTACACCGAAAAATGGTACTTTCCTTTTATTTGTCTTGGCAAAAAACTGTGGCATCATATTCATTTTTGCCATGCCCTGACAAATATTAGAAAGACCACTTACCGTTGAATTTTGTGTGCTGATAACCGCCAGAGCAGCCACCATTGTCATCCAGTATTTTCCTGCCCCGCCAAGAAGATTTTGACCGTATAACAAATGTGGTGCGGCAGATTCGGTCAGTTTTGCCCACGGCGTATAATTATGAAAACCTAATACCATGATTGCCTGCACCAGACAAATAAGCACCAGTCCAATCATCATACCAAGCGGCACGTTTCGTTTGGCATTTTTAACATCTTTGGATATTGGAATGACATATTCGGCACCAATAAACAGCCAGAATGCCACTGCAGTTGTCGACACAATATCAAAGAAATTCGTTGACATGCTTGCCGGCTGGGAAACAACCTGTCCGGTTCCAAGCCCCAAAGCACCGATAATTCCCATAACAACCATCGAGCCAACCAAAAGGAATGCAACCAGATTCTGAATTTTAGCAAACATATCGACACCAAACAGATTTGCCACCATAACGATTACCGTCATGATAATGGTGTAGCCGATGCTTGGAATCGGCAAATGAAGTGTCTGCGACATGGCATAGGCAAAAATCGATGCTTCAACACCACACGATAAAATGTTACAAATCAGATACCCTCCCACCATAGAAATCATGGTTGGAAACGGTCCCATACAAGCGAGCGTATACTGCGCCAGTCCTCCGGTCGTGTTTGGCATCAGACCATTTAACTCAGACAGCGAAGCAACCGTTGTCATATTCAGCAGGCAGGCGATAATCATCGCACCAATAAATGGGATTCCCACCGTTCCTGCTCCCTGTCCCAATGACACCAGACAGCTTGTCGCAATGACAAGCCCGACAGAAACAGAAACCACACTTCCTAATCCTAATTTTTTGTTTTTCTCCATGCCAATTCCCCCTTGTTCTCTTAAGCCATTTCCGGTTTATCCCACAATGGCAGTTCAACACCAATATCTTCTTTTAAGGCACGGCGGTAAACAGTAGTTCCCCATGCGATGTCCTCAACCGGCATACCTCCGACAGAATATACGATAATTTCATCTTCGCTTTCCCGTCCTTTTCTCTCACCGGTAATCACATCTGCCACATCAATAATGTCTTCTCTTGTAATTTTCCCCATCTGTTTTAAATCCGTAAATTTACTTCCTACAATCTGTACCTGGTCGTAAGTCGGATATGGATATTCCTCCTCCCACGCCTCATACAATTTGTAGTTGTCCACAACTTTTTTACAGCCATTTACAAGGAAATCCTCATCAAAACGAGCCGCCGAAGGCATACTGATTAGTGCACCTTTTTTAATCCATTTCGTATCAATATAAGGAAACTCTGCCTCACTGTCTTTTACTGTTGTTGTCATGCTGATAATGTCACTGTCTTTTACAGCTTCCTCGATAGAATCACAAATCACAATATTTTTAATTCCCGGACATTCCTCTTTGACAAATGCAACAAATGAATCAATGGACTTATGTCCACGCCCCTTAATTTTTACGGTATCAATGCCCGGTCTCACGCTGACAAAGGCACGAAGGGAAGTTTTCCCCATAACACCCGGTCCGATAATAGCGACTGTTTTTGCAGCCTCTCTTGCCAAATATTTGCAGCCAACACCGGGAATTCCCCCTGTTCGGTAAGAACTCAAAAGGTTTGCCGACATCATCGCAAGTGGCGCCCCCGTATCTTTATCATTTAACATCATCATCAAAATGGAGCGTGGCAGCCCTTTTTTCTTATTCTCCATGTTCGATCCGTACCACTTCATCCCCGCCATCTGATAGCGTCCGCCAAGATATGCCGGCATCGCCATGAAACGTCTGTCCTCTGCATTTTTCGGCATTCCATCAAATTCCGGGTCATCCGGGAAAGTCACCATGCAGCCATGGGAATTGTGATTTTTTCCGCCCATCACATAGTCCCCTTTATGTAAAGTCAACAATAAATCTTCCATTGCCTCCACACAGGCATCCATATCCGTCACACCTGCCCGAATCATATCCGGTTCACTTAAATATAAAAATTTGATTGCTGTATCCATTTTGATAACCTCCTTTGCCACTTATGTCTTTGGTTCATCGCATAAAAAAAGGACGTCACAAACTTTCGCTTGTGACGTCCTCGTCGAACCCTAGTATAGCACAATGGTTTTTGTCCGTCAAGGTTCAGATTTTCTAAGTGTCACAGATACATTTTTATCTGTCACCGTTACCGTTCCGTAACTTTCTTTTCTAAGCATAGCTTCATAAGTGCTCGGTTTACTAATAATCAAACAAGCTTCTCCTTCGTCATCGGTATTAAAATATTTCCTATCCGTTTCGTCCTCCGTATTTATGAAAGAAAACTGTTGATACTTCATAGGGTTTCCTTCACTATCTACTATCTTCATGTGAACTGCATATCCGGAAATCACAAAATTCTGGCTCTTTGTATTGCTGTCAATTGTTATTGTGCCAACTTTTACATCCGCATTGCCATACGCCGAACACACCATCACCTCATAGGTACCAAATAAGATGTCCTTTACTTCAAAAGAACCATCCTGTTCTATATTCGCCAAACGGCTTGAATAATATGGCTCTTGCCTTTGCAAACCAATCTGACACATATCCGTATCAAAATCGGTAAAGGAACTACCATTTTCCCATGTAAGTTTTCCGGTCAGTTTACCAGCCTCTATATCAAAATTTTTCTCAACGGAAGCATCGGTTACTGTTATTTCCTCGGATGCTAATATTCCCACCGAACCGGATATTGTCACCTTATACTCTCCCGTCGATACATACACAGAATATTTACCATCCTCCACATCATTTGCTGCGGAAGTCGAAGACGAATTCTTGTCAAAGAATGTTATCCTTGCATCGTCTGAAACATTAACCCCATTCAGTTTGCAATAACCACTTACTCGATACAGTTGTGTATTCACAGAAACCACATCGTCTTCCTCGGTAACTGTAAATGTCTCATTCTGCAAGTTCTGTATATTTGAGTTTCCTCCGCCAAACACATAAGAGCCGAGCGGAAGCATTGCATGTGCGGAATAACCTGTCAGTCCTTCCGTTAGATAGTATGTATTTCCGGTTTCTCCGGTTTCTTTCACATAGTTTTCCTCCGATAACGGAATTACGTGATTTTCGGCATCAAACAATTTAATTTTTACATATTTGAACGGCAGCGTTAAATCTTTCACAACATCGGAGCCGTCGATTGTAACCTTGGCAACGCTGGTGTCTGCATAGAAAAACTCATATTCACCATCCAGCAAATCCAATTCATAATCAAACGCATTCTCTTTACTCCCCGTCGGAACACCAATTGTTTTATATTGTTCCCCATTTTTCTTGACAGAAATCACATATAATTTGGTCTTACTCACTTCTTTCGGAATTTCAAGCCCCGATACATCAAGTAAGTTTCCTTTGCAGGAATGTTCGATATAATCTTTCCTTGTATCACCCAGTGCCACATCAATCGTATCAATAACAGTATCTTCATCGATTACCTGATAGGTTCCCGGCTTCAGATAAACTTCATACCATCCACTCGCGGCAGAAGCATATTTTGAATAGTTTTCGTCATCCACATTTTTATATAAATACGTGTTGCTGCATTTTCCAAAAATTCGCGCATAATCGAGCGTAATATCGCGTTCTTCACTGCCGGTCACTTCAAACCTATCCAATTCATAATCACCTACATAAATTACATAGGTTCCTTTTGTCAGGTATCTGTAATAATGATTGTCATCATCGAAATCACTGCCATAAAGGACACTGCTATTTTCGGTTGCCAAAATCCAAATGTCAGGGATATCCATTGTCTGTGCACCAGTTCTCTTTACCGTACCGGACATTTTATAAACCGGAAGCTTCTCATCATGCTGCATGTCACCCTCAACGGTAAACGATTTTCCCATCTGAATTTGGTACTCTCCCTTTGGTTGTTTAGTCGTGAAATTACCCTTTTCATCGGTCTTAATTACGTCATTCGACTCCCAAAATTCTCCGTTCCATTTATCTAAGGAAATTTCAGCATTTGCAATCGGCTGTCCATCTTCTGTCTCCAGTTTTCCGGACACCGTATATTTTCTCTGCTGTTCAACAAGCACATACGACTGCTTAAACTCTTTACCGTCAACCGTTATCACAAGGTCAAACGTATAATATCCTTTATCTTCTTTTCCCTCGTAATAAGGCTCATCATGCCAGACAACGTTACGGATGCTGTTATCTACGCAGTAAACATTACGATAAATCGTGCGGTATATCTTCAAATTTTTCGATAAATCCGTAAATATATCCTTCAACGATTTGCCGGCTTCTATCGTTTCGTCATAGATAAAGCCCTGATCGCCTCCCGCCATATATTCACAGTATTTTACCGCTCCTTTTGTTGATGTAAAGGCATCTATCAAAAAGTAATTTTCTACTTTTTTATAAACATCGACATAACTAAGCTCTAGGAATTGTCTTCCTCTTTTATATGACGAAGGTCTGAACATAACACTGTCCGTCGACGCACTGATACTCTCTATATCCAGTGTTATCTTCTCATCTTCATAAACACCGGTTATTTTTTTCGTACTTGCATCTTTTATGTCCTCTGTGTCCACGTCTTTATCTTTAAAATAATAATAACTGAAATGGGAACTATCGCCATTAGGGTCTTTTGCTAAACCTCTCTCCAATCCATACTCTCTGTCATCTGCCTGTAACGTAAGCAGCGTAAATCCATTATCAAATACCTTCTCTTTGGTTTTGTCCCGCGACAGACCAAGCATCATTTTAGCAGTCTTTGTATACTCTTTGCCATCGAGTGCTGCTGTTATTGAAAAAGTATAACTGCCTTTTCCCTTTGATGTTTTTTCGTTCCACTCGATATCCGAAATCGATTTTACCTCTGCCTTCTTTCCATAACAGTAAACCGTAAACTCACATTTTGTCACATCCGGCACGATGTCTTTCAGCGAATTTGCCTCCCCGTCACACACATAAATATTGTTATAGCTCAAATAATAATCGACTTCTTTTTCAAAAGCAATCGAGCTGATGATGAGTTCTTCATTTTCTGCATAAAGTCCCTGATTGTTTCTCACCGGTTCTACCGTTGGTCCCAGTGTCTCATCCGGCGGAAGCATCGTCTGTTCCGGCACCTTGGTCGGCAGCGGTGTCGGACTCGACGGCAGAACCGGTTTTTCGGTCGGCTTTGGCGTCGAAGTCGACGGCAGAGACGGTTTTTCGGTCGGCTTTACCGTTGGTTTTGCTGTCTTTTTACCGTTATTCTTGTCTGCATTTTGATTGGTTCCGGCTTTCTTTACCGTCACTTTACAGACAAACTTTTTCTTGCCTACTTTCGCCTGCACCTTTGCTTTTCCGGCTTTTTTACCATGAATCGTGACACCGGTCTTTTTCTTTTTACTCAGTTTCACATTTTTCTTGCCGGATACAACCGTCCACTTCACTTTCTTTTTGTTGTTTTTCAACTTAACCTTAACGGTCTTTCCAACCGTTACCGTTACTGATTTTTTGCTCAGTTTCACCTTCTTCTTGGCTGCGAGTACATTTTGCGGCATCATCGTAAATGCCAGTACAAACACAAGCAAAACGGCGAGTTTTCGTCTCATTTTTCTCATATCATATCCCTCCATGTGTAATCAAACAATTTCATCGTTTTACTCTCCTAACTCCAAATTCCTCTCGACAGATGCATTGGTAATCGTTACGTCTGCTGCGGTAACGATTCCGGAATCCAAGGACACTTTTATCTCATACTCTCCCGGCTCTACATAGAATTCATATTTCCCTTCATCAAATGTATAGCTCGAAAGTTCTGTTGCGTCTCCCTTTTTGTGCAAGTACACCCATGTATCATCGGACACCTCGGCTCCATTTACCTTGCAGCTACCGGATATCTTATACACGTTTGTATTGATAACAACAGTATCGCTTGAACCATCCACTGTAAAGCCATAGTCTCCTATACTTGGCATACAGTAATAATCAACACACTGGTAATCACCGGTTGGCAGCACGATGCGTGATGTATAATCCCCAGACTCATCATCGTCCATATAGTAGTAAATGCTGCTCGTACCCTTATTTGCAAATTTAAGCCTCCGTTTCGGATATATCGATATCAACTCATCTTCTGCATCAAGCATTTTAATTTTTACATATTTGTACGGCATCGTTAAATCTTTCACTACATTGGAATCGGTAACTGTCATCCTGCCAACCGATTTCCCGTTGTGCAAAAACTCATATTCACCGGCTAAAACGTCAAATTTGAAACCGGATATATCATCCTCATCAAATTTTGGCGCCATAATTAATTTCTTGTAAACCACCTCATTTCTCATAACCAAAATCTCGTAATTTCTATACATGTCTTTTGGAATTTGAAGTCCTGCCATATCTAACAGCTCACCCTTACAGGAATACATCTCGTAATCCTTTGTCATCTCACCAAGTGACACTTCAATGGTATCAACTGTAGCATCTTCTATTTTTACATAATAAGTACCCGGCTTTAAATAGACGTTGTACGTATCAAATACGGAAAATGCCCAATAGCAATTATTTTCATCCTCGGTATCTACAAATTTATAATATCCGGAACCTTTTCCGGACACAAGTGCAAGTTCCATCTTGATATCATATGTTCCACTTCCGGTTACTTCCACGGTGTCAACTGGGCAATCACAGGATTGAACCGTGTATGTTCCTTTCTGCACATATGCGTAATAACGGTTGTCATCTCCCAGTAAATCTCTCAAATAAATGCAGGAAGACTCCTCTGATTCAAAGTTAAAGCCCGGAACATCCGGCGTATTCGCACCTGTTCTTGTCACCTTTCCGGTGATTTTATAAACCGGAAGTTTCTCATTATGCACTACATCTCTGTCCTCTACCGTAAACGTCTGCCCCAGTTCAAACTCATAGGTGCCTTTTTGTAAATCCGTTTCGAAACATCCGTTCTTATCCGTCTCAATCGTGTATTCACATTCCTCATCGCTTAACTTAGACAATAAAACTTCTGCTTCTGCAATCGGCAGTCCATCTTCTGTTGTCAATTTTCCGGACACTGCATAGGTTTTCTGTTTTTCCACCAGCACATACGACTGCTCATTTTCCTGTCCATCCACTGTAAGTACAATGTTAAAGGAATAATAGCCATGGTCCGTTTTGTCGTCATAATAAGGCTCATCGTGCCAGACCACATTGCGAATCTCAATATTTTCATTATTCCAATATACATTATTATAGACTGCACGGTAAATCTTTAAGTCTTCCACTACATTAGCAAATATGTCTTTTAATGTTTTTCCTTTTTCTAACGCCGGCTCATATACGAAACACTCTTCACTGTATCCCGGATATAAATTCACCTCACCTTTTGTTGCAGTAAATGCATCTATGTAAAAATGAGAATCTGTCTTGGCATCAATGTAAACCATACCTGAACCGACTGCCAGATTATCTTTCGCAAAGGAATCACTAATAACGCTCACAAAATAATCATCGCAGACTTCTTTTCTTGCATTCACTGTATACTGCTGTTCCTCGTAGACACCAACAAGTTTAATATTTTCTGCATTTTGAATCTTTGAAGTATTAACTTCTTTATCTTTAAAATAATATCCGCTTTCCCCTTCTTCATCATGCAGACTTTGTTCTAATTCATACTTTTCACCATCTGCATCCAAAGAAAGCCATGTCATACCATTCTCCGAGCCTTCCTCTGAATCCTCGCGGACAAGTTTCATCGTAACTGTTTGCTTATACTCCTTACCGCCCTGCACAGCCGTAAGCAGGAATGAATAATACGGCTTCTGCCATTCCTCATCGTCATGCCAGACAACATCGGTAATTGACTTTACTTCCGCCTTTTTACCGTAACAATAAACGTTATATGTACATTTTGTCACGTCCGGCACAAACTCCTTCAGGGAATCAGCCTCCTCGGAGATTACATAAATATCATTATAATTCAGCGAATATGACGGAACATCTTTTTCAAATGCAACGGAACTGACAATCAACGGCTCTTTTTCGGCATAAAGCCCCTGATAATTTGACTCCGGTTTCACCGTTGGCGCTGGTGTCTCATCCGGTGGCATCATCGTCTCAATCGGCGTCGGATCCGGCTTATTGTCCGGCTTTGGCGTCGGAGTCGACGGCAGAACCGGTTTTTCGGTCGGCTTTACCGTTGGTTTTGCTGTTTTTTTGCCGTTATTCTTATCTGTATTTTGATTGGTGTCAGCATTTTTTACTGTTACCTTACAGACAAACTTTTTCTTGCCGACTTTCGCCTGCACCTTTGCTTTTCCGGCTTTTTTACCATGAATCGTGACACCGGTCTTTTTCTTTTTACTCAGTTTCACATTTTTCTTGCCGGATACAACCGTCCACTTCACTTTCTTTTTGTTGTTTTTCAACTTAACCTTAACGGTCTTTCCAACCGCTACCGTTACTGATTTTTTACTCAGCTTCACCTTCTTCTTGGCTGCGAGAACATTCTGTGGAATCACAGAAAAGCTCAGCACAAACACAAGCAAGAAAGCAACTGTGCTTCTTACTTTTTTCATATTATATCCCTCCATTGTGTTATAGAAAATTGTGTTTCCTTAATTTTATATGAAATTGTTAGGGGCGTCAAGAAAAATAAGAGTGAAATTTCAACAAGGAAATTCACTCTTACTTATTCAAACTATTTTACTCTCCGTCACTCCGCCGTCAGCGCACATGACACATTTTCATCTGTCACGGTAACCGTTCCATAGCAAATCCTATTGCCATTATCATAACTGCACACCTCATAAGTGCCGGGCTCATCAACAATAACTAGTGCCAATCCTTTGTCATTATCTACATAATCATACTCTTTTTTTCATCTTTCTCGACATGTATCCACTTATCTCTTGCAAATTCTCCATTGGCTTCTTTGACAACGACCGCGATTTGATATCCGTTAATAGTATAATCCTGCTGTTTGTCAACCGAATTGATTGTAACGGTTCCAATGTCTTTATCATCCAATTTCATCGTATACGTGCCATATGGAACATAGGAAAATGAGAAACTGCCATCCGCTTTCAAGTCAGCTGTAATATCACCACTAGCAAACCCATCCAAGTACAAACATAATGAACTTTCACTGTACATCTCACAGACCGGAAGTGTTATATCCTTTTTCAACGGACCATCGTCTACTGTAAAGGACTCTCCTGCTTTGAAACAATAAGTTCCTTTTGATGCCTGGAAGGAATATTCGCCCTTGTCATTCGTATATACAACACTATACTCAGTTCCCTCTTTCCGGACATACAAGTAGATATTTGGTATCGGCGTTCCGTCTTCCATTTTTAAAACTCCGGATACCGTATACTTCTTTTCTTTTTCAAACAGTTTATAAGACTGTGTAATCTTCTTACCATCTACAGTCAAAGAAATATCAAAGGAATAATATCCGTTGTCACCGCCGCCCGGATAATACGACTCGTCATTCCAGACCACATTTTCAATCACCGCATTTGTGTAACATTTATTCCGGTATGCCACCTGCTGAATCTGAAGATTCTTGGCAAACTCCGTGAAAATGTCTTTTAAGGATTTTTTATTATCAAGCATCTCCTGATATTCAAACAAGTTAGCATCTGAATCAAAATTCACGTTACCTTTTGTTGAAGTATAGGAAAGAATGTAATAAAAATCCTGTTTCTTATCACTTACTGTAAAACTGTCCTCAGACGAACCAATCAGCAAATTGCCTATTTGCAGTGTTGAATGGGTAAATTCATACGCAGTGCCATTGTAAAGGGTGTATCGGTCAACCACACAATCCAATGTATAATCCTTATCTCCATAACACGCAACTACTTTGTATTCTTTAGTATCTCTCAAATCTTTTAGCACAACATCATCCGACTTGATATAATACTGCCAGTTTATTTCATTATTCTTCCCAGTAAGTGAATTTTCCAGTTCATACTCTTTTCCATCCGCAATCAGTGTATGGAAAACCAATCCATTATCCACTCTGCAATACTCTACGGTCTCCGTGTAAGATACCATATTTGCCGTAGCACTGTACTGCTTTATCAAACTTAACCGAACTAATCTGAACATCTTCCTCCTCTGCATAAAGTCCCTGTCTGGGATGTGCTGTGGCAGGTGTCTGATTTGTCGGCTGCATCGACTGCAATGGCTTCTTTGTCGGTTTCGGCGTTGGTGTTACAACCGGTGTTGGTTTCGGTGTCTTTTTCGGCGATTTCTTCTTAACTGTCTTTCCAACGTTTACGATTACAGATTTTTTGTTCAGCTTCACTTTCTTCTTCGCTGCGTAGGCAGTCTTCGGGAACAGAGATAATGCCATCGCGAAGATTAGTAAAAGATATTGGCATGGAATGCCTAAAAACACATCAAAGTCTAATCCCTCAACAATTATTTGCTTAAAATTTGTTCAAAATCTTTATAAAAGCGTTCATAACTGATAGAGCATTTTTCTCGCAATGTCGAAATTTCTGAACATTTTGCAATTTCATAAAAGTTCTCCCGACTAGCAGTATATGTTTGGTATCTATTATCCAAACTTCTAATCATTCGCACTAAATAATTCTTTGGATAATCACTACCGGAATCATTTTTATTTCCCCAAATATACTCTGGTTCAGCTGGCATTTTTGCCTGTTGTATTTCAAGTTCAAATACTTGCTCTAATGCCGATTTGTCTGCCAATATCCAACACTCTATCATGCTTAAAGGTATCATCGGTATCCCTTTGTCTGAGTTTAAACCATCTTTCACTTCCTTGTATACTGTCTCATAATGTTTCGTTACAGCTATACGATTACTGCTTTTCACTCCTGTCTCTTTATCTGCATCACAATAAAATATTCCGGCATCATACTTTCCTTCCCCCATCAAAATTCTAAATTTTCTTGCCGGAATTCCTCTCCCCGACACATCTTTTGAAGAGCGTCTTTGTAATTTTACCTTCTTTACATCCTCTTTCTCAATCGGTATAAATTCAACTTCCACCCCTTTTTCTTTTGCAATATTTTCAGCATAAACTATTGCAGGGCCCGGAAGCCATTTGCCTGTACTATATTCTTTTTGCCCAAAATCTGTTTTTCCCTCGCCGGTTATAGCAATTTTCATCCGAATTACCTTTCTAATCATTTGATGCAAGTAACTTATCCAATACTTCCTTTTGCGACATATTAAGCAAAATCTCTCCCGGATACATATATTCTAATTTTGCTTTCATTGCCTTATTTTCAAAAAGCCTCGCTGCCTTTGTATATCCATTATTATCTCGATATAAAAAGACAATATCTTCGGCATCTATATAATCCATAAACACAGTGCTGTGAGTCGTTAATATAAGCTGATGCTTTTTCTCAGCATACATCTCCTTCAGAATCTCTAACAGCTGCTCTGCATAATTTGTATTTACCCCATTCTCTATCTCGTCCAAAAGCATTGTCGCATTAGAACTTTTAATCTCACTAATCGCAACAAATGCTAACAAGCGCAACATTCCATCACTCATTTCTTTTGACGATATCTGAATAGACTTATTCTCATATTCCTCAGTGCTGACAATCTGCATCCACCCCGGTCTTCCCGGTATTTCGACGTCTATATCAGAAATTCTGTCTCCAAACAACCTTGTCAATTTATTCATAAAATTTGCTTTCTGTTCATCTGTCATTTGCTTGATAAAGGATGGCAAATTTTTTCCTGACATTCCAATACTTTCCTTCGTACCTCGGCTGCTGAGCCTCATTTCATTTGGTGAAAGCATTTCAAATGACAATGAATTCTCCAGAAAATCAATAAAATATTTTATTCGGTAATCTATCGTTTCATCCCTATTTAACATTCTCAGTGCGGACGATTTAATTGCCAGTGCTCTCGGTAATACATTTGTATCCTTGCCTTCATTTTTTATGAATCCATCTTCTCCTTTTTGATACACCAACAATTGGGTTCCATTACATACAAGTCTTTCAGAAAGCAGGCTTACCTCATTTTCATCTGAATAAATGGATAAAACCATGCTCCAGTCATACTCCAATTTCCCTTCTTTAGAAGGAAGTAAAATATTACTATCAAAATATATTTTATTTGAATTTATTAATTTAGACTTGATATTATCCGCTGTCCAGTTCCTACGCTCCAACATAATATCAAAATCCTCTTTTACCGAGCCGCACAAAAAATCAATTGCTTGCAAAACACTACTCTTCCCTGTAGCGTTATTGCCAATAATCACACTCATTGGTGTAAACTCAACTGAAAAATCAACTAATGATTTGAAATTGTCAACCTTGAGTTTTCTAAACATAATCACAACTCTCCTTCATTCACGTATAGGCATTGTCTAAAGTATACCACATTTTTTTAGCTTATACCATAATTTCCCCAGAGTCCACCTTTATGTAAATCATGCTATCAGTGTTTTACCTGTGTGTCAAGAAAAACCGAAAGCGTAATACGTCTTTAGGAGGCGTAGTACGCTTTTTTTAATTCTACTTACTCTTTTTCTACCAATTACATATCTCGAAAGCGCAAATATATTATTTTTTTATTATATTTTCATTCCTTTTCTATAACCCCGTCCATCAATTTCTCTCTGTAAAATGGACTAATTCATTGTCAAAAGCAGCCTTATTTCGCAAATTTTCATTATTTTATTTTTTATTTATTCTTTGTCAAAAAGAAAAAACGCTCATAATATGAAATTCGTTTTCTCAAATTTTAGACATATTAGGAATGAATCAAAAAAATTATTAAAAGGAGGATTTTCTATGAATAGAAAACATCAATTAAAAAAATGGTTCAAAAAACTGGAGGATTTTTATTTCTTACACATTCGTAAGTATATAAAAAATCCAAAAATACAATTTATTACATATTTGCTTTTCTGTATTGCTCAAACAGTTCCGTTTGTTCCAAGCCAAATTCAATATGCTTTAGCACTTTTAGTGTTTGCTCCTTAATTTTCTTTTCCTGCTCACTAATTTAGTGAGCAGGGACACTCCCTACCCAATCTTCTCCATGTCTGTAATTCCTTCTTCGGGCGACAGATTATAACGTTGGAAACTCTGCTCTGATTGATATCCTTTCGCAAATAATCCGGCACTACCATCATGAATTATCCGGTCTTGAGAGCCCAGCTCATCCATTTTAATTTCCACCACACTTCCGAGCGTTTCTGAAACCCAATTCTCTGTAGCTGTAAATTTATATCCACCATCTATTTTTTCAACTGTCATTGTACTTGGTCCATCATCATTTTCCAGCGCTGTCATACTTTTTCTCCAATTTTTTTCCTGCCAGACGCCTTCTAAATCATGATAATTCCACTTATCGTCTCTCTCAGAAGATTGCTTCACCCACATTTCGGAATCTTCATCATAAACAAATCCAAAACGATAGGTAACATCACGGTCAGCATAATTAAAGTGTGCAGACATTTTATATGTAACCGTGGCATTAGTGCCATCCTGCTCAACATCAGTGATTTCGCATATGACAGGGTCATGTTCTCTGCCTTCTTGGAATATTTCTTCTGTTGAGGCTTTTTCATCTTCAATTGAGTCGGCAAGCACACTTTCTGCCTCCTGCTCGCTCAATTGAGGAGCCTTTGTACTCTGTTTATATAGCAAAAAGCAGATTCCTATTATTAAAATAACACCTGCAATTACCATAGTTGGTACAACCCAATGTTTTTTTGCAGTTCCTACACTTGGTGACTGCTTCCATTCTATTTCTTTTTGAGGGAGCATTTTCCCACAGCGATTACACATATTTGCGGAATCTGAATTTGCGGCTCCGCATGATATACAAAACTTTGCCATAAATATCCTCCACTTTAGTTTATGATTTCTCCGCTACCATTACTCTTTACTTTGCTGCACCCCATACAAATATGCTATCATCTTTAAAATGTCCTCATTTGAATACGAAGTCACACCATCTTTCATGCTTACAACTTCATAAGATGAATCCATATTTAATTTAAATACTGTGTCCAAATTATATGCGGTAACAGTTCCATTTGCTTCAATATTTAAAACTCCGCTAACTTCAACAAGAATTTCTTTATTATTATCCAAATATGTTTTCCACGTACAATTTTCAAGACTTTTTTCAAAAATTTTCTCTACCGTTACATCTTTATAGCCATCAAAATGTCCTTCTTTAATTGCCGTAATCATCTGTGGATTAGACATATTTACCATCTTAACCCAAAGCTGAGCAGGAATGACCATATCTATTATAAGAATTGCCGTCCACAAAATAGCCAGCGTCCATTTCCTTCCATTGACAAGCTGCACTCTCTTATAAATATACAAAGGTATAAAAAGCAAAAATGCAAGATTAAGTTTAGACATATCATAGCCTGCTTTTTTTACCCTACTGTAATCAATTAAACAGAAAATAACATTTAGTATATACGCTATCCAAACCAATTTGTCCGCACTTATTTCAAACCATCCCGCCAACAAATACTGCAGCAATGATGATATAATTGGTACAAACACCAGAAAAACAATCGGTTTATTACTTATTTTTTTCACCACTGCTGCGTTATTTTTTGGTATGCTGATTCCAGCTTGTTCAATTGTCACCCAGCCTTGAAATCCTTGTTTCCAGACCATCGTGCTCTCATTTATGTAACCGGTTTCAAGCATTTTCAATAGTTCTGTCTCACTTACCGGACCTTGCGTTTCTCCATTGAAGCTGTAATACCAGTTTTTATCTTGCGTTTGAAATGCGCCCTCTTCCTGTTTATAACTTTTTTCTGAAACAGCCTTATTTCCACACCATGGACAAAAATTTCCTTCCCCCTCCCAATTGCATTTTTCACAATACATCTCTTTACTTCCTTTCAGCATTTACATTTTGAACCCACCTAAAGCACTTTATTAATCGTCTCTTGTATAATAAGCTGCTCTACCTTTAGAACTTGTAATTATTAACATATTATCATTAATTTCATACTCATACTCCTCTGCATGCTCTTCAGAGAATTCTGAACTATCAAAAGTAGAGTATATCGTTAGTTTTGACCCATTAACCTCATACCTATCCCGAGTAACAGAATTAACTCCCCCCGGTGAAGTACATATTCCATCCGTATCAAATATAATGTATTTACCTGATTCAGACCGCCACTTTCCAATAAGTTTATTTTGACCATTATTCATTACAAAAATCACAACCACAGCAACAATTACAACCAACGCTGCTACGCCAATTCCTACCTTAATTGCCGATTTTGAAGATTTTTTTTGTAGCGGTTGTGGTGGCAGTTCATGATGCGGCGGATCATATGGGTGCCATCCGGCACCGCTGCCTCCCTGAAGCGGTTTGTGACACCGGGAACAGACCACAGCCTGCTCCCCGTTCATTGCTCCACAATATTTACAAATTTTAGCCATATAATTTTCCTCCTTCTTATCCTTATCACTTTACTTTACATTTTTTGCGACTTTCTAATTTTCATTGTAATCACTCCTTCTTCTAAATCTAAACAGAAAGCATTATTGCTACAAATAATAATACTACTACAAGCACTATATAAAACACCGCTACACTCAGCCAAGCGCCCTTTTCCTTACCCTGCTTTTTCTTAGGTGGCTGTTTAGCAAACACTCCATTCCACTGTCCTCCGCCTGTATCAGACCCGCTGTCATTTGTAAATCCGGTTCCTGATGTCCCCTGATTTTGTCCCGCAAGTTCCTGCAACAGTTCACGTTGCTTTTGCTCAACATGACAATAAGGACATTCCATGTTATGTGAAAAATAATAATGACCGCTTTTTCCACACCGCTGTGTTATCCTGTCAAAACCTTCAATTAATGGTTTCAATGCGCCAAGCCATTCTGACGCCTGCACGCGGCTTTTTGGATTTTTATATCCGTCTACAAAGGTTTTTACAAATAATTTCTGCAAATGAGGATGTAGACTTACAAACTCCGGAGCATATGCAGGAATATCAATGTTGTATTTATAATTCCAAAATGGGAAAAATCCGCTCTTTATATTTTCGATTGGCTGTGGTGCCACAACGGACTCCCCAATTTCTTCGCCTGCCATCTGCTCCATTGTATTGGAAAGTTGTCCATTTGCCCTTTTGGCACAGGCAAACGGATGACTGGCCGCCCATCAGCAGACAAAATACATGAACCGCTAAAGCAAACAAATCTGTCTCCTTCGTAAAAGTTGGTAAGGGAGCATTTTTTAATGTAATTTCTCCACAAACTTTCTTTTGAATCTCCGGTGCCAAATACTCTGCCAATCCCACTTCACAGCGATATATCTTTTTATCCGTAATAAAATGGTACGAATCCGTGTCTACCAGCGTAACTTTATACACATCTTTGTCATGCGCATTTAAATTAATACAAATATTTCTAGGATTTAAATCACCACAAACCTGCCCCATATTATGTATTTCTTCAATTGCTGCACACAAATTGTACGCTGCATACAACCGCACCTTTAAATCGTACTTTGAATTGCTGTAAAGTTCGGATAACGAATTATTGTACTGTGCTCGTCTCATTACATAACCGGCAAATCCATATTCGTCATACAACACATCCAACGGCCAGGTAGTATATTCCGAAGTTTTATTTGAAAATTTGCTAGCCGACATTTTGCAAATTTTCTCTTCCCGTTCCGAATCACGTTTATTCTTTTTAAAAATCTTTGCAACATACTCATGCATATTTTGTATCTCATGAATACTGCCTTCACCACCTCTTGCAATCCGGTCTTTATTAACTTTGTATACCGCACCATTTACTCCACGATACTCTTCAAACATCATTTGACTCCTTCACGGTTTTCTTTTACCGCCTCCTTTTCTCTCATATTTTGATAAATTCGACATGCTTCATCCAATTTTTCCTTTTTAGAATCCGGCAAACTGCTTATATACTCCTCATTATTCAGGTTCTCAATCATATCATCTACTGTCACTGCAGAACCGCTTGCAGTTGACGGATTGTCTGTCACCTTCGGCGTTGGCGTAGGAGTTGCCGTTGGCAAAACGGCTGTCACTTTAGGCTTTTGCGTTGAATTTGTTTGTTTCTTATCCGTATCACTGCTAAACAAACTTATCAAACAAATTACCAAGATTACCAGTGATACTGCCAGAACTCCTATGGCTGCTATAAGTGCAGCTTTTCTCCTTCGCTTTACTTTGTTGCGTCTCCGTTCTTTCTCCTCGTCTTTCAACTTTTTTTCTACTCTGTCATCCCCCGTTTGTCCTCCTATTTTCCCTACCGGTTCGTCTCCTGGTTCGTCTCCTAGTCCGCCTTCTATGTTTCCATCATCCCCATCATCTATCCGTTTTTTGGGTAGCTCCTTCCCATACAACAATGCCTCATAACATTCCTGCAGCCACACCCAGTCAGGCTCCAAATAGTATTTTTTGTCTTGAGGAACAACTTCTATCGTCTCGTTTATAAAACAGACAACGCTTTTATCATCCCTAACATTTTTTACAGCACCAACAGCATAATAAACTTCTTTTAAACTTTCACAAATTTCTCTTGATGTCTTTTTATTAAACAACTTCGTGTATGCTGCATCCATACATTGCAGAAAAGCATCCTGGTCTTTTGGTAATAAATTCCCCTCCAAAAAGGTATGTAAAAAACTTTCTGCCCCCTTTATTTTAGGATTTTTATAAACAGCATACGGATTCATAAAAAATTCTGCTGCCGCAATATAAACATTATCCTGTGAAAAATCTCCCCTTGCCAATTCCATGGTTGATGATGGTAAATTTAACAATGTGGGCTGAAAAACACCATCTAACATTCCATCGGTGACCAATAAAACAGCTGCCACATTTCCCGAGTATGTTCCAATTTCCCATGAATGCTCGCCTGCTCGAAGCGGAATTACCGATGTGCCATCCGCTCCTTTTTGTCTTTTGGTAACCGGTTTTACAATACCATTTGTCTGGCGGACAATAATTCCGCCATCTCCGGCATGTGCATAAATTATTTTCTTGCCATTATATATAACAGCAGACAATGTTGTATCATAATTCTCGATTTTTTTGTCATGTGAATCCGCATACTTTTGAATCGTTTCCATCGCATACTCATAACCGGCACACAAAACATCTTCCACATCTATTTGGCTCATGCCTTTTTTAATGTTTTTATCGCAATACTCATACAACTTTTCCACCGCAAGTTTTGAGCCTATGTCTGAATGAGGTGCACTTCCAACACCATCTGCTACAGCGCCGAAATAATAACCGGCACACAATTGTCCTGTCTTATTTGAATCCTGACAAACGGTTCCTTTATCAATATGTGATTTACCCTGTATTGAAAATCCATATAAAATCATAAAACAACCTCCTATTTTCTAATAACGTTCTCCACCAAGTTCTCTCGCATTATCCGGCAAAGGACCAAATTCTACCTGTTCGCCAACCTGACTATGGGAAATTTCAATAACGCTTTCACTCAAAAATTCAAACAGTCCCGAAAAATCCATATTTGACAATTCGACAACACGTTTTTTCAGAGAAAGTGCATATAATTCTTGTGCATCATAATTTCCAACACCAATTGACCAGAAATTAATATGACCATTTGCACCTTTTCTTTCTTCTGCCTGAATACGGTTTGCCGCCTCTGTCATTTCACTCTGAAGCGATGTGGATTTACCATCTGTAATCATAAAAATCCATGGCTTGTGACATGGCGTTCCCATCTTCTGATACATACGTGTACGACCCTTTACTAAGTCAAGAGCCACCTGTATTCCGGCAGCCATATCTGTGAGACCATCTGCATATAATTCAGGTGTCTTCATCTCTGTAACCGGACAAAAATCGTTTATGACATTAACCTCTGAATTAAATGTCACAAGCGCAACGTCAACCCGGTTTTTTGCATCGGGGTCACTACAGACATCCTGCTTAAACTGCTTAATTGCGCTATTCAAATTCCTAATTGCAGCTCCTTCCATTGAGCCGGAAGTATCCAGCAGCAATGCACAGGACAAATGTCCCTCATTTGTGTTTCTGATAATCTGGTCAAAATTTAACTGTTCACTCATTTTTAATTTCTCCTTTCTATAACGAGCATAAGATTGCATAAACAAAAAACAGCAGCAGTGCCAAACATATTAAGACACCTAATTGGTCAATTATCCAATTAACAACACCTCGCTTTGGAGGCGGTGAAAATGTTGGTGGCTCAGGTGGTCTCCTCTCTGGTGGTTTCGGCGGCTTCACCGGCGAATCGTTCGACTCCGGTGGCGGTACAGGTGGTCTATCATCAATGCCACCAATAAGACGCCGTACCTTCTCCTCAATATCACAATATGGACATCTTGCTGCACAAGAAAAATAATAGTGTCCCTTTCCGCAGCGTGTAATTGTATTTTGGATATCATCAATTAATGGTTTTAACGCAGCCAGCCACTCATCTGCGTGTACCCTTTTACCCGGATTCTGATACCCTTCAACAAATGTCTGCACAAACAATCGTTGTAAACTTGGCTCTAAACTTGCAAATTCAGGGGCATACGCCGGAATATCAATACCAGGCTGTTTGTCATAAAACGGGAAAAAACCATTTTTTATATTTTCAATCGGCTGTGGTGCTACAACTGATTCTTTGCCGGACATCTCTGTCATCTGCTCCATCGTATTTGTAACATTTCCGTTTTCTTCTCTTGCGCAGGCAAATGGATGGCTTCCATTCATCAAAAGACAAAACACATGGACAGCTAAAGCAAACAAATCCGTCGCTTTTGTAAAGGTCGGCAGCGGCGCATTGCGAAGTGTAATTCCTCCCGAAATTTTTTTCTGCATTTCCGGTGCCAGATAATCTGCCATTCCTACTTCGCAGCGGTATATCTTTTCATCGGTGATAAAATGGTACGAATCCGCATCCACCAATATGACCTGAAATTTATCTGCATCATTTTGATCTAAATTAATACAAATATTTCTGGGATTCAAATCACCACAAACCTGCCCTGCACTATGTATTGTGTCAATTGCCGCGCACAAATTGTAAGCAGCAATCAATCGCGTACGCAAATCATATTTATTGCTACTGTATAACTCTGACAACGATGAAATATTCTTTACCCTTTGCATCACATAACCAACAAATCCATCCTGGTCATATAAAACATCTTTCGGCCAGGTTACACACTTAAGCATTTCTTCAGGAACTGTGTTTTGCACCATCTTACAAAGTTTTTCTTCTCTTGCTGCATCCCGCTTATTCTCCTTGAAAATCTTAGCAACATGCCCCGGAAAATTTTCAATTTCATGTACACTTCCTTCTCCACCCCGACCCAGACGTTTATCCGCAACGTGGTAAATTCCGCCGCTGATTCCTTGGTAAACTTTCATTGCCTTTTTCTCCATTTAAAAATAAATATTAATGCTATTAATGCAGCTAGCCTAAATATTGTTATTGATACAGTTATATGATTTCCATCATTACTTATAGGTATGTGGCAATAAACCCCAAAATCCAAAATATGAAAAAAACCAGGAAAATAACTAGGTTCACCTAACATTGTGGAAATCATTAAAAACCACCAGCATATCGTCCATCCCACAGTATGTTTCTTCTGAGACTTGTCCTTTACCTCAACCAATTCGGTATCATCATCTCTGTCTATCACTTCCATTGCTCCTAATATTTTCTGCCGAACTTCACAGTAAGGGCAATACGAAAGATGTTTAAAATAATAGTGATTATTTTTACAGCACACGGTTTCACTCTCAAATTTTTCAATAATTGGTTTTAATGCCTCAAGCCACTCTTGTGCCTGTACTCTTTTTTCTGGTTTTTTATAGCCATCCACAAAGGTCCGCACAAACAATTCCTGTAACTTCGGCGTTAAACTTTCAAATTCCGGTGCATAAACCGGGATATCAATATTGGCTTTTCGTATATAAAAAGGGAAAAATCCATTTTTTATATTTTCAATTGGCTGTGGTGCCACAACCGAATCTCTATTTGCCACCTCGGTCATCTGCTCCATGGTATTTGTAACATTTCCATTTTCCTTTTTTGCACAGGCAAACGGATGACTTCCATTCATCAATAAACTAAATACATGAACCGCTAAGGCAAACAAATCCGTCTCACGTGTAAACGTCGGAAGCGGCGCATTTTTAAGTGTAATATCACCAGAAATCTTCTGCTGAATTTCCGGTGCAAGATAGTCTGCCAATCCCACTTCACAGCGATAAATTGTACCCTCTGTAACAAAATGATAAGAGTCTGCATCCACTAATGTTACATGATAGACGTCCTTATCGTTACCATCTAAATTAATACAGATATTTCTGGGATTTAAATCACCGCAAACTTGTCCCACACTATGTATTGTGTCAATTGCCGCACATAAGTTATATGCTGCATACATTCTGATATGCAGGTTATACTTTGTGTCGCTGTAAAGTTCTGATAAAGAAGCTACACTCTTTACCCTCTTCATGACATAACCCACAAAACCATTCTCGTCATACAAAACATCTAATGGCCAGGTAATGCACTGCAGCACATCTTCCGGCATATTATTCATTGTCATCTTACATATCTTTTCTTCACGCTCGGGACTGCGCTTATCCGGCTTAAAAATTTTAGCGACATATTCCGGCATATGTTCAATTTCATGAATACTGCCCTCTCCGCCTTTTCCAAGTCTTTCTTCCTTCACTGAATATGTGCTGCCATTTTTTCCATGGTATTCTAGCATTTCTAAACTCCTTTTTGATTAAAAGCCAGCAAGCTGCTCTTTCGCATATTCATTTCCACAATTTGCTGCTTCCTGATAGTACATTCCTGCATCCTGCAGACTCATCCCGATTGCATTTCCATAGCCCTCCGACAGTAATGACGCAATCATTACATTAATATCGCCTTTCTCTTCCATGGTCAGATTTATATTCTGACCATTTTGAATTAACATCTGCAAATCCTGTGACATCTGATTGTTGTCACTTTGCTGCATCCGATGCCCCAAAGCAATCAGATATGTTCCCCATGGATGTCTCTCTAACACTTGAGGCTGCATAAGAAGCTGTTCCATGTCATCATACCGCTGTTCATTGTAGGAAACATAGGCAAGCACCCACTTAACTTCCGCCTCCAGTTCATCCACAGACCTGCCTCCTTGATACCCCATCTGTCCCGCACGGATATCATTTAACTGCTGCAAAAGACTTCCACAAATGCGTTTTGCCGTTTCATAATCCTCTTTTTCCCGGCAGTTCTGTGCGTCTCTTATCAAATCTAAGATTTCCATTTCTGTAATTTGACTGCCAGCCGACTGATGCCCCGGTGACACATACTGAGACGGCTCAGATGTCTCAGGTTGAGGTGGCTCATTCTGCGGAAAACTCATCCCTGCTTTTGCATAATATTCCCTAGCAATATCTTCATTTTTTATAAAGAAAATACCTTTATGATACATTTCAGCCAATCCGGCATAGGCACGTTTTTCTCCTAATTTTTCTGCTTTTTCAAACAGGCGTCCTGCCTTTGTTGGATTTGCCATTGTTCCATTTTGTCCATACAAGTAACGCTCGCCAAGTTCACAGAGTGCCTCTCCATCTTTTTGCCCCATTTGACGAATCATTCGCTCCAGTTCTTCCGTTGTTATACTTTTGTAATCCATCCTTGTCTCCTTATCCGTTTTCTAAACATTCTTTATCTGAGCCAAATATGCCCGCAATGACTTATGAAACTTATCAGCGGTATCATAGGAATATCCTTTTAACATAATGCCGATGCGGTCACCCTGAAAAGAAATTTCTAAAACTAACGTTCTCTCCAGAAACCAACGAATACCCAAAATAGCACCTACAACAATTCCTCCAATAACCGCCCCATTTACAAACATATTTGCCGCTAACCCAACCAATACAGCAAGCACTGCTATAACAAGCAGATAAATAGGATTATTCTGACACAATAATGTACCGGAAATTTCCTTTAAATCTACAATCGCATTCACCTGTCCTTTTCCCTTCATCGTATAGTCCTTATAATTGGCATACACACGCTTATTGGTATAAAATACAGATGTTTTTGCAAGACCTCCACCTGTCATTGCTGAAACGGCATACGAATTATCCAGAGAATCAATAACGTATTCTGATGGGTCAACTGTAAGACCGTTTGATTTCTTCTGTTTTGGTGGCGTATGTGGTTTGCCCGTATGTTTGTAATTTGGTGGCGTATTCGCTTTGCCTGTATGCGTATAACCTGATGACTTCTTTGATATTGCGCCCCCACAAACTGGACATTTTGTTGCATTATTAGGTATATTCACCTTACAATTTGGGCATTTCACGGTTTTTATCTCCTTTCCATTTTGTTTCAGATTCCATCAACTATACAAACGAGCCTCAACAACTTTTCCCGAGCGAACCTTTAATGTAATTCCAAAACTTAGCAGTCCTTTACTTCCTTTTCTTAAATATCTTGCACATTTTGCTTTCGATATTCTCTGCATAGAATCTTCACCACCTGCAATATAATATTTGGTTCGTTTCGTTAATTTAAACTTTCGAGTTTTTTCTCCCATAAATTTTACTTTTTTCGATGTATCATTTAAGCGACTTCCTTTTGTAAGTGCTCCTGATATCTTAAGTTTATTTCCTTTTATGGACACATCGTACGCAATTCCCTGCTTGTTCTTTTTACTACTGTCATAATAATAGACATATTCACTCGGATTTAATGTCGTTTCATAATACTGATATTTTGCCTTCGCCTTCACATCATGTGACGGAACAGCAAGTGCACCAAATGCTGTTGTCACAAGCAAACTCGCCAAAACAAAAATAACTAATTTTATTCTCTTCATAGAATTTCACTCTCCTTGTCTCACAAAAACATTTATATATATTATTTTAATTCCAATAACCACTTTGTTTTCACTCTATAATTCCTTCACTTCTTGCCCATCCCATCATGTTATTAAAATCAACATAAATCTTGTTTTTTTCAGCAATTTCACGTGCATATTTCAGCGCATGTGGATGCCCACAATCATATGCTGCAAAAAAATAAAAAACCGCCATTTTTTTCATTTGTATAGATGCTTATTCATTAACTACATGTTCTCCTGCAGAACGATAACTTGTACCTAAGCCATACAAAGTTTCTATTTCTTCATCTTGACTACTTAAATACTTCCTTGCTTCCTCATAGCAATGAACTCTTTTTCCATCATAATCAAGCAATTTCTCATTTATGTCTTGACCATTACTTGTAAAAGAAAGTTGCGTTTGCCAATATTCATAACATTTTCCCATTCCGCAATAACCGCTGGCACTCTGCTGTTCTGCTGCCGCATGATACCATTCATATGCTTTATTATAATCAATCCCGCCACAGCCATTGTTGCAGGTGTAAGCAAGTGCTACTTGATTTTGTGCAAAAACATCTCCTGATTGTGCTGCCTTAAGATACCATTTAAAACTCTGTTCTGCATTTGCTTCTGTCAATAATCCAATACTATACTCACGTGCTATTGACGTCATTGCATCTACATTACCTCTATTAGCCAATGGTTCTAACATACGCATAAATGTATTAAAATCAAGTGCAGATATTCCGTAATAATACATCGCTTTTGGATTGCCACTTTCTGCATCTTTAGCATATATTTTTCGTCGTGCCTCAGCAATGCGATCGTATATATCCGGCTCATTTCGCTGAAACATACTATCTAACATATCTTGCGCCCATTGTTCGCCATTATCTCTTGCACGAATCATTTTCATAAACTTTTGAATTATTATATCTTTTGCACCACCCATATACTGAATTTTCGCGGTCATATTCAACGCAGTCTCCACATACACTCATATCTCTTGCCTCCTTAAAACTATTTTTTAATTACAACTTTCTTCGCCGACCACTTACCATATACTTTCTTTTTCTTAATATTTTTGTAAGCACGAATACGAATATAATATTTTTTCCCTTTCTTTAATCCCTTTATTATAATCGAATGTTTTTTTGCACTACAGCTCTTTGTTTTTCTTTTTTTCTTAAATAATTTATTTTCAGCGTACTGCAACTGATATCCTGACACTTTACTATTTTTTTTCCAAGACACCTTCACTGACACCTTACTTTTTTGCAATTTATATTTCTTTATTTTAATACCTTTAACCTTCCCTACACTTTTGTTTATTCTTTTGACGGATGATTTATTAGTTGCATTAAAACTACTAGTTTTGTTATTAGTTACATTATTGTCCACAACATTATCTTTTTTTGTATTGGAAGTATTGCTCTTACTGTCATCATAATAATCATCATCTATCTTATCATCATCGTCCGTGTCATTATTTCGTGACTCATAATATAACGGTACAAAAACATAATTATCTGACAAATATTTTTCATTATCATCACCTTTCACTGCAATGTATAGGTTACTATCATCCTCTACTAATTGCTTTTCAAATTTAGATTTTGAAATTACAATTCGCTTTATTTCACCAGCAGTAATGTTATCTATATCAATGCTATACAGTTTTTTCCCATCACTGTTATTCTCATAAATATCCATTTTAGCATTTGTTTTAAATGCTGAATTATTTTTTACATATATTACAACGTAATTATTCTTTTTTATGGCTGATAATTCGAGTTCCGATTGTCCAATCTTCAGCTCTCCAGCAGAACTTTCTGAATTATTTAATTGATTAATATATTTACATTCTAATTTACCTCCTTTTTCAATTTGTTTTGGATACTTGACAGTCACAGGAAGATTTGCTTCATCTCCGCTATTTATTATATTTGCAATTTCCTTTTCCCCTATCATTTCACCATCAAGCAGAATTTGAACTTTTCCTGATTGAATTGCATTGAGTCCCTTGTTTCTTAATGCTACCATTATCTCCGTCTTCTCACCTGGAGAAGCCATTATATCCTCATTGTCTTGAAACTCTACTTCTGTTTTCGTATATGCATTAAATCGGACGCCGCAAATTTTACTCATTACCTCAATATTATCTTTCGAAATATCACACTTCTTTTTCACATAAACAAAATAATACCCGTTATCAGTGCCTATCCCACTAACAGCTCCAACATATCCGGTTTGTTCTGTTATAGGGACGGGAGTTGACATTTTACCATCTTTTAGGATAGCTGCATATAAATGCGTTCCTGTTTGAACTGATTTTTTAGCTATTACTAATTTCTTTTCTCCTCCTGATACAATTTGAAAATCTGTATATCCAGTGGTATCCTCGAACAACGAGATATAATTATCCGTATCCGTGTACCCATATCCTTTCGAAGATGAATAAGCAATAACATTTTTCCCTTCAATGTTTACAAACGAAACATTTGATATATTATCACTATCCTTGTCTACTACCGTACTTTCACCTCCTTGTATATTTAACAGATTCAAAATACCATCGGTTCCTGTTTCAGCATTTCCGTCTTTATCCGTTATGTAAGCAAGGCAAATTTCATCTGACACTTTTCCTATTTGTGCCGATATAATCACTAACGAGTTGCTTTCAATCAACACACTTTCTTCTTGCCAAACATCATTTAAACACGTTGCATAATGTACGCCATTTTTTCCAGATAAATTTATAAGATCTCTTTCTGAATTTGTCAACCATGCAGCATACACAGTATTTCCATCAACAGCTAACGAAGGTTTCACATCTGCATAATTATTTTCTGTCAATACTGTTGTTGAACTAAATTCATTTTTATCCGTATCAAATTTTGTAACTGCTATTTCACATTTTTTTGCAATTTCAGAAATTGACGAATCCGATTTTTCCTCTTTTGAAGAATTTGTCCATGCAATATAAATATCTTTTCCACAGACAACCGCATCAAAATAATAATCTGCTGTATGATCGTCATCAACAATTTTAGGTTGCATCCATGAATCACTATTTTTATCATATAAGGAATACATTAATACTGATTGATTACCTACTGTACGCGAAGCATCCAACGAATTAAAAAGCATCAATTTCGTTCCATTATCTGTCGCAACAATTTTAGGGTTTGAATCCTCATACGCATTTTCCTCTAATACTCCAACATACTTATTCTCAGTTTCTTTCTTTAACACACCATCCCATATATCACCTGAAGAGGTCTTCTGCTTTACAAAATCACACTCTCTTATTTTCGTTGATTCTTTAGTGATTCTGGATGTCATCTCTTTACCATCACTGCTATATACAATTTTCTTACCACTTTTCCAAAGCGGTTTACGATAAATATTGCCCAAAAGTGACGCGCTTACGCCAGCCTCCCCTTCAACATAATCTCGGACTACAACTTGATCCTCCTCATTTCTACTATCTGATTCCAAAGAAACAGTGTTAGAAAACGAACCATAGCACGAGACATCACAAATATACGCAACACCAACACCACCAGATAATGTTACTTTAGGCAGAACAATATCCCATGTACCATTTGAATACACAGACACCGTATCATTTGAAAAGTCAAGTCCAAGATTGATTTTCTGAGCAGAACTAAGTTCTAATTCAGCAGAAATTACAACTGGAATTTCCACCACTGCAACCTGCCATTTTTTTTCTGTTTTAAAACTAAGCTGTACATTAATTTGTCCTGAAACAGATTTCATCTTTTGATGATCCTCATTCATAACACCTTCAACAAATCCATAAACTGATGCTTTTATATTCTTCCTTGCTGGCATAGAAGCATACCCTTTTTTTTCAGCCAATTTCAATAGAGATGAACCATTTTTTATAGATTCGTCATGTTTTTCAACTGCCTTTTTAAATGTATTCCACTCTTCCTGTTCTAAATCAAACAAACTGGTGTCACTATTTTTTAAATCTACACCAATCCCAGCCCGAATCATGTCTCCTGACATTTCCATTTTTACAGGAACCATGCCAAAATCTAAAGCAACCTCTCCGCCACCAATAACTGGTATAGAATCCGGTAATGTAAAACTGGTTTTCAATCCATTTAATTTTACATCCTCGTATTTAAAGGCATTATCCTTTAACTCCTTATATGCATTTGTCATGTCAACGTCATGCTGCAATTGATTTTCTGAAACTTCTCCACTGTCAATCTTTTTTAACAATGGTTCTAAATTATAGATGTAATACTCATTTTCCGTAGTTTGAAAAATTGCAACAGTAGCACCAACTCTTGCTTTATTTGCATAACTATAATACATTCCTGACTCTGAATGCCCATTTACCTGTGCTGAAATGAGTTCTAAACCACTCCTGCTTACTACAGCAGCTTGATTGCCAACCAAAACTTTTCCTATTTTGCTGTCAAAATCAACATAATCCATCCACTCATCTAAAATAATATCTCCGTTTTGTGAGCAATAGTTATAAACATAATCACTGCCATTATAAACGTAATCGTCATCCTTCTTTTTCCTAACAACAAATATTCCTGTTTCATATACCGAAGCATTCCACCACCAACACGAATATCCGCATACACTTTCATCAAGCAATCTCTCGCCCTTAATATTATATATACCATCTTCTGTTGTATACACCCCTGTTTTTGCAAAATCATAAACATCTTCCGCTATAATGTCCATGTCAGTATTTATTATAAAATAATCAGATCCATCACTACACAATATAACCGCTATATCATCTTTTTCATAAACATTGCGAACATTGCCTGTTAGCTTTTTCTCTGTATCTAAATTAATTATTTCGAGATTTCTATTTGTCTTCTTTCCATAACCGAGATAACTATCTCCTGCTTTTTTTACTTTCAAACAATCCCATATCTTATCTTTTTTAATATCATATACAATACCTCCTGTCTCTAAAAATCTGTCGCATACAATATCGAAATGATCTCTATTATCAGACAAAGAAACGTAAGGAATCCATTCATCTTCCAACTTTTTAATTTCATTTCCCATTGCATCGACTAAATAATAAGGACCATCACCCATAACATTTTTACTTACTATACCATAATTCCCCTTCCAAAAATAAAGTCTATATATATCAGTCTTATATTTCTGCTTTTCTTTTTCAAGAACATATCTCTTCTCTTGTGTTCCACCACTTTCACATCCCCAAAAAGCTATTCCATCTTTTAACTTAACAACATCTGAAACAGATTTATAAGGAAGTTTTGTTTTTCCCTTTTCATTCACATAATATAAATTTTCTTCTAGTGTATTATTATCATTATCGTAAACATCCTCACTCACATAAATTCCACTTTCTGTTATACTCGCTATATAATAGTTTCCCCATTCTTTTTCCGTATCCACTGCGGATAAAGTATAATTTAAAGAACCATCTTTTGCATTCAACCATGCTATTTTCTCTCCTTTAACTCCTTTTTTATAAAAAAGGACAGCCCACCAACCATCATAACAAGCCCAATCACGTCCCCCATCATTATTTGGCGAACACACTAACTGAACACCGCCTCCATCTTCACTTTCTAAATGACGAATCGTCTTTTTATTAGAGCATAAATACAATTCATTCTCATCCTCAACCACATATGTTTCTGTTGCCTTATCACAGTAAACCAAAGGAGAGTCTTGATCTTTCAAATCAATAATTTTACCTGCTTCGCAATTTAATATCTTTCCGCCATTTTCATCATATACGATAAACCCCAGTATTTTTTTATTCTTTTCAGAAGTAAATGCATTTGCATTGTCCTTAGTAACTGTTATGCCTCTAATAGAAGATGCAGCAAGCTCATACAATTCACCTTTTGTAACATTAATCAAATCCTTCTTATTTGTTTCTGGATTCGTAATTGCATAAAAAACATCTGAATCATCTGAGTCGTAATATGATCCGATCCTCTGTACATTATTCTTATTAAACTCATGAGTTGTTTCATAGGAACACAACAAACCATTTACTCCAATTACATAAATTCTTTTTCTATTATTCTCAAGGTTTTCCTGCAAAAAAGTCAATTCTTGACAAACCCAATCTAAAATTTCTTCCGTATTATCGGAAGTTACAGTTAATTTTATGGCTTTTATATTGCTATTTTTAATTCCATAGGTTGTATTTTCTAATTTAAATGGAACATCGTTTGTTTGTGCCTGCACCATAATATTATTGCATAAAAAACTCTCAGTTTCTAAAACAACCACAAGAAAAAGAGCTATAAATTGTCGTATAATTTTTGTTTTCATAAACCAGTCTCCTTAATATTCTATAACTTAATTTTCGATGTTTCCTAAATTGCTTTCTTCAAATTCTTCTTCGTTACTTTTTTGAATTTATAGCTCATCTCATAAATATTTCCTACCAGTTTGTTTCGCTTTTTTTCAAATTTTGACTCACTTACCTTTTTGCCATTAATAAAGAAACCATCCATTGTACTTTTATCTAATGTCGCTATTTTCTTTTTCTTACCCTTCTTATATTTGTAAACAATTTCCCTGCCATCAGTAAAAGTTCCAGAGTACATCGTAATTACACTTTTTTTCGTGTTGTAATAATACTCTGTTCCTCTCTGCCAACTATTGAATACTTTAACGATGCATTTAACCTTTCCGTTTACGCAGGCATACAAAGCTGTATCTGTTCCACCATTCCAATCCTTTGCCATCGACCAGCCATTTACCATACATTCATCAATTCCATCATGGTCAAAATCAATATAACAAAAATAAATTGCTCCCTGATCATTTAAATAGCCGCTTTTTTTCAATTGCTTTTTCAATTTAAGCAGAGAAGTCATGTACTTTTTATGAACGGTACGATTGCTCATTTTTGCAGAAACATGACTGCTATTCACACCACATATAATTGCTATCAGGCATAATACCGCAACCTGAATTCTAAAATATCTTTTCATCTTTCTTCCTCCATTCATTATTTCACTTTACATTTTTTCGTAATACTCCATTTGCCGTATACTTTCTTTGTGCCAACTTTTTTAAATGCTCTGACACGAACATAATACGTCTTTTTCCGTTTTAATCCTCTCAATTTAACCCTTTCTGCATAAAGGTCATATCGTTTTGTTTTCTTCTTTTTGGTAAACGATTTGTTTAATGCATACTGCACTTCAAATCCATCCTGTGAAACAAACCACCGCCAAGTTACGATAAGACTCTTTTTCGCTGCCTTTTTAACCTTAACGCCGGTCACTTTCTTAACCGTAACATCATCACTTGAAGTATCATCACTGCTCCAGTTGTAATCGGCGTCATCGTTCTGTGATGATGGCTTTTTGGTAGCCTGCGGTTTCTTCGTAGACTGTGGACGGTTGGTTGCCTGTGGCTTTTGCGTAGCGTTCGGTGTATTGGTTGGAGCCGGTGTGCTTGTCGCCGTTGGCGTCTTGTCAAATTCACCGATAAATCCAACGTCTACACTCTGCCCTGTATAATCGTTCCATTTACCATTTGCATACATTTGTACATAGTTTTCTCCCCCGCAGTCAGCCGTATTATTTGGCTCATTTTGCGACCAGTTGGTGTATGTTACGGCGGAACCGTCACGCCAGACAAATTTTCCTTCTGCCTTCTCATCGCTGGCACCAATGTAAAAGGTTTTATTTAATTCTTTTACCTTTTGAGCAATCACATTATTTTTTTCTTCTGATTCGATTTTCACCAGATTTCCACCAAGTTCCTTGCAATAACGTTCTGCCAGTGCATAAGGAATTCCCGCCGTGTAAAAACGGTAAACTTTGTTTCCATACGTAATCTCAGCCGCCGGTTTAAGATTCAGTGGCGTTTCCAAAATAAAACCGGAATAAATGTACGAGGACGGCATGTCATTCCAGCGTCCATGTCCACGGATTGCCGCCATATAAAATTCACTGTTACCGGCGCAATCCGGCTGTGCAGCATCCCAATTGGTATATGTAACGCTTGAACCACTCTGCCATTTCCATGGCTGTCCTTTTCCCGCCTGACTTCCGCCAATGTAATAATACTGTCTTATCTGATCAGATACTAAATTAGTAATTACCTGCTGTTTTTTTGCATCTTCCACTTCGGCAAGTTTACTTTGCAGTTTGCCGGACAGCGTTTTCATTTCATCCCATGAATAATTCTCGTTATACAAAGACAACAAAGAATTTCCATATTTTACTATCTTCTGCGGAAACAGACCTAATGGAACTACACAGCCACTTCTGCCGCAACTGTAATTTCCGTATTTATCATAAACGTAAATATGCGTAGCATACCTTCCTACTTCGTTATTGTGTTCTGAAATATTTACCCGGAACCGGTAAGTATCACCGGAAACACGCGTACCTCTTACTGCTTGATTCGTCCACCAGTCTTTGGCAATGTCATCCTGATCGTTTTTCGCAGTCCACGTCGGAAACTGTACACGATTAACCCCACTCGCATCGCTTGCCTTACATTCTACGGTGTAGCCTTTGGAATCTTTTTCTACCACTTTGATATCTGTCAATGTCGGTGCCGTGCGGTCAATATAAACAATCGATGTTGACACACAGGTTTTATTTCCGGATGAATCCCACGCATAAATATGCGTCACATAGTTTCCCTGCACCGCTCCGGATTTGAGTGAGGAAAGTGAGATTCTTGCAGATGCTGTATTTCCGGATACACTGCCCTGAATCCAGTTTGCATCCTCGCCTCGGTGTTTGTCAGTGTTCCAAGAAGGAAATTCCACCTTGGAAATGCCCACATTATCCGATACGTTGCAGACTACGGTATAGCCATCCGCATTGACATCCGTGATTCGGACGTTGCTGATGGTTGGAGGCGTTGTGTCTCGTGAATCATTTCGATACACATAGCCCGACTGCCATGAGGAATATCTGCTCAATGGCTGTGGTGCCACCGATGAACTTGGTGTCCATGAATCATAGCAGTATAAAACTCCCTTTTCTTTCGACAGCTGATTTGCCAGCATTACATAATGTCCCGGCACTTTAACAATCGTATAATAGCCGGCATTAATGTTAAACCACAACTGGTTAGCATCCGCATTCCAATTGCCTAAGTATGTAAGTTGTTTTCCTTTCTGACTTGCATAAATGGATGGTGCATTTCCACCGTTTGTCTGATAAAAACCACTATTAATTAATCCATTGCTCCGCTGCCAGTTTAAATAACTATCCGGATTAAAACCGGCACTTCTGTCAACATTTGTCTCATATAAAAGTTTTGCCTGTGCCGTGACCCAGCAGCCATACTGACGCATATTGTAGTCATCAGAAGCACCCTGACTCCAATAACGATAGTCGCCTGAATAGCTTGCGGCTTGCGCTTTTGTTCCCCAGTCTGCTCCCGGAATCGACTGTAAAATCCCAGCAATTGCAAGAATCATAAAGAACACGGTTACTCGCAGCGATACTTTTAATTGTTTTTTCATACCAATCTCTCCTTTCTACACAAAATACTTCTCAATCGTTTTCTGCATCCCTCTTGCCACAGGGAGCACCACATTTCCTGCCACGGTACACTCCCGATACCCAACTCCCATAAGGTAGTCTGTATTAATCACATAACTGTGATGAATTCGAATAAAGTTATCCGGCATCTTCTCCAAAAATGCAGCTAATGTCATGCGGCTGTGAACAGTTCCCCATCCATTGGTTGTGATATACAAATCATGATTCAGTATTTCCGCATAAATAATCTGCTTGATGGGTAATCGAAGCTTTTTCCCCTCACTGTAAAAGTAAAACATGATATTCTCCTCGAAACGCTTTTTCCACCCCTTTTCTATATTCCCATAGTATACAAAATCCCCGTACCAACTTTTTTTCAAAATATTTAGGATTTATAAAAAGGTATAAAAATCCATCACTATTTTATCACTATATGGCGAAAAATCGGGTGTTGTGTCGTAACTAACGGTTCTATCGACGTAGACGGTAAGATTTTCCTATTGGTAAATTTGAAATATAGAAAATGCAAAAAAAGACAGCTGCCGCTGATTTTGCAACAACTGTCTATTTAATGATTCATATTTTCTTAAAGTCCCATTTCCTCACAGATATCCCCATACCAATACACTTCATCCTGCTCAATATAATGGAGCAAAACAGCATCCAATTCAAACCTTTCATCCAGCCTGCTCATATTGCATGCGGTAAGTGTCGCCTCGGAAAGGCGCAAAAACATTTCCTTTGCCTCACCGGCAGGAGCACGCTGTAAACAAACCGTATAAATTAACGGCAGCAAGTCTTCCCGCTGAATCTGCGGGCACCGCTGTTTTTTATCGGCACTCCATGTCTCTAAACAGGCACGTGCAGTCTTTACATCCGGGCACGCTTCCTCTGTATGAATATTTTCAGTGATGAATTTTAAAATCCACTCTGGAACCGGTGCGCCCTCATGCAGATACCGTAGCTGTCTTTTCGCCTGTGCCGCATGGATTAACTGTTCCTTCTGAATCGGACCACGAAACAAATCCGAATAGCGCTTCGCATAGCGTGAGCTGTCTCCAAAGACCTCTGACAAAAACTTTGCATTGGACGGTTTTGTCGCATAAACCGACTTCGCAAGTTCCCAGATAACCTCCTGCATATGCTGCGGCACCGTGTACTGGCGCGCATGCCGGTTTTTATGTAAAAAACGGTCAATTTGTTTGCGCGGAGTTTCCCTGCGTTTTCCGTGCTTTTGCTGCCATGCAGGGAAATTTACTTCAGCGAGAAGTTCATCTAAGCGTTTCTTCTCCTCATCTCTTACCCACGAAAGAATACTGTCTCTGTATTGTTTCACATAATTAAGTGCTGTCTGGCTGTAACCTTTAAACCAATCCGCACGTCCTCCCATCCACCACAGAAATTCCTCCGTGGAAAAATCAAGCGTTCCCTCATACGCATTCATCAGCTCTCTCGTACTCCGTGTGTGGGAAATCACCACATTGTCTTCTAAATTTTCCTCATAGAAAGCAATCATTTTCTCGCACTGCTCCATCGATTTCTTATGGTCAATGCCGTAAAGATAAATCATTTCCTGATAATCATTGACATAAAAAGACGGTTCACCGATTCCCACCATCAAATACTGCTTCGTCTCCTCTCTGTCAAGCCCCATGGCAAATGCCATTTGAAAAACCGCCTGACGGCTCGGCTTATGATACTTTTCCAGTCCAAACCAGCGGTGCATCGTAGGAAGAGAGGCAAAATCCACACGACCGGTTCGCTGGCGGAATACTAAAAATGCCTGACGCCTCGTCTGTTTATCCGGTTCATTTTCTCCCCATGGATACCCCATCCGCTCCATAATAAATTCATCAAATCTCATCCAAGCACTCCCATTCCATACGCCATTCCGACAAACAAGTAACTGCACAAAATCGGAATGGACTTGATAAATCCTCTACGAACGGCTTTCATGTTCTTCCTTCTCCCTGTCAATAAACATCATAATAAAGGCGGCAAGCAAAAAGAATGCACACACTAAAATTGCCTTTTCCTGCATATAAGAAATGCATACATTTCCAAGTACGGCACCAATAATAAAGCACAAAATCACACCGTAATAAAGGATGCTTTTTGACAAACACTTTTTCTCTTTCGTATGTATATAATCGCACAAATTCTGTGTACCGCTGCGAAGATTTCCGATACACATCGTAGTCGCAATTCCGTTTCCGTGAATCTTACGGAAACTCTCTACCTGAATTCCGCAGGCAAGTGATGTTAAACTGTTTGCTAAGAGATTAAGAGAAACCGGAATAAAGCACACGCCGGCAAGGACAATCGCCTCTAACAATACAGAAATCTGCCGCCAGTGAAGCCTTTTTTTCTCATCCATCCGAAAACGCACCAAATCAGCCAGCATAATTCCAGCCGCAAATGCAAGTACCGGAAACAAATACCGCACAACCTCCGGCCAGTTTCTCTCGGATATGCTTACGCCAAGCAACAGCATATTTCCCGTCTGTGCATTTGCAAATACATGGTCGCGCATGATGTACGAATACGCATCCATAAATCCACCGGATGCCGCTAACACGATTCCTAACTCGATGGACTCTGACATCTGCTTTGCTATTTTTTTCATTCCTATCGCTCCTTTATCACAATTGTATCACCCGGTGCAAACACCGTGTTTCCATTTGGAATAATCAATTCTTCCCCCCGCTGAATCATCACGACTAACTTTCCTTTTCCGAGATGAATCCGCGATAAACTTTTGCCTACCCATTTGTGACTGCCGTCTAACTCAATTTCAATCAGCCGCACACCATCCACATCACCCGGTGCCTTTGCGCTGAGAATCAATGTGTCGCCCGGCACAAGCACAGTGTCTCCGTTTGGCGTCACATCTTTTTCATCCCGCTGAATCTGAACGAGAAGCGTCTCCGGCGGCAGCAAAATATCTCTAATCTTACTGCCCGCCCACGGATGATTTTCTTCAACCGTAAACTGGATAAATTGAACCGGCACCTCTTCGGTGTAATCGGTAAAAGTCTTTAATACGTCTTCTTTATCATCAATCATATGGAGCATTTTCGCTACATACGGAAGCAGTGTTCCCTGCAAAAGAATGGAAAAAAGCACGATGAAAAATATCATGTGAAAAATGTCGTGTTCAAACACCGTGCCGCTGCTCCTTGCCATTATCGCAAACACAATGGACGCCGCTCCGCGAAGTCCCGCCCACGAAACTAATATCTGCTGCCGCCATTTACTTCGGAAAGGCGTTAACAGCAAACACACAACCGCAGGTCTGGCAACAAACGTCAAAAACAACGCAATCATCAGTGACGGAAAGACAACCGCCGGCAGTGCCGATGGAAATGCCAACAGTCCGACAAGGAAAAAGACTAACATCTGCATCAAGCCGGTCACACCGTCAAAGAAATGTACCAGCGACTTTTTATTGTCCAAATCCGCATTTCCCAGTACAATACCAAACAAATACGCACTCAGGTATCCATTGCCGCCAACTGCGGAAGGAACCGCATACGCCAAAAGCACGAAGGCAAATACTAAAATAGTATCAAAGCCTTCTGTCGTAACCTGAAATTTTTTCAAAACAAAAATCGTAATTCCCGCCATCAAAGCACCGATTGCCACACCATAAATAATCTGCGCAAACACCGTATAGGTAATGGCTCCCGCACTGATTTTGCCACCACTAATCATACCAAGCATAATCGTAGTAAGCATATAGGAGCATGGGTCATTACTACCGCTTTCCACCTCTAAAAGAGAGGCAGTCCGGTACTTTAAGTTCAATCGTTTAGAACGCAGAATCGAAAACACCGACGCCGCATCGGTCGAGCTTATCAGTGAGCCAATCAAAAGACTCTCAAGCAGTCCGATGTGAAGTGCATAGTAACAAAACAATGCCGTCAGCCCCGCCGTAAGAACAACACCGGCAGTCGATAAAATAACCGCGCGCAGAGCAATTGGTTTTGCAGCACTCCATTTTGTTCCAAAGCCACCATAAAACATAATAAAAATCAGGGCAATGGAGCAGATTTGTTCTGCCAGTTCAAAGTTTTCAAACGAAATCCGAATGACACCATCCGAGCCGAAAAACATACCAAGCACAATGAAAATCAAAAGCATCGGAACACCAATGCGGTTCGATATTCGGTTCCCTACTAAACACGCTAGAATCACAATCGATACGAAAAGAATTGCAAATGTCATAGTACTTCCTTTCTTTGTCGTTTTTTTCGGTTACTTCTTAATCGCCCACCGCATTTTCGTAGAACGTGCCCGCCCATTTTGTGCACATTCTTTCGCCGAAGGGCGTATCACATCTTTTGCATAATCGCTGTAAATACCAGCTTTGTAGCCGGACTTTAGCGCCTTTTTTACTAGACGGTCTTCGCCGGAGTGGAAGGTAAGAATTGCTGCCCTTCCGCCGGGTTTTATGCATTCCGGTAATTTTTCCATAAATTCATACAATACTTCAAATTCATTATTTACATCAATGCGCAGCGCCTGAAAGACCCGCTGACACGTTTTTTTGACGATATCTTTGCGCTCCTTTTCCGGAAGAAACATTAGCGTCTTCTCAATGACATCACGCAGTTTCTTCGTCGTGTCCATCCGGTTTCCTCTGCGGATTTCATCGGTAATGGCCTTTGCCAACTCCTCACTGTAAGGTTCATCTGAGTTTTCATACAGCATCCCGGCAAGCTCCTCTTTGGTAATCGTGTCAAGCCGTTCGGCGGCACTGATTCCTTCCTTTTGGTTTAACCTCAAATCAAGAGGACCTTCTACTTTAAAGGAAAATCCACGCTCAGGATTATCAATCTGCATGGAAGACACACCCAAATCGGCAAGCACAAAATCAAATCCGCCTGCCTCCTTTGCGATTTCGTCAATCGTACAGAAATTCTGCAGTTTTATTGTGAGAATTTCTTCGCCGTATCCCTGCTCCAAAAGGCGTTTCTTCGTCTTAGCTGATTCTTCTGGATCCACATCTGTCGCATAAATATGTCCCCTGCCCTCTAAACAGGCAAGCATTGCTTTTGTGTGCCCGCCATAACCAAGTGTCGCATCAAACCCGGTCTGCCCCGGCTGAATCTGCAGAAAATCCAGAATTTCCTGTACCATAATCGAAAGATGCATCCCTGCCGGTGTATTTCCCTTGCGAATCACATGCTCAATCATATCCTGATACTTCTCCGGCTGGTGTTCCTTATATTTTTCCTCAAATTTCTTCGGATATTTTCCACTGTAATGTACTCGTCTTTTGTGCTTTTTTTCTTCCTGTGGCATCATTTTCATCCCTTCTTTGCATTTTCTGCTTTATGATACAATATTCAGCGGATATAGGTCAAGTAAGCGCTTAAATATTTTATGACAAAATTCATGATTTATGGTGATTTTTTAATTTTTTGCAACTTTTTTTAATTCTCATTCGTAATATTTGTATAACTCAAAGGAACAATTAAACTTATACAAAAAAGGAGGCAGCACTCCGCCATCTTATTTTACCAAAAACAATTACCACAATTGGAAGTTACGCCTTTGCCGGTTGCTCTTCCTTATCCCGGATTGATTTTAATCACACGGAAAAACTGCACATTCAACAGTATGCGTTTGCAGACTGTGACCATTTGCAGGATCTGGATTTAAATAATATGCGAATTGGTCCTTATGCGTTCAGCGGTGTGTCTCCGCTTGCATCGGTCTCATTATTTAACGTTGATTTTTATGAAATAAACGAATGTGAAACTTCCACCGGCATTTATCCATTCGGCACCCGTACGGTCAAAAAAATGTTTGTCGACAGTGCCCTGACTTCCTTTTATTTTCCTGGCAGCACATCAGTTGAACATCTTTATGTCTGCGGCCGCTTAACAGCATTAAAGGGTGATGTTAAATCATACAAAAAAGTAAAAGTAATTCACACATACCCTTCCGCAAAAGCCGCCTCTTTTGCCAAGAAAAAGAAACTTTGCTACGAAACACTCAAAGTCTCTGGCAAAATGGAAAAAGTGGAACAAACGAATTTAACTGCATATAATTATGTTCTTGGCAGGATATCCCCCGCCTTACTGGCTAAGCCAGCAGGGCGGAGATTTTTTAATAATAATTATGACTCCTTACTTTTATTTCGAGCAATCATAATATCCATACAATGCTGGTGTGGCACACCGCCGCTGTTACAATCAAATACAACTTCTTCAATTTTGTGGAAATACCAATCATGATACAAGGTAAAAATTTGTCCTGATTTCCATCGAAAACGATTTTTTTCCTTCCCTGGTAAAATTTCAACAAATGGTTTATCCACAAATACATTCATAACATGAATTCCATCCGGCTTGGTATGTTGCTTCAACTCATTTACAACATCTTTCCTTTTCTCCGGTTTCAAAAAATGAAACACTCCACTACATAAAACAATATCATAATCTTCGCAAAGCTGCATATCCTCAATATTTGCTGTAAAAAAATCTACATAAACACCATGCTGTGAAGCTAACGCCCTTCCCTTTTCAACTCCTGTCTCTGCCAAATCAAAAGCAGATACATGGTATCCATTTCGTGCTAAAAAAACAGCATCTTTTCCTTCCCCGCACCCTACATCAAGAACCTTTAACGGCTTTATTGGCGGCTTTAATTTTAAAATTTCATAGCATAAGTCATTCGGCTTTATTCCCCAATAATACCCTTTCTCCTGATATCGTTTTTCATAATCGCTCAATATTGGAGACTGATATCCAAGAAGAGAATCCACACTCATCCCAAATACCTTTGCAATTGCAGGTAACAAACTAATTTCAGGACATGTCATCCCATTTTCCCATTTTGATACCGCCTGATTTGACACATGCAATTTTTTTGCCAATACTTGCTGCGTGATACCAAGTTCTTTCCTTTTTTTCATAATAATTGAACCAATTTCCAACCTTCACACCTCCTACTTATATTGTAGAGTACAAATTTTTAGAATGCTATCACTTTGTTGTTGAATTTTCAATTAAATTTCGCCAAATAGTTAAAAACTCTTGACACACACTTACATGTGTTATATAATGCCAATCACAATGATACTTCTCCTGTCTGACAGTGGAGGGAGACGATAGGATGGAGAACACGCAAAAGAACATTGAGGAAAATTTACAGTCATCCAAAAAGCATTCTTACAATTTACATAGCCCCGGCGTACGCACTTACAAAGACAGCGTATTTTGCCGAATATTTAACGAGAAAAAAGAATTATTGAGTTTATACAATGCTCTGAACATGTCTCATTACGAGAATCCAGATGATTTAGAAATTATTACTTTAGACAATGCTTTATTTCTTCAGATGAAAAATGACGTAGCTTTTCTTATTAATACCACCGAAATGTGTTTAATTGAACACAGCAGCACCGTCTGCTTGAATTATCCACTACGGAGCCTTTTGTACCTAGCCAGAGAATATGAAGTAATTCTCGAACAGCGAAATGAAAACATCTTAAAATATGGATTGGTAAAAATCCCAACACCTGCCTGTATCGTTTTATACAATGGTATGGAAAAACGTCCGGAAGTTGAAATTTTAAAACTCTCTGACGCTTTCGAAAATCAAGAAGTTGAGCCGTGTCTTGAACTTTTTGTAAAAGTATTGAACATTAACGATGGTATGAACGAAAATGTATTAAACGGTTGCAAAACGCTAAAAGATTATGTTATACTAATCTCAAAAATACGGGAAAATTATAACGAAATCGGAGACTTGGCAAAGGCAATACACAAAGCAGTTGACTATTGCATCGATGCAGACCATTTGCGCTCGTTTCTGATTCGAAACCGAGCGGAGGTAGAGCCTATGTTGTTATCAGAAGGTACGGTGGAAGAATACGTGGATAGTATGAACGAAGTCAAGGAGCAGGAAATTGAGAGGCTGAAAAAGGTAGTTCAGGAAAAAGACGAGGAATTGTCGAAGGTAACTCAGGAAAAGGATGAGGCATTGACAAGAATAACTCAGGAAAAAGATAGTGAAATCGCTCGATTAAAAGCCTTACTTGCAGCAAAGGAAAATAACTAATTAGCACAGCAGGAGAAGTTATCATCTAGAGCGGGCGCAGGAAGCGCCCGCTCAAACTAATATGTAAGCAAGAAATTCCAACACCGATTGAAACTATATTTGCAGTTTCCTATAATTTTATCCCAATTCCTTTTTGTGCTTCACAAAAAATGCACTTTGGTTTTCTCGTCCCAACGTCTGCCAGTCACCATCCTCACAAATTAAATCCTGCGTAGAACCCAAGTAATCCGGAATTGGTTTCGTATCTGAAAAATAGCAGTTATTATACCACTCCGGGTCCTTCCATTGCCGATATAGAGTTATTCCGTCCAAACGAACAATCTCTTTATCCTTAATTTTTTTCCACTTCTTTTCCATGTCTTTTTCTTTAACATAATGTGTAGCAACCAGATAATCCGGCATTTCCGATGCCAGCAAATCAACTGTATCCGGCACCCTTTCCTCCAGATAGCCAAACAGGTATCCATTTCGGTAAGTAACTTGTGAGTAAGGCACTTCATATTCTGCCTTCTTTTTGAGAGAATAATCGTATTTCAGCAAATAATACTTTAATGCTCTTCTTTCAATAAGTACATAAAGATACTTTTCGCTGGCTGTTATCATCCATGGGTCTTCAGAAAGCCCTGTTTCTCGAAGCGGTTCATTTTTTTCATTTCCCACAACGAGTTTAACCCCATCATAAGTATCACCAATCCATGCAGTCCCATGAGGTGTCTTAATGTGGTTTCTCCCATACTCAATTCCGTATTCTATTGGTGGCTTTAATAAATCACAGCCGGCAAGCAGCATCACCAAAAGCAAACTCACACATGCAATATGTATCTTTTGTCCTTTAAAAATTTTCTTCATAATCCCCCCTTACTCTATACTTACTACGAATTTTTCTTCATCCGATAATATAGTATTTTTTTCCGTCACTTCAAAATATTTTCCAGAGCTATTTTTTACCGGGCTTATGCCGCTTCCTTTTTTTATATCTCCCCATGCATATATCTCTCCATAATGGGAGCAGTTAAATATTTTCTGTGTCTTTTTTGCATCCAAAAGAGCCTGTGTATAAATTGCATTTCCCTTTCGGTAAATCACTTCTTCTGAATTTGCCAAACCAAGCAATTCTCCATTCGTAAATGTTTGCAAAATTTTAAACTTCTTACTTTTAAAATAATAGCAAAAAGTGAATGCCTTTTTTATATCTTTCAAATCAATTCCTTTATACATGTTATAAACCCAGCCATCCTTAAAAACATTGCAATAGCCATATATGTTATCACCATCCTGTAACATACTCATGTCGAATTTTTCATTCGTCAAATTCAACTCTTTCAAAATTTTGTTCTGTTTTTTTCTGCTGAAAGTATATGGTTCTGCTGTGTATCCATCCTGCTCTATTCCGGAAGAACAAATTTCTCTCCCGCAAAATAAAGGAATTGTTTTATTATTAGAAAAATATGGCACATCATGACGTAAATCATCTTCATGCCTATATAAAACAACAGAACCGACTTTCTCCTTCTTTTTTTTCGTAGAAATTTTATTCCATTGATTTTTCCAATTCTCTTCCTTAACATAATGTGTTGCCTCAATATAACGTGGCGTGAGATAAAAAAATACACGGTCATAATCTTCATTGCCATCATCATACCCAAACAAGTACCCGTCTTTATAATATATATTATGGTACATTGTGTGATTGACTTCTTTTAAATTCATTTGCAAATCATACCGGCAAATAATTCTTACGTCCGCTGTTTTTTCACTAGCCATTACTTCTACTACAACATAAATCCAATTGTCACTAGCAATTATTTGATTTACATTTGCATTCTTGTATGGCAGCGCAATATTTTTGATTATCTTTGGCTTATCATTTACCATTTCCCCATAACAAATATTTCCACTCTCTGAATTATAAACAACAATATGATTTCCAATTTTAACCGAATCAGCTCTATTTAACACGTCAAATAAATCTGTCTCTTGATTATTTGTGTCCGAATTTGAACAGCCGGCAAGCAGCATCACCAAAAGCAAACACACACATGCAATATGTATCTTTCGTTCCTTGAAAATGTTCTTCACAAATTAACCTCCTGCTCTAAATACTTTCATCCGCAAATACCTGCCAAACTTACACTACAAAAAGGCAAGCTGACCAAAGCCAACCTGCCTTTCTGGTTTTACGCTTTTAACACATTATAATATTCGCCAAGAATTACTTCCTCTAACACCGCTCTCATACCACTATGAATCGGATGTGCAACATCACGGTATTCACCATTTGGCATTTTCTTGTTCGGCATTGCAACAAATAAGCCCCGCTCTCCTTCAATTACCTTAATATCATGAATGGCAAATGCCTCATCCAAAGTAATCGAAGCAACCGCTTTCATTTTCGCATTCCCGTCCACAATCCGGACGCGAACATCTGTTATCTGCATCGTATCCTCCCTTCATCTGTACGCTACATTACATAACGCTCATTCTTCTCCTGAATGATTTTAACGTCATCCGGACTTCCGACATAGTTGGAATTTGCCCGAATGGTTCCATGACTCTCTACGATGCAATTTTCAATATAAGTGTTATCCCCAATGTAGACTTCATTTAAAATTATCGAGTTTCGTATTGTACAATTGTTGCCTATATAAACTTCCTTAAACAAAACGGAATCTTCAACCTCACCATTGATGATACAACCACTTGACACAAGGCTGTTCTTAACTTTTGCGCCAACATTGTATTTAGCCGGAGGTAAATCCTCAATTCTTGATGCAATCTGTGGGTATTCATTAAAGAAATACTCTCTTGTTTTGCGGTCTAAGAAATCCATATTTGTCTTAAAATAGGAATCAACCGTTGTTACATTGCTCCAATAGGAGTCCAACGGATAGGCATAAAATTTCTTGATTCCTTTGTAACGGATAAAAATATCCTTTACCAAATCGAATCCATCTTCCGCCCCTGCACGCTCAATCATCTCAATCAACTGTCTGCGGCGGATTACATAGATTCCGGTAGAAACCAGCGTTTTCGAAGTCACAAGCGGCTTCTCTTCAAACTCGGTCACCCTGCCTTCGATGTCAACCGATACGACACCAAACCGGCTCGGGTCATCTACCGTTCCCAAGTCCTTCGTCACGATGGTAACATCAGCATTTTTCTCAATGTGATATTCCAAAAGTTTATTCATATCCATCTTGTATACACAGTCACCGGATGCAATAATTACATACGGCTCATGACTTGATTTCAGAAAATCAATGTTTTGCGCAATGGCATCTGCGGTTCCGCGGTACCAATAACTATTGTCATGTGTCTGTGTCGGTGTGAATACAAACAAACCGCCTTTTTTACGTCCAAAGTCCCACCATTTTGATGAGTTCAAATGCTGTGTCAACGACTTTGAATTGTACTGCGTAATGACACCAACTTTGTTAATCCGGGAACTGGACATGCTGCTAAGTACAAAATCGATGCTGCGGTATCCACCGGCAATCGGCAGTGCCGCTGTTGCACGATTTTTTGTCAGTTCTTTCATGCGGGTACTGGACCCACCTGCTAAAATCAATCCTATCGCTCTCATTACATGTCACCTGCCTTTATCAAAGTTTCGCCACCTGCTAAGGTGTTATCCGGGTAATCTTCAATGGTTGTCTTACCCGCTATGGCAGTGTTTTTACCGATGGTAACGCCATCCGGAATCACGGTTTTTTCGCCAACTGTAACCAGGTTAAAGGCATAGACATCCGGCTTTAGTTTGTTTGGAATGTCGTCTTCGCCCGCACCGAGCACACAATTTTCTCCAATTATCGAACCCTCTGCAATAATTGCACGGTCAAGAACGGTATTTTTACCAATTCTCGCAGAATTCATAATAATCGAATCACGCACTACAGCGCCTTCCTCAATGACAACATCCGAACCAATCACAGAACTATGGACTTCTCCATAAATCTCACAGCCGTCACCCACAATGGCTTTGTCAATCACAGCATCTCCTGCAATATACTGTGGACGAATCCATTCGTTACTTGTGTAGATCTTCCAAAACTCTTCGTACAGGTTAAATACCGGAATCAAGTCAATCAATTCCATATTTGATTCCCAGTACGAACCAAGCGTACCAACATCCTTCCAGTATCCATTGTACTCAAAGGCAAAAATGCGGTCGCCTCTTTCGTGGCAGTAAGGTAAAATATGTTTACCAAAGTCACAGCCCTTCTGGTCTTTCAAATGAATCAGGGCTTCTTTTAACACCGGCCATGAGAATATGTAAATTCCCATAGATGCCAGATTACTGCGTGGATGCTCCGGTTTTTCCTCAAATTCCAAAATACGATGGGTATCATCTGTAATACAGACACCAAACCGGCTTGCCTCTTCAATCGGCACCGGTATCGTCGCCATCGTAATGTCCGCGTGATTTGCCTTATGGAAATCAAGCATTACCTGATAATCCATCTTGTAAATATGGTCACCACCAAGAATTAATACATAATCCGGGTTGTAATACTCCATATAATTCAAGTTCTGGTAAATCGCATTTGCGGTTCCGGTGTACCACTCGCTGCTTGTGCTTCTCTCATACGGCGGCAGGATTGACACGCCCCCAATATTGCGGTCAAGGTCCCATGGAATTCCAATGCCGATATGAGTATTCAGCTTCAACGGCTGATACTGTGTCAGCACTCCAACGGTATCGACTTCCGAGTTGATACAATTACTCAACGGAAAATCAATGATTCGATACTTTCCCCCAAAAGCAACAGCAGGTTTTGCTACATTTGCAGTCAAGACCCCCAGTCTTGACCCTTGCCCCCCAGCAAGTAACATGGCTATCATTTCTTTTTTGATCATGTTATCACCCCTGTTGTTAATATTGTAAAATAAGTATACCACATTGTTTAAGTTTTGTGAATATTTTTCACAATTTTTTTTCTTATGATTCTTTGATTTTGTACATTTTGCACAAATATCGTATGAAAATCTTAAGCATATTCACCTTTTTCCTTGTATTTTCTCCCCTGTCTATATATAATGAATCTGAGGAAACATAATTTTGTTTCCAAATAATAGAAGGAAGGGTGTCATTTATGTACGAAATCGACTTTACACATCCGGGAAAGATTCATTTTATTGGAATTGGCGGCATTAGTATGAGCGGGTTCGCCGAGCTGCTTCATTCCATGGGCTTTACCATTACCGGTTCCGACTGGCATGAAAGCAAAATCACAAAACATTTGGAATCTCTCGGCATACAAGTAGTATATGGACAAAAAGAAGAGAATATTACAAAAGATATCGATTTGGTTGTCTATACCGCAGCAGTTAAAAAGACCAATCCGGAATATCAGGCGGCTGAAAAATTAAATCTTCCGCTGATGGAGCGCGCAGTTATGGTTGGGCAGGTAATGAAAAATTATTCTTCCGCCATTGCCATTGCAGGAACACACGGAAAAACAACGACCACTTCGATTGCTTCCCACATCTTTTTGGCAGCAAACCTTGACCCGACAATTTCCGTCGGCGGTATTTTAGAAGCAATCGGCGGCAACATCCGCATCGGCCACTCCAAACATTTCATTACGGAAGCTTGTGAATACACGAATAGTTTTCTTCACTTTTTCCCTACTGTGGGAATGATACTTAATATAGAAGAAGACCATATGGACTTTTTCCATGACCTGGCAGATATCCGTCACTCTTTCCATTTATTTGCGAAACGGATTCCGGAGCATGGTACATTAATTATCAATGCGGATATTGAAAATTATGAAGAAATTACAGAAGGACTTTCCTGCCGTGTTATCACATACGGATTAGAAAATAAAGACGCTGATTTTACAGCTGAAAACATCACTTATAATGACCTTGGATGCGGCACCTTTGACGCAGTCGTACAGGGAGAAACAAAAGGGCATTTCCATCTGTCCGTAGTCGGCAGACACAACATTTCCAATACCCTTGCCTGCTTAGCGTTAGCCTCTCTCTACGGTATTAATGACGGCACCGTCCAGAAAGCATTGACTACATTCCACGGCGCAGACCGCCGCTTTGAATACAAAGGTGAGAAAAACGGATTTACCATTATTGATGACTATGCTCATCACCCGACGGAAATCCGAGCAACACTCACAGCAGCGAAAAATTATCCGCACAAAACGTTGTGGTGTGCCTTCCAACCGCACACCTACACACGTACCCGCGCCTTTTTAAAGGATTTTGCCTCTGCCCTTTCTCTGGCAGATAAAGTAATCTTAGCAGACATTTATGCGGCGCGTGAAAAAGACCCGGGAGATATTTCTTCTGCTGACCTTGCAAGAGAATTGGAAAAACTCGGAAAGGAAGTTCACTATTTACGCAGTTTTGACGAAATCGAAAAATTTATTTTAAAAAATTTAGTCAACGGCGACCTGTTGATAACTATGGGTGCCGGAAACATAGTAGAAATTGGTGAAAATCTTTTGAACAACTAAGTTATGAACGTTATCCACAACCTTATCAACATTCAGTCGAAAGATACGGTTGTGGATATTTTTTTGTTCAAAAAAAAATGTGAATAAATTGCATTTTTTACTTGACAAGCTCAACCAACGTAATTTCGGCATATTGACCCACTCTTTCTACCAGAATAGTCTGTTTGTTGTTTTGTTATGAACATTATGCACATTATCAACAGATAAATTCTACATGAAATGTATGCACATTTGCAATTTGCAACTGTTTTTTCTTTGTGATATACTCATCCTTGCTGACAGGTAAAAAATACCTGATGGAGAAAGGGAATGAGTTTTATTATGGGATTTACAATTTCCACAACATCGAATTGCGGACTCACTTTGATTTCCAATTCATTTATTCAAAATCATATGCCATCTGCAAATGGCAATTTCGTGAAAATATATTTGTATCTGGTTATGCTCTGCCAGCATGCCGACACTGCAGGTAATTCATCCATTGATGCTCTTGCCGATTGTTTCGAATGCACAGAAAGTGACATTTTGCGTGCACTGCGTTACTGGCAGAAAGAAGGACTTCTTTTTTTCACAGAGCAAAATGGCGAGATTACTTCGATTGTTCTTTCTACTGACGCCACAGACACTGCGTCAGCAGTTACGGTAGAAAGAGAACCGGATATCGATGCTTCACCGGTAGCGGAAGAAACCGTTGTACCCGACGGCATCTCCATTCCGAACCGCCAGGAGTATACTCCTTTACAGGCGGAAGCACTGATGAAAGATATTGAAATCAGCGAGGCGATTTCGCAGGCAGAAAAGATACTTGGCACGACCCTTTCCACCACACATCTGCAAATGATTTTATATTTTATGTGTGACATCGGATTTTCACAGGAGATGATTGCTACCCTGTACCGCACGGCACACAGCCGCGGAAAGACTTCACCAAAGTATATGGAGGCAATTGGTCTTACATGGGCGAAAAAGGGGATTACAACGCCGGAGGAAGCAAAGGATGAGTCTTCTGCTTTTTCAGGTCTTTATCATGTCGTAAGCAAAGCACTTGGCTTAAATCGCTCCCTTGCTCCGGCAGAACGTGAAATCATTGATACATGGAGTGATTACGACTTCTCGGATAAAATTATTGAGCAGGCATGTAAGCGTACGGTTTTGCAGACCGGTGGCACAAACTTAAATTACATAACAAGTATATTAAAGGACTGGCACAAGAAAGGTGTCCTCACCCTTGCGGACATAGAAAAATGTGACAAGTCATTTCAGCAGAAGAAAAAAACCGGAGAGCAGAAAAACTCTGCCACACAGCAAAAAAGGAACCAATTCCAGAGTTTTCCTCAAAGAGAGTATTCCAAAGAGGATTACAGTTCACTGGAAAAACAGTTACTGCGCAATGTGCAGGCATAAAACAAACGAAAGGATTCACTTATTATGCTTTTGACCAACAGTCAGTACGAGCATCTGATGTCCCATTACTATCATCAGCAGCTCAAGGACAATTTCATCCTGAAAAAGCGCATGAAGAAAGTCTATGATGCGATTCCCCAAATGAACGAATTGGAAAACCGGATTCGTACACTTTCGGTGCAGCACGCTGCCTCTCGTTTGAAAGGACAAACCGATTCGATTGACCTAGATGCCGAGATTGATAAAATCACAAAACAAAAAGAAGCCCTGCTTTTGCAGCACGGTTACCCGGCGGACTACCTGAAACCGGTCTACGAGTGCGCTGACTGTAAGGATACCGGCTATATTGATGGCAGGAAATGCCACTGTTTTGAAAAACTGATTGTTCAGTATTTGTACTCACAGTCAAATTTGAAAGACGTTTTGGAACATGAGAATTTTTCTCATTTTAATTTGGATTTTTACCCGGATGACTACACCGAAGAGGCAACCGGCGAAACACCGCGTGACAATATGCGACATGTCTTAGAAACCGTGAAATCCTATTTATCCAGTTTTTCGGACACACCGGGAAATCTTCTGTTATACGGCAACACCGGTGTCGGTAAAACTTTTTTAACAAACTGTATTGCAAAAGAGCTTTTAGACAAGTCTCATACCGTTGTGTACTTGACTTCTCTAAAACTATTTGATATTTTAGAATCGTGCAAATTTAACCGGGACTTATCACAGACCCGGAAAAATGCTTCGCTTTCTTATTTATTAAGCAGCGATTTACTGATTATCGATGATTTGGGAACAGAATTAAACAATAGTTTTACTTCCTCTCAGCTTTACCACTGCATCGATACACGATTAACAAACCACCGTTCCACGATTATTTCAACAAACTTGTCGTTTGATGATTTACGGGAACGCTACAGCGAGCGGATTTTCTCCCGGATTACAAGTAATTATACATTATTAAAAATCACCGGCGATGACATTCGTTTGAAAAAGGCAATTATGCAACATTAAGTATGTTTTTCTTTCTGTTGCTGCAAACTATAAACCTACAACACAATATTTACACGGAGGACTTTAATCATGAGTCAAAAAGATTTGTCGAAAACAATCCCTTATGGAGACCTTGGTATTATTCCATTGGAGAGCAGCAAAGCAATCGGAAAAAAAGTGAATGATTACATTGTTGGCTGGAGAAATGAAGCCGATGTAGATTCTTCCATTCATTTTACCAATTACAAAAGGGATTCTTACATCATCGATGCCGTATGCCCACGTTTTGGGTCCGGTGAAGCAAAGGGTATCTTAAATGAATCCGTCCGCGGAAAAGATGTATACCTTCTTGTTGATGTATGTAACCACAGTTTAGCTTACACAGTATGTGGACAGGTTAATCATATGTCACCGGATGACCATTTTCAGGATTTGAAACGTATGATTGCCGCAATCAGCGGAAAAGCAAGACGAATCACTGTTATTATGCCTTTCCTGTATGAAAGCAGACAACATAAACGCAGTTCCCGCGAATCGTTAGACTGCGCTTTGGCACTTCAGGAACTGACCGCTATAGGCGTTGACAATATTATCACTTTTGACGCACATGACCCTCGCGTACAGAATGCAATTCCATTGAAGGGTTTTGAAACTGTACAGCCAACATATCAGTTTATTAAAGCCCTTTTGAAAAATGTACCGGACATTCATATGAAACCAGAAAACATGATGATTATCAGCCCGGATGAAGGTGCTATGGGACGTGCGATTTACTTTGGTAACGTAGCCGGTGTTGATGTAGGAACCTTCTACAAACGCCGTGATTACACAAAAATTGTTGAAGGACGTAACCCGATTATTGCACATGAATTCCTCGGTGCTGATGTTTCCGGCAAGGACGTTGTTGTGATTGACGATATGATTTCCTCCGGTGAAAGTATGATTGACGTTGCAACTGAATTGAAGCACCGCAATGCAAACCGTATTTTCGTTGCTTCTACTTTTGGTCTGTTCACAAACGGTCTGGAGAAGTTTGATGAAGCTTATAAGAGCGGCTTGATTTACCGTGTCATGACGACAAACTTAGTATATCAGCCGGAAGAACTGTTACAGCGTGAGTACTACATCAATGTTGATATGAGCAAATACATTGCTCTCCTTATCGATACTTTAAATCATGATTCCTCGATTGCGGAATACTTAAATCCAACCGAGCGTATTGAGCGCATCCTGAAGAAATATCATCAGGAACACTAATAGAAACGTGTGTCGCAAGGCGCACCTATTAAAAAGCCTGTCAAGCATTTGCCTGACAGGCTTTTTTTAGCCCTTATTTTTTATTCTACACCCTCTGCTTCCGGGTCTGCTGCCGGGTCTGCCAGAGGCTCTGTCGCAGCCGGTTCCGCTGTTGCCGGAACTTGTGTCGCCGGTACCTGCGTGGCCGGCGGTTCCGTAATCTGTGTATCCGTTCCATCATCCGGATCCACATCAACGTCATTATCATTCGAATCTGCCGGGTCCGTATCTACACTTCCACCACTTCCAGTATCTTCCTGTGGAGTCGTATAACCACTACTGCTGCCACCACCGGAACTTCCCGATGATAACTCACCCAAATCAAATTCTTTTACATCTAAGTCTTTATGAATCTCATTCATGTACTCATGCCAGATTCGTCCCGGATAGGTGGAACCATACAAGTCGGCAACCGTTTTCGGGGAATCATAGCCAACCCAGACTGCCGTTGTATAATATGGTGTAAAACCACAGAACCAGCCGTCTTTTTTATCATTGGTTGTTCCGGTCTTGCCGGCACTTGGCTGTCCATTATCAAGGCCAAGACCACGTGCCGTACCACGTTTGATTACACCGGTCAGGATATCAACCATCGCACGTGCTGAATCCTTCTTGTAAACACTCTTTCGCTCGACTTTATCGGAAACAATTTCATTTCCATCGGAATCCAAAATTTTCACAATACACGTTGGTTCCCGGTACTTTCCGTCATTTTCCAGTGTTGCATAACCGGATGCCATCTCTAACGTACTGGTACCGTATGTCAATCCGCCAAGGGATGCCGACAAGTAGTAATCCGACTTCACGATTTTGGAATAATTCATATCCAATAAATACTGCAAGCCAACTTCCGGTTTTAACTTCTGGAACAGCTGCCATGCAACCGTATTCAAGGACTGCTCCACCGCAAAACGAAGTGAAACATAACCGTAGTAACGTCCACTGCTGTTTGACGGACCGCCCTTAAACTTATAATCATGTACGGTCGTGCTTGCCGTTGAACCACGCTCCAAAGTCGGTGTATAAACAATCAACGGCTTAATTGAACTACCCGGCTGACGGTAAGACTGGTACGCACGGTTTAAGGAAAGACCTTCTGTCTCCTGGCTTCGTCCGCCCACCAGCGCAACAACACGTCCGGTCTTATTATCGATACATACTGCTGAACCCTGCATTTTGTAGGTTCCGTTTGTCTCTTTATCCTTAAATCCGGACAAATTATGATTGACTGCTTTTTGCAGTTTTTTCTGTTTCTTCAGATCAAAGGATGTATAAATCTTATATCCTTTATTCAAAAGCATCTGCTGAGCCGTCGAGTACGCATCATCATACTCCGTCTCATAGGTCTCTCTTTCTTCCTTATCCGCAAATGAATTTTTAAACTCAAATCCATTCTTTTTCATCAACTCGCGAATCGCACAGTAAGAAACAAACGTCTGGATGTAATCTCGTTTCTGCACTTCCTGAATGTTCAGCTTAATTTCTTCCTGGTACGCCTCATCGTAATCCACCTTCGTAATCACGCCATCATCTAACATCTGGTCTAAAATACGATTTTTACGTTTGACCGTGTTATCAAAATTTTTCAATGGATTATAAAGGGTTGGATTATTTGGAATAGAACACAAAAAGCATAACTGCCCAAGTGACAATTCTTGACAGCTCTTTCCGAAATATCCGCGTGCCGCCGCCTCAATTCCATAGTAACCATTTGCATAATAAATGGTATTTAAGTAAAATTCCAGAATCTGGCTTTTGGTGTACTTCTTTTCCAGCTCAAGCGCAATAAAAATTTCCTTTATTTTACGCTCATACGTCTTCTCCGTCGAGAGGAAAACACCACGTGCTAACTGCTGGGTAATTGTCGATGCTCCCTGTGTTTTCTCACCGTTATTCTTAATCAATGCAAAAACCGCACGCATAATACCTTTGGCATCAATTCCGTTATGTGAGTAAAACTTTTTGTCTTCGGTAACAATTGCTGCATCCTTTACCGCCTTTGGTATTTTGTCCAAGGTAAGGTAATAGGAGTCTTTTTCTCCCTTTAATTTCGCTATCTCTTTGCCCTTATTGTTATACACAATCGACGTCTCGGATGAACGGAATGTATCTATGGACGACTCTTTCACAAGCGCAACCGCGTCATCCTGCATTGCGAAGATATCTTTTCCATATTTGAAATAAAAGACAATTCCGCCGACTAATATTGTGAGCAGAAACAAAAGTAATACAATTTTAAACCCAAACCAAAACTTAGGATGTTTCCGCTGTTTTTTGTTTTTTCTAGCCATCTTTACCTCCATTTCTCCCGCTTTATACTACGTGGACGCTTTGACTTATGTATCATCATACCACATTTAGCGTATCTTGGAAAGAATTTCTTTATGCACAGCCCCTGCACGGTGTTCCCATGTATGCGACTTCTCAGCCGTCTCATACGCCGCTTTCTGCATGTGCTCCCATTTCTTTCGATTTTCTAAAATCCCCTGCACCATATCCGGCAGGCATTCAAGTGCATCCAGTTCATAAAAGAAAATATCCTCTCCATCCCGTAAATTTTCTGCCAAATACCGGCTCCAGTCGGTAAAACATACAGCGCCGTTTAACATCGAATTAAATACGCGGTCATGTGCGCCATCCTTAAACCACGGCATTACATTCAAAGAAACTTTCGCCTTGCTTAACGCCTGCAGACACGCCAGTGAATCAACGCCACCCTCTTTTATCAGATTTTCCGGATGTTCACAGGGAAGAAATTCCCATCCAGCTCCAAAACAATGCACGGAAACACCGGCATCCACAAGCGTCTGCACCACTTTTCCACGAAAATAATTGCGCACATACAAATCGATCATAATCATATTTGGCATCATTTCTTTTACACCGTCTTCGGTAATATCCTCAACCTCGGAAAGCAGATGCTCACGAATTCCGATATCCATCCCCAGATGTGGATGTTTCTTAAAGTCCTCAATAATTCCGTAATAAAAATCGGCATACTCTTTGCCATGTCTCTCAATCGTCGGTTCAAATTTAGAAAGTGGCGTGTAATTTCCGGTAAATACAACGTCATATGGGCGTTCTTCCCACTTAGGCAGCGTATCTTCTTTCCACAAAGACGTTCCCGCCAGCGGTAAAAACGGACCCCGCTTAATTTCCGGAAAATAATACTGCAAATAAGCTTCATGCTCTCTGTCAATCGAAATCTGGCAGTAGTCTTTTGGCAAAAATGGCAGAAATTTATGATAGTAAAACGGATGGTCAACCACAATATTGATAACCGGTATTTTTCTGTCATCAAACAAATGAATTCCCTTGCAGTCAATAAAATACCCCTCACCACAGCAGCCGTCAAAATTAAACGTCACTGCCGCTGTTGCCTCCGGTTTGGCAAACAAAAGCAATTCGGCAAGACTATCATACGATTTACACTGGTCAAAGTAAAACACTTCATATCCCAATTTACTAAAAGTCTTCCCAAGCTGCTCACTAAAAAAACTTAATGTTTCAATTCCCTTGGTAAATAAAATAATTCGTTCGATTTTCATACTGCCTCCGCTATTGATTAAATATGATCAAATGCCTTCTGTCACAAAGAGGGTATTCCGATTTTACAATCAAAATACCCTCTTTCTTATCTTGTTTATTTTACCTTACGGCAAATCAATTTCTGAATATTCTTTCGGTGGCAGTGCAGTTGTTGAATCCTTAACAAACTTGCGCACAGCCTGTGCCGCTTTCGGTATCGCAATATTCGTACCAGCACCGGCAACACAGCCACCCGGACAGCCCATACCTTCAATCAGACAGCCATCCTTTTTACCGGCCTTCGCCATAAGAAGCATTTTCTGACAGTCGGATAATCCTTCCGCATGCTCAATATAAACTTCCGTTCCCGGATAATATTCGTTAATGCAGTTTTCAATGGCATTTGCAACACCACCGGCAACGGCGTAACCACGTCCGGTTCCTGTTGCATCATGAATTGGCTCCTCTGCATCATAGGTTTCCATATCAATTCCTTTGGCAGTGAAAATCGCATCCAATTCTTCAAAGGTAATTACAAAATCCACATCACTTCGTACCGAACGGCGGGAAGCTTCCAGTTTCTTTGCCGCACACGGTCCGACAAATACAATCTTAGCTTCCGGATGACGCTGTTTAATTGTACGTGCAGTCGCTACCATCGGTGTCAGAGCACTTGAAACAGTCTCTACCATATCCGGCAGTGTTTTCTTTGCCAACATCGACCAAGCCGGACAACAGGAAGTCAACAAAAATGGAAGTTTTCCTGTTTTTACTTCATTTACATAATGTCTTGCTTCCGTAATCGCTCCGATATCTGCACCAAGTGCAACTTCAAACACTTCCGCAAAACCAATTTCTTTCAACGCTGCTTTGATTTTCCAAAGACGGACATCGTCACCAAACTGTCCGATAATCGCCGGAGCCAATTCGGCAATAACCGGTCCCTGCTTCATTGCCTGAATCAACTGGAAAATCTGGGATTTATCTGCAATCGCTCCAAATGGACATGCAGTCATACATTGTCCGCATTTTACGCATTTTTGGTCATCAATCCGGACACGTCCGCGCTCATCACTGGAAATGGCTTTCACACCACATGCAGCTGCACATGGACGAACCTTCTTCGCAATTGCATCATAAGGACAGATTGCCTTACATTTTCCACATTTAATACATTTATCTTTATCAATATGAGATTTTCCGTCTACAATGCTGACAGCACCTTTCGGGCAAACCTCTACACAAGGATGTGCCACACAGCCACGGCACTGATTGGATACTTCATATACGTTATCCTCACACATATCACAAGCCGACGGAATTACCTGCATCAAAGGCGGCTCATAATATTTTTCTGCCACATTACTCTCATCCAATCCACTTGTAACGTGAACCGGTTCGTCATCCGGTCTTAATGAAAGTCCCATCGCAAGACGCACACGCTCCGAGCAGATAGCACGCTCACGGTAAATACTCTCACGGTATAAAGGCGCATCTCCCGGCGTAATTTTATATGGGATTGCCTCGATATCATCATTTATATTCTGTGAATCAAAAGCGACTTTTGCAACTTCTGTAAACACTTTCTGTCTCAGTGTCTTAATCGGGGTTTCTATTCCTCTCATTCTTGTCCTCCTTGGCGTAATTGATACAAATTCTCATAATCAATGGTAGAATATCATAGTTTCCAAATATTTTCAAGATACTTCCGATACTTCTCTTGTTCTTCTTTTGGTTCCACGATTGAAACACCCTTTCCAATCCCCGCAAGCCAACCATAAAACTGCTTGCTGACACTGATTTCTACGAATGTCCGAAACTGTGTCTCGGACTCTTTTAAAACAGGAATTTCCTTTCCAAAACGGTCAATTGCAACGCCAATCAGCGAATTATCAAAAACAAGCTGAAGCCTTTTTTTCTCCCCGGCAAACATTCCAAACGTTTTTTTTGAAAAATCCGTGACATCCAGTTTTTGATATGCTGTTTCCCCTTCTCTTTTTCCCTCTTCTCTCTTTAACTGTCGAAGTTTATCTACACGGAAATATTTAATCATCTCTGCTTTGTGGTCATACGCCAGCAGATAATAATTTTCGTCTTCCCACATAAGCATCCATGGAGAAACAAGATAGCGTTCGCCACCGTGCCGCGGCACAAGTTCCTTGTTCTGATTCCATTCGCAGTAAACAAAAGTAACCGGTTGATTTTCGTGCATTGCCTGATGAATGTCATCAATCAGATAAAGGGAAGACAAATTTTCTGTTTTCACACGGTCATTGACACAAACTTGACGCTGTAACCGATTTGCCTCATGGCGGCTCGTGAAACGTTCCAACTTCTCAATCAAATTTCTGCTTTGTTTTTGCGTAATAAATTTGGACGCCTGCACAGCATCAACTAAAAGTTTTAACTCCGCCAATTCAAACTCACGGCTTCCCAGATAGTAACCCGCCGGGTTTTTCTGACATACAACATCATACCCGAGTATCTGCAAAGCTTCCATGTCCGAATAAACACTTTTTCTTTCCGCATGAATACCATTCTGCTTTAAATACGAGATGATTTGCGGCATCGTTACCGGATGTTTTTCGTCACTCTCACTTCGCAGCAGTTCCAAAATATAAAATAATTTGTATTTCTGGTTTGGTGCTTTCGGCATCAGGATTCCTCCTCCCTTGATTCCATTACAATCTGGTCTCGCCCATGCTCTTTTCCATAATAAAGAAGTTCGTCCGCACGGTTAATCGCTTCTTCCATTTTCTCTTCTTCACAGTAAGTTGCAATACCAATCGTCAGAGAAATTGAGAATTCCATACCGTTATGTGAAAACTTTTTCGATTTCACATCGTCCAAAAATCCCTGCAAAACTTTTCTCGTCTCATTTACTGTTCCATCAAAACCAATCAAAAATTCTTCGCCACCCCAGCGTGCGGAAAAACCATCTTCACCAACTGCTTTCCGTAGTGCTCCGGCAACATATTTTAGAACTTCGTCACCTTTTTCATGACCATAACTGTCATTGACACTCTTAAAAAAATCGATATCCGCAATCGCAAGTGAAAAACAATCGTTATCTCTACGGTAATCCATCTGAATCTGCGCCGCACGCCGGTTCAGAAGTTTTGTCAATGGGTCACGTGACACCATTTCTTCCAATGAATCACTGACCGCCACTGCATATTCGCCCATTTGCGCCAATTCGTCGCCTCTCTTTAAAACAATTTCCGGCATTTCATGATGAAATTCTCCATGCGCCACTCTGCCAAGAAATCTCTTAATCGCCTGAATTGCCTCCACCATTTTCTGTGCGGAAAGATTACAGATAAATCCGGCAAGAATTATGATAAACAGGCAGATAATCACATTCCCCTGCGTCATGAATCTCATGGAAGTATTCACAGACTCCGCTGACTCTCCGGCAAAACAAACACCTACAACTTCATTCTCATCATTGCGAATTGGCACATAGTAACCAAAGTATCTGACTCCCATAACGTCAACATTCTGGGAAAAATATTCTTCCCCGTCTTCAATCACTTGTGAAGCAACTTCTTTATCTATGTGAGAGCCAACCAAACGATTTCCTTTTTTATCAACCAGTGTTGTAAGACATCTCTCATCACCAACAAATACAGTAACATCCGCACCGGTATCATTTTTAATATCGTCTAAAATGCGGTAATCCGATGTAATTTCTGTTTCCCCCTTATAAACCCTATCGTCTTTCTGCGAAAAATCTCCCGCATCCAACACATTATAAATACTAATCAGATTATGAGCGATACCGGACAAACTCTTTTCAATCTCAAATACCATACCTTCACGAACCGAATTCTGACTGTAAAATGTCATGACAACTCCTAAAATTGCAATCGGAACTACTGACATTCGCATGATGGTAAAAATTAGACTTTTCCTTTTTTTTCGCGCCATATCCGACACCCCCTCATTTCCATTATATACGTTTACTCTTCGTCCTCTTCCGGCAAAGCCATTTTCTGCTCTACCATAACTTTTTCATCCAAGCAGTTAAAAATTCCATCTACAATTGCTTCGTCCGGTTTCTTCGTTATTACACTGACAACCGGGACAACAATCAAACCAGCAATCATTGCTAATGCTCCGGCGTTAATCGGTGATGCAATATAATTGATAAACATGTTAGAAACCGTAATTCCAACTCCGGCAATAAAGCTTGCCCAGACAGCCGCTTTTGTCACGCGCTTCCAGTACAGTCCATACAAAAATGGTGCTAAAAACGCTCCTGCCAGAGCACCCCAGCTGATTCCCATAAGCTGTGCAATAAATGCCGGCGGGTCAAGTGCAATCACAACGGAAATGATAATAAAGAACGCAAGCAGTATTCTCATCCAAATTAACTGCTTTTTCTCACTCATATCTTTCACAAACAATGGTTTGATAAAATCAAGTGTGAGTGTGGAACTTGACGTCAGCACAAGGCTCGACAAAGTCGACATGGATGCAGACAAAACAAGCACAATGACAATTCCAATCAGAATGTCAGGCAGGCTCGAAAGCATCGTCGGTATAATAGTATCATATGCTACACTTCCATCGGCTGCTTTTGTTACACCGGAAATCTGGCTGAATCCACCAAGGAAATAGCAGCCGCCGGAAACAACTACGGCAAACAACGTCGAAATAATAGTTCCTGTATGTACTGCTTTTTCATCTTTAATGGCATAAAATTTCTGAATCATCTGTGGAAGTCCCCACGTACCCAATGAAGTTAAAATCACAACCCCAAGCAGATTCAATGGATCCGGTCCAAAGAAGGATGCATAAGCTCCCGGCATTACGTCACTTGGCACATGTGCAAGTTCCTTCACAGCCGCCAAAAATCCGCCATGGCCGGAAAGTACTGCCGCAATAACTGCCACAATACCAAATAACATAATAATTCCCTGAATCAAGTCATTCAGTGCGGTCGCCATATAACCGCCCACAATAACATACACACCGGTCAGCACCGCCATCACGACTACACAGATGCGGAAGTCGATATCAAATGCCATACCAAACAAATAGGAAAGACCATTATACACCGATGCGGTATACGGAATGAGGAAAATAAAGGCAATCATCGACGCTGCAACGCGAAGCGATTTACTGCCATAACGTTTTCCAAAGAAATCCGGCATGGTCATGGATTTCAAATGCTTTGTCATAATTCTTGTACGCCGTCCCAATACAACCCATGCAAGCAGGGAACCAAGCACTGCATTGCCAATTCCAATCCAAGTGGAAGCAAGTCCGTATTTGTAACCGAACTGTCCTGCATATCCGACAAATACAACCGCTGAAAAATAAGACGTTCCATACGCAAATGCAGTCAGCCACGGACCAACCGAACGTCCTCCTAACACAAATCCATTCACATCTGTCGCATGCTTTCTGGAATAAAATCCAATCCCCAGCATCACGGCAAAAAATACCAGTAACAAAATTACCTTAATAACCATAATAAACTCTCTCCTTCGTATGTTATCGTAACTACTCTTTTACCCACTATTTTACCATAATTTCGGAGGGGTTTCCATAGCGAGTTTTTTGGTTTCAGAATTGCGTAGAAAAGTTTTGTGACTCGTGGGTCTACGTTCCACTCCGGTCCGCGCAGGTCAGAGGTTCCCCGAACCTCTTGCGCCGTTCTCACTAATTGAGCTGCGTAGCAGCAGGGGTGCTGAAACTACCAGCACCTCCTGCTGACGCGCTCAAACCCACGAGTCACAAAACTTTTCTACACAATTACTGGAATCCAAATAAACCGACCAAAAACAGTTGTCCCTCCTTCTCTCCAGTCTCCTCTTCTCTCCCAAAAGAAAAAAGTAAAAAGAAATCCCCCGAAAAGCTATATTTGCAACGCAAATATCCCGCTTTTTGGGGGATTCTTTTTATTTTTCAGCTAACTGCAACCGAATCAACGATTTTCGCAAGGCCAAATCTGCTCGTGCCATGTTTATATTTTCATCTGCGCTTTTTAAGCGGCGCTCGGCTCTCGCCTTCGCCTCTGCCGCACGATTGATGTCAATTTCTTCCGGCCACTCGCAAGACTGGGCAAGAATTGTAACTTTATCCGGAGTAATTTCCATAAAGCCTTCCAGCACTGCTGCCTCTTTGAGCACGCCACCCGGCTCGGTAATCGTCATTACACCAGGTGCAACAATCGTCGTAAGCGGAATGTGATCCGCATAGATTCCGATGTCACCTTCCGTCGTCGTAAGTTCCACCATCTCAGCATCTCCGGTATAGAAAATGCGCTCCGGTGAAATTACTTCAAGACGAAATGTTTTACGTTCTGCCATGTTGTAACCACTTCCTTTCCTATCCGCCCGAAATTACTGGCGGCTCTCTTTGTATCGTGCTACAACATCATCAATACTTCCGGCATTTAAGAAATAACCTTCCGGAATCTCATCATGTTTACCATCCAGAATTTCTTTGAAGCCCTGAATCGTATCGGACAACTGAACATACTTACCGGGAAGACCGGTAAACTGTTCTGCGACGTTAAATGGCTGCGACAGGAATCGCTGCACTTTACGCGCACGGTTAACAAGCATTTTCTCGTCTTCCGACAACTCGTCCATACCAAGAATGGCAATAATATCCTGTAACTCTTTGTAACGCTGCAAAATCTCCTGAACACCACGGGCAACCTGATAATGTTCTTCACCCAGCACACGAGGGTCCAACATACGGGATGTTGAAGCCAGCGGGTCTACTGCCGGGTAAATACCAAGCTCTGCAATGGAACGCTCCAATACGGTTGTCGCATCCAAGTGGGCAAAAGTCGTCGCCGGAGCCGGGTCTGTCAAGTCATCGGCCGGTACATAAACCGCCTGAACGGATGTAATCGAACCGCTCTTTGTCGAAGTGATTCGCTCCTGCAAAGCACCCATCTCTGTCTGCAGTGTCGGCTGGTAACCTACCGCACTCGGCATACGTCCTAAAAGCGCTGAAACCTCAGAACCTGCCTGTGTAAAACGGAAGATGTTGTCAATGAACAAAAGCACATCCTTTCCACCTTTGTCACGGAAATATTCTGCCATCGTAAGTCCGGCAAGACCTACTCGCATTCTCGCTCCGGGCGGCTCATTCATCTGTCCAAACACCATGGTTGTTTTATCAATTACGCCGGACTCAATCATTTCATAGTACAAATCATTTCCCTCACGGGTACGCTCACCAACACCGGTAAATACCGAATATCCACCGTGCTCTGTAGCAATGTTTGTAATCAACTCCTGAATGAGTACCGTTTTACCTACACCGGCACCACCAAACAAACCAATTTTACCACCCTTCTGATATGGGCACAAAAGGTCAATTACTTTAATACCGGTTTCCAAAATCTCCGATTCGGTAGACTGCTCTTCAAAAGAAGGTGCTTTTCTGTGAATCGGATCATACTCTTTTACTTTTGGCGGCTCTTTTTCATCAATTGGCTCGCCGAGAACATTAAACATACGTCCTAATGTTTCTTCACCTACCGGCACACAAATCGGAGCTCCCGTTGCCACTGCTTCCATGCCGCGGACCAGACCATCCGTTGGTCCCATGGCAATACAGCGAACGGTATCATCACCCAAATGCTGTGCCACCTCAACTACAAGCTTATCCCCATCCTGTCGTTTGATGTGGATTGCTTCATTAATCTCAGGCAGGTCTCCATCCTGAAAACGAATATCCAGTACGGCTCCAACAATCTGGGTAATTACGCCGAGACTTGTCTTACTATTCTCTGCCATTTTCTACCTCCTAACTTATCGCTGACGCACCAGCAACAATCTCTGTCAATTCCTGAGTAATTGCAGCCTGTCTTGCACGGTTATACTGCAATCCCAAGGTATCAATCATCTCCTCTGCGTTACTTGTTGCAGAATCCATCGCCTGCATACGCGCACCATTTTCACTGGCCACCGCTTCCACGAGCGCACCAAAGATTAGGCTGTTTACATACAAAGGAATGATATAACCCAGAGTTTCTTCCTCCTCCGGCTCATAATTCATCTGTGCCACAGCACCCTTATCCTTCTCATCCTCTTCCTGTGCATTCTCCTTGATATCATCCTCTGCAAATGGAAGAATTTTAATCAAAGTAGGGATTTGTGTCACGGTATTTTTGAATACCGTATACGCTAAATACACTTCATCAATGTCACCATTTTCCAACGCACCAATCACGGTCTTTCCAATGCTTACCGCATCTCCAAACAACGGATTGTTAATCACCTCGGAAAAATCACCCTGACAGGTATACCCCTGCCTCACAAGGCTTTCCAAGCCTTTTCTTCCAACCGGAAAAATAATCGTATTTTCTCGGTCAAAATCACCTTTGGTAACTAACTTGACAAGATTGGAATTGTAACCGCCCGCCAGTCCACGGTTTGACGAAATTACAATCACACCTTTTTTGCATGGCTCATCCGGATTTTTCTCTCGTTTTCCGGGATATCTCACGGTGCCGGATTTGGCAAGCATACCCGAAACCGTCTCATACATTTTGTTAAAATAAGGCTGTGTTTCTTCTGCTCTTCCCTTCGCTTTTTGAAGTTTTACAGTCGAAACCAGTTTCATTGCCTTTGTAATCTGAGAAGTGTTTTGTATACTTTCTTTTCTTCTTTTGATGTCCCTCATTGAGGCCATAGCATCACACCTCTCTTTTATTTCTCATGAATAAAATTGCGTTTATATTCCTCAATCGCCTGAATCAATTTCTTCTCTGTCTCTTCACTGATTTGTTTCTCATCGCGGATGGCAGCCGGTACTTCCGGATACTTTTCATCCACAAAACGGAACAAACCTTTTTCAAACGCAAGGACATCTTCTACCGCAATATCCAAAAGATACTGTTTTGTCGCTGCATAAATGATAATAACCTGATACCATACCGGCAGCGGCGCATACTGATCCTGCTTTAAAATCTCACGGATTCTTTCACCCTGGTCTAACTGGCGTTTTGTGTCGGCATCCAAATCGGAGCCAAACTGGGAAAATGCGGCCAGCTCGCGGTACTGTGCAAGCTCGATACGAATCGGTCCCGCAATCTTTTTCATTGCCTTAATCTGTGCCGAACCACCAACTCGGGATACGGACAGACCCGGATTTACCGCCGGACGGAAACCGGAGTTAAACATCTCGGTCTCTAGATAAATCTGACCATCTGTAATTGAAATTACATTAGTCGGAATGTATGCTGATACGTCACCTGCCTGTGTCTCAATAATCGGCAGCGCCGTCAAAGAACCGCCGCCTAATTTATCTGACAATTTTGCTGCACGCTCCAAAAGACGGGAATGCAGATAAAAGACATCGCCAGGGAAAGCCTCACGTCCTGGTGGTCTGCGAAGAAGCAGCGAAAGGGTACGATAAGCAGCCGCATGTTTGGTCAAATCATCATAAACGATAAGAACATCCTTGCCGCTCTCCATCCACTCTTCACCAATCGCACATCCTGCATATGGCGCAATATACTGAAGTGGTGCTAACTCACTTGCAGTCGCTGCTACAACCGTTGTATAATCCATCGCACCACTCTCTTCGAGTGTCTTTACAATATTCGCAACCGTTGATGCTTTCTGTCCGATTGCTACATAAATACAAAGTACATCCTGGTCTTTCTGGTTAATGATGGTATCAATCGCAATTGCCGTTTTACCGGTCTGACGGTCACCGATAATCAACTCACGCTGACCTCTTCCGATTGGAACCATGGAGTCAATCGCCTTAATACCTGTCTGCAGCGGTGTATCTACCGATTTACGGGAAATAACACCTGATGCCACACGCTCAATCGGACGAATCTTATCCGTATTTACCGGACCTTTACCATCAATTGGCTGTCCGAGTGCATTCACAACGCGGCCTAACATTGCGTCGCCAACCGGCACCGTTGCCACACGACCTGTCGTCTTAACCATGTCACCTTCGTTAATGTTTGCCGAATCACCAAGTAAAACCGCACCAACATTATCTTCCTCTAAGTTCATGACCATTCCGTACACTTCATGCGGGAACTCTAACAGCTCACCCTGCATTGCCTTCTCCAGTCCATGAATACGGGCAATTCCATCGGCAACCTGAATTACCGTTCCTACATTGGCAACTTCAAACTCCGTACTATATTTTTTTATTTCTTCTTTAATGACTGAACTAATTTCTTCCGGTCTTAAATTCATGTTTCCAACACACCTTCTTTCTGAAAGCCGCCCGTCTAATTTGACAGCCTTACTTTACTCAAATCTCTTGTCATCGCATCCAGTTTTGCACGGATACTGTTGTCAAGAACTTGGTTGCCAATACGAATCACGATGCCGCCAAGCAGACTTTTATCAATTTCGTAGTCCACCGACAAAGTTTCGTACTCGCTCACCTCAAGAAGTTTTTGTTCAATTTTCTTTTTTTGTTTCTCCGATAGTGGCATCGGCGTCTGAATCTGAACTTTTCCTATCTTTTTGTATGCCATGGCACATTCATTAAAATATGCTAACACAGGGATTAGTTCTCCGATTCTTCCTTTTTTTACAAGAACATGCAAAAGTCCCATCATGTCCTGGGACAGTTCCTTTTGAAAAACCTCCTGCAGCACATCCATCTTTTTTTCCATCGTCATTTCAGGATGTTCCAAAATCGCCATGAAATCCGGATTTTCCGAAAGCACCTGCTTCATCGCACGCGTTTCGTCCCAGAGTTCATCCACACGATTTTCTTCTACCGCAAGAGAAAACAAAGCATCGCCGTACACTTTTGAAACTAACTTTGCCATGTCGAATCCCCCATTTCATTGCATGTCTCTTCAATCAACTTGGCCTGTGCCTCTTCACTGATGGATTCTGACACCAGTTTGCCAGCCATCATAGAAGCCACCTGAACCATTTCCTGTTTCATTTCATCACGGACTTTATCCTTTTCAAGTGCCACTTCTTTCTCTGCACGTGCCAGAATACGATGTGCTTCATCGCCGGCCTCATTTACAATTTCACCCGCACGCTCTTTTGCTTTTTGGCGAGCCTGTGAAATCAATTCTGTGGATTCATCATCCACCTTTGCCAGTTTGTCATCATACTCTTTCTTCATGGCAAGTGCCTCATCTTTAGCGGATGCCGCCTCCGAAAGCTGGCTCTCTATATAATCCTTTCTCTTTTGAATCAGCTTGCGCGCCGGATTAAACAAAAGATACGATAAAAGGATAAACAATGCCAGCATGGCAACTAACGTAATGCATGTATCAAATAACGTCTGCGGGTCAAGTCCAAATATTCTTGGATCCAATTACAGTCCCTCCTTTCTTACAATTTTCGGATGGATTGCATTATACTCCAAATGGATTTACAAACAGCAGAATCATGGCTACAACCAGACCATACAAACCGGTTGTCTCGGCTACTGCCTGTCCAAGAAGCATGGTTGACATAATCTCACCACGGGCACCCGGGTTACGTCCTACGGCACTTGCACCATATCCGGCTGCAATACCCTGTCCAACACCAGGTCCGATACCTGCGATAACTGCTAATCCTGCACCAATTGCTGATGCTGCATGTACTAAATCTGCTCCTGAAATATTCATATCTTTTCCTCACTTTCTGCGCTTATGCGCGATAAAATTAATCATCCAAATCTGCGGCATTCGCAATGAATACCATTGTCAGCATAGCGAATACATACGCTTGCAATGCGCCGGCAAATACATCCAGATAAGCGTGTAGTGCAGCCGGCCAGACCCACAAAAGGAACTTAGGAAGAAGTCCGTAGATCAACGCCATCATCATGGTTCCCGATAAAATATTGGCAAACAGACGAAGTGACAGAGATACCGGTGTGGCAAATTCACTAATTACATTAATCGGGAAAAACAAGAAAATCGGTTCAAACAAACCTTTGAGTTTCCCCCACTTCTGCCATTTGATTCCCTGATACTGAATCATAACAAAAGTGATTAATGCCAGTGGAAGTGTCGTACCATAATCCGCAGTCGGTGGTCTGAGTCCAAAAAGCCCGGACAAATTACATGTCACAAGGAACATGAAAATCACGCCAATATAGTTTTTGAACTTTGGCGCCAGCGTCTTTCCCATGTTGCTCTTAACCAGATTGTCAAGGGTTTCCACTAAAAGCTCAATGACATTTAAAAATCCGGTCGGCGCTTTCGTCGGGTCTGCTTTTTTGATTTTACGATTTGCTGCAATCGCAAAAATAATCAGAGCCGCCATAACGATAGCCAGACATATATGGGTCGTCGTGATGTACACCGTCACGCCGCCAATATGAATCGGCAGATGCCCATATACATAAAAATCTACTCCATCCACGCTCTCACTCTCCTTTCCTATAATAATTTCTTTTTACGAAGTCTTATTTTTTCCATCCATGGAACCATAAGTGCTGCTGCCTTTCTTGCAAGCAGCCCCGCCAAAACGGTATATGGCATAACCCATTTTGAAAGAAAAAAACTTCCTACAAGCACTCCGATTTCAATGGCGCTCCGTACAAGCCCCATCGCTCTGGAGTGACTTACTGCCTTTTTTTCCGGAAGGTCTAACTCAATGTCAATGCTCCGGTATAAATGAACCATAAGTCCACTCGCCGTGATACTACCAGCGATTTCTCCCAAAGCATACGATAACGGCTCCGGCACAAAAAAGATGCCGCCAAGAATTACCACAATGGCAAGAATCCATATGCCGATTATGACTTCCCATAAACTAATCTTCGCCGTCTCCATCCTGTTTTCCTTCCTGTGTTTCCTTTTTTGTACTGCCCGGGTGATACTGTCCGGTCAATACAAGCATACTGCGAAGCGATGCCAAAATCCCGATAAACATCATGATTACCATAAAACATTTGGTACCAAAAAGCTTGTCTAAGCCATAGCCAATCAGCAGGCTGACACTCATGCAGACCATCATCGACAATCCAATCTGCATAATCATCGATAAAGCATGTATGATTTCTCTCCGGTTTTTCGCTTCGTCACGTTTTCTCATAATTCTCTCGCCTTCTTCACGCATGCCATCTGTCCTTCTATGACAGCACTGCGCAGTCCCTTTTCCTCTAAGACACGAACTGCCTCAATCGTCGTTCCCGCCGGTGAGCAGACCATATCTTTTAATTCGCCCGGATGTTTTCCGGTCTCAAGCACCATCTTAGCACTTCCGTACACCGTCTGTGCCGCCAGTTCATAAGCCATGGCACGCGGCATACCATCCGCCACAGCCGCATCCGCCATTGCCTCAATAAACATAAATACGTAAGCCGGCGAACTGCCACTGACACCAATCACGGTATCAATCATATTTTCAGAAACTTCTGCAACCACACCAAAACTTTCAAATATGGTAATTGCCGTTTCTCTCTCTTCTTCTGAAACCGATGGATGGAAACACATCCCGGTTGCTCCTGCCAACACAAGTGCCGGTGTATTTGGCATCGTGCGTACTATTTTCATAGTCTTTCCAAATAACTTCTCGATATTCGCTATCGTCTGGCCTGCCGCAATCGAAATGACTAACGCATTTTCTTTACAAACCGATGCAATCTCCGGAATCACATCTGCAAACTGATACGGTTTTATCGCAAGTACCAGCACATCTGCTTTTTCTGCCACTTCTTTGTTATCTGTTGTTGTCTGCACACCAAGTTCTTCATGCAATGCATCTAACGCCTCTTTGGTACGTCTCGATACAATAATCTCATCTGCTTTGTACAAGCCTTTTGCCAAAATTCCTTTCAGCATCGCCTGTGCCATATTTCCACATCCAACAAAACCTAACACGTTATTTCACTCCTTATTCTTCAATCATATCAACCCGGCGTTTATGTCTTTCCACACCGGAAAATTCTGTGTCTAAAAAGATGTCTACAATTTTTTCTGCAAGTCCCGGTCCCACGACTCTCGCACCGAAGGCTAAAATGTTGGCATCGTTATGCAGTCTGGTCGCCTCTGCGCTGAAACAGTCACTGCATACGGCTGCACGAATTCCCGGTACTTTGTTCGCGGCAATCGAGATACCAATGCCGGTCCCGCAAATTAAAATTCCTTTGTCACATTCCCCATCAACAATGGCATGTGCTACCTTTTTTCCATACACCGGATAATCTACAGGGTCGGGACTATAACTTCCGTAATCTTTGTAGGAAAGTCCGCGTTTCTCCAAGTGACGCATCACCACCTGTTTCAATTCATATCCTGCCTGGTCGCTGCCTAATGCTATCATATTGTAACACCCTCCTCATATTTTAGTTCCACTGTAATTTTTTCTTCACCCGGTACAATAAATCTTTGAGTTCTAAGTAACATTCCTCATATGCCTCATCCCCGCTTCCATATGGGTCCGGCACATCTGGGTCAAATTCTTTTCCATCTTCTTCCTGCACAAATTCACGAAGTGTGTAAACGTGTTCCGTCACGCCATAATCTTCGAGAACTTTAACTTTTTCGGTAAAATTCATGGTAAGCACAAGTGTTGACTCATCGACCTGTTCTGCATGAAATTCTTCCGACACCTGCTCCTCGCAGGGAACCCCATGATTCATAAGCAGTTCCGTCACCCGCTGGTCTCTCGGTTCCGCAAAAAGTACAACCAGTCCACGTGACATAATCTGCTTCGATTTATCCATCAAAATACTTTTCATAATCCACTCTGCCATTGGACCAAGAAGGACATTTTCCTTCGATACAAAAATAATTTTTGTGTAATCCATCCGTATGCCTCCTCCAATCACTTATCCGAAAGATACTCAATCTTTTGCCCTGCTGCCTTCAATAAACGGTTCATAATTGCCTCGCTCCGGTCATCATCCGCAAAACTCTCAGAAAAAATAACCGAAACCCCCATATGGTCAAATTCGCGTAATGCACGGTATAACCCCTGCTCAATGGTATGTTCATTCCGCGATCCCGCTGACACAACTTGTCCATGTGTATAACAAGACAACGTTTCATCCGCAGCAAGAATCCCCACTTTTTCTTTTGGATATTCCGCCGCAAGTTCTTCAATCCGGCGGATAACGGCTTCCTTTTTTCCCTGAATCACTGTCATCGACGCCTTCGGCGCGTAATGTCTGTACTTCATACCCGGTGCTTTCGGCTTTACCGATTGGTCTAATCCGGATAAACCGGCATCCATCTGTACCGTACCAATCACCTTGGCAATCATATTTTTTGTAATATGTCCCGGACGCAGAATCGTCGGCGTCTCTTCTGTGACGTCAATAATCGTCGATTCCACACCGATTCCAACCAGACCGCCATCGATAATCATATCAATGCGTCCCCACAAATCTTCTTTTACATGTTCTGCCGTCGTCGGGCTTGGTCTGCCTGACGTATTTGCACTCGGTGCCGCCACCGGCACGCCGGCACTTTCAATCAACTGTCTGGCTCCCTCATGTGAAGGCATCCGGACAGCTACCGTATCAAGTCCACCGGTTGTCTCATAAGGCACAGCTTTTGTCTTTTCAAAAATAAGTGTCATCGGTCCCGGCCAGAATGCATCCATAAGTTTTTCTGCCGTTTCCGGTATCCGTGCGGCAATTGCGTCAAGTTCTTCTCTCTTACTGATATGAAGAATCAGTGGATTATCACTCGGACGCCCTTTTGCCTCATATATTTTTTTAGCCGCCTGCGGGTTAAATCCATCCCCGCCAAGTCCATACACAGTCTCCGTCGGGAAGGCAACCAGCCCGCCCTGCCGCAAAATCTGTGCGGCATGATTCAATTCTCCTTTGTCATACCCTGTTACCGCATCGAAGCAAATCCATTCTGTATCCATATACGATTCCTTCTATCTCACTTTTTCTCAAATACTCATCTGACTTATCATACCATATTCTGCCTATTTATACAAGAAATTTTCAATGCCCTCTGCAATCCCTTCGACCATCTTTTTTTGATATTTTTCGTCATTTAACAGCCTCTCCTCGTCAGGATTTGACAAAAACCCGCACTCTACGATAACAATCGGACAGCTCACCTTCCGAAGCATATAATAACTGGCATTCGCTTTTTCCACACGGTGGTTTTCTTTGTCCGCTTTTTCTTTGATGGACTGCTGTAAAATACCGGCAAGACGCTTGCCTTTTTCGGAACTTTTATGATAAAAAACCTGTGCCCCTTTTGTGGATGCAGAAAAACTGTTCTGATGAATGCTCACAACCAAATCCGGTTTCTTTTCTTCAATCAGCGCCACACGATTCTGCATATCTGCTCGCTTTTTTGATGATTCATCGCCACGGCAGAGTGCCTCATCACTCACTCTTGTCATATAAACCGTATAACCGCTTGCCGCCAGTTTTTGATTTAATTTCTCACTAATGGCAAGGTTTACATCCTTTTCCAATGTCTGATTTACTCCCACTTTTCCGGGGTCAAAACCACCATGTCCGGGGTCAATTACAATCGTTGCCTTCGTTCCTTTCGCAGTCTGGTTAAGTGTCTTGTGAAATGGTTTTTCTAACGGTGACATAAACTTGTACCACGCACTCAAAAAAGCAGCCACGGCAAAAAAGATTACCATAGCTGCTTTCTTTGTTTGTTCTATTTTTTCCTTTGACATAACGGACTCCCGCATCCTTTTTGGTACTATTGTATGTCTTTTTTCTTTCAAATAGTCTTACCATCCGCGAACGGCATCCGCTATCGTCGTCCAAGTAACAGCGCGCTCAAAACCAAGTTTCCAGAACGCCACACCTGCTGTCTTATTTTTCTTCACAACTTCCAGTTTTTTCTTTAACGAAGTTTCTTCTTCCAGCCAGATTTTATAAGTTGCACCACTGGACTTAAATTCCGCATAATACTGACCGGTTGCTTCATCCCACTTTGGTGATGCATCATTTGCCCGGACAACACTCTCGGCGCCGCTCATGCCATAAGCTTCCGGATGTGGCTTTTTGCCTTTTACTTCTTTCCACAATCTCGTGTAGAACGGAAGTGCAACTACCGTACGTTCTGCCGGTACCTTTGCCAGCACATTTTTGACACCTTCTTTTACAAATGGAAGCGACGAAACCGAACCGCTTTCTTCACTGCCGTTGTAATGCTCATCATACGCCATCAAAACCACATAGTCCACAATGCGTCCCTGCTCTTCCAGATCATAATACGCATTGTAACTTGCCGGCGAATAGTTGTCCACCGAAACAATCAAATCATTTGCGTGGCACTTAAGAGTAAGTTCACGTAAAAATTCCAGATATGCCGGTGCAGTATCTTTTGTTACATGCTCAAAGTCAATGTTAATTCCATCCAATTCATGCTGAATCGCCGTTGCCACCAGACCATTTACCAAACGATTCCGGTTTGATGTCACGCCGAGCACTTTACTTAATTTAATTCCTTTACCAAAATCATTAATCAGCCCCCACACCTGTTTTCCCTGTGCGTGTGCCTGAGTAACGTAAGAAGAATTTGCCAGCGAACTGAACTTGCCTGTATTATCGCTGAGCGCATACCACGTCGGGCTGATGACATTCATCGCCTTTGCACTCTGAATAAGCGATGGAAGCTTTCCGCTGCTCGTCTCATTCGTTACCTGATGCCAGCCTAAACATACCTGTCCTTTTGTCTTTAACTGAGTAAAAGATTCCGGTTCTTTGTCAAATTTCCAAGCCGTCTCTTTCTGCCCCTGCAGGCGGTCGCTCGGTACATAACCGGCAATTCCATCCTGTGTAGTAACTGCTGTATAATCATTTTCCTTTTTCTTGTCCGTCTCCACAAATACGCGGACGCCTTTTGCCAGTTCCACAAAATATTTGTATTTCTTATTCGGCCCCTTGCGCACACGAGTATCTTCCGTCAGTGACGCCATCGTATAGGATGCACTCCGGTCTGACATAATCACAAGGCGTTTTGGATTTTCATAAGTTTTGTAATAACAGCTTGTGTGTTCTTTAATAAAGGAAAGGGATACATAAAACGCATCATCTTTTTTCTGCAGAATTGGTTTCTTTGCGTTCTGTGTCTCCTTGCCAACCTGATAGGAAACTTCTCCTGCCTGCGCCAAAATCACGCCACCGCTTGTCACATAGGAAAGGCTGTTTTCCACTGTATCGACATAAATTCTCTGGTCCATGTAAGTAGATGCAACCGATGCCGGCACATAAATTTCGCCCTCTGCTTCATATCCCTTCTCTTTGCTTTGTTCATCATTAATCACAAGTGCTACTTCATTTTTCTTTAGTTTAAATAAATCATTCAGCGGTGCCTGTCCCGGGTCCAGCCATTCAATCACCAAATTCACAACCGGTCTTGCAAGCAGTGCCACAAGCACAACGGCTAAGACCACAACAACCAGCAGTCTTTTTTTCTTTTTCGTCATGGAAGTTCCTCCTTCCTTAAGCTATCAGTCTTTACCATTCCAACAATACGTGCAGAGTTTTTCTTTCGGTATTCCAACCGCCTCCAACATATCATCTAAGCGGTTAAAACGAAGGGATGTGAAGTTTAACTCCTTGCGGATTTCTTCAACCATCTGATCATATTTTTCCGATTCCGGATCGGTATACTGCTCTAATACTTCCTCTGATACATCCTCCGTTCCTTCCAGTCGTGCAATCACACGGCGGGTAATCAAATCCATCTCCGATGAGGAACGCGAGAAATTCAAAAACTTACATCCATATACAAGCGGTGGACACGCCGGACGAATATGTACTTCCTTTGCCCCGCTGTCATACAGAAATTCCGTCGTTTCACGAAGCTGTGTTCCGCGGACAATGGAATCGTCAATCAAAAGAATACTTCTATCCTGAATCAAATCATGCACAGCAAGCATTTTCATTTTTGCAATCATGTCACGCTTACTCTGAACTGTCGGCATAAAGGAGCGCGGCCACGTCGGTGTATATTTGATAAATGGTCTTGAAAATGGAACACCGGACTCATTTGCATAACCAACCGCATGTGCCGTACCGGAATCCGGAACCCCGGCAACAATATCCGGTTTTACATGGTCACGTTTTGCCATATTTTTCCCGCAGTTATAACGCATCTGCTCAACACTGATTCCCTCGTAGGAACTGGATGGATAACCATAGTACACCCACAAGAATGTGCAAATCCGCATCTTGCTTCCCGGTGCCATCAGCGTTTTAATTCCCTCTTGATTTACAATTACAATCTCACCCGGTCCTAATTCTTTTAGTGGACGGTATCCTAAATTTTGGAACGAGAAAGATTCCATCGCCATACAATAAGCATCTTCTTTATGTCCAATCACAAGCGGTGTTCTTCCATATTTATCACGCGCTGCATAAATGCCCTTTGGTGTAAGAATCATTAACGTTAAAGAACCATCAATCCGCTCTAAGGCATAATGGATGCCATCAATCAAGTTCTCTTTCTGGTTAATAATCGCTGCCACAAGTTCTGTCGGATTAATATCTCCACCACTCATTTCCAGAAAATGAGTGTTATTGTCACTGAAAATTTCATCCACAATTTCCTGTGCATTGTTAATTTTTCCCACGGTTGTAATGGCAAATGTGCCATGATGGGAACGCACAATCAATGGCTGTGGTTCAAAATCGGAAATGCAGCCAATCCCGTAATATCCCTTCATTTTCTGCATGTCTTTATCAAATTTCGTCCGAAATGGTGCATTTTCTATATTGTGAATTGCACGGTCAAACCCGTCCTCTCCATACACCGCCATTCCGGCACGTCTTGTTCCCAGATGGGAATGATAATCGGTTCCAAAAAACAAATCAAATACGCAGTCATCCTTCGATGCCACTCCAAAAAAACCGCCCATGATGTCCTCCTCGTTCTCTATTCATTGTTGTAATGGATTAAATCCTCTAATAGAATACCACGTTTTTCGACAGTTCTCAACCCTAATACTCCTTCAGTTTGTGTCAAGTTTTTTTGTTTTCCGTAATTCCGGAGAAAAGCTTTGCGTCTCGTGGGCACTCCCGTTTAACAAACACGTAAGGGTATGGGCATGCAAAATACGCAAGCCTCATACCCACGTGTTTGTACCCACGAGTCACAAAGCTTTTCTCCGGAATTACTGGAATACAAAGGAACTGGCAGCAAACATTTGTCACAGCCCAACGATAAGGTTTTTTCGGAGTATAACCCGAAAAACTTTTCATTTTTAAAGCATTTATCGGATTATACTCCATATTTTTCTCACTCTCTACACAAAATATTATTTTTGCAGGAGCGATGGTGTCTTGGACTTCCGCAAAACCAATATTTTACCTTGATTATATTTTTATCTCTTATTATAATAGAAAGGTAAAAAACGTAGTTTTTCACCAAACATTCAAAAAGAAACGAGGTACTCATTGTGAAAAAATTAGAAGAATACATCCGGAGTATTCCTGACTTTCCGGAAAAGGGAATTATTTTTCGCGACATTACAACGATTTTGCAGGACGCAGAAGGATTGAAGCTTGCGATTGATTCCATGATTGAGACACTCAAAGATGTGGATTTTGATGTAATTGTCGGAACGGAATCCCGTGGATTTATTTTTGGTGTACCGATTGCCTATGCAATGGGCAAACCATTTGTGCCATGCCGTAAGAAGGGAAAACTGCCTTGTGAAACAGTAACTGCAGAATATGATTTGGAATATGGCAGTGCAGCAATTGAGCTTCACAAGGATTCCATTAAAAAAGGTCAGAAAGTTGTTATCGTGGACGACCTTATCGCAACCGGCGGTACAGTAAAAGCATGTGCCTCCTTAGTTGAGGAATTAGGCGGAGAAGTTGCTAAAATTGTATTTCTGATGGAACTTGCCGGTTTAAAGGGAAGAGAACAATTGTCGCAGTACGACGTGTCTTCTTTAATTATTTACGAAGGGAAATAGGCGGCTATTTGCTGCCTTTTACCGCCTCGCGAAGGGAGCGCGTGAGCGCAATATATCTATCACTTACAAGGAGGAGCATTTCATGTTAGAAAAAATGTTCAAACTGAAAGAGAATAATACCTCTTTCCGTACTGAGGTTGTTGCCGGTCTGACAACATTTATGGCTATGGCTTACATCCTCGCTGTCAATCCAAATATTTTAAGTGCTACCGGAATGAATCCCGATGCCATCCTTTTGGCAACTGCACTGGCATCTTTCGTCGGCTGTATGGCTATGGCTCTGTTAGCCAACTATCCATTTGCCCTTGCACCGGGTATGGGACTGAATGCATACATGGCATTCACCGTTTGCGGCAATATGGGATATTCCTGGCAGATTGCTTTGCTTGCCGTATTTGTTGAAGGTTTGATTTTCATCGTATTATCTTTGACAAATGTACGTGAAGCCATCTTTAATGCCATTCCAATGGCTCTGAAAAAAGGCGTAAGCGCCGGCATCGGCTTGTTTATCGCTTTCATCGGCCTTCAGGGTGCAAACCTTGTTGTCAACGATGATTCTACTCTTTTGACTTATGTAAAATTTGTAGGCGATTTCCATACCATCGGTATTGGTGCCCTGCTTGCTTTAATTGGTTTGTTCATCATCGTTGTTCTGCATCACAAAAATATCAAAGGTTCCATTTTGATTGGTATTCTTGCCACATGGATTCTTGGTATGATTTGCGAAGCAATTGGTCTTTATGTACCGGATGGTAAAGAGTTCTACTCCCTTTATCCAACTTTCCGCATGATTGACTTTGGTGCATTTGGAACAACATTTGGCCAGTGCTTCAACGTTGATTTCTCAGGTGTTGATATCCTGAACTTCATCGCTGTTTTATTTGCCTTTTTGTTTGTCGACATTTTCGACACGCTCGGAACTTTGATTGGTGTTTCCACCAAAGCGAATATGCTTGATGAAGAAGGAAAACTTCCTCGCATCCGTCCGGCTCTTTTGGCAGATGCCATCGCAACTTCGGTTGGTGCTATTTTCGGAACATCAACTACTACTACTTACGTTGAGTCCTCCGCTGGTGTTGCAGCCGGTGGACGTACCGGTTTATCTGCAATGGTAACCGGTCTGCTGTTCTTATTGGCTATCGTATTTGCGCCAATTTTTACAGCAATTCCATCCTTTGCCACTGCACCGGCATTAATCTTCGTTGGATTTTTGATGATTTCTTCTATCATCTCGATTGACTTTGAAGATATTACAGAAGCCGTTCCTGCATACCTTGCTATGCTTGCAATGCCTTTGATGTACAGCATCTCAGAAGGTATCGCACTCGGCGTAATTTCTTATGTTGTAATTAACTTATGCTGTGGAAAAGCTAAGAAAATTAAACCTTTGATGTATATCTTAACAGTATTGTTTGTTTTGAAATACATTTTCTTATAAGAAAATTTTCTGCATATAAAAAGACCCACCAAAACTTGTCTGCTCCCGACAATTGGTGGGTCTTTTGTCACTCTTAAATTCCAATTATTCGAATAAAATTGTCAGATAAAATCTTCTTTTTTTCTGTCTCTGTTAAATCGGTTTCCATAAACCACTGCACCGCATCTTTTTGCCCACTCCACGGACTGTCCGTTCCGAACAGGACACGGTCACTTCCCATCGCATGAATCAAATCGACAAATGCTTCTTTTGTAAGCATTCCCGAAACGCCCTCTTTTTGCAGATAATCACCCGAAAAAGAAGTGTCAAAGTAAAGCGGCTTTTCCATCAGTTTTTCTTTTACTTCATTCCACAAACGCCATCCGCCCATATGGGCAAGAATCAAGTGGTCCGACTCTGTGTCCTTTAACACCTCAAGCACATGATTAGGCGTACAGTGAACGGGGTCCGGCATTCCAATATCTACGCCGGCATGGACGGTAATATACAGTCCTAATTCTGTTGCTTTTTCTACAATCCGCTTGTACCGTATATCATTAAAAAAGGTCCCCTGATAATCCGGATGAATTTTGATTCCTTTAAGCCCAAGTGCTTTGATACGGTTTAATACTTCCGAAACATTCTCGGTCTCCGGATGAATTCCGCCAAACGAAAGAAGCCCGGTCTCTAAAGCCTTTGCATTTGTTTCTGCTGCCACTTCATTAATCGTATCTACCTGTTTTTTTGACGTAGCGACAGGAAGAAGCAGGGAATAAGAAATCCCTGCCTCTTTCATCGACGCCATTAAGCCGGACTGCACACCATTGGTGTGAGCCTTCGTACCCGAATTTTTCTCAAGCTTTTCAATCGCCCGTTTTGCAATCGTCTCCGGATACGTGTGCGTATGTGCATCAATTATCATTTTTCAAAACCTACCTCAAATGCTTTTTGGTTGATTTCAACGGTTTTTGGCGGAACAGTGTTTGCAATAACATCTAACCACTGCTGTTTGTCAAAGTCCATATTTTTCGCTGCTACACCAATAATAATGGTGTTAAATACGCGGGAATTGCCAAGTTTTTTCGCCTCATCCATCGCATCAATCGAAACCACTTTGTGGTCTTTTTTCAGTGTATCCAAAATATTCTCCGGATATTCAGCAACGCCGGTCACAACCGTCATCGGGTCCATGCGCTGGTCATTGACAATCATAACACCATCTTTTTTCAAAAAGTGTGCATATCGCATTGCTTCTAATTTTTCAAATGCAATCAGCACATCTGCCTGTCCTTCTTCTACAATCGGCTCATATACTTTGTCACCGTAGCGGACAAACGTAACAACGCTTCCGCCTCGCTGTGCCATACCATGAACCTCGCTCAGTTTTACATCAAAGCCTCCCGCTTTAATAATTCCACCTAAAATGCGGCTGGTAAGGAGTGTTCCCTGACCACCTACACCTACAATCATTATATTTTTTGTTTCCATGAATCAATTCCTCCGTTTTGCTTAGCGTGCCACACAATCAATGGCGTCAAACTTACACAACTGTTTGCAAAGTCCGCAGCCATTGCACATCGTCTCATCAATTGCAATCGTTCCATCTTCGTTTTTCGTAAGTGCCGGACATCCCGGTTTCAGACACATACCGCATTTCTTACATTTATCGGAAAGCGGCACACACTTATTCGGGAACTTCACGCCCTTAAGAAGTGCACATGGTGCGCAGGCAATAATTACGGAAACTTCATCTTTTGCCACTTCTTCTTTAATCGTCTTCTCCATTGCCGCCAAGTCAAATGCATTGACTTCCGTTACATTTTTTACGCCAATGGATTTACACAAGTTGTAAATGCTGATTGCCGGTACCACATCGCCCTGCAGTGTTTTTCCGGTTGCCGCATGGTCCTGATGTCCGGTCATACCGGTTGTGGAGTTGTCCATGATAATAACCGTTCCGGTTCCCTGATTGTAAACCATGTTAATCAGCGAATTAACACCGGTGTGCATAAAGGTCGAATCACCAATTACAGCTACCCAGTTTTTAATGTAATCTTTGCCGTGTGCCATTTCCATACCATGAAGGGTTGAAATGCTGGCACCCATGCAGACCGTTGTATCAATAACATTTAACGGAGCTACCGCACCAAGTGTATAACATCCGATATCACCGGCTGCATGAATTTTCAATTTATTCAGTACGGAGAATGTACTTCTATGCGGACATCCCGGACACAAAATCGGCGGACGCGCCGGAAGGTTCGGATATGGTTTTGTCTCAACATTCTGTCCCAATACTTTCTCACGCAAGAGGTTTGCACTGTACTCACCCTGACGGGTAAAGATTTCCTTGCCAATGCACTCAATGCCCCAGGCTTTTACCTGCTCTTCGATTACCGGCTCCAATTCCTCAAATATGTAAAGTTTGTCTACTTTTTTTGCAAACTCTTCAATCAATTTTTTCGGAAGCGGATATACCATACCAAGTTTTAACACAGATGCCTGCGGAAATACTTCCTTCACATACTGGTAAGGAATACCACTGGTAATGAAACCAATGGATGTATCATTATATTCTGCTTTGTTAATTGCAAAGTCAGAACCATCTTTCTCTAAACGGTTCATGCGGTCTTCCACATGAAGATGACGCTTAATCGCATTACCCGGCATCATAACATTTTTGCCCGGATTTCTCTCATATGGTTTATCTTCCGGCTCCACACGGTCTTCCAATACAACAGGGCCCTGTGAATGTGCCAGTCTTGTCGTCGTGCGAAGAATTACCGGTGTGTCATATTCCTCACTGATTCGGTAAGCTTCTTTGACAAAATCTTTTGCTTCCTGGCTGTCGGACGGCTCCAATACCGGTACCAGTGCAGCACGTGCTACACAACGGGTATCCTGCTCGTTCTGGGAACTGTAAAGTCCCGGATCATCTGCTACAACCACCATAAGACCGCCATTTGCTCCAATATAAGAAGCGGTATACAACGGGTCACTCGCCACATTTAACCCTACATGCTTCATCGACGCCATTGCGCGGACACCGCTGATGGATGCGCCAATTGCCACCTCAGTAGCAACTTTCTCGTTCGGCGACCATTCGCAGTAAATATCGTCATACTGTACCAGATTCTCGCTAATCTCCGTACTCGGTGTTCCCGGATAAGCAGCCGATACTTTTACCCCGGCTTCATAAGCACCACGGGCAATCGCTTCATTTCCTAACATAATCTTCTGTTTCGCCATGTCTGTTTTCATCCTCCTAGTTGTTTGTCCTTGGTTTAGCTACTCTGCCAAACCCTAATGATACTATTCTATCACATTTGCTCATAAATGGGAAATTATTTCATTATCTTTTCAGATAAACGTTCTTCTGATTATTACCCACGTTTTCAACCTGAAGTGCGCGGATGGAGTGCACCAGCTTCTGAAACGTTGCATATCCCAATTTCTTCACCTTGAAATTTGGGAAATGGTCATACACTTTTTGTGCCAGCTGTCCAATATCAATTCCTGTAACGCCCGCCTTTTTCACCGTATCAACCATAAATTGTTCCACTTCTTTGGCATCATTTTTCAGAATTACCTGAATACTGGTATGATTTCTCTTCAATTCAAAATTATCCAAATCCTCAATAAATCTCGACAGCGAACTATAACCATAATTTCTCACGTCAAAATCGGAATATTTTTTCACAAGGGCACTTCCAATTTCGCCAAGTCCCGTATCTTTTCCATTGTTTTCGTTTGTCGTAATAACTTCCAAAACAGCATCCGAAATTTTCTTTTTGGAAACGGCATTTTTCTTTTCTTTTTTATTTTCCTCTTTGTCGCCCTCAAGTAAAAGCTCAATATTCGTAAATACCGAGCATGCACCACGGAATGATTTCGGCGTCTTGCTCTCGCCCATGCCAATCACTTCCATGCCGGATTCCCGCAGGCGGCTCGCTAATCTTGTAAAGTCACCGTCCGATGACACAATGCAGAATCCTTCTACATTTCCTGCATACAAAATGTCCATCGCATCAATAATCAGTGCCGAATCCGTCGCATTTTTCCCTGTCGTATTGCGAAACTGCTGAATCGGCGTAATCGACCGCTCCGCCAGCTCACTTTTCCATTTGTTCATGTGGTAGTCAGTAAAATCACCGTAAATACGTCGATACGTTGCCACCCCATGCCTTGTCATTTCGTCCAGAATACTGTCAATATATTTTGCTGATATGTTGTCTGAATCAATCAGCAGCGCAAATCGTTTGTCGCTCATATCCCTCTTTCCTTTCTACTGATTTATACGAAAATGTTCTTTTTTATTCTATCACAGCACCATACCCCCTGCAACATTAGACAAATTTCTCTTTTAACCTATCCATACATTCTCTATCCATTCCAATACTCTGAAAATAATTGGATACATCTCCATATTTTTCTCGAAACATCTTCAAAAACATTTCCATAAAATATTTGTTTGGCGTTACAATCGCCATATCAATATCTGAATTCTGCTTAATATACTCAAGTCTTTGTTTAATATAATATTTTGTAACTACATAATTCTCAATAATATCCTCATCTTTCACCCCGGCAAATAAGAGCAAAACAGCAGAAACGACACCACTTCTATCTTTTCCGGCAGAGCAATTAAAAATAACTCCTTGTGGTGCATTCGCAATACATTCAAAAATGGCTTTCATATTTGGTTCTTCCGCAATTTTCAGAAAGCTAAAGGGTACCTCTTCTACTGAATTTGGCACCTTACTTCCTTCATAAACGGGGAAGTTATAATATGTCATTCCTTTAACATTTGTTAAACTACTTGGCTTTTTCTTTACATCTTCTTCCGTTCGCATATCTATCACTGTTGTAATATCATGGTTGACAAGAAATTTTTTATCTCTATCGCTTGCATATCCCTGCCTGTCACTCCTAAGAACCGAAAAACTCTTTGTTTTTCTTCCATAACAGGTTTCATAGCCTCCCAAATCTCTTGTATTTTGAGTTGTTTCCAGTAAACTTTTATACTCCATATCCTTCTCCATTTCTGCAGCGTTAAATTACTTTAAATCATTCTGCCCTCTTCCACTTTAACTGCAATCTGCCATTTATCTTCATACACAATTTCACCTACAAAATTTGTATAGACAACATCGTATGCCCTATTATATTTATCTAACAAATGTATTGCCGGCCTCAATTTTTCGTACATTTGCCTTGTAGTATCACATTTAAAAAAAGTAATAACTTTTTCCCTTTTTACACATGGTTCAGGCTCTGGTAAGTGACTCTTAAACCAGTCATCAATACACACAAACATCTCTTTTTCGCTTTCATCCATGACCCCTGCATTTACAAGATTCCAACAAAGGCTAAAAATCCCTTTAGGATACCTGGTAATATAAGAATCTTCTCTACCTTGTATTCGCATATACTTATAACTCATTTTTTCTCCTTCCTCAAAATAAAAACACGCCTGTTGGAAATAAATTTTCCCTAACAAGCGTGGATCAAGCATTTTGCTAATATCAATGTTACTGTAGCATATTTAAGATTGTTCGTCAATGTTGTTCAATATCTTTCACAGTATGCTCGCTGGTCAGCATTAAATGATTTCTAGCAATTGTATATTCATGCTCCACATACGCATCCGTCGAAGGAATAAAATAAATGTTGCCAAAATTAAAAGGAAGCCAGACGCATCCGACTCCCTTAGGCATAGTCCGCAGACGTCCGCCGCAATTCTATATTATATTATGCCACATTTCTTTCGATTATACAATAAGGATTATATGATCAACTATCGAATCAAATGTTATATTAGTAATACCCGTCTCTTCACTGATACATTTAGCAATTCAAAATTTCTTGTAGACAAACATCTAGTGATTTAGCAAAGAATATATTTTAAAATTTTTCAAATAATGCAGTTCTTTCCACAAATGATCCTGTTCTAAATATTTACTTTTTACATAATCTAAAAGATTATTAAAAGGTTTTCGATTCAACATCGTATCATCTTTCATTCTGAACTCTTCTTTAACAACAGAATTCTCTCCATTAACGAGCAAACAGTGACGCTCTTCATAATCGTACTCTTTAAAATTTTTATGGATATTAGAATACTCCACTTGATAATAAAAGGAAAATTCCTCTGGAGGTACAGCTTCCGTATTTATCATCTCACAATGATTGTAATGCCCATTCCAACTTTCATAACTTCCACTCCAAACTGCATTAAAATCATCACCATTTTTCACGTTTTCGGATAAATACTTTTCTTTGTCAAGATTCTCAATTCCCAGTTTCTCTGAAAACCTATCTAAACAATCCCTGAGAACCTCCTTTACCTTCTCACAGGAATGATAAAATTTTGCATTGTAATACACAAACTTACTATCCTGCGCATTTACTGCATTTTGCTGATTAAGTGCCCTACCTTCATCAATGTTACTAGACACAGCTGCCTGCACCGTTTGTATTGTTAAATCACAATACATTTTATTTAAAAATTCTTTCTCGTTATCTTTATCCAGCCAGCCGCCAGAAACGGCTTCTTCATATGCATTACGTATCGTATTTGATATTGCCGCGTCCAATTCAACATCAGAAATCTTTTCCTGATAAAAAGCAGTAAGATACTCTTTGCGCTGAACACTGTCTTTGACACGACATTGCAACAACTTACTTTCTTTTTCGCTGCATTGCCACCAGTGCTTTCCCGCTTTCTTTGAAGAATCTACCGTTTTCCCTCCTTTATTATTTACATTTGTAACTTGCGACTGTTCATAACTAACAATTGAACTATTTACTGATGGTATAGAAATCCCCATGCTTTTTTCCATTGTTGTATCCTCCTTTTCAACAAATTCCATGACCTTACATATATTAGTCACCAATATCTATTTCTACAAGTGAATTCGGCAGATTTTTCTCCTCTGTTAACACCCAGTGCACGAACACCCCTTTTCAGTGCACGAAATCTATGTAAAGAATTTTTCCATGTATACCCCATAATCATGATAGTTCCTCAGCCATGCAATCTCTCTTCTTTCGAGAGGATGCTACTCCGTGACTGGGATATTTTTTCCGTTGCCTGCCAGTGTGCCTCCACTATAACACAAAAGACAGGGGAAATCCTGCCCCCTGTCTTTGTACTGCCAGTTTCACTGTCGTCTGTTATTCTGTTTGTAACAGAAATTCCCTCTCAGACGGGGATCTCGGTTTTCATTTGAAGAGATAAAAGGAAGACAAAAAACAGTTGCTTAAAAAGCCAAACAACTGTTTTGCAAATTAATGTTTCTTCAATATGTTGCCAACACGGAATATTGATAATTATCCAGATATTGTTTATACCACTCACTTCCATAATCAAAAGAAATATCCTGCTCCAGATCATGTAAACCAGCAGATGAATACCCAATAGATAGCACCATATCCGGCACATTTTCCCAGCCCCACTCTGCCACTTCCTGAATCCAGCCGCAGACAGCCTGTGCATAATCCTCTTTTGCCTCATACGGAAAAATTGGATCTTTCCATACTTCCTCACGGATTACCGTTTTTATATCTGTCCCATCTTCTGTGTAATATGTGCCATTCTCTTCCTTTAACTCATGCAATTGATAACCTGTGTATCTGTACACCTCTCTATAAGCCCAAGTTTTATGAACACTCAATTTATTACTTATCTGAGTACCATGAGCAGCATCCTCACAATCAACGGAAATGTAATAACTGTAAGGATCTACCCGAAAAATGTACTGTGAGGCTTCTCCTACTTCAATTTTATTTTTTGAAAAAATAAAATTGAGCTGTGCATCACACAACTGTCTATAGTAAGAAATTTGAGAAGCATTTATTTCATCATAATCAAGCGTCAAATTGTTTATCCGAAATACCGAGTCAAGCATATTCGCACCTACCACTTTTCCTCTTTTTAACATGGACATTTCATTTCGATACCCAATACTTCTTTCTTCTCTGGTTAAATCTGAGCTGTCTTTTGAATTTCCATTGCTTCCGAACTAATCGTTAAACAATCTCGTTTCGTAGCCACATTCTTTTGTGCACGCAGCCGCTTTTCGACATCCTTGTGCTCATTTTGAAAAAGTAATCGTAACACTGCTTCCTGTTGTTTCAGCCTGATTATATCTGTCATGACAGAGCCTCCTATTTATAAAGTTCATAATTTGTATCGAATAAATCATTAGAAATCTCATTTTACTATATAAGCAAACTATGCTTACTTTTACAAATGATAATATATTTGTTTTTATTCTACGTCAATACACCGTGCACGAATCCCCCTTATCAGTTCCTGAATTGCTGAATTCTCGATATGTGTAATTTGACATTTTGACCTTATTATGATATAATGATACACAATTTGTTTTTAGTGGCATTATATTGGGAGGCTTTATGTTGTCAATTTATCTTTGGGAAATATTTGTAAACATCATAGAAAATACGATCGTTGCTTATTTACTGTTTCATCGTCTTACATTAAGAAATTCTAAGTATTATATAGCGCTGTTTACTAGTTTTGTGCTTTTTTCAAGCATCTTAGTTTCTTATTGCAATTTTTATCAAATCAACACTACTGCAACTCTGCTCGCCCTTTTTCTTTTTCGAATGATATTTATATTTCTATGTTTTAGAAATACATTCTCTGAAAAAACTTTTACCTGCTGCCTTCCAAGTTTTATGAGTATATTCGCAGATCAGATTACATATACAATTGCGCTTATCGTTTCTGCCAGTAACCTTTCTTCTTTTGACTTTTTAGGTGATAATCGTGTCGTATCAACCTTGCTGTTTTTGTTATTTATATTCCTTTTCATGATTGCTTTCTTGCATATCCTGAATGACATTTCTTCTTTACCAAAAAAATTTGATGTTTTTGTGGTAATAACTACTGTTATTGCCTTATTTGTGTCCACGTTTTTCCTGAATATAATCGTTGAACTTGATACTGACAAATTACCTATGAAATACCGGATACAACTTAACAGCATCAGCATTTTTATTCTTTTCGTTTTCCTCGCTATGTTATTTCTAATCCAAATTATCAGTAAATCATATCAAGAAAACATTAAATTGGCAGAACAAATACATATGTATGAAAAAAATAGAGAACGAAGCAAAACTATTCTCCAATCCGCAAAGAGTCTGCAAAAATGGAAACACGACTACTCGAACCATTTAGCCGTGATCCATGAACTAATCAAAGCAGGGTCCTATCACCAACTCAGCCAATATGTATCCGAGCAACGCGAGTCCCTCCCGCAATCTTTCCCAATTGTAAGTACAGGTCATCCTGTCATTGATGCAATTTTAACCAATAAGTACGCGATTGCACAGTCAGAGCATATATCGTTTATGTATTCTGTTATTCTCCCTGAGCATTTTCCTATCAATGATATTGAAATCACGGGGATTTTAGGCAATCTTCTGGACAATTCTATAGAGGCCTGTACCAAGATAGAACGAAAGACGAATACCCATCCTCAAATCAATGTTTTTCTTAAACCACAGCGGAGCATGTATCATATTCATGTAGAGAATAGTTCCTCTGGAAACTATCGATACAAGCTTAATGGTCAACTGGACAGCACAAAAACAGATCAGAAAAATCATGGTAAAGGTTTGACAAATGTTAGAGAAATTGCCGAAAGAAATTCTGGCTTTTGCAATATAACAGCCGAAAAAGATTCTTTTACTGCTGATGTATATATTCCATTACTTACAGAGAGGGGTAAATCATTATGAAATTAAATGTAACAATTTTAGAAGATGAAGCAACTCATGCTGCGCAATTAAAACAATTGCTGGAAAAGTGGGGTAAGCAAAATAATATTTCCACATCTATACGTCACTATTTTAATGACAAGGATTTTTCAGAAAAAGAATATGACGAAGACGAACTTTTTTTTATTGACATTGAATTAGGATCGGCAAATGGAATGGACATTGCAAAACAATTACGAAAGGATGGGTTTTGCGGCAATATCATTTTTCTGACTGCTTTTTCCGAATATGTCTTTGACGGGTATCATGTTCAGGCTTTGGATTATTTGTTAAAGCCAATTAGTCAGAACAAACTTGAACAATGTATGAAACCCATTTTGAGAAACATGCAGGGGTCTTATCACGTGTACAAAACAAAAACTGAAACAGTAAAAATACCCTACAACAAAATATTGGCTTTTACCTCTTTTCGGCACTATGTAGATATAATAACCCAACCCAATGATAATCAGGTTTTTTTTCGTCAAAAAATCACATTAAAAAATCTACAAAATCAACTACCTAAAGAATTTGTCCGTTGCCATCGAACAGTTATTGTCAACATGAATAAAGTTATGCGATTAACCAATAAAGACATCACTCTTTCCGACAATTCTATTTATCCTGTGTCGGAAAGCTATTTGGAGCATGTTCGTGAAGTCTTTTCAACGCTACTTGATATATAAACTATGATACATAATATCGCCATAAAAATAGTGGATTCCTTATCAAAATACGGTTCAGCTCAAAAAAAACGCGACGTAAACATTTATGGGACCAAATGTTTCATTAATGAAACCATAGGCAATTTTTTATTATTTGGCATTGCGATACCACTACATCAGGGATGGCCCGTATTCATATGGCTCATTTCTTTTTTGTCCATCCGCATTCATCTAGGTGGTTATCATGCTCCCTATCACTGGTTGTGTTTGGTCATCAGTACATTTGTTGGTATTAGTAGTATTTTTTTAACTAAATTTGGAATTCAATAAGCGTTTACTCCATTTTAATTCTTTTCTTCTGTGATGCTTATATCCTTTTTACAAAAGCGGTAATTCATGAAAATCATCCAATGACACAAAAAAAGCTGCGCCGAGAACAATTTACATTCTACTTATTTTATCGGTCTATATTGCAAATATGTTATATTTATTTAACAAATAACCTTTCACTTTCCTTCCATCGTTTTTTCTGCTTTTCTTGTTGCTCTTTGGAATTAAAAATGCCACACTTTCTGGCTTCTAAGTACTGTTCATGCTCCCACGGAAACCACTTTTTATCCCGGATTGGATTTTCCCCACGCACAAAAATAATACATTCATCATCCGGCAAAAGCCGAAGTTCATACTCTAACACCAGCTCTCTGCCGAGTACATCATAATTCTCCTTTCCGCTTCTGGACATCGTGTCCAAAAGCAATAAAAAAGCAGCTACAAATCTTTTGACTTATAACTGCCCTCAACATATTCATCATTTAACCCTATAAAACCCTGTATTTCTGTATCATACTCATACACATAAACCTCTGCTAGTAACAACGCTTCTTTTACTGATTTGAAATTGCTTTTCCAGTATTCGGCGGGGATAAAATTATGTGCCTTTATATTTGTATCCAACCATATATCTGCAACTTTATTTATATCATCCCTTTGAAATTCTCTAATCATAACGGTGACTCTCCATAAACTTGAAGTTGTCAATAGCGTTTAACAGAATTAAGATTCTTTTTATTCCTTTATTCTACCTTATTAAGATGCCACAAATCAAGAATACTTCTCAATTTGTGGCACTAATTCATTAAACAAAATGTGCTATAATCGAATGTCTTTCTTCAACTATATTAAACCTAAATGTTTTTCGACACAAGTTAATGTACTCTCAACTGTACTATCCACAGTTCTCTCTATCCAAAAGAAAGAACTGCTTTTAATCTCCTCTATGCGATTTACATTGAGTTCATATAAGGTAATATTCACAGTTTGTTTGGCTTTTTCTATATCAGTCGCTGAATTTAAGTACTGAAAAAATCCCTGATGATCTGGTCGATTACCATATTCATCAACAAGATTAGATGGGTCTTTTATGAGAAAAACAACTCTCGCTGGTTCAGAAAAAGCGAGTGCCTGAGCAACTGTAAGATGACAATCGCACAAAACTTTCTTATTTTCTGATAAACGAATCAAATCAAGAAGAACAAACTCTAACTGTTCACGAGTATTATTCAACAGCCAATTCTTATATTCTTCAACTGTTCTTCCAAAAAATTCATCTGCACTGTTAAAATACGTATTCATCGCAGGCTGAAATAATGGGTTCGACATTTTTTTGTGCTCGTCGAATCTCTCATCAACATCAAATAGTTCAAATCCATACTTTTCCGCCAACGCACGTGAAACAGTTGTCTTTCCTCCACAAGGTGTTCCCGTTATAAAATAAACATTTTTTAAGTACTCTTTGATTACATTATCTTGAAATATCATTGCACAATCTCCTTTATTAAATAGTTTTTCGGGTTCTGCCTATACATAAAACTATTTAACATAGTTCTATGAACTCAGATATTTCTTAATTTTAAGAACATCATCATATTCATTTCACCTCCACAACTTTCGATTGAACAAAATCGCTGCGCGATGGCCTGCCAAGGCTGTGGCGCAGTTTTATTTTTATTAAAAAGCAGTGGAATTACTTTCCATAATCCGTTATTGTTAAGTTACCACACGAAACAACTGAACTAAGAAAGCTCCACTGCCTATGATAAGAATAACATTTTCCAGTCTCTTCCGCAATCGGAATTATGACGCTAATGCACCTCCGAATAGGTAGATGTAATTATTAACACTACTTATTCTGGAGGTTTTATTATGTATAAAGATATTTTTGAATCCATCCGCAATGAAGCGGAAAAACGTAACCTGCGTGAAAGAACTATTCAACTGTATTGCTCTGATGTCAGTTACTTCCTTCGTTGGATTGGAAAAAATGTTTCTGATCTTACGCTTGAAGATGCGGAAAGTTTTCTTACTGCCAAACGTCTGGAAGGAAGGTCTCCTGAAACTCACAATCACTATCGGTCTGCAATAAAGTTCTTATATAAAAAGGTGCTGAAGACTGTCTGGGATGATGACACTGTTCCAGCTATGAAAAGAGAGCGCAATCTTCCTGCTGTTCTGTCCCGCGATGAAATAAATGCAATCATTGATGCCACTCCGAATCTGAAACATAAAGCGATTATTGCAACTATGTATTCTTCTGGATTACGTGTATCGGAGGTCGTTCATCTCCATTATGATGACATTTCCCGTACCAACATGACAATTCATGTTCGTGAAACCAAAGGCAGAATTGACAGGTATACAATTCTGTCTCAAAAAAATTTAGACCTTCTCACAGAGTATTGGTACAAATGTGGTCGCCCTAAAGATATCCTTTTCCCAAGTTCCTGGTCCGGTGGATATCTTGATATAGCCAGTGTTAACCAGTTCTTTAAGAAAAGTGCTAAACTCGCCGGCATTAACCGTCATGTTTCCTCTCATGCGTGCCGTCATAGTTTTGCCAGCCACCTATTCGAAAGTGGCACAGATATAAAATATATCCAGTCACTTCTGGGACATGTTGATCCTCGCTCTACAGATGTTTACCTTCATGTGAGCAACAAGACACTTCTTGGAATCCGCAGCCCGTTCGACAACCCGGAAGGTGGTGAATCATGAGTAAGGATTGTACGATTCAGGATGTTTTTCATCGTTTTTATCCATCTTTTGAATCCACACATAGTATTTCTCCCGCTCAGCGAAAGGCCGCTTATCACATCATGAATTGCAAAACCGGTGCCTTTGGTGTGAATGTAAGCGTATGCGAGGACTGCGGCTGCATATCAGTCCACTATAACTCCTGCCGTGACAGATGCTGTCCTATGTGTCAGGAGTTTCCAAAAGAAAAATGGGTAGATGCACGGCGGGAGGATATCTTAGATGCTCCTTATTTCCATGTGGTTTTTACAGTTCCGGAAGAACTCAATCCCATTATCTACAGCAACCAGAAATTCTTATACGCTGCTCTTTATCATGCGGCTTCAGATACTCTCAGTGAACTTGCTGCTGACAGTAAATATCTTGGGACTGATATCGGCTATATTTGTATCCTCCATACATGGGGAAGTACCATGAACTTTCATCCTCATATCCATGCGATTGTTCTTGGTGGAGGGCTGGATGTGAAAAATCATTGGAAAGACAATGGGAAAGATTTTTTCCTTCCGATTAAGGTAATCTCAAAAACATTTCGTGGAAAATACATGGCTGAACTTAAGCAGCTCTGGGAAAATGACAGGCTTGAATTTCATGGATCGGCTGCACCTTACAAAAATCACTATACTTTCAAGGAATTGTTAAATACCTGCTATGCAAAGGAATGGATTCCTTATTGCAAGAAACCATTTGACGGTGCCGAATCTGTCATCAGATACCTTGGAAAATACACCCACCGGATTGCTATCAGCAACTACCGTATCAAAGACATGACAGAATCTACAGTTACATTTTCTGCTAAAGATTACAAAAACCAAGGGCTTTGGAAAGAGATCACCATATCCGGCGAGGAATTTATCCGTCGATTTTTAATGCATGTTCCTCCAAAACGTTTTGTACGTATCAGGCACTATGGTCTTCTTTCATCCAGAAATAAGAAGAAAAAGATTACCCTATGCAGAAACATCCTTGGTTGCAAAAAATATATTTCCAAGCTGAAAGATATGGATGCACCTGCCATTATCCGTCTTCTTTATAATAAAGATATATGCAAGTGCTCTTCCTGTGGTGGTAAGATTATTCCTCTGCCTACAGAACAACATTTTATAAAACCAAAACCACATATGCTCTGTTAACGTATCATAACTGTATATTTTTTTAGCTTCCTTAGGGAGGCTTATTTCTGGTGTCATAATACAGGACTGAATTATAAATTCTATGTGTTTCTATGTGTACACGCTATCCTATTATAAATAGAGTGTCAGAATTAAAAGTCCATATAGAGTTGACGCGCTTTGTTCAACCAGAAAAAATCGAAATTGATGCAAACGAAAGGGCAGTTAATGAAAAGTCTCAATACTGCTTTTTCGTTTGCACCACCTTCGATTCTTTTCTTAACGATTTTTCAGTTTGACCTTATCCATTGATTTTTACTCTTGCTTTAGCTGTATAATCAGAAATCTCAACTTTAATAACTGCTACTGTACCAACCATTTGATTACTAAAATCAAAAGTTCTACCTGTCTGATTTTTCATAAGAAGATTTAGACCATATTTCTTTTCCTCTATATCTTCAACTACGGTTGCTTTTCCTTGTCCTATCACAGATGAATAAAAAGAACTATACTGACACGGAATATCTTCTGCGGCATCAAGCTCGATATCAGTTTCCAATTCTATACAGGCGTTACCATTTTCTTTTATTAATTCAATCTTATGTCCCACCTTTGCGCTATGCATATAAAATACAAAAATGTCCTTTGTAGCGTCATATTCATATCCGTAATGTAGTGGCACAATATGAGGAAACCCTTTATCTATTAGTCCAAGATGCAAAATCTTAGCCTCATCTATAATTTTTGTTATCTTGTTTATATCTGTTACTGCTCTATCTTTTCTTCTGATTTCTTTATCCAATGTTTTCCTCCAAAATCCCGAGCTATATATTTGATTATAAAATAGATGTCTGCTGTTTGCAATGTACATTTATAAACTCGTTTCCCATGGGTACACAATACCTAAAAGGGAAAAAATAATTTAATAAAAGGCTTTGCACAATGAAGTGTAAAGCCTTTATTTATTCGTTTATGCTTGATTCTCTTTTCATAAAAAAGAATAATGTTGAGTACCTTTTTGAGTACCTTTAAAAAAATGAGTGGCTCAAATTCAGTATTTAAGCCACTTTTTTAGTGGACTAGACGGGAGTCGAACCCGTGTCCGAAATACAATTCCCTGTCCTTCTACGAGTGTAGTTTATTATTTAACATTCCCTCTGCCACACGATAACAAACAACCTTGTGGTTTCAGTAGCTTCATGATACGCCCGATGGCTCAAAGCTTTGCCAACGTCGTTTCTCACATAGTCGAAGCCTGGGTCCTAAAGTGTGAGTGCTCTAGGTCAGACTGCTGCCATTAGGCAGCGTATGCTAAATTATCTTCAGCGTTTAATTTTAATTTGGCCATTTAACGCATCGCCATACGACTCGCTTCTCCAGCTGCATGTACCCCGTCGAAACCTTTACTAGCCCATATTCAATTTTTTTGCGGGGTACATGCAGCTACGCTCCATGTTCTCCGCTCCGCTTCGGTCCGCCCAAAGCCAAGGTCCACTGGACCTTGTGGGCCCCGTCGAAACCTTTACTAGCCCATATTCATTTTTTGCTAACCAAGATTTCTGATTTTGAAATCTCTCTGCGCCTCTCGCTTTTGATCCTTCTTGGCTATGTCTGCTCTCTTATCATAAAGCTTCTTACCTTTGGCAAGTGCTATCTCTACTTTGACCAGACTCCCCTTAAAGTATACCTCCACCGGCACAATTGTGAAACCCTTTTCCTTCATCTTTGATGAAAGCTTCTCGATTTCCTTCTTGTGGAGTAAAAGCTTTTTAGGTCTGAGTGGATCCTTGTTGAAGATATTTCCCTTCTCATATGGTGTGATATGCATGCCATACAGGATAATCTCACCGTTTTCAATGCGGATGAACGACTCCTTTATGCTGCCCTTTCCCATTCGAAGTGACTTCACCTCAGTTCCTGCAAGTGAAATACCGGCTTCGTATTTCTCAAGCAAAAAGTAATCGTGATAGACCTTTTTGTTGTTGGCTATTAATTTCTTTGGTTCCTTAGCCATGTCGGTATCTCCTTTCCTCAAACTGCTTTACAATACTAACACATTTTTTTACAATTGCCAATATCTAAAACGCAAATTATTGTAAACCGCTGGTTCACATTTCTTTTTATTTACACTATATAATATATTATGACATCTTTTTCAATAAATCTATCGCACAACGACCGACAAATAACAGATAATCAAATAAGTATTTTTAAATCATAAAAAGATTTCGTCATTATTGTCATATTATTCAGCCGGTTTAAAATCAATTGTACGCATAATTTTGTCAGTACTGTCCACAACAACCTTGATTTTTTGTCCAAGCTTGTATCTCTTATTGGTGGCTGAACCGGCTAGCTCATAGGTATCCTCGTAAAACTCATAGAAATCGTCTGTCAGGTCTGTCACGCGCACAAGTCCCTCAACTGTATTTGGAAGCTCCACGAAAAAGCCCCACTCCGTGACACCTGATATAACTCCTTCAAAGCATTCACCAATATGATTTGACATGTATTCACATTTTTTAAGCTTGACTGTTTCACGCTCTGCCTCTTCTGCACGTCGTTCGGTCTCACTTGCCTGCTTTGCAACAGCATCGAGTATAGACTCATAGTGCTCCCTACGGTTATCATTCATCCTGCCGCGGATATTTTCCTTGATGATACGGTGTATCTGCAAATCAGGATATCTGCGGATTGGTGATGTAAAGTGACAATAATAATTTGCCGCCAGTCCAAAATGTCCTGTACATGCTGTTGTATATCGTGCCTGTTTCATAGAGCGCAGTGTCAGTCTGCTTATCAGGGATTCTTCATCTGTGCCATCCACCTTCATCAAAAGCTTCTGAAGCTCCTTTGGGTGTACCTCATCAGCTCCAATATGAAGCGTATAGCCAAAATTATTGATAAATGTGGAAAGCTTTGCGATTTTTTCTGAGTCCGGCTTGTCATGTGTTCTGTATACAAAAGGTATTTCCTGCCAGAAATAATCCTCAGCCACAGTTTCATTTGCTATAAGCATAAAATCCTCAATGAGCTTTGTTGCCACATTTCTGTCATACGGCTTTATATCTATCGGATGACCATCTTCATCGAGCACGACTTTAGTCTCCGGAAAGTCAAAGTCTATAGAACCTCGTTTCATTCTCTTTTTGCGTAGAATTGCTGCAAGCTCTGCCATTTTTTCAAACATAGGCACAAGCTCCTTATATTCTTCAATCACAGCGGCATCCTTATCTGCAAGAATCTTTTTTACATTTGTGTATGTCATCCTGCGGTTTGTCTCTTTAAAATAATAATGACATGCATCTAGCAGCTCATCGATTGAATATTTCATTGCGATCGGCATCAGTCCTCTTCTCATCTCATCATTTGGTGAGTGAAGAGAAATGGCTAATGTGATCTGTAAATGTTTCTGTGCAAGTTCTTTGATCTTTGGCACGATCCCGCACGTTGAGATCGTAATATTTCTCTGACTGATATTCAGTCCGTGCTCATCACTCAACATATGGATAAACTTTACAAAATTATCATAATTATCGAGCGGTTCTCCGGTTCCCATCACAACAACATTCGAAACACGTTCTCCGGTAATCTTCTGGATGTGATAGATCTGCCTTAACATCTCAGACGGCTCCAGGCTTCTTACCAGTCCACCGATCGTTGAAGCACAGAATCTGCACCCCATACGGCAGCCCGCCTGTGAAGAGATACATACGGAATTGCCGTAATTATATTTCATCAGAACACTTTCTACCATATTACCGTCTTCCAGTTCGAATAAGAACTTCTCCGTCGGATCTACTTTTGATATCTGATGATCGATCATCTTCACTTTGCAGATCTCATAATTTTTTTTCAGTTTCTCACGTAAGGCTTTTGACAGATTCGTCATTTCATCAAAATCATCTGCCAGCTTTACATGAAGCCATTCATAGATCTGTTTGCTCCGGAATGCCTTCTCTCCGATTACAAGCATCTCTTCTTTTAATTCATCATAATTATAGGAACATATATCTTTCTTACTCATGGTTCACCCTTTTTATTATTGCTATGTAGAATCCATCTCCTGCATCTTTACCCGGAATCATCTGTTTGTCTTTCACCAGTTCAAATTCCGGATATTCTTTCAGGAACCATTCTACATTCCCCTCATTCTCTTCTCTGTGTATGGTACAGGTACTATACAGAAGCTTCCCGTCCGGTTTTACATAATCCTTTACCACCGACAGGATCTTCCTCTGTAATTCCACCAAGTCAGCTTCCGTCTTTTCATTCATCTTATAACGCAGATCCGGTTTCTTTCCAAGTACACCAAGTCCGGAACACGGAAGATCTGCGATTACAATATCCGCACTCTTTTTCTTATCCGGATCATACACGGTTGCATCCTGGCATACTGCCTCAATATTGGTAAGGCCGCTTCTTTCGATGTTGTCCCGGAGCAGATCGACTTTATATTCAGTCAAATCTCTTGCTTCCACATGGCCGGTTCCGTTCAGAAGTTCTGCGATATGTATGGATTTTCCACCCGGTGCGGCACACACATCCAGTACCTGGTCTCCTTCTTTCACTTCTGACCATAATGCTACCTGCATAGAGCTTAAATCCTGCACCTGATAAAGTCCTTCGCAGAAGCTTGGAAGTGCGGACAGGTGATCATATCCTGACAGATATAATGCACACGGAATCTCCGGCACTTCACTAACCGTTACACCTTCTTTTTTCAGGATTCCGACCAGATCTTCTTTTTTGATCTTATGTTCATTAAACCGGACTGTTAATGGCTTTTCTTCCAGAAATGCACTTCCGATTGTCTTTACTGTCTCTTCGTCGTATACGTTCAGCCATTGTTTGACCAGCCATTCCGGCAGCGAATACTTCACGGAAAGGTAAGACACCTTATCCTTCTCATCCGGATAGTTAATCTTGTCAAGATTCCTGCTGATATTGCGGAGCACTCCGTTGACGAATCCTTTCAGATTCACGAATCCTCTTTTGCCTGCAAGCTTCACCGCTTCATTACAGATTGCCGAATCCGGTACGCTGTCCATATATTTCATCTGATACACCGAACTTCTTAAGATCGTTCGTATCAACGGTTTCATCTTATTTACTTTTACCTTTGAAAACAGATTAATGATATAGTCGATCTCAATCATGCGTTCCAGGGTTCCATTTACCACTCTTGTGATAAATGCACGTTCTCGTTTGTCCAGATACTGATATTTATCCAGAACATTCTTTATAACAATATGGCTGTACTCACCGTCTCTCGTGATCTGAAGCAGCATGTCCAGCACTAATTCTCTTTCATTTACAGACGCCTGCATACGTCCCCTCCTCTTCCCATAGATATACAATCAGGGAAGCGGTTTATATCCCCTTCCCTTTCGTTAATTAATCGTTTCTTCGATTTCCAGTCAGAAGCAGTATACGCAGAAGCTGCAGAATTGCAGATGCTGCTCCGGCTACATAAGTAAGCGCTGCCGCTGTCAGCACCTTTCTGGTATCTCTGACTTCATCCTCATACAACATGCCTGTATTACCAAGGATCTTTAATGCTCTGTGCGACGCATCAAATTCCACCGGTAATGTCACAATCTGGAATAACACTGCAAGTGAAAATGCAAGGATTCCAAGATTGATGAACAGTGAAGAGGTCGTACTGCTGTTGAAGAAAAATCCAAGGATAATTAACGGCCACGCGATCGAACTTCCGAAATTCGCCACCGGCACCAGGCTGCTTCTTAACTTCAGCGGCACATATCCCGTCGCATGCTGTACTGCATGCCCGCATTCATGCGCTGCTACGCCAAGTGCTGCTACTGATGTAGAATTATACGTTGCATCCGAAAGTCTCAGCGTCTTTGTTCTTGGATCATAATGGTCAGTGAGATTGCCGGAAATATGCTCGATCCGCACATCATACAGTCCTTCCCTGTGAAGGATCTGCTCTGCAGCATCTCTTCCTGTCATACCGGAATGATTCCTTACTCTGGAATATCTGCTGAATGTGGAATTCATCTTCGCAGATGCAATCAGGCAGATCACGACACCAATCAGCACTAATATATACGTTGGATCAAAATACATTGGATAATACATAATTATCAGCCTCCTTGCTCTCTATGACCTGCATTATATATGAAAATTTCCCCAAATAGCAGGTTTTCATACATTTTTAACAATTCTTAATCATTTGTGAAGAAAGTTCACATCCTGTTTCGATCTGATAACCTCGTAAGAAAGCGTCCGCTTCCATTCTCTTCTTTCCAGGGATCTGAAGTACCAGTACTTTCAGAAGTCCGTCTCCTGTCTGTACAGAAAATCCGTCTTTTTCCACTTTCACGATTGTTCCCGGGGTTGCATCGGTATTCTCATCCAGAACTTTTGCTTCCCAGATTTTCATGACTTTACCATTCCAGTCTGTGTAAGCACTCGGCCATGGATTCAGACCCCGGATCAGACATTCGATTGCCTTCGCAGACTTGCTCCAATCGATATCTCCGAGCTTTTTGTCCAGCATTTTCGCATATGCTGTCGGGCTTTCTCCCTGTGTTTCCCACGTTGCAGTCTTATCTTCCAGTGCCTTTAATGTCTCAACACAGAGCTTTGCACCTGCTTTAGCAAGCTTGTCATGAAGGCTTCCGCCTGTCTCATCTTCTGCCAGTGGCACTTCTGTCTTCATGATCATATCTCCCGTATCCAGGCCTTCATTCATCTGCATCGTCGTTACACCGGACACTTTATCCCCGTTGATAACTGCCCACTGAATCGGAGCCGCACCACGGTAACTTGGCAATAAGGACGCATGTACATTGATGCATCCGTATGGTGTCATCTCAAGAATTTCTTTTGGAAGGATCTGTCCGAATGCGATAACGACCATGATATCTGCATTATATTTGCGAAGTTCTTCTACGGCCTGCGCTTCTCTGATCTTCACCGGCTGAAAGACTGGGATTCCATGTGCCAGTGCTGCTTCTTTGACCGGTGTATACTGCATCTTGCCGCCACGTCCCTTCGGCTTATCCGGCTGTGTGACTGCAAGTACGACTTCATGTCCGGCTTCGATCAGTGCTTCCAGTGTTCCGACCGAAAAGTCCGGTGTTCCCATGAATATTACTTTCATGCTATTCTTCCTCCTCATAGTTCACGTCATGTACTTCACCCTCTACCAGTCTGGTATATAACTTACCATCCAGATGGTCGATCTCATGACAGAATGCTCTTGCAAGGAGACCTTCTCCTTCCAGGATCACTTCTTCCATATCTTCATTCAATGCTTTTACTTTCGCATAATTCGGTCTTGTCACGATTCCTGCTTTTCCAGGAAGGCTTAAGCATCCTTCTTCGCCTGTCTGTTCTCCGGATGTCTCCAGGATCACCGGATTGATCAGGACGATCGGTCCTTCTCCGATATCAATGACTACGATACGCTTCAGGATCCCAACCTGTGGTGCCGCAAGCCCTACGCCCATTGCTTCATACATGGTATCTAACATGTCGTTGATCAGTACTTTTGTGCGAAGCGTCATCTTCGTTACTTCTTTACATTCTTTATTCAGAACTTCATCCCCAAATTCTCTGATTGTTCTAAGTGCCATCTCTTTTGTCTCCTTTATCTTTTAAAAAATATTCATCGGATTAAAGTCAAACTGTATTCTCATGTTCGCAAATCCTCTGTTGATCTCGATATAGCGTTCCATATGGTTCTTGATCCGCACAAGCACCTGATATTCCTCACTTTTCAGATATATGACTTTCCGGTAAACGTCATTGACTTTTCCAACCGACGGACTTGCCGGTCCGATTACCTGCACTTCTCCGTCTGCGCTTACCCTGATTGCATATTTCTTCAGATATTCTGCTGCCGTTGTAAGCTTATTTTCATCAGATCCGGTCATCAGGACTGCCATCAGCTGTGATGCCGGCGGATATCCCATCAGATCCCGGTAATTCATCTCTTTTTCATAGAAGCCTTCGTAATCCTGTCTCGCTGCCATCCGGATACTGTAATGATCCGGACTGTAAGTCTGTATTATTACCTCCCCCGGACGTCTGCCTCGTCCCGCACGGCCCGCCGCCTGTGTCAGGAGTTGGAATGTACGTTCTCCGGAACGGTAATCATCCGAATACAGCGACATATCTGCCGCCAGAACACCGACCAGCGTCACATTTGGAAAATCATGTCCTTTTACGATCATCTGTGTCCCGATCATGATATCTGCTTCTTCGTCTG
>OGPY01000120.1_pt1 | contig 72830 bp, 103 predicted proteins | sample 1553121 | NCBI WGS metagenome assembly OGPY01 (sample SAMEA2580004, study PRJEB22360) | human gut metagenome
AGGAGCAGGCCGCGATCCGCACCGACACCGTGCAGCAGATGATGGCACGCTGCCAGGCCCGGATCGACGACCTGAAGATCGGGTTTTTCGAACTTACGGGATCAACTGGCGGTTACGCCACGATCATCGCGCAGCAGGCTGTAACTGTTTCGCAACTCTTACCCCTGTTCGGGCTGTTCGGCAAGGCGATCGGTTTTGTCACCAGCGCGGAAAAACTACACACCGTGTGGGCCGGAGCCGTAAAGGCGGCAACGGTGGCATGGACAGGCGTACAGTGGCTTTTGAACGCTTCTCTGTGGGGCTGTCCGGTCACCTGGATCGTGGCAGGGATCACGGCCCTGATCGCCGTCATCACCGTTTGCGTTACGAAGGTCGAGGGCTGGGGCAAGCAGTGGGACAGCGTCGTCAAGTTTATGAAGCTGACGGGCAAGTTGTTCGTCGAAACGATCAAGTACGAGTTCAGCACGATGGTCAACGGTATTATGATCGGCCTGGATTACATAAAACTCGGGTGGTACAAGTTCAAGAAGGCCGTAGGCCTGGGCGACAAGGCCGAGAACGAGGCGATGATCTCGCAGATTTCGGGCGACATCGACAGCCGCAAGAAGGCCATCGTCGACGGGGCCAAGAACCTGAAGAACCTCGCCCAGGATGCCGGGAGTTCCCTCTCCTGGGAGCTCTCCTGGAAAAACGGCAAGAATGGCCCAGCCAATGCCGTCAGTCCGTTGATTGCGGCTTCTGAAACCCCGGACGGCACGAAGACGCCCCGCACGAAACAAAAGGTAAACATCGACTTCTCCAAGACGGGGACCGGGACCGGGTCCGGGAGCAAGACGGTGCTCGATCTGAACAAGATCATCCCCGACATGAAAGGATCGGCGGCCTACACGGCCATCGCCTCGCGGCTTTCGGCGGTGCGGGTTCCGTCCCTGGCGACCGCGGCGGCATCGTTGGCCATGCCGCTCACGGTGGCGGCTACTACGCTCCCGCAGTCCGGGGGAACGGCCCGGCCGACACCGACGGAACTGGCATACAACAGTCAGCGCCGCGGAGGTGTCACGATGAGCAAATTCTGCGACACGATCGAGATACACATCGCCAACGCCGACGGGAAGGGCTACAATCAGATCGAGGAGGAAGTCACTGCCGTACTGAAAAAAGTCTTGGACGAATATGAAGCATAAGTATAACATCGAGCACCTGCTGCAGTCGATCATCGGCTATAAGGGCCTGCCTTATCCGGGAGCCTTTTCCCCGAATCGTCCGGCCGGCAGCTACACCGGGGACAACTTCGACATCCCGACCTCTCCAGCTCCGCAGCAAGAGCTCGTGAAAGGTACGCGCCTGTACAAGAAGGATGCCCTGGGCAGGTGGTACTTCATGCCCGTATTCATCAGGCATCAGGACATACGGGGCGAGGATCACACCCTCGAACTGGAGAACGCCGTGATCAGCATTACCGGAACCAAGAACATCGTGCGTACGCCTCTGGTGGGCCGCCGCGGGTCGGTCAAGGAGCTGATCAGCATCGGAGACTACAAAATCTCCGTCGCGGCCTTCATCAGGTCCGCAGACGGCAGTTATCCCGAGGCGCAGATTGCGCGCATGAAGGAACTTTACAACATCAACGAATCGGTCGAACTGATCTGCGTGCTGACGGACCTGCTGCTCGACGAGGGCGACCGGGTCGTGATCACGGACATCCAGTACCCGCCGACGCCCGGTGTGGAGGATGGCCAGGCGGTGACGATCGAATGCGAAACGGATTCACCTTTTGAACTGATAGTGCAATAGCCATGTATCTACCGTGCAGTAAAATAACCATCGGAAGCAAGTATTTCGGCGGAGTGCATGACATCAAGATCAAGCGCTCGATTCATACGATCGGGGCCACGGCTTCGGTGAAGGTTCCGGTGACGGCGGTGCTCCGGCAGACTGGGACCCCTCCGGCCTACGTCGAGACTGCACAGGTGATCAAGGCGGGCGATCCGGTAGAAATCCAACTCGGGTATGACGGACGCCTGTACACCGAATTTCGGGGTTATGTGAAGCAGCTGAACTTGCAGACGCCCCTCGAGATCGTTTGCGAGGACGAGTTCTACACTACCCGCCGCCGGAATGTCACGATTCAGGGAAAGACCACGCTCGCGGCGGTCCTGAAAGCCTGCGGCCTGCAGGTGGGATATGCCGCGACGCTGACCCTCGAGGCATTCCCTGCGGACAATAAGCCCGTGGCGTGGGTCCTGGGACAGTTGCAGACCAAGTACGGCCTGGCGGTATGGTTCGACCTCGAGGGGCGTGTCTACGCCTGCGAGCCTTACAAGGTCGTCGGCGATGCCGTGAAATACCGCCTGCGCTACAACGTGGTGAAGGACGACGATCTGAAATATCAGCGGGCCGAAGACGTGAAGCTGAAGATCAAGGCCGTGTGCATCTACAAGGACGGGACGAAGGTCGAGGCCGAGATCGGTCCGAAGGACGGGACGGAGAAGAAGCTGTACTTCTATGACGTGAAGGATCAGCAGGAACTGGCAGCCCTGGCGGCGGCAGAATTGAAGCGATACAGCTACGACGGTTATGCAGGCAGGATCACCGCCTTCCTGCAGCCCTATGCCGCCCCGTGCATGGTGGCCGAGATCGAGGACGAGGTCTACCACGAGCGGGACGGACGGTATTACATCGAAGGAGTAGAAACAACCTACGGGACGGGCGGAGCACGCCGGACCGTGGAAATAGGGATAAAAATATGAGCAGAGAGAAAGAGATACGCGAGGTCCGCATGATGTTATCAGAGCGGTTGCGCAATGCGGCAAAGGCGGCCATGTACGGCACGGTCAAAAGTGTCGACGAGAACGCCAGGACGTGCGACGTGCAGATCGGCGGCATTGTTTACGAAGGGGTGCTGCTGTACTCCGTCGAGAAGGAGAACCTGCGCGGGAGGGTGCTGATCCCCAAGAGGGAGAGCGCGGTGATCGTCGCCCGGATCGACGCGAGCGACCGCTTGTATGTGGCGTTGTTCTCCGAGATCGACAAGGTGGTCTTCACCCTCGGGGATCAGGTGACCATGACCTGCGATGGGGAACGGATCGAGGCCTCGGCCCCGAAGATCGTCCTGAACGGCGGCGAGCTGGGCGGACTGATCAATATCGAGCCGCTCACCCGCAAGATCAACGACCTGATCGAGGCCTTCAACACGCATACGCACACCATTCCCTCGGGAGCGGTGGCCGTGACCGGAAGCGCATCGGCGCAGAACAATCCCAAGCCCGTAGAGGTTCCCGCCCCGGCATCGAAGCGCGACAAGGTCCGGCGCGGGGATTATGAGGACACCAACGTAACGCATTGATACGATGATCGACATTTTACAGACATCGACGGGGGACGTGGAGCTGTCCGACGATCTGATCCGGACCGAGGCGACGGAGCAGCACAAGCGGGACCTGCTGCTGGCAAGCCAGGGCGATTTCAAGGAGGCGCCCACCGTCGGCGTCGACTGTGTATCGTTCCTGCATGACACCGATCCGGCGGACTTCCTCCGAACCGTGCGCAAGCAGTGCGAGCGCGACGGAATGCGGGTCGATGCCGTGGACTACGCTACGGATGGAACATTGACGATAAGCGCAGAATATGACGACAGCAACAGTTAAGGCCCGGCAGACGGTCTACGACATCGCCCTCGAGCAGTATGGAACCTGCGAGGCCGTGGGCGAAATCCTTGCCCTGAATCCACAGATCGCCAACGATCCGGAAGCCCTCGTGCAGTTGGGGATCGACAGCATTGGCGAAACGGGGTTTTACCTGGACGTGGCCGTCGCGCCGGGGACACAGCTGCGCATCGACGACGAAAGCGGCCTGATGCGCAAGAACACGCTCAAAGAGTTGGGAAACGACATAACAACCTACCGATATGGCCAGAACGATTAACGACATACAGCAGTCGATCATCACCGACCTGCAGACCTATTTCCCGAAGCTCTCGACCTCGAAGGTCGCCGAGTGGCGGCTGTGGACCTATGTGGTCGCAGCGGCGATCCACGCCTTTGAAATAATTCTCGATCTGTTCCGTCAGGAGGTTGACGAGCTGACGGCCAAGATCACTCCGGGCACCAAATTGTGGTATGCCGAAATGTGCTACCGTTTTCAGAACGGACATACACTGGTATTCGACAAGAACACGGCGCAGTTCTACTACGAGCAGGACGACCCCGACAGCCGGATCGTGAAGGTCGTGGCCGTGAACGAGGTCTATAAGATGATTTCGATCCGCGTGGCCAAAACCGACGGAGAGGGCCGGATCATCCCTCTGGACGACAGCGAACGCCGCAACCTGGCCGACTACATCGACACGATCCACACGACGGGTATTCCTACGACGATCGTAAGCACGACTGCCGATACGATACGTTACAACCTGGAGGTGTACTATGATCCGGCGGTCCCCTCGAGTGTCGTGCGTGAGCAGGTCGGACAGGCCCTCGAGACGTTCAAGACCTCGCTGTCATTCGATGCCGTATTCTATGCCCAGCGGCTCGTAGACGCCGTCATGCACGCCGAAGGTGTCGTGACGGTAAAGGTCGTAAGGCTCGAGCATAAGACCAGCGCCGGGGCGGACTTCGCCCCCGTCGATGTGTTGGCCGAACTGGCCGCAGGGTATTTCGAGTACGCAGCCGAGGGGAACACGCTGACCCTGACATCTACCAAATCGCTATGAGGAACTATAAGATAGACTTCCGGAACCAGGCGCGGCAGCTCCTGCCGGGACACCAGCGCCCACCCCTCCCCCTGTTCAGTCTGCGGGCCTTTGTAAAGCCGTTGGCGGACCTGTTCGCCGCCTTCAGCCTGTGGCGCGACGAAACCCGTAAACTGCTCAACGTGACCAATCAGGAAGGAGTGCTCGAACAGTTCCTGCGCAACAAATACGGAGCGGCGGACATCACGATCGAATCCTACCGTGAAACGGGGTTTGCGGTCGGGATACGCTCCGAAGGTGTGGGCGTGGCAGTCCCCGTGGGACTGAACAGGGGCGAAGGTACTCCGGCGGTAGTATCGCTCCGGGGAGAGAACCGCGAGCAGTTCGGGGATGTGGACTTCATCGTCCATATTCCGGCAGGTGTCGATGCCGAACAGATACGGGCCGACATCGAGAAATACAGGGCTGCTTTAACAACGTATAAAATAGACCAAAGATGAAAAGACAAACACAAGTGCTCGGCGTCCGTAACTGGTACGGCGATGCGTTCGTATCACTCCAGGAGGAGCCGCTGAAGGTGATCGACGGTTTCTTCTCCCAGTACGGGGCTTTTGTCCTTTCCGGATGCGAGGTGAAGGCAAACGGCAGCAAGTACGACATAGCGCCCGGTCTGGTCGTGCTCGAAGGGTCCGGGGCCGACAATGCGACGGTCAAGGTCGTCGTGCCCTTTGCCGGGATTACTGCGACAGCCCTGCCCGTCTACCTCACACTGGGCTACGAGACCGAAACGGATGTCTACAACGACGGCAACGTCAAGCCCATCGCCCACATCTACAAGGCTGTGGCAACAACCGTAAAACCTGCGGGCAACTATGTGCAGATCACCCGGGACGGCGGCGTGCGGTTCATCGACGCGATTCAGGATGCTACACATCGGCTTATCACTGATAACGAGCGTAATAAATGGAACAGCAAGGCAGATCAAACCGATGTCGCAGGCGTATTTAAGTATGACTATATCATTGACAGCGTTGCGAAACTCTCCGCGTTGGCCAATAATCCCAACGCCCATCATGTCCTAATCAAGAGCGGCACATGGACTGTGAATGCTCCGATCGGAATACATGCCAACTGCAATACGATCACCGGGGAACCGGGGAGTAAAATTGTCGTCAGTAATCCCACCGGCGCAGGAACGTCTTTGGCTCCAATCGCCGCTTTATACATGATCGAGCGAGGTAATAACACCAAATTGATTAACGTGACGGCAGAAATAGAATCATCCTCGGCCCAAATGTATTTTACGGTCTTCAACGGGTTTGGAAGCTTGGAACGATGCGTAGCAATCAACAATCCGTCGTTTAATGGAAACGGTACCATAAAATGTTCCGGATATGCAAATTGTTCGCACCTGATTGACTGCGAGGCGCTCTGCCGCGCAAAATGTACCAGTGGGAACTTGGACAAGACAGTCTGCGGATTTGACTCCTGTGAAAATTTAACCCGGTGCCGGACATCTGTAAGTGGCGACAGTTATTCTGGGGCAATTAATTATATGCGTGCGAAGGGGTTTTATTATTGCAAATTCCTGACAAACTGCGAGGCAACAGTCGCAAACACACAATACAATGGACATGTGGCAGCATTTGACCACTGTGATTACCTGAATAGTTGCAAAGGCACGGCATCCGGTGCCGGGACAGGATATGGCGCAAGGTTGGCATTCGATTACTGCGAATATATGGCGAATTGTCAGGGCGAATCATCCGGCAACGCAAACGGCACCGATAGCGGCGTTCCTTTTCGCCACTGCAACAACATAGCGCAGTGCCGCAGTATCGCAAACTGTACGGGAGCGCCTGGTTTCTACCAGTGTTATTATATGACCTATTGCACCTCGACAAAAAACTTTGACCTTTGTTTCGCCGGAGCCAAAGACAACAGTACATATGCAGCGGCTGATACTTTAAATGGTGGCTGGAACCGCATTTTAGCATGAAGCAGATAGAAAATGATACAATCCCGTTCGGGACTTTCGTCGCATTCAATTATTTCGGCCTGGTGTTCGTGAAGCGTCTGTTGTTGCCTGATGAACGGAACCACGAAGCCATACACACCCGGCAGCAGATCGAGTGGCTGATCCTCTACGCGACGGCGCTCCTGGTGCTGATTCCTGCCTGCGGATTATCCTGGCGGTGGCTCTGTACTGTGCCGATCTGTTACCATGTCGTCCTGTACTGCACCCTTTGGGCCCTCGAATGGTTGCTGCCGCCATACGACACGGCATACCGAGACATAGCCCTCGAGCGGGAGTGTTACGACAACCAGGCCGATCAGATGTATCTGAAACGCCGCAAATGGTTCGCATGGGTTAAATACCTGTTTAAACGACCTGTAAGATGATACCGAAATTACCGATATATGCCAAAGGCGACAGCATTGGGATTGCCGTATATCCGACGGGAGTTTCTCTCGAAGAGGTGGAGATCGACATGTTGGTTTACACGACCGGGAACGGGCCGAGAATTTACGGATCGACGCAAGGCAGCGGGCTGCCGATCGTCAAAGGAACAGATCGGGCTGTGTTCAATATCCCATCCTCGGAAACCGGAAAACTCGATGCGGGTATCGCAACGCTCGAAACGACCTATACTGTAAAGGCGTCAGGTTATAAAAAAACGTTGACCAACCGATTACTTATACTTACAGATACAAAAATAATGGATTTTTATGGATGATAAACTAACCCATATTATCCTGACAGATCATGCTTTGCGTTATGGACTGGACGGAAAGTCGGCCTATGAGATCGCACAGAAGTATGGTTATGAGGGAACCGAACAGGAATATGCAGAAGGACCTGTCATCGCAAAAGACAAAGCTAATAAGGCTGCTGATAGTGCGGATAAGGCTGCTGAACGTGCAAAAAAATCAGCCTCAAACGCCGACCAGCAGGCTGCGCGTGCGAAATCTCTGGCCGACCACCCTCCGAAGATCGTAACGGTCGACGATACGAATTACTGGGCCTTCTGGGATGAAGAGGCGAACGACTATATGCCCTCGTCCGTCCGCTCGGATGGCGGTCCGATCTTCGCCACGTTCGACATTGATCCGGCGACAATGCTCCTGGGCGTGAATTACCAGCCCGGCTACGGCCACGGTTCCGAGTTCGAACTCAAGGATGACGGGCATTTGTATTACGAAATTAACGACTGACAGATATGGCAAAGACAAATTTAGGGAAAGTGGGCCTTACGCCCAAAAAGGCGTATTCGGCGAGCATTACATACGAGCGCCTGGACTTCGTTACAGCGGGCGATTCGTCCTATGTTTCACTCCAGGATAACAACCTCGGACACCCGGTGACGGACGGGGCTTGGTGGCAGGTTTTGGCGTCCGGGGCCGCTTCGACGGAAGCCGCAACCGCCAGCCCCGACGCTGCCGCCAAAGCTCTCGAAGCCGCCGCAGCGGCCGCCCCCGTCGTTGTCAACGTCGAAGGTGCGGATGTCACGATCAACGTCGAAGGCAACCACAAATACATCTGCGGGGAGCTGACCTCGCTCAAGATCGGGACCGTGGAAAAATCGGCCCGGACTTCGGCGATCTTCTTCACATCGGGAAACGTTGCCACGGAACTCACCTGGTCGGATGACCTCGTGGACATCATCGGCTACAAGACCCCGGCGCCGAATCGAGCCTACGAGATCAATATCGAGGAACTCCGCGCAATCATCGAATAGCCATGGACCGCAGACGAAGTTTGTTGAAGATCGCCGCGCTGCGCAGCGAGCGCGAGCAGCAGGAGGGGGTGAATTGCACGAAAGGGTATCTCCAATTACAGAGCGCCGGACTGCTTTTCGAAGGCCCGCGAACTCTTGAGTGCCTTTTCAGGTACATCCCCAGCGATAAAATGCAAGTGATAGCCGGGTTTGGCATTTCCATGATTGAAATTTATGCCCTGACGACAAATCAGCTTCGCGTCTATTGCGGGGGCGGAAACGCGACAGTAGACATTATTCCAGGGGATAGCTATCTTGTTGATGTTGCCTACGACGGTACTACGGCGATATGCTATCTGAATGGGACAGAAGCCGCACGTTTCCCGGTTACGGGATACAAGATCACGGATTTATTCAGGACCGGCAGCAATACATATATCCCCCAAGGCTCGCTCGTATTTTGCCGCCACTACAACTACGCCCTTTCCGCGGAAGAAGTAGCCGCACACTACAACAACGGCGATCCTGCAGGGTATGTGGTACCGTTAGCCGATAAATATCGTTGGGAAGCCTCTGAATCTAACATTGGAAATATCAGGTTCTATCCTAATAATGAAGGGTCCGGTGTTACCTCTTATTTAGAGGATAATGCTAATGGTTTCACGGGTCGATACGCACATATAATTGGGGGATCGTCAGGTTTATTGTCGGTATACAGCTATCAATTCATGGGGCATCCGGTCGGATGTGTTGTTGAAGCTAAATTCAAGTATCGTAGTAATGCTCCCGTACGCGTTCTGGCAGACAATAGTAGTCTTCCTATCAATATGGAGGATGCGGCTGACGCCACGATTGTATATCGCACAACAAGAACTAATATCTCTGGTTTTAGTGTAACTGTACCAAATGCCGATGCAAATTCATGGGTCGAAATTCAACCTGTGTCGTTACGAACGCTCGGCTGCATCGCCGAGTATTTGCCGCAGAACCTAATACCTACCGCAGAAGGTTCCGTTGTCCAGTGGCTCGACTCGGCGCCCCAGCTTCCCGAAGCGAATGGCATCCTCCCGCCGCTGGATGCTTCGGTCGGCGGGTATGATCTGGCGGCGATAGGAAACCCTAAAATAATCATATAGCATGGTAATCAAGTCGCTGGTACCCGCCCTGCTCGTCTACGATAACAAGGTGATGCTCTACAACAACAAGGCCATCACCTTTAATCTTTTGGCGAATGAGATCGAGATAACCAACTTCACTGTCAACGAAGTTGACATGGGGGAGTCGGTCATCACGATGGATGTCCACTTCGGTCCCGAGGAGGAGCCGGGGTTCAATCTGAACTGGACCGTACAATACAACGGCGAGACATATCACCTCAAAAGCTATGCGCCTCCGGGTATCAAGGACCTCAAGTCGCTTCGGTACAAGTACACGCTCACCTTCGTTTCGGAGCGGGAGGACCTCAAGTTCTACCCGTTCTCAAACATAATCAAGCTCTCCGACGGCACACTCCAGACCATCGGTATGAAATTCGCATTTTTAGCCGATTTGACGGAGTTTGTTGGTCGGCTGAGGGATAACCTCGCCTACTACTACGGAGCGCGTTGGAAGGTGATTCTGAACCCCGATATGGAGATAAATCCGTTCCGGGCTACCGTGAGCGTTGACAAGACGACGATCTGGGATGTGCTGACCCAGCTATACGAGCTATACAGCGTCCGATGGAGTATCGAAGAAGACAACGGCCAGATCAGCATTAAGGTCGGCTTCCCGGCGCCGGAAATCGAGCACATCTTCGACTATGGCGACGTACCTATGGACGAAACGAACGCGGACGGGACCGGACTGGTTTCGATCCAGCGCGTGAATGACCAGACGGACATCTACACCCGGCTGATCGGCCGCGGATCGACACGCAACCTCCCCTACCGCTACTTCAAGGGCGCGGCTGGGGCATTCGTCGGAGACCCCGATGCAAACGCGATCACCGAGCTCTCCTACTACTCCAACCTCATGCCGAAGTCGTACCGCGACTACGTTCGGGGCTGGAACGATGCGACGGCCGGAAAAGACCCGGCCGAAGGCAATAACCCGTACTACATGCTCGGCTACTCCGACATGAAGGCCGGGCGACAGATGTACCCGTCCGACTATGCCGACTCTCCGATGCAGGAGAAGTGGGGCGTTCGGGTCGGGGTGCTCGAAGACAACGAGGAGATTTACCCTTCGATCCAGAATGTATGGCTTGGCACACTTGGCCGGGCCGACGAGGTGATTGCGGTCGAGGAGGTGACGAATGATAACTACGCGGAAGCCGAAGAAGAAGGCGAATTTGCCTATAAATCTACGGAAATAAAAGTTGATTTTCCGGGAATGGACACTCGTCGCGGCCCAGTAGTCTACGATAAAACATTTACCCAGTCCGTAACCAGCGAAGAGATGGAAGTTAAGGCAACGCTTCCTACGCTGACATTCTGCATATACGGAAAGGAGACGAGCACCGTGCCAAGAGGTGTAGAAAGATATACTAAATGGTTCGACAGCAATCACTTGGAGTACGCTGAGCTGAATGTGTATGTCCTCTCTGAGTCCAATCAGGTGGTATTCTCGAAAGCGTTGAATGCGCTAACTGATATGGAATACACCGATGCAAGAGGTGAAGTTCAGAACGAAGGCAAGAGTAAGTTTGAGATTCAGTTGCCGATGGGTAAGTATCGAGTCCGGACATCTGTATCTTTCAAGTGCACAACCAACCCCGGAAGCAACCAGCACTACTACATGGCGGTTACTACTGGGCGATTCAGTGCGGCTCCGGCCGAAGGTGTGGGCCCATATCGCCAAGTCTTTGACATATGGATCAAAGACATCTGGGGAGAGACTGGCTCCATTGTAGACGTGTGGTGGCCGAAGATCGGTCAGCGCGAGGCAACAGTCATGTTCTCCGACGGGTTGCTGGCCGGAGAGGACTACGAATTTGTTATCGCCAAAGACCCGACGCTCGGCAACCCAGAGGCCAAAGACCCTGAAACTGGCGACTACTGGTGTATCTGGGAGGACGACTCCAAGCAGATCGAAACGGTGGACGAGGAGGGGAATACTATTACGGTTAAATCCAAGTATCGGCTGTCGCTTATCAAATCGGACGCCGAGCTTCGCGCCTCCGGCCTCATGCTCCCCAACACAAAGCAGAACGCTAAGCCGGGAGACCACTTCTTCCTTATCAACATCGAAATGCCCCATCAGTATGTGTTGTGGGCCGAGGATAAGTTGCAGGACTACCTCGAAGTGGAACTGGATCGCGTCGATGACGAGAATCCAACCTTCTCCGCCAAGCCGAGCGCGATATTCTGCGAAAGTTTTGAAGAGCGCGAGAAACTCCGGCCGGGAACGAAGATACGATTACACAACAACCAACTTATCGGCGAGACCGATCTGGTGCTGTATATCAATAACCTGACCATTGCCTATAAGGAGGGCAAACTCCTCCCCGAATGGACTATCACGGTGTCGGAGGAGATGGTAGCGAGTAAGACCTCTACGTCGGCCATACAAGGCGAAATTCGGCGCCTTAGCTCCAACATCATGTCATCCTCCCAAATCGTTGCTGAGGCCGCCAAAACGTTCGAAACGCTGTTTCTGCGCAAGGATGGAATTGCGGCCCGCTCGTACTCTCCGACGCACTTTACGGCCGAGGTTACATTCGCCGACACGACCATGAGCGACAACTTCCGGCAAGGAGGCTTCGGGGGCTCTGGGTGGGGGATGTACAAGAACCCGGACGGTAGCTCTGTATTCGAGGTAGATCACCTCTTCGTTCGTCGCAAGATGAACGTGAACGAAATCGTTATCAATCAGATAACAGCGATAGGCGGCAAGCAGGTGTTGACCAGTGCCTCCGGAACTATTTCGGAAGTTGAGGACATCGGAGAGGCATGGCGATGCTATCTGGAGCAGACCGACGGAAAGCAGACGAATGAGTTTGTGGTCGGCGACCAAGCCTACTCTCAGATGATCGGTGACATCGACGAATCGACGCTGGAGAACGTCTTCTACTGGCGCAAGGTTGTCGGTATAGGTATCAACTATATCGACCTTTCCAAGACCGATGCGGCCACCAATAGCAACGAACCGCATGTCGGAGACAACGTGGTTCAACTTGGAAACCCGACCGATACATCGCGGCAGTCGGCCATAGTCATAGATGTTTCCCGAGAAGGCGGTGCTCTGATGACATGGCTCGATGACATCACTGGCTACAACCTTACAGCCAAGGACAGCATCAACCTCGGCCGGATCGAAGGCAAGACGTGGGCCGAGGTCTTCGGCAACCTCTACGTCGGCAACCGAGAGCGCACCAAGTACCTCAAGTACGAGTCTCTCGCCGACGGCAAGAACGAGCTCTCCTTCGTTGGAGACGTAATCCGGGCCGCGGCAGAGGAGGCATACTTTCAGGGTAGCTTCATCGCTCAGGGGTACATCGGGGTAGGGTCCGAGACCAAGGTCGAGAGCGTACTGGTCGGCATGACGGCAGAAGATGCCGACGTGCCCTCCGGTGTGGCGGCCAGCGAAGGCCAGATTCGGTTCTGGGCCGGAAAGCCGTTCTCCGAGCGGTACGATGCGCCGACGAAGATTCTGGAGGGCGGGAAGCTAATATCCAGTGAAGCTGAGATCAAAGGCGAAATAGTAGCCGAAAGCGGCTCGATAGGCGGATTCCAAATCGGAGATGGGCGTATAGGAAGCATATCCGGTCCCAATGACCCTGATCCCAATAACGGGATGTCGTTGTATGATTCGTTTATCAAGTTCTCCGAAAAGTCATCTAATCCCATTGTAGATGTAAACCTTTTCATGGGAACCAACGTGTTCCCCGCAACGACGGGTGCAACCTGCATGGCTCGCTTTGAGAGTTGGAGGGATGATAACTTATTTGGATATAACATCGGGCTTCTTATAGATGTACGAGGAGGTCAACAAAACGAAGCAATACGCATTGAGAATGGGTACGTCTCAGGTTTGGCCTATAAAACGCTAAGGGTTAACGCCTCTACGACGATAGACCATAGCGTGATGTATGTGTCTTGTTATAATACATCGGAAATAACGATAACATTACCAGCGGTTATGCCGGGAGGAGCCGAGGGCAATTTTGTTATCGTGCGCCGCAATAATTCGGCCAATGTTAAGGTGAATGGAAATGGGGCACAGATATTAAGAGGTTCTGCTTCATTAGAAACAAGCGTTGGAGAAGGTTTGGGAGACGCCGCACTGTTTCTATGGGATGGACAATACTGGCTCTACAACCACATGATGCGATAGCGAAAGGGACTCCAATGAGTCCCTTTTTACTATCATTCGTTATCGGTATTCCGATAACGATATTATAGCCGAAATGAATCTCCGTTTCGGGAGAGGGTTAGGCAGTTGTGTTGCGTTATGATGGAGTCGCGAATCGCGAGGTCATCACTAAGCATCATATATCAAATCACCCTTATATGATCGACCAAACCGCTACCTTCGATGTCTGCCTCGACTTCTTGGATAACTGGAGCGACAATGGAGACTACTACGGCTTGTCGTTGTACAACTCCCAAGAAATACTTGTGGGGCAAAAGGACTTTACCCTCTTGTTTATTGGTTCTGGCAACTTCCCATTGGTCTCCTACTCAATAACCGGAATATACAACATTTCAGGCAAGTAATTGAAAAGCCCCTCAAAACGAGGGGCTTTGATTTGCTATCCAAGTATAAGGATATGCTTGAGGTACACTTGGAGGGATGGATACCCGTCTACTAATGCGCTCAAACATTGAAAATCAATGATTCCTGCTCCACGGCGCCGGGCGTTGATGAACCCATTAGAACTGGTTGCGTTATCGAAGAATCCTGCAATCGTTCCCCATTGATTGTTCGCCGGAGGCAAATCATAATACACAACCACATTTCCGCACGGACTAAACCGAGCATCGGAATCGGCCAATTCGAAACAAAGCAATAATGTGGTACCTGCCGATAACGGCACTAATTCGGTAGATGTGTAGGTGATGACACCAGTGCTTTCGTTGAGCTCCACGTCTAACCCCGGTAGCTTTTTTACACCTGAGCTACCCGTCGTATCAACGATGCAAGGCTTCGAACAGCATGATCTTCCGGAGCTCTGCGATATCGTCGTTGGTAACATGGCCTACAACTTGAATGTTATGCGAAATAGCCTCCTTGATCTCGATGATGGCCCCGGTGCTCTCTTTCCAGTTGTCGAGCATATAGATACAGTCACAGTTGCGAAGCAGGTCGAGATCCCGGTCCATGTGCCTTTCCCAACGCTCTTTTTCGCTGATACCTTCCGAAATCCATTGGTGTTCATCGGGAAGCCCTATTTCATAAGGGTTAATCACCTTTGCAACATCGACGAGGATTCGCTCAGCTTCGGAGAATTTCTTACTCGCCTCAATGAGAGATAGGCCCGTTATCTTACCGCTCAGATAGATCGACTTTGGAAAAGGCCGCTGCATTACATCCGGTGCATGAGTGTTCCAGATACGAAGAGCTTCCAACCGATCCATACCTTGAAAGGCATCGAAAAATTTGTCGAGCTCTGCACGTTCCGCAGCTCCTTTATCCCAGGTGGAGGAATCTTCAGACCAATCATAGGTCCAATCGTGCTTTCTGCACATTTCCTCGAGCTCACGTAATTTACTTGCTTCCATAATTGTTTGATTTAATGGTCGTTAGCTTATCTGCTCCAAAAAGGCATCTTTGAAGTGCTCAAATCTGGCGGTACGACGCGGCCCGATACCGTTCAAGGTGGCGACCCGGCGAGACGAGATCATGTCCACGTCTACATCTTTGTAGTCGTTGTACCAAACACGATCCCGTATGATTAAGTAGCGCAACTCCCTTGCTTCCGGGTCAGCGCTTCGATCCAGCCAATCGCACATTGCGGCCAACGATATAGGGCTTCCGTTCAGGTACGACCTCTCATACGCTTCGACCAAGAATCTTGCCCTCTCGTATGCCGGGAGAGACGGAGGTCCGAACACTCCAATCTCGGCGTACAAATCTTTGTAGAAGAGGAATCTGTGGTACTCAAATATCGTGACAATATTAACCCCGGCCTTTCCCGTGGCGGCCAGCCACATAGGGTCAATCAGTATCAGCGGAATGTTTTCGAGACGCTTAACCAGTTCCGGATCGCACATACACTCAATCGTGAGTTTACACCCCGGCGACGACTGATTTTCGAACCACTTTGCAAAGTCGCCGAAGGTGTGGTGGTCGTGCTCCTTCCACTTCGCTTGGGCGAAGTCGATCTCTCTGTTGAGGTCGCGGTTCTTGAACGCCCGTAAATAATCACTGCTTTTCATTGCTATTTGGTTTTAAATGAAGGAGGGACCCGAAGGCCCCTCCCGTTGTTCTACTTCACGGCGTCCTTCACCGCAGGCGAGAACTTGAACGAGATGCGGTTCTGGGCCGGGATCGTGACCGACTTCCCTCGGTTTATGTCGTAGCCCGGCCGCGCGGGGCACGCCTTCACGCTGAACGTTCCGAAGCCCTTGAGGGAGACTTTCTCCCCGTTCTTGAGGGTCTCGACGATCTTGTCCATGAACGTCTCACACACCTTGTTCACGACGGTCTTGGTGATGCCCGTCTCTTCGGCGATCTTCGCCATCAATTCGCTTTTCTGCATTTTCGTTTTGATTTTTAAGTTGATAGAGTTTTTCTTCAAGGGCCTCTATTTTACCCATGCAGTAGTATATCAGGGCTCCCATTACGATTATAATGGATAGCCATAGTTCATCTAATTGCATGCTTGATAATTACTTGTACAGGCGTAGAGCCCACATAATCTTCATACTTGAGGGTACTTGGGTCTATCTGGCCGCCGGGGCGCATAACTCCGTACATGCGAACCTTCTGGATCATCATGCCCCCAAGAAGTTCGTTTAAACGCTCTCTTATCCGATCCTCCAGTTCCCGGTACGCCGGATCGGTCTCGATCATCGCGCTACGGGTCTTCCTTGCCTTGATGACCGCGCACCTCGTTCGGTTGATGTACGCCCCTATCTGCTCGTCCTTGATGCCCGGAACGATCTCTTGGAGTATCTGGATGATAGCGTATCGCGCGAAGAACCGCTCGGTCGTTCGGCGCTTATCGCGTACATCCGACATCCGGAGGTCGCATTCGATCTGGACAGCCCGGTCAAGGCAAATAACCTTCTCATTTTCCTCCAGCCTCATAGCGGTCGAAGTGGATGTAGGGGAGTTGATTCGGTAGGAATTTCCATGCCGAGCGCGGAAGCGTGAACTTCGCAAGCCCCGCGGCCATAGCCAAGATCAGGAACTTCTCCATGACCATCGGCTCTCCGGTCCACATCGTACCGTCGCGGCGCGTTGCGAGGAGCGAGAACGGCCCGGATAGATCGAAGAACTCGTCGGGGAGATCGTCGATCATCTTCCCGATCTCGGGAAGATGTTTCTGGAACTTCTTGCGGTAGATGAACTGGACCCCACTGATGGAATCCACGATGATGTCCGGACCCTTCGGCTTCTCGCCGATAGGGTAGGCGCATTCGGCGAACAAATCGTTCACCCGGTCGTATTCGAGATTATACATAGCGATTGAATGATAAGTGATCGAGAGAAACTCCACCGACGACGTTTTCCACGCGAACAACCCAGTCGCCAGACCCAAGTTGCCACGGCATGCCGCGGAACTTGGTCTTGACTGGTTCGCTATGATCAACGTCGGAGATGTAGTGGTAGTAGTAAACGTCCGCGCCGGGCACTACCTCCTCCGGCCGTATGCCGAATTTCTTACTGCACATTGTCGCTGACTCTTTTGAACTCAGACGCAAGAATCTCTTCGAAGTCGGTCAGGTCGCCGATCCAGCCGAAGTCAACGCACACGACCATCTCCTTGGCCTTGTTATCGTGAGCAAAACCGGGGGTGAATATCTTCGTTTCGATACCCACAGCCGAGGATAGTTCGTGTTTGTACACCGTCGGAATCGTTTCGAGTTCGGTCTTGATGCGCTTGTACTCGGGGCTCTTGGTGTCGAGTTTGTAGTGGTTCTCGCCCCGGACCTTTTTCCATCCGACCTTCGCTTCCTCCGAAGTAAACGTTACCGGGAGGACATTCATGCTGTAAAATACCCCGCCAAAACGTTTGTAGGTGGCGATGCCGAGCTTAGTCAGCACTTTTTTCTGGATTTCGAAGACGCGATCCCGCTTTTCTTCGAACTCAAGTACCCGCTTCCACGTCGGAGAGCCGGGTTTCACTTTGTAGTACACGTTCATGACCTTTGCTTTTTTAATGATTTCTTACTTCGATTCGATTTTTCATAGCTCTCCTATGCTTTTAGCGATGTCTACAACATCACCGAGACTATCTTTGGCCGTTTCGAGCCCGTAATGAGCGATAACGCCCGCCAAGAGGATGGCGGTTCCGATCCGGAAGTCGTACTCGCTGTTTGCCTGATCTTTGATCTCGTTCACCTCCTCTTCGGTCTTGATCTCCGCGACCGGGACCGGGTTCGGGTAGCCTTCCAACGCCACGAATACCGGACTGATGTTCGCCTCGACTACATACCAGCGCTTGTTCTTGGTCCAGAACACCGTCTGGCCGATCTTGAATTTACTCTGCATCGTTGTATTCTAATACTCGTTTGACTGCAATTTTGTGCCACTTTCCGCCGCGAGGCCGTTCGATTTCCACTTCGTTGAAGTGGTCGGCGATCTCGGCCAGCGACCAGCCCTTGCGCTGTAATGCGAGGGCGTACTTCTTTGCTTCGACCATGCGCGGGTCCACAACCCGGTTCTCGGCGATCCGCTCCATCCGGCGAGCCAGTTGATCCGGAGACATCGGCCCGCGCTGGGGTCGTGGATTCCCGAGCCTCGTTACCCGGCGCCCGGCCTTGGAAATAAAGAAGCCCTGCTCCTTGAGTTGCTTCTTCCGGACGCCGAGTGCCGACTTTGTTCGGCCCGAGATAAGTTCGCGCTCTGTTTGAGCCAAGCCGATAGCGAGGCAAAAGGTGATCGTTGTCGCCTCGGGGTAGTCTATCGCCAGCAGATCGACCCCCGTGTTGCGCAAATACAGCGCGTACTCCGCATCACGGGAGAGACGATCCAGTTTAGCGACGATCAACGTTGCACCTTCACGCGCGGCCAATTCCATCGCGCGACGAAGGCCCGGTCGGTTCCGATCCTTTCCACTGCGAATGTCACGGAACTCGCCGATATTCTGCCCGTGTGTGCGGGCAATATATTCGCGGCACTGATCGAGTTGGGCTTCCAAACCGAGGCCGGATCGCCCCTGCTCTTCGGTGCTCACGCGAGTGTAGATGCAATACTTTTTCATGTGCTATAAATATAGTTTACAACATAGGGAAGGCACTCCTCGAATGACTGCATTTCGGCGCATTTGTCATCTTTGTGGGGACAACCGAGGCATTTCCCTTGCTGGGCGTAATCTTCCATCACAATGCGCCGGAAATCCTCTTGCGTGAGGCCATCGTCGTAATCAGCACCCCTGACTACCATCAGGCATGTGAGGTGTGCCTTCCATGTGTATATCTCACCGTTGTCCTTGATGGTTTGGATATTGTATTTCTCCCCCTTTTTGATCTCGCCGGAGCAGAAATTACAGACGTGATCCTTTCGCGCGACGACGTTGTTATCAGCAAGCACCTCCATCCTTCTCTCTGGTTACGGCTTGCATCGCCGCGATCTTCATGCCGTTGATCTTTTGGTGTTGCATTCCGAGTTCGATTCCGATGATAATGAGTAGTTGATCTCGGCGGTTCGGCTTCACTCTGATGTTCTTCTCCAAAACGCCCAGAATGATCTCGGAGGCTTCGGTCATAAGCGCGATGCGGTTGTTTTTCTTCTCGAAGGCTTTTTTCGCCTCCTCTATTTCGTTCCACATCTCCGCCCACTTATCCTCGTCGAAGTAGTCGCCGAGCATGGCCTCAACGAAATTCATGTTCTTGTGATCCCAGCGAGCCGGAGCAAGCCAGTCGAAATTCTTTTTCATGTTATTCGAATATTTGAAGTACAGCCACCGAGGTGGACATATTGGTGATGCCCGTGATACGGGCTCGGCATTTGGAGCCGTAGGGGATGTAGACACAACTATCGGGCATACATGTGATACGGGCTATCGTCCCGTTAGGGAGTTCCGCCATAGGCCACTTCTTCGTATCGTCGAAGGGGTTCCGGATGGCCGTGACGAGAATCTCGGAGCCGACGCGGTACGGCCCGTCGCCGGAGTCTCCCTCAAACTCATGCGAGCCCATAACCGAGGGTGCGGCGGGGGGGGGTGGTACTTTTTTCTCTTTGCGTGGCCGAAGAATGTTCTGGCCCATTGCGATGCTGACGAAATGGCCAGCCTTTTTCGCGTTGTTGAAATCGCGGATGAACCACCAGATACCCAGCACCCGGACGTAGGCGGCCCATTTACCATTGTGAAGTCTTCTCTCGAATTTCATAGTTTTAATTCAGTAATTTATTAAGCATTAGCGGCTCAGTTGCGCGGAGCCGTACCGCGGTTATTTGTGTTTGTGCTGTTCCGATACGTAATACGCCCCGATGACATACTTGTCCATAGCGATATAGCTTTTCGATCTGGACGTCGGTGAGAGTTTTTCCGTAGAACGATCCCGAGAACAGAATCCAGTCGTGGTGTACCTTCACCCAGCCATTCTCTTCCAGCCAGCGATCCGGATTCCGCATCTCTTTGACTGGAATCTTTTTGGACGCGAGCAACCGTTCGGCGATGTTGAGGTGGAGCGGGTTTTCCGTGCTCCCGTTGAGGCCGTAGAAGTCGCCATCGGGCGACAGCCACCCGGCGTCGTACCCCTCCGTGATCTCCACGGGCTCCAACTCGGTTTTGTGGTACTCTTCTATTTTCATTTCGTTCTCCATAAACTCCGACAGCCGTTGCTTCTGGAAATCCTGCTTCCGGATCGAGGCTTCCACCTCCGGATCGAGGCTTCCACCTCCGGATCGGAGCACATGAGGGAATCAAGGATCGTGTGCATGCTGAGAATGGGGTCGGGAAGGATCACTCGGGACATGTTCAGCGCATCGCACATCCACACGATAACCTCGTACACTTCGCTAACCTTCACGAAGAAGTTCTTCGCCCCTTCTACTGTCCCCTTGATCTCTTCGACCACATTGGAACGAGGATAATCGAGAAGGCCCGCATCTTTGTCGCCGGATAGGTAGCTAATAAGTTCGGGATAGCGCACCGAGAACTCAAACTTGCCGCCAGCGTCCGCAATGGTCTGCCGGAGCCGTTCGAGAACCCATACCCATTCCTTCGCTTCCTCCTCCAGATGGATGCGCTGTTCTCTGATCCAGTCATTGAACTTTCCTCCGGCTCCGGGTGTCCCCAGAACTTCCTGCGTCGCCTCGTCTTCGCCGAGGATGATCTTGCCGTCCAAAATATCGACGGCCATGCCTTCGGTGCACCCCGGTAGAGACTTGGTGATGATTTCGACAGCCTCTCGCGGATTGTATTTTTCCGTCAACTTCTCCCACGCAATCCGCTGGAGCATCTGGCCGAAGCCCTTACCTATCGTGAATGTTAATCCTCCTTCCATGACGCAAAGATAAATGTTTAATTTTTAATTTGCAAGTTAAAACTCCCTTATTGTAATACCTTTTCCTTTACGACACCCTTACGACGACGCCCTTGTGTCGGTCATCGTCCCGGTTGAAAGACATGAAGTGCGCATCGTTGATCTCCAGCCTGATGATTGCGTCCACCTCGTCGGCCAGCGCATATTTGAACTCATAATCGTTGTTGTCGCTCACTTCGTCGCCCAAAGCGAATTTGTGCTCTGAGAAGGACATAGAGTCTGCGTCCCACCACTTCGCCACGAAGCGGCGGCTGAGCAGTTCGTTGTTGTTGATGTAGCTTAAAAACGTTGCCATAATTTACTCGATTCTTGTGATGTAACCGACCGTCCGGTTGTCATCGGGGTTATACATAAAGGTGATGCCGCCTCCGGGCAACATGTAGATCAGTTCGTCGATGTGGGTCTCGATGTACTTGCGCATCATCGGGTCTTCGCACGGATTCGATAGCTTGAACTCGTGCCTCACATTGGCCCGTTCCTTCGGGTCGTTGTAGTAGGCGACGAATATTCTCTCTTCGACAACAGTCTCGATGATGGATTTCTGCACCAGAAACCCTTTTCGCACCTTGATCGTTCCGATCTCGTTATTTTCGATGGTGGTGATTGTGGCGCTATCGTCGCCGTACAGCCTAACCCAGCCATCCAGCGGTCTGGTTTTGGCGAACTCGATTTTTCCAACCACGGCCCAAAGTTCTCCGGACTGGTTGAACCCCAGCAAGCGGTCGGGCCTGCTGGGATGGAAGTGCATGATTTCTCCGTTGAATTTCATTGTCTCACCTTTTTAAATGGTCCTTGTTCGTTTTCTACATGGTCGATTCTGAACGGGTAGCCCTTCTTGCCGCTCCATAAGAACCGAAGACAGCGGTATTTCGGGCCCATAAAAACCGTATCTCCTTCGATCTTGTTCACCCGCAGGATGACCTCCTCGGGCAAGTACATATAAGTGTCTCCTACCTTCATGGCTATCCTCGTTTAAACGATCCGTTTTCTTTTTCGAGTTCCTCCTCGACAAATTTCACCGGAAAGGGGTAGCGTCCGTGATCCGCCATATACCCGTACATGCTCCTGCACGTCGGGTCTTCGGGTCTCAAGTACGCCGTAAAATCCCCCTTTCGTTCATCCACGATCTCCTCGACCCGGAGCCGGGTGTTGGTTATCGTGTGAATATAAACATCTCCGATTTTCATTTTTTTCCGTCGTAGTTGCCGAAGAGTTCCGACCCGAAGGTCAGGAACGCGACGGCATAGATTAAGATTGTCAGCATATATTTAGAATTTTATTGTCCAGATGTCGAGGTCGTCCGAGCAGTATGTATGCCGCATCTTGCCACCCAAAAATTCCACGGCCTCCATATAGGGACCCGTCCCGATGGCTCCCTGCCAGTAGCGGCCATAGTCGCTGATGCAAATGGCACACGGGACTCCTACCCACCTGCCTTTACCACGCGAGGTGTAGTACGGCCCCATTTTCTCCGCCCGACGCCGAACTTTTGCCGGAGTCAGTCGCCAGATCATGCCCTTGAAAAAGGCGTTGAAGACGTAGGAGAGGGCCTGCGAATGCTTGTCGTACCCGCAACCGATCACGACCGGAGAGGTGTAGTGATGCCACTCTTCGTTCTCGGTCTTTACCTTTGCCTCGGCGGTGCAGGTCGATCCCCATGTGCGGTTTTTTCGCCATCTTACGACGATTTCAGCGCACTTCACGTTCATCTGGGACTTCTCCTCCTTTTCTTTCTCTTTGCGGCTCAAATCGGCCTTAGATTTGTCTATCGCGGCCCGGATCACCGTGTCGCTCTTGATTCCGGTAAGTTTGCGGACGCTGGGGACCGTCAGTCGGCGGCCCTCGATGTTCAGCGTCTTGATCGCTTGATTCAGTGTCATAGCTTTGTCAGTTTAAATGTGTAGTACTTGTCGAAGGTCACGGTCGCGGTGTGGCCTTCAATGCTCAGTTCGTAATGATGCGACACTTCGCCATATTGCATGGCCTCCTCGTAGTCTTTTGCTATCATGGGACCGGGAAGTATTCGTTGGCGGCAGAAGTAGTCCAGATACCGTCGCCACGCGATCTCGGGCGGGAACTTGTCCGGACTTTGGATGGCAAGGTTCGAAAGAAAACCCTCGTAATTGTTACCCCACGTCTTGCCGAAGATAGGAGTGTCCGTTCTCGGGTTCACCGCCGTGAAGCCTTCCAGTTTCCAGCCCGGAATGGTTAGGTATCGGTCGATGATTCTGTACCCTTGCCAGACCTCTACACGCTTGCAGAAGTCCACGTTCGTACGCCGCACGATGCTTCGTTTCATCGCCGTTCGTATTTCGGGAACCGCCCGGTGTGCGTGATGATGTAGGGGATGTTGGCGTCTTCGATGACGTCGAACTTCACCCAAGTCCGCAGGTTTTTGCCGAGCCAGTAGACCCGTGCCCGCTTCTTCTCGTTGTCGATCTCCACGACCTCTCCGATTCGGCCGACAACATAATCCCCCTTACTCCGGACAACTTTCTGTCCGATCTCTACATGTTGCATAGTATTGAATTTAAAATTTCGTTTGCTTCTTTCTCCTCCGCCGCCCGTACAGCGGCGCGGTATTCGGGCCATTTCCGGTCGGCGAAGTCCTGCACGGTCTCCGCTACCTTGTCGATGCCCTTGTAAATTTCCTTCGTCTTGTTGTGGCTCACCCGGTTCCCGAAACACTTGAAGCACTTCATCTGTAAGTCTTGCGTGTTTCGAAATGCCGGGATGTACTCCTCGATGTGTCGCTCGTCCCCTACCTCGACGTAACCGAATCGGTCGCCATCGCGGTAGAAGTGCAGGAACTTGAAACGCCAGTTGTAGTTGCTTGCTCGAATGTCGGTGCACTCTTCCGGCAATGTAATGAATTTCTTCATGGCATAAGAAAGTTTGCCGCGAGGATCATTTCCTCCATGATGTAGGAATCCCCGTTATCCTTTAAAAACGCTTCGACGGCCGCCTCTTCAATCTCGGTATACTCCCACGATTCGGAGCGGTATATTTTAAGTCTCAGTGGAATATACTCACCTTGTTTGGTCTGCTCCTGATTGATATACCGGGTGTATTTGTCGTCAACGTCCTTGACCCGGAGACGCTCGAAACGCTTCTCGATCTTGTTGTGCCGCATGAAGGTGATACGGTGGGAGTCTACACACGTCCACGACCCGGTAGGCTCTTTGAAGACTTCTACCTTTGCATTCGCTCGTTTCGCCACCGCGACCGCATAGGGGGGCCACGAAGCCCCCTTGCAGGTCACGAAATGTTCCGTCGCCGCGTACACTTCGATACCGACGTACCGCATTCGTTCGATTATGAACTCCTGCTCGTTTTTAGAAAATATCATCGTAATATATTTTGAGTTTGTTGCCGCCCTTGTTCGTCATGCTGGGGAACACGGCCGTAAGTATCGTTATCCGACTGGTTTTCGGTGCCTCTTTGAGTTCGTACACAAGGTTCACATTTTCGTCCGTGTCTACCTCGATGCAGGGGGTCGGGATGTCTTCGTCGCCCAAAACGCGGCTCAATATTTCAGTGATTACCCCCTCGTACCTCGCTACTCTTTCTATCCGGGCCATTACTTTATTCGCAACCTCGGAAAAGGATTTTGTGTTCATGCTCTTTGGATTTGGCCAAGGGTGACAATATATTGTATGTCGCAGATCGGCGTGATAAGTTCGTAAATAGGTTCATGCCAGTTGTTTCCGGTTCCGTAGAAGCCGTTGAAGGTGAACCGGGCCCCGTGCATCTTTGCCCACTCCAACGCCTTCTCCTCCGGATTCGTGAAGGGGTTGTTCTTGCGCTCGGCACCCCTCGGTGTCCGGTACTTGTCCCACAACCACGCGAACCCCTTTTGCGCTTGGTCATAGCTGACCGGGATCGGGTTCTCGATCTGGATTCGCTCACCCCGGTTGCGCCTCCGTTTCAGGAGCAAAATTTCGTTTTCATTGATCCAGCCCCGCTCCTCGGCGGCGGCAATGATCTTCTCAGTCGTCTGTTTCATCGTTCAGTTCGTTGTTAAGGTCTATTAATTCTTTGAATGTCTTGAGGTTGTCGAGGACCCAGTCCCCGATCTCGCTCCACTTCTTGTTAAGAAGCGCGTGAGAAATGCGGCTCGTTAGCGTTCCGATGCTCGCGTCGATGTGTTTCACGGCCTCCTCCCGAGTATCGAAGAGGTGGCCGTCGTTGGTCTCGTATTTAGCGATCCTTTTCATAGATGTCGTTGTAAAGTTCATCGATTAGGAGGTCGAGTCCGTATGCTTGGAAGACGAAGCCCCCGCCGAATACTCGGCCGCGGTACCGTCTCCCTCCGTGCTTGTTCGCCATGCGCCGGGCCGAGTCCATTTTATCACAATGATCGCCGGGGTGATCCTCGTGGACCAGATCGAGGAAGTGGATAATAAAGCGCGGGTTCCCGTAAACGTCGCGCGTCGTGTACATGCCACCGCTTTTAACGGTCCGGCGATATTCTTCTCGTGTCATGTTTTTCTGCTCTTATTTCGAAACCGCTTCGGTAAATCGTTTCCTCGCCTTCTGCTATTCGGTAGTCGGCGGCTCCTACTTGCGTACCGTTCACAAAATAGGAGACGTAGCCGTGCCCGGTGCGGGCCTTTAAATCGCTTACGGCCTCGCGGATGCTTGTGTATGTCTTCATAGTACTACCATATATCCGAGCCGGGTTCGAATCCATCCGCGCTGGCTCTTAGGCGCGGCGGCCAAAATATCCTTCATGTCTTGTTCGTCGATCCGGACCACTCCGTTCACCAGCGGTTTGCCCGCCGCCCGGTCGAAAATCCGGTACTTCTTCGGGCCCACCGTGATGACATAGTTCCCGGTGTCGATGGTGAAGTGATCGCGCCCGAACTCCAGCGCTTCGCGGCCGAAGTCCGCCTGCCAGCGGCTTTTACCGATGTCGTACACAAATACCATTTTCGTAAAATTCAAGTTCGTTATTTTCCGCGAAGTCCGCGAAATATTCTTGGCTTTGCGTATATTCGACGTCCTGACAGCACGCCGAGAAAAACGCCTCTAAACACTCCTCGATGACGTTGCCGAAAACCTTGCCTTCGGTCGGTTGTTTGGCCGGGCCGAGGATCACGTCGTCCAAATAAAACCCGGTCGGCTCGAAGAGGGACAAGCAGTGCCGGATATATTCATTATCCGTTATCTCTTCGTCCCCCTCGTTTTTCGCCCGCCACCGAAACGAATGGCAGTAGGAATTGTATACATACTCCGTCACCTCGATTCCGAAGGCAGTACAGAACGCCTCCAACGTGCGGCGGTTGTCGGCCTCGAACGCATAGTCGGGTTCCCACGCCTTGTAAGCCGTGGCCTTCGCCTCCTCCGAAAGTTCGGAGTAGCTGTAAATCGTTATCGTTTCAGTGCGCATCGTTTCGATAGTTTAAAGTGTGTGTAATTGCGTGCCCGTAAATACTTGACCGCCTCCTTCTCTTCTGCCTCCGTCGCCGGGCGGGTCTCGCGGCGGTAGTATTCTAATCCGGCTTCGAAGTGATCCCCTCCGACCTCTAAAGCGGAAATTAGGCCGTTTCGTTCCATGCCAAAATACACCTCGATTGATTCGGTCGCCTTGTGTACCCGAACCACAATCCGCCGATATTCCCCGCCGACGAAAACCCCGTTTTCGCCCTTTCCAATGATGTCTCGGCCATCCGGGGTTCGGGCTGTGTAGTAGCCAGCGCCGTGGCATAGAACCCACTCCGACCGATCGATTGCCTGCTGTTTAGCCTCTTCGAATGTCATAAAGATAACCGTTTTTTGATTGCTTTCCTTAATTCGACCTTGTTTTTCGCCTCTATTCGGTCAAAAAAACCGTCCAAATCCTCAATATAGGCGGACGTGTCGAGGTGGGTCCCGATAACGTGCGGCCCTAATTTCACATTCCAGTCGCGCGTTAACACAGCCCGGTAATACACCGCCGGAAGACGGTACATTGCCTTCAAGCCGTTCAACTCAGCCAAATTCGCCGAAGTCAGTAGGTAGTATTCGCCCGTCTTTGGGTCGATACAAAGCCAGTACCCGGCGCGACGATCCCGCCACGCCTTCACACCCTTCGTTACCGCGTTTTTCAGTGTCATTTTGTCGTAATTATATAGGTTCGTAATTCGTCAATACCTTCGCTCGTTCGTATTCTGTTCGCTCGTTCATGTTGTCGATGTTGCGCAACAAGCAACCGTGCCAAACTTTGGAATAGCCGCGTAATTTCGTCTCTTTTCATAGTCTTATGATTCTTTCAGTTTGTAAATCGTGCGTTCCGTTCAAGGAAAACCCGTTGCGATACCGGACCCGAACCGGAACCCGGAACGCCTTAAAAAAGGCGTTCATATAGTTTTGGTACGTTCGGGTCGGTTTCGTGCGCCTGCGCACTACAAGCACGTTCAAATGATGATCCCAGCGAGCAATCTCGCGCCCCCGGTACACTACAATCCAATCGCCATAGTAGCACCGGACCGCACCGGATTCTATACGATTCCTAAGCGCGTAAATAATTAGTTGCTGTGTCATAGGAAATATTTGTTTAATACCCGTGCGCAATCCTCCGGGCTTTCTATGACTTCCGCCGCACCGCCGCCCGGAAAATAGACGGCGGTCCCGGCTTCGATATTACGATCCACGCGACCGGGAACGCGCCCCGTTTCGCAAAGTGCCGACATGTAATTAGTTACAAGATTGACCACTTTTTTCATTCCCTTGTCCATAGCTACACGAATTTTACTTGTCCGTTATACTCCAATGTTACCGCCTCTTGTTTCATTTCGTCGCGTATTTCGGTTGCCAGCGTGTACACCTCTTCGAAGTGCTCCCCGAAGGATTCCGGGGTGCAAAAAGCGTACACTATAGTCACGTTTTCGACCACAAGCGCACCCGAATTCGACACCCAACCCCCGACGGCCGGGGTTGAGGTACAGCCCCCGAACCACTCCGAAAATTTAGTCATCACTTTGTTTACGAACTTTTTATTATCGGTCGGGACATTGACATCCGTGGTGCTGGGAACATAAATTGCGACCTTTGCGTTAAGGTCAAATTTGAAATTTTTCATAATTCACTGGTTACGATTAATGACATAATTAAGGCCCCGAGAAAGCAAGCCCAAAAAAAGACTTCCGCGGCCCGGCGGCTATTCCATTTCATAGATAAAAATAAATTGGTTTTCAGTCTGGACACACGCTACCGGGGTGTCCTTGATTTTGGCTATAAGGTCGCGCCCGTCCTCGGAATCGCCCCAAACAGCCGCCATGTCGGAGCCGTTCGGGATCGTGCCGAACAGTATCGAACCCCCAAAAGTCGCACCGTCAATAATAGCGTCTTTGGTGAAAAGGGCGTATGCGTCATTGCTGATACCCAACTCCGCAACAGCCGAAAGAAAATAAAATGCTTTCATAATAGTGTGGTTTAATGGTTTAGAGGTCCGGCGCGGTAAGCGAACCGCAAGCGTTGCCGCCTCAATTCTGAATTAATCCGGACTAAATGTCACAACCTCTTTCGCTTTCCGGACGCGGGTTGTTTGCGTCCTTTCTTGCCCCCGTGACTGGTGTAATGCCTATGCGGGTATCTATCGCGGTTGTCTGTATTTCAGTTCCGCGGCCCTTTCGTACAATCACACGCGGGCAACGCTCGGGTTATTCGGGTCCCTATCCCTGCCATGCCTTTTTCGTCGTATCGTGACGGGTGCGGCATGGTTTCCAACGTCCACGGTTTCGGCCCCGTGGCGGGCTGTTCGGCTTTCCGTGTGCATCATGTGCGGGCCGGGAATGTGTAGGGCGGCAAGGGCTTCGATAGTGTTAGTATCGCGGTTTAGCGAAATGCCGTTTTCAATTCCTCGTGTGTTGCGGATGCAGGCCCGGCGTACCTAAGAACTAAGGCGGGACCGGGGCGAGGCGGGCGGAAAGTCTTTGAAAGAACGTGCAACGCCTTTGGGTGGGTTGCTGGTGCAAAGATAAAACGCGATTTTCAAATATGCAATAGCACTTAGTAAAAATAATCCAAATTGAACGACATTAGGCAAAAAATCCGATCGCGGCCCGGATTTTGGCGACAAAATGAACAACATCTGTGGCCTTGTGTGTTTAGGGGTGGCAAAGTACTGATTTTAGACCGGGTTCAATACTTGAATATGCCCTATTTCGCACGGAAACGCCCCAAATTTCGACGATCTGCCAAAGACGGGCAACTATACCACCCCGGAAGAGATCGACGAAATGCGTGAATTACAGCAAATTACAGCAACGGGCCACAGAAGCGCAAAAAGATGCCGATTTTACCGCGTTGAACTTTTGAACGGGGGCAAGTACCGGACGAGGGAAGAAGTGCCGCCAGATCGACGGAAACGGGACGAAAATAGTATGCGTCGCGGTGGTGGCAAAGTGAGATTAAAGCGGGTAGGGAATAGAGAACGCGAGGACAAAAAAGGAAAGCGCGTAAATCGCTGATTACAAGCGAAAAGAAAGAAAAAGAAAAAAGGAAACACGAAAAGAAACAAAAAGAAACATCGAAAGGAAAGAAAAAGAAAGTAAAGGAAACATGCTGTAAATATGTGATTTTATGCTGTTTGCTGTTTTCTGTGGCAAAAAATAGCACAAAAAGTTACTAAAAATAATCAAAAGGAAAGAAAAGGAAAGGAAAAGAAAGTTAAAAGGAAACAAAAATGGTAAATTTAACATAATATTTTTTGTGCCCAAATAGAACAAAAAATAGACCATTTAGAACACAATCGCCGTAACGCTGTGATTATCAGGCATTTACGCGCAAATGCCTGATAATCAGCGAGTTATGGAGGTTAAAAAGGTCGATTTTTTCGTTTTGCATTTGTTTTCAAGGGTTTGCAAAATACGCCATAAATTCAACCTAACTAACGTTATGTAAATTGTAACGGCTTCAAAATGCGATTGCGGGCCGTGTAAACAAAAACGGCCAAATGCGCCCCGTGTGCATTGTAGCCGCTATTTCTGGGCCGCTTGCGTGCTGACTGACAGCGCGAACCGATCCGGGGGCCGGGTCCCTCATAGGGGCGGGGGGGGGTCCATCGCGGTCCCCAGTCCAAAAAGTGGACTCTGATGTATTAATTTTTTTTTTTAAAAAATTAGTAAAAATTTTTAATAATTATAACTCATTTATTATCAGCAATTTACGTTTTTTTTATGTTTAAACATTATTTAAAATATTTTAAAAACGTAAAAAAAAACTCCCGAGACACTGAAAAGAAAAATCCAATTCAACAATCGCATCAAACTTGCTGATATACAGTGCATTACTATCGAATATACCTCATTATCCTTTTAACTCCGTATTTTTAGTGAAAAAAAAACTTCAAAATATTTTTCTGTATAGTTACCTGTATAGTTACTCATAACTTGCTCTGTATCAGCTATTTACAAAAATATAAATTGGAATATTTTAATAAATGGCCTCGGACAAAAAACTAAAGTCCCTATTATCAGTACTTTAGCTTATTGGAATTATTTTCCAAAAAAAAAAAAAAAGTTTTGCACCCCATTTTTACGGAGATACCCAGAAAATGACAACTTTTTTTTTGAAGGCACACCAAATCAGCGAGTTCGAAGCGCTTATTGAACTGGATTTTTTTTTGCAAGGTCTCGGGAGTTTTTTTTTTTTTTCTTAAATTTTTTTAAAAACTATGCTTTCGTTTTGTTACACTTTCCCGAAATTCCGACTTGGGTGAAAAAAAATATCCAATTTGCTTGCACATGTAAAAAACGTTTCTTACATTTGCAGAAGTTAAACATTAAACATCATGTCTATACCTTTAAATAAAGAAGTTTTCGAGGAGTACATGGAGGCATGCCTCATCTCTCCGACCCCTCGTGTCTGCATGGCACCGGGTACGGTCACGCTCTTGGGCTTGATGGAGTCCTTCAAGTCTTGGTGCGATGCGAAGAAGAAGCCGATCTACGGACGGCTGACGATAGTGGAGTTCAGCCGCATCGTTCGGGCATGCGGTTTCGAGGTATTCCGGTACCGCGGCCGCCACAAGCCACTGAATGTTTCACTTTTCAGCGCGGAGGACTCCCTTCGGCTGTACAATAACGACGGAGAGTATGTCAAGGTACAACAATGATTTCTGGGGCCCGAAGATGCAGGCATACTTCGCGGCGAAGGACTGGGTTCCGAGGGTGGACCCGCACCATATATATAGAGGTCACGTTGCGGTGGACGCGATCATCGCAGAGATCGAGCCGAAACCGTATCGGCCGAAGTTCTTTGAGGTGATACGGAATCTTGGCTACGAAATCGTAGAATCCAAAGTCAGAGTATATGGTTCCGTACAGCCATAACGAGGAACTCTTCCACCGCTTTGAGATGAAGCGGAATATGAGCCCGTACCGCAGGGAGACGGATCGTCGGCACTGCCTGAGCTTCGATACGCTATACGGACGCTTCTTGGCCGATAACAAGGACGAGACGTTTCTGCCTCCCATGAGCAAAAAGGCTTTCGGAGCTCTCCTGAACCACTTCGGTTACTACCGCTCTCACAACGCTCACGACCGATACTCGTATGCGGTTTTCACTCCCTACATCGACTTCGTTTCGGAACAAGAAGACCTTCGGGAATTATACGAATATTTGAATGAACACAAGTAAACTCAGACGCCTTCGCTTGGAGGCAAAGGAATATATCCGCCTGATTCCGGTCAGGGAGGGAGGCTGTGTGCTCCGGATTGGGGAGACGCTGGTGGCCGTGTATTCCAACGTGGCGAAAGCGAGAGTGGAGTTGATCGCGCGGCGGAGAGACTGGATTCTGAACCAAATTAAACCTAAACGATATGAAAGATTTTAAAGTAATCGGAAAACGTTATGTCCGGGCGCGGAGGGCGCACAAGTGCGAGTTTTGCGAGCACGAAATCGGGGCCGGGGACTTGTACTACGAGGAGTGCCGGAAGAAGAATGGTATTTTTAGGGTAAAACTCCACATCTCGTGCTCTAAGTCCGGGGCCAGTGACCGTCAGGAGTTCCGGAAGAAAGTGTACGAGTTCGGGAGCTTCTTCGACTCTTGGGAGAAGCGGCTGTTAAAAGCGAAGAAGGCATGGCTTTCGAATCTTACCAGCAACTAACCTCGATTGCGGGCATGGCCTGCGAGCTTCTGGACAGACACGGGGAATACGACTTGCAGAAGAAGTGCCCCGTTGCGGCGGACCCGGCGTTCTTCGCAAGGGAGCTCGCCCTGATCCAACTGGAGTTGGGCCGGGTTCTGCTGGCGGCGGAGTCGGAGGGCTGGATGCAGGAGGGGGCCTTGGAAGGGATGGGGAGTGGGAACTACAAGACCATCTACGAGAACAAGATTCAATTCACGGTCGAGGACCGGGTTGCGGGCGCACTGCTCCGGCTCTTGGCTTTTTGCGGAAAATACGGCATCGACATCGGTAGAGTGATGTCGGCGCGACTAAGACACGATTACAATGAAACATTCTGAAAAACCCGACGCGATCTGGATGCAGATGTTCTGCGCGTTTGTCGGTCAGGAGTGGAGCGACGAGATGGAGTTCGAGGAGATATGCCAAGTGGTAGACAAGGCTTATGAGGCAGTTGATAAGCACTTTGCGGGGAAGAGCGAGTTGGGTTAGAATCCGCAAGGCTTTCCCCGGAGAGGAGGACGAGAACCGGGAGGCTCTGATCGAGCTCGGAATCCCGGTTGTGGGGAGACGGGCTTTGATATGCTGGCCGGAACCTCCCGATACTCCTACCTTCCACGTTCTGAACTTCATGGTCGAAAAGGGGCTTTACGCTCGTCCCGGCTACGCTACAAGGTGTTCGAGCCAGCCCGTTTCGGTCCTTTACCCTCTCTACCGGGACTGGTGTCCGGCCCCGGTTACTAAGCGAGAATTTTTAGAGGAAATTTCCAAGCTGGGGTTTCCTATTGTCAGGAATTTTATTTACTTTTACACATTGCTATGAAAACACAACACGTTATTTTTCCCGAAGACGGGAGTTTGGGCCGCATCGTTTCGGCCCAGTATTCGGAGGACAAAGGAGATTTCATGCTCCTGATTGCCTGCATCGACGGCGAGGACCCGAGCGAACACACTCAGTTCCGGACGCGGCCTGCCTCTTCGGTTCACTACTATGAGAAGGCGGACATTACCCACGACGCTTTCGAGAAGACTTGGCCCGTGGTAGCGGCTGAAAGCGACGTGGAGCGCGTTCAGGATGACTACTACGACCACTTCGAGGACTGCGGCATGTTCGACACCCCGAATCAGAACAAGGAGGCGAAAGAGCCCCGTTCCGTTGCGTCCTACATCGCGGAGCATCTGGACGAGATCAAACAAACGTTCAAAGCCAACTTTCCGGACGATAAGTTTTCGACGCCCGTGCTCGAAGACATCATTCCTCAAGGAGACGGCACTCTTACTCTGAGGCTCAAATCGGGCGACCACATCTTCTTCCATTCGGTTCCACTCTTTGACATTATGGGGGTATGACTTACGAGGAACTGAGACAACTGGCTCCGGGCACTCTGGTTCGGGTTAAAGGAGGTGTGTATGACTACATGTTTCTTCAAAGCGCCTCTCTCTTCGACCACATGATCCAGGTTGAGATGAACGGAGTGACACAGAATGTCGATCCGAGCCAAGTCAGCAGTCTTACTGTGTACGACACGGCTATGATTAAGCGGATGTACGAGGCTGTGTTCGCTGACAAAGACACGCGATTTAATCAGGTAGTGGAATTTATCGAAAAACTGAAATAATGAAACACATCACATTCATGGTCGTGCGAATCGAGGCGACCGAAAAGGGAGAGTATATGACCGTCATCGGCGACAACGACACGAAGCTGTCGCTCCCGGCCGTACACATGGACAGCATTGACATCGGCCGCCACATCGAAGTGGGCCTGCACGAGCCTTCGAACCGGGTCCAGATGGTCAAGGTCGGCGAGAAGACCCTCTGGAACTACACCGACGAGGAGATGAAGACCCAGATCGAGAAGGAGAAGACGGAGAAGTTCGCCAAGATGAAGGAGGCTTACGAGGGGGCGAAAGCCGCCTATCAGGAGGTCTATGACCAGCTTCCGAACATCTACAAGAAGCGTATCGACATCCGGCGCAATAACGGCGGCGAGGACTTCTCGATTCTGTACGAGGCCCACGAGCTCCATGTTTGCGAGATGGCGGTGACGCTGGCGCGTAAACTGGGGACACCGGAGGAAGTTATGCGCTACACAACTCTGAGCAACGAGGAGCGGCATGCCCTCGTGCCTGAGATCGAGATTCCCGAGATCGGGGATTACGTCGGCGCCTCTTCGTTCGAGAACGTTATGATTCTGGCCTACTGGCATCTTGCCGAGCCGGGAGTCGTGCCCTACATCCCCGGAACCCCCGTGAAGCTGGGTCTGGTCCCGGCGCACGAATACGGAGAGCCGCCCTATGCTATATCGCGGGCTGTGATTTCGGAGCTCGCCATCAGGAACCCGAAGCCTTCGCTCGTGGCTATGTCGCTCAATGCGATGGAGTACATGGACGAGATCGACGAGATCGACGAGGCGCTTCTGGATTCGTGCAAGAAGGCGAACATCATCGTGGTCACGGGCTACTCCGACGACTGCGTGGAGTTCGACGGCGCCGTGAGCGACGAGTTCTCGGAGGGCAAGATCGCGTACATCGACGGGAAGTGGATTCAGACGGAAGAGGTACCGGAAGGAACGCCCTACGTCACGGCCCAGTACAACAAGGCGGGAGGCTGGACCTTCGGTGCCGAGAACTTCGATGCGCACGAGTTCGTGGTCTGTGAACAAGGAGAAATCATCGGAAATGGTCTTGTCATTAACGTCAACGCCCTACTGTAAGCATTGCCAGTGGTGGGAGGTCCGGAACCGACGGGGTTTCTGCTGGAAACTGGATGCTCCGATACCGGGAAAGTCTCGTATTTGCGAAGAATTTAAGCATTACGACGGGAATTTCCGGCCGACATGCTTCTGGTGTGGAAAAAGATTCACAATCGAGTGCCCTGACCCGGTAAAACGGGAACGGGGCCTCGGATGTGATGCGTTTAAACTTAAAAACCATGAGAACAAGTGAGGAGACAAGCCGAATTAAGGCCATTTTGAGAGCCGAGCGCGACCGAAACGCCTCCGCGCCCTTCCTCTACGACGCGAAACTGGCGTTTTTAGAGGACCCGGAGACCGATCCCTTCGATTTCTGTTATGCCTACGCCTCCCAGATTCGAAACATCGGCGCTGAGGACCAGATTTCGTATCATCGGGCGGTGGAAATAGCTACTTCGGCGAGAGAAGCGGTGAGGCTTTGGCTTTCTGAGGCTCTTCCTGACGACGTTTTCTTGTGTACGGAACGAAGCAACTGGCCTTGGAAATGAAAGACAACCCTTACAGCAACAAAGCGGCGGCCCGAGTATGGCAAGAGGGCTATATGGAGGCATGCCGGGACATGGAGCACTGGCGAAAAGTGCGCTACGGCAAGAAAAAGGAGTTCTTGGGTGACGACATTCCCATGAATATGGAGATCGTATTCAAGATTCAGGTCAACAACAAGCCGCGACTGTTCGTGGGGTTCCGATCCCGCAACAGACTCTACTACTACAACGGATTTTTCACGATTCACGAGGTCGGAAACATCCATTGGCGATACCTTTTCTTCCCTACTCAGTTCCGAGGCAAAGAGGGCTACTACGAGGGTCTCGATGCGGCTGGAAAAGAGGTCGGGCTCAACAAAAATTACGATGGAAACGACTACTTACGAGGAGACGCTCCAGATTATGAAGGAGAAAAACCCGAATCTGGAGTCGCTAATAAACGAGTTAAATCTACAACTACAATGACGGAAATTATCGAAAAAATCAAGCAGTGGGTGCTTGATCGCAACCTCCAGACGGGAGACCCGCACATTCAGATGTGCAAAGTCATGGAAGAGCTCGGAGAGCTCGCCAAGGCCATCAACAAAAAGGACCGGGATCAGCAGATCGACGGGCTCGGCGATGTCATCGTCACGCTGGTATGCGTCGCCGAGCAACTCGGCCTCAACATCGAGGAGTGCTGTCTGGCCGCCTACGACGAGATCAAGGACCGGAAAGGCAAGATGATCGACGGAGTGTTCGTCAAGGAAGCGGACCTCGCAAAAATGCAGGAGAATGGAGGAGAATAAGCCACCGCTGGAAGAGATCAAGGCTCCCAGCTACGCCGAGGCCAAGGCTCGGATGGAGAACATCGTCGCGTCGGCCGTCATTGACTTCGTGCAACAGTGGGGCGGCGGAATTCTCGTCTCCATCGAGGCTTCGGCCAGCGAGGAGATCAAGACCGAAGCGGGCGGCAAGAGCATCCTGCGGAAGACGCGCCTGAACGAAATGACCGTGAAGCGATGGGAAGACAACTGATTGCCGGATGCGGAGCTTTTGTTGCATGCCTCATAACTGGGGCTCTTATGCACGACTGCCCCGGATGGAGCCAATGGCTGGCTGGCATCTTGATATTCACGGTCGCCATACTCTGGTCCCGGCCCCGGCCGAAGAAGAAACACTGGTATTTCGTAGAGATGACATATTTCAGCCGGAATGGGATTGCGGTATTGAAGTCGAGCTACGCTATCGCTCTGGATCGAAATGGCCGTACAGCAAATATGAGGACCTTGAAGAAGAGATTCGCTCCGGTCCACAAGTGGAGAGGCTGGTCTCGCCTCGATAGCAAATACCACAACGGAAGTGTATATTTGAGCCAGCTCTCGTATCTTGGCTATTTCGCTGATTATCAGTGATTTGGCATAAACGAAGCTGGGGGGGGGCAGGAATGTCTCCCCCTTTTTATTTATAAAAATAATCCAATTTTATTTTGGAATATCCAAAATGATGTTGTAGATTTGTAGTCCAATCTTATAAAAATTTTCAATATGAGGAAAGAGGATAACAACGTACCTATGGACGAAATCACCATCAACGGGAACCGCTGGTTCACGCGGGCTCAGTTGGCGCGGTTCTACAAGGTTTCGATGCAGACCACCTACAACTGGCAACGTATCGGGTGGCTTGAGGAGAAGAAGATCGAAGGCGTGAAATTTTTCCGGCGCAAAGAAAATGTCGAAGCCTGATTATGACATCTGCAAGACCTATCTCGTTGAAAATGTAGAGTTCCCGATGACCCTTTTCACTCAAGAGGTGAAAGAGGCCAAGAATCTGAACCACAAAATTCAAGCCGAGATCGCCATTGCCTATGACCGGGCGATGCGCAGATCGTATTTCAAGTTTCTTGAGGGTAGCATCTATGTCTTCGATGGCAAGATATACCGCCGCACCGGGATCGACGTGATCGAGTCCATCGTTACGGACGTTATGGAAATCAAGGACCTGCCGCCGCTGTTTCAGGTCGAGTCGCCGAAGAAAATCGTGAGCCACTGCTTTCGCAAGCTCATGCTGTCGGCGACACTGACGCCCCGGCGCGGAATCGTGGCCTTCCAGAACTGCGTCCTCGACATCGACGCGGGGATCACGATGCCGCACTCTCCGGAACTTGAGTGTACGACGTACCTCGACTTCGTTTACGACAAGACGGCGACATGCCCGAAGTGGATGCAGTTTCTCTCGGAAGTCGTGCCGGGAGATGACCGGATCACATCATTGCAGGAGTTTCTCGGCGCGGCATTTGTGGATCGTAACGAGTTCTCTATTCAGGAGATGCTCTTCCTGATCGGCTCCGGCCAGAACGGTAAGGGCGTGTTCACGGGAACGATCCGTAAGATGTTCGGCTTCGACCGGGGAACCGGAGACGGGCTGGCGATGGGATTCTCCGCGGTTGATTTGTTTAAACGCGGTCAAACCGAGTACAACATGGCGGCCGTCAACGGAAAGTTACTCAACATCTGCGAGGATATGAGTAACGAGGACTTCTCCGGCGGCGACTGGAAGAAATTCGTGGCCGGAGAGCCTATGAAGGCGCGTGACCCGTATGGGAAGCCCTTCATGGCGACTCAGATTCCGCTCTTCATCGCGTCTCTGAACCAGTTTCCGAAGAGTATCTCGGACCGATCCGACGGTAACTATCGCCGCCACCTGATCGTCAACTTCGACGTGAAAATCAGCGACGACAAGAAAGACCCGGAGCTCGGGAAGAAGCTGGAATCGGAGAAGAGCGGCATTTTCAACTGGATTATGGAGGGCCGGAGGCGATTCATTCGCAACGGTGGAAAATTCACCCCGTCCAAGAGCAGTCAGTTGGCTGTGGAGAAACTTCGGGTGGATCAAGACTCACGACTCCAATGGCTCCGCGACTCTGGCTATGCGGCCACGTCGCACGGAGGCATCGGGAGCCGGGCGGCAAAGAGTGGGCAGGACTTGTATCAGGACTACTGCAAGTATTGCCGCGACAACAATTACAATGCGTTCGGGTATAACGAGTTCGTCAAGCGACTGCGCGAGGAGAACTACGAGGTGTACCAACGCGGGGCAGAAATTACATTTTACGTCTACGAGGGTGTTTTCGACGACAATCTTTTCTATGACACTACGATCAAGGAGGAGGGAGCGCCGAAATCAGTCGAGGATGACTTGGATTTACCTTTTTAATCAAAACAACTATGATTAAGCGAATCACCTATTATCTGATGCAGTGCGAGCGCTGTCAGGAGTTCCTTCGGGAGCAGGACGGAATTAATGCCGACGGCTTCTCTTCGGTGGACGACGCCGAAAAAGCGGCAAAAGAGGCCGGATGGAGCGTCCAACCTGCATTTCACCTCTGTCCCTCGTGCTGGGAAAAATACTCGAAGGAAAAGGCTGAAAAGTAGCTCTATGGGCAAGCTCGATTTGAACTACGATGCGATCTTCGAGGATTTGCCACGAATCATGGGCTTAAACCTCAAGCGTCATGGCCGATTCTGGCAAGGGAAGTGCTATATCGACGGCACTCCCCATGCCTATCGGTATGACAAAATGGTGTGCACCCGTGACGCCTCCGGAGGGATCACGATTATGGAGCAGGGCGGAGACAGCATGCAGTTGTACAAATGGATGCAGTTGTATGGAGGATGCTCCTCCAGCAAAGAGACCTATGAGCGTCTCAAGTCCATGAGCGATGGTATTGTCATCAGCAAGCCTGAACCCGAGATTCCGACCCGGTATGTGGAGCAATCCATTCTCGACGAGGCTATGGAGCGCATCGGTAGGCTTAAGGACCCGTTGTTTCGCTGGCTCTGCACCAAGTTCCCGGAGGGAAAGGTCGAAGAGGCTTACCGGAAACTGGCGATCACTCCGTGCCGGGTTCCGCAGGGAACTGGGACCCAGTTCTGGTACATAGACGAGGAGCAACGGATTCTCCACGACAAAATCATCATTTACAAGTCGGACGGTCACCGCGATCACAACTACGGAGGCGGCCGTATCTTCCGCACCGCTCAAGGTTACACTCAGCGATGCTACTTCGGCGAGCACCTCGGAACCGACGGAAACCCGTATGTGGTGGAATCGGAGAAGACGGCTCTGCTGATATATCTCAATACCGGGCGCCGGGCTCTGGCGACGGGTGGAAGCGCGAACGTGCGCCGCATAAAGCGTAACTATCGACTGCTTCCTGACTACGACAAAGCGGGCATGGACTGGGTTCGATGGTTCCCGGATCAGGCCGTTAAATGGTGGGAAGGCATGCCCGATTTGAAAGAGGGCGATGACTTCGGAGACGTAATTTACAGATCATTATGAACAGAAATGCGGCATTTGCAGTAGCATGTCTGGCGGTATCACTGGCTGTCGCCGCGGCATGCTTCGCGTCCGGTACCGGCTGGCCTATCTTGGCCTTGCTCTTCCTTCGGATCAGTTCGGACGAAAAAGAAGAGGAGTGACCGGGCAGAATCGGCACTCCTCTCTTCCTTGCGGAACATTGCTAATCAAAACAACTTACGCAAAGATACTATAAAAAGAGCGAACCTCCAAAACTGGAAGTTCGCTTTCGCTTTCACTGCTTAACCATATTTCGAGTTCCGGGTAAATAAATACGAACCGAAAAGTACGTTTAATGTGCTTGGAGGATGTGAAAGCGATGTTTTTAGAACGGCAGGTCGTCTACCTTGTCCTTGGCGGGCGCCGGAGCTGGCTCTTCCTTCCTCGCCGGGACGTAGGGATCGTCGTTGGCGGGCGCGGTGCCTCCTCCTTCGACGGTGTACTTGTAGCCGCGGACCTGCGTGTAGTAGCGGTCGTTGCACTCGCGCGATTCGAGCGTGAAGTCTACGGTTACGATCATGCCTTCACACAACTTCACCTCTACGACATCCGCCTTGTCGCCCCAGAACTCGATGTAGACATCCTTGGGGTATTCTCCTTCCGTCTGGAGTACGATTCCGATTTTCTTCCATGTCCCGCGTGCCGATTCTCCGGTAACGGGCTCGCACATCTTAGTGATGACTCCTTTGATTTGCATACTATTCTTCTGGTTTTGTTATGAATTGGGTTTTGTGGTCGTATTTTTCAGGCGCATCCAGCTTCCATCGACAACGGTTGCAGTCGTCTTGGAAATCCTCCTCGAATATCGCCTTGTATCGGCATGTCTGGCACTGCTCGGCCAGATAGCGTTGCGGGAGAAGGGATGCGGTTCGCATGGACTCCTGCTTGCCGATCAGGTCTTGGAACTTCTCGAGGAAACGGTTGCCGTCGGTCTCTTTCAGCGCCAGCCTTGCGATCTTTTTCTTGGCGGCGAGAATGAACTCCTCGGAGTAGGTTCCGTCTTCGTTTATCACCGACACTCCTACGTCGTCATCTTCGCTCTCTCCGGTGTTTATGAAAGCGTTGACGTCTCGGTACCTCTCGGTAAGATAAACCTCCGCATCGGCCGATTCCAAGAGCGACTTAGCGGCGGTCCTGACCGTTGCGTATGACTTGTCACGCATGTCGAACACCATCTTATAGATGTCGGTGAACGTCATATTTGTGAACAAGTACAACTCAAGCGCCCGTAGCTCGGGTTCCGCGAGGCTTGACTCCGGCCGCTTCTTCGGCTTAGGGAGCATGTCGTATATACGAGGTGTTGCCATTATCCTTCTTCTTCAATGGGCGTATCGAGAGTAAAATTCGCTTGGCCGCAGGGACAAAGAGGCATGCCTACCTGAGCCCACTTCTTCGTCAGACGGATCGTGTACCCGCACTCAGGACATACTGCTTTCAACATGCGGGTTCCGTCCTTTTTAGACGGAGTAAACAGCTTCATGCCAGACGGCGCCGTATGCGGAAAGGGCCCGAGCTTCTCGTCAACGAGGAACGTGAACTCTTCGACCAAAGCGTCGCTGGCAGTAGTAGACTTCATCTTGCCTTCCAGCCCTACGGCCAAAGCGACTCGTTTGAAATCCTTACCGTGGCCGTGAATACCTACGGCATGCACGAGCTCGTGTACGAGTACCGAAAGGATGCCGTCAGCACCGTTTACGTTGGCGATGGTGGGGTTGATGAAGATTTGAACTGGCTTCTCCGAGTCGGATTCCGTCCAGCACTGGCCGAGAACCCTACGCTTCGCCATGCCACCCTTGTCTGGGAAACCGATGGAAACCTTGAGATTCTCCGGTATGGTGCGGCCGCTGGTCTTGCATGCCTGCTGAAATGTCGGTCGAAAATGATCGACAGCCGCTTCAAGCCACTCTTCTCGGGTGGCGAATTTAAACTCTTCTGCCATATTTGTAAGTTGTTTGGGGTGTAGCTTGGAGTCGAACCAAGCCCCGGATTTATAGTCCGGCCGAGGGAAACGGGAAACCCTTACACCCTTTGTATTAGTTGCCGAGTGAATCGGCGGGAAATTCCCCGACAGGCTCGGGTTTGGCCTTGTATATGGGATTGGCGGCGTTCGTGAATCTTTTGTCAACGTAAATAGCGATTCCCGTGTTGGCCTCCCTGACGTAACCTTTGACGAGGATGTCATAAGCAGTTCCCTGCTGGACCTTGATGCCGAAGGTTTGAAGAAGCTGGTGTTCGAGACTGGCTTCGATAAGCGCCTGATCGACCGGAGAGACGTTGCGCGAGGCGACAATCTTGATCGAGTCGGTGTTACAGACGAAAGCCTTGAACTCGGCGGAGATCGGAGTAGACTGGTTTGCGACCAGTCCTTCGACGTCGAGTTGATACTTGATGTCCGGCTTCTTGTCGTTGCAGGACACGCCTGCAACGAGGACGGCGCACAACAGCGCCATCAGTGCTAAAATTTTCTTCATGTCAAAAAACGTTTTGTGGTGGTGATAAGTAGAGGAGAAGAGAGGTTTCGAACCTCTTCCGGGGGTACCAGAGCCAAATCGACTCACCCGTGCGCCGCATGCTACTTCTCCAACACCCTCTTTCGAGGGAAACCTAAAAAGTTAAGAACCTTTAACAATGAATAATACCCGTCTCACGACGTACTGAGGATAATCAGGGAATCGAACCCTACGTCCGGAGCAACGTGACAGCCCGGTTAAAATGCCGTCGATTATCCTACATGAACGATGCTCTTAGTGAGTAAACTGTCGAGTGACCATTCGGTCGTCCTACTTACTGGCATCCGGCACAATCCGCCTTCCGGGTTCATGTTTGTTGCGGAGGCTGGACTCGCACCAGCGATCTCTTGGTTATGGGCCAAGCGAGATACTCCTTCTCCACCCCGCATGTGACCCCGTATCGTGGGGTCAGGCGGCCAACGTACCGATGACGCGTAATCGTTTCAAACAAAAATCCTTCTAATTGCCACACATGGATTTGCGGCGGCTCCGGGGCATCGACCCGGAAGACTCCTTGTGGCATGCTTAGTTAAACGAAACACCAGAAGCGGTTCAAGAATGAGGAAGGAGCGCATGCCGAGTGCCACCATATCAAAGAACGTTTATACGTTATTACAAGTGCAAAGTTAAACATTTGTTTTTAAATAAACAAACTTTTATCCCACAAAATTTGCTGTGTTTTTGCTTTCTTGCAGTACTCCAGAACTTTAACCGGGTCGATTCCTCCCACTCCTCCGTCTATGATGTTGAGAAAATCGTCTAAATCATCGCAAAAGTAGCCCCATTGGGGAACCCTGATAAGCCATTCGGCCTGCTCGATCAGGTGCGCTACTTTGTGCCGGGTACCGGGGCATTTCACCTCTATACCGATCAGACGGCCTTCTTCGCAGTAAATCAGGTCCGATACACCTCTGACAAGCCCCATAGAGAGCTTCATGGAGCCCTCTACCCCACTACTCACCTCTTGGAATGTAGCGAATAGGTGGCCGCGGCGGTGGGGCCAAATTTCGGCGAATTTCATCACCATTCGAGCTTGGAGTTTAGACTCCTCGTGTGCGATACCGCGCTCCTTCGGCCGCGGCTGTACGATAATCTGCGTCTTTGCCACTATAATCCGAGTTCGTTTTGTTCTGATACCAGTTTTCTTTTTCTTGCCTTGTTTTTCAAGATATTCTTGGAGAAGTAGTCCCAGTAATATGGACTCACCTTCTTTCCCTCCTTCGTTCTTAGGACCTTTATGACCCGCATGAACGTGGCTTTCTCGTGCGGCGCGTTCTTAATACATACGGTGGCTAAAACTCGTGGGATGGACCACCCGTCTTCGAGTACCTTCTTGGCGCACCACACTTCGAGGCTCTCCTGATCCTCGGCCGTGTCTATGAGTTCTGTCAGTTCGATCTCGTATATCTTATCGAGCTTCGGGAAGACGTAGCCACAGTAGGGGCACTTTTGGGCCGTTTGGGGTACCAGTCGGCCGCATCCGAGCTTCTTGCCGTCTTTTCCGAGAGGGCATAGCTTGGTCGGCATGACGCCTCCCTTTGTTTTATCGTGCCATAGTCCCATCGGAGGGTCCTCCCGCTCGTACTTGCCGTGCGTCTTCACGTTGTCGCCGAAGTCGAGCACGTTGAAGTACGACTTACCCGGATATGGCCGGGAGCCGCGACCTACCATCTGCGAGTAGTGCGTGTAAGACTTCGTTGCGAGGTCCAGCACCACGGTCTGTATCGAAGGCTCGTCATACCCGGTGTCGAGTATGCCGACGTTGACTAAGACGGAGAAAAGGCCGTTGTGGAAGTCGCGCAGAATGTCCTCTCGCTTCCCGGAAAACTGCGCGTCAGTCTCCGGCTTTCGGCTCGATAGGAGGTATTTGGCCTTGATTCCATGCTCGCAGAAGGCTCGCGTGAGGTCTACACAGTGATCTGAGCCAGTGGTGAAGACGATGGTTTTGGTTCCAAATGCGATTTTCTTCCAGTTGGTGATGACGCCCGCGTATCGCTCTTTGCGTGTGAACCGCATCTGGAGTGCGCGAGGATCGTAGTCTCCGTTCGCCGCTACGACTGGAAGGTCTTCAAGGACCGGGGCCTGATACACGAAGTTTCGGGAACCGACCAAGAAATTCATCTCGATTAACTCCGGCGTAGAGATGCCTTTGACGATACAATCGTAGTATTCTCCGAGTTGCTTCACCTTGTTCCCGTTCCGGCAGATACTTGCTGAAAGGCCAAGCACATGGGCATCTTCGTTGATGTAATCCATCACCTTATCATGCTCTCCTCGGTGCGCTTCATCCACGATAATCATGTTGAAGTGCTGGAGCCACTCCATCCACTCTTTGTGGTTTTTAATGCGCACGGAGATCGTCTGCGACATCCCTATGGCGACCTGCGCCTCGGGCATGTTGCGTGTCTCGGCGTTTACTATGGCCGACGTTAGCCCCAAGCGTTGCATCTTGTCGAAGTTCTGCTTGAGGATTTCGTCTCGGTGGCTTAGGATCAGCACATCGTTTCCCTTCGCCGCGGCTCCAACGGCGATCATGGATATGATGACGCTTTTTCCTGACCCCTGCGGCATGTAACCGCATATTCTGGTGAATGCGGGAGTATCGTTCTCCCGCATCGCATCCTTTACGCCATCGACGAAATCTATTTGGTAGTTTCGGGGAGTGAGCGTAGCCATATATGTAAAAATATCATGCTGTCGATCCGGCCGCCGAGGTTCTCGTACCAGCGTTTTAAGTACACGAGAATGTCTACGGGGCCCTTCTTTCCGTAAATGCGTTGCACTTCGATGTTGAACTCAGGTGACAGAACGTGTATCTCCTGCATTCTGACCACGGACATGATGACATTGTCGGTAAATTGTAACTCCTTGTCTTTACCGGAAGCTATGAACACGATATTGTCATCTATGGCCGAAACCGGGACCAGAATCTCATCCTGAGATCGGTGCATTACTTTGAATCTATATGCCATGTTATTTGGGTTCTACTACAAGAAACAGTACCTTGTCGTTTTTGAGCGGCCACTTGAGCTCCATCCGTCTCCGGATGTCTGCAATGGAGTAGCCGTACAGCATCCAAGATATTGCATCTGTAACGGGGTTGTTGGTTGTGAGTACCGCCTTGCTGATGATCGTTGCGACGTTTCCCTCCTTGTCGGCTACTTCGGTCTCCGACTCTTCGAGCAATTTCTGGTTTTTCCACTCTCCAAGCGGAAGGAGCATTGCCAGCTTCCGCTTCGGCGAGGCCGCCAGCAGGTGATCTACTGTTACCATAATCTTCCTTTTTTCTGGAGGACCTTCATCTTCTCCGCGGTGACTGCTTCTCCGATCATTCGGCTCAGGTAGTCGAAGCGGGCGGTGTTGCCCCACTCCTTGCGGTACAACCCCATCGTATTGATGTGTTGCTTCATCTTGTCGATGTAGTTCTCGTGAAAATCCTTCTTGTTGTCGAGCCAGTGGGGGTGGTTCTTGCCTCGTCCTACCTCGGCAAAAAATTTGTGCGCCGCACGCGAATCACGGCGCTCTAAGCCGTGTTTTATACCCTTGCGATAGTAGTACTCCATAATGCACAACATCGCGCGAATTATGCCCTTTTCCGACGTCGGTGATGACCGGAAGTATAGGGCCAGATTCTCGCAATAGACGATGTGCATGGTAGAAATCTGTGCATCTACATGAATACGCCAGTCACGGCCTATCTTAACCTGCAAAGTGGGCTTTCCGAAGCGACGGATGGTCATGTACCCGTCATCGTCGGCGGCGTATTTCTGCGCCTCAACGCTGTCAGGCTCCATCGTCGCTTCGTAAACACCCTTTCGGTAATGGTATTCGCACATCGACGCTAATTCCTTAACGGTCTGATACGAAAACTGCATACCCTACTTTTTGAAGAACGCCTCGCCGTTTTCCATCAGCACTTCGCCGTCTTTGACCTGCGAACGGTCAATATCGTCGGTGCGGCAAGTAATAAGTTGGACGTCGAGATCCGTGCAGAGCTTCGAGAGTACGGCCAATCCTTTCTGAGTGAAGGCCACGTCGTCCACGATAGCCAACCGGAGGGCCTTCGGCTTGAGATTCAAGCGAGCGGCCTGCAACATGACACCGATAGCGCTACGCTGGAATGACGAATACTGGAAGATGTAACGCGATTCACCGTTCGGGTTGAGGAAGAAATCCTTGTCGTAGCGGCCGTCGTACATGATCCACACCTCGATCTTGTCGGTATCAGTTGCGTTGGGAACGATCTTGAGGCCCTCGACACCCGTGTCGATGCGCTCGTACATCTTGCGAAGGGTGTTGAGTTCCTTCTCGTACTTGCCCTTTGCCTCGATCCATGCGCACCACTTGGCATAGCGGTCGAAAAGTTCGTTCTCGCGCTCGGCCTTCTCTTTGGAGGCTTTGAGGTCGGCGATCTTAGCGTCTACGGCCTTGGTGTCGGGCACGGCCTTCTCGGGTAATTTGAGCAGAGCCTCCTCTGCCTTGGTAGCATCGAGCTCGGCTTTGGTGTTGATGACATCGCCCTCAAACTTGGGAGCCGGGGCCGCCAGTTCAGGCTTAGCGAGCGTGAATTTCGACGTGATGACTTTGTATCGGGCCTCGATCATCTCTTTGACCTTGGCGAGCTCTTCGGTGTTGTAGAAGAACGTCTCGGCATTAGCCTTGATATTCTCGTAGTAGGCGGCCCATTTAGTCTTGCGCTCCTCCTGCTCGTTGTATTTCTTCTCCGCTTCGGCATACTCGTCCTTGAGTCGCTGTTTCTCGTCCTTCTCAGCGGTGACAGCGGCGTCGTATGCCTTTTCTGCGGCCCGGAGGCGGGTCTGATACTCCTCACGAATTTTGTTGCATTCGAGTTCGTATGCCGCATCCGCCGGACGAAGAATGCGGTCGCGCTCGATCTCAGCTTCGCGGATGTCTGCCTCGATCTTGTCTACGTCTACTCGGGATAGCTCTTGCAGATGCGCCTCCGAAAGTCCTTCGCGCTCGAAGTTTTCCATAAAGGCTCCAGCCTTGGAGCACATCACTCGGGCCGCGTCGCGCTCCTGCTTGCAGTTCATGATCCGGGCCACCACCTCGTCGGCGCCGAGCCCGTCCAGTTCTTCTTTGAAGAGGCTCTCAATCAGCTTCCGGTGAACCGTCTGGTTCTCCGTGAACAGCGCGGGCATGGAGAAGGTGAGGTCCGTGGTCAGGAGTTTGACGTACTTGGCGGCCGTGGCCGACTCTCCGTCGATGATGGGGGTGTACATCTCTCCTTCATCGTTCTTTGCGTAGAGGAAGGTCTCCACTACGCTGTCGCCCTGCCGCTCTCCCTTCGTCAGTTCTCGCTTCCGGACGCCGACAAAAATCTTGATCTCGCCGTCGGTAAGCTGGGCTTCGGTAAGGAATCCCGGCGCGAGGGCATCCTTCTTGGCTACGGCATTCATGCCGCCGATGGCCGTCTTGAGCGATTCAACCAGCGTAGTCTTGCCGTTTCCGGACTCTCCTACGATCTGAATGAGCCGCTTGCTCATAATATCGGGCGTGAGCTCGACCGCCTTGATGACGTTATTGTCAAGCACCTTGAGCCCGATCAGTTTTACTTGCTTCTGTTCCATGTTGTTTTGATTTATTAAAAATTTTTACTTTCTGCAACCTATTGTTCCCTCGTTGCAACATCCGCCGTAGCAATCGTCCGCCATTTTCGGACACTTGTAGCAGGGACCGTTGACGAACTTGATCTGGTTTCTGAACATCTGGTAAAATCGCACTAAGTATGCCTTGGTGGGCTTTCCGTAGATGATTGTTTCAAGTTCTTCGGTGTTGTCGGCCAGCCGCTCCGCTTCTTTGTAGGCAACCTTGAGTCGCTTAAACAAAGAGTCTTTTTCGCTTCTTGTAGTATTCATTGATTTGGCTTGGATCGTTACCTTCGTTGAGGAAGTTGTTTGCGAATTTCAATCGAGTCGTAGCCCGGTCGATAGCCGCCCCCGCCTCGTTGCGTTTAAACGTAAATAACACACCTCGCGTGGGGTCCGTAACCGGGCGAAGATCGGTGGGGTTGTCGTCGTCTACTCCGTCATACTTGAGGAGATGGACCGTCTCAAGCCACGGCCAGCCGACGAATTGTCCAATAATCTGCCACTTGTGCTCTTCCCACACTCGCATGCGCTTCTTGTCGTAGGGGAATGTGGGAGAGAAAATAAGGCTCTTCTCTTCGTTTCCGACAGCCGACTTTATTTCTATGACGGCTTGGATTTTATCTCCCACGAAAACGTCTGCGTCTGGAGAGAATCCGTAGCCGAAGTCAGTCTTGTAGAACAGCTTATCGTCGAAGTCTTGGTCGTAGTGCCGGACATTCGGGCAATAGTTCTCTCGAAGCCACTCAACCGCCCTCGGTTCGTTTTCGCGGCCCATTTTGAAGTTTCGATTCGCAGGAGCTGAGATAAACGTCCCAGTTCGTCTTTGATACTGAATCTCGTATAGGTACTTGATATTCGCTTCCGTCCATGTGTCCGTTTTCGACATGAGCCGCTCCAGTTCGGATGCCGAGAAAAATCCGGTCTTCTCCTGCATCCACTGGAGCTCCTTGTCGATCTCTTGTGGCTGTTCCTCGACATGGTTGATAAGCTCGTCTAAGTCAAGATGGCCCATTTCTCGCGGATTTTTGCTTCCAGCGTCTTCCGGTAGGGCTTGAACAATTCGAACTGCTTGATAAGCTCTCCCATCTCGGCCCGAGTCTTTGACGCTTCGATACCTTTCACGAACTGGTCGTACTGGGCCGCCAGATCAGCGCTTTTGTCCTTTCGGACCCGAAGCGCATCTTGCTCCTTTCCGAACCATTTACCGTGTACGGTACCTATCCGGATCATCTTCCCAACGGTGTCTTCGATGTACTTGCTCCCGGTGACACTCACGATCATGTTGATATTCGTGCTGTTGGGGACGAGAGGCTTGGCCCACTCGAACTCAGCCTCTTCTTCGAAGACGATGCACGGGAGCATCACCTTCTTGCCTTTGTCTTGGCTCCAGCCTTCCTTCTGCGTCACGCCCTTGATCGTGAGGACTACATCCTTTCCTCCGGGAAGGGACCAGTCGCCCATGAAATTCGGGTTGAGCATGCGTTTCCAGTGAGTTTTTTCTTCTGCCATGTTACTCCGAGATTTTAACGAGAATCCACTGATTCTTGAGTTTGATTTTTGCGTACTTGCCATCGTTTACCCAAGCGTTGATCGTGGATCGAGAAATCTTGTGATCCTCTTCCAACGTCTTGTAGGTAGTGATAATCCCTTCTTCGATTCCTTTCTGAATCTTCTGAGCGAGTTCTGTTCCAGTCATAGTTAATTCTGAATTTGCATCACATAGATTCCGGCCGAGTCAAAGGTGCGTTCGTTGTAGTTCGCGTCGTAACCGTTTGCGAACCCGTTCTCGTCCTTCGTCTCCGTGTAGCTCCCGATATAGCGAACCTTGGTGCGCTGTACCTTGATCTTTTCTCCGGTACGTTCCCCTGCCTTTTTGACCCAGCTAAAACCCACATACTGTTTCAGAACGAGAAATTTCAAAGGGCGTGAACGGTGGGGGGGGGTGTACTGAAAGCTACTCCTCGCCGGAACCTGCGACATTAGTTTTTGTTCCATTTTTCTTCTGCCTTTTAGTTGTTTTGGTGTTTCTTGCCTTCTCCAGAGCGGCCTTAGCCTGCTCCAGTTCTTCGATAGCCTCTGCGGTCTGCTCCGTTTGCACTTTAACTTCTGCCAGTGCAACGGCATCCTTGAGCTCCTCGATCTCCTCCGACTCTCTCGGTTCGGCCCGAGCCTCAGCGTATTTGTCGAGACTCTTCTGGCACACGTCGAGGATTCCGCTTACAGCCGACGGGTCTCGCATGATGGTCTGTGACGCGAGGAAGAGCGTTTTTGCAATGGTGGTTGCGTTTTCCTTGTCGCGTTCTGCATCGCGCTTTTCGGCCCTGATAGCAGGATCGACCATCATGTGCGGTGCCAAGATGTACACGAACGTCAGATACTCGGGTGTGCCTTTTAGGAACACCTGCTTCCACGTCTTCGATTTAGTCTCCACGTCAACGCGCTCGTTGGTAATCCTGACCACGAATGCGTCGAGGTCGTACTGGAGCGAGTAAATTTTGTTTTTCTTTTTCTTGAACATAAGAGTAGTTTTGATTCGATGCAAAGTTAAACATTTATTATTTAATTAGCAAATAAAAATGTCGAGATTTTTCAAAAACCTCGACATTTCTATACATAGTGTTGATTTTACTCGACCCGGTTCGGCATTTTACCGTCCTTTTCCATTTGGTTCCGTTCGTCGTTGTCGGCTCCGCCATTTCCTTCGGCCGCGGCCTTGGCTCGCTGTTGCGCTTCCAGTTCCGCGGCGGCCTGCTCCTGAGCCTTGCGCTCCTTTTCGGCCGTTTCCAGTTCGATGCGCTTCAACTCGTCGAATGAGGCCAGCGGGCTTCCTTCGGCCGCGGTGCGAACGGAGAGGATTCCTCCAGCCACAGCCTGAACGCGGTTCTGGATGTCTTCGCTGTCGTTCTTGGGGATGAATGGCTCGATGGAGTACGACATTCGGAGATTGTGGTACTCCGTTTGTCTCTTCTCCTTGATGCCGACAAACTCCTTGAAGATGTACATGAGTGTGCGTAGGGCTGGATCGAACCGGGAATATGCGTCCATACACCATTGCGTCTCCGGAAAGTATAGGTTCCGGAGGTAAGCACCGCTGTAATCGCCTGACTTGATCTCGTCCGGCCGGATGAACACGGCTCCTACGCTGTCGCATAGGAACTTGAGCGAGTTGTCAAGCGAGAGCGTGAACGTGTTGGATGCGTCGGCGGGCTGGAGAATCTTCGCGTCGCCGTCTTTGTTTCGGGCCGCGATCACCTTGCCTTGGAAGTTCACGTTCGGCAGGCCGCCTACGATTCCGGAGACGAAAAGCATCTGGAAGTTGTAGTACTTGCCATTTTCCATCAGGTCCGATAGAAGTTTCTCGATGTCTTCGATGTTTCCCTGAACGTCGCCCCAGCACACATCGCTCTCGCGGTGGTAGATGACGGGGCAGATGGAAAGGCCGTGCCGAGCCGTGCTCACCAGTTTGTAGCCGTCCTCGGAGTATGTTTCGGTCAGGTTGCGAATGAACGTCTTGACCGCACTTTCGGTAGAGGCTATGGTGATGGATTCCCAGCGCTCGACGGTCCGGCTTCCGTATATTTCGACGACCGTGGTTCCGTTGTCGTCGAACATGCGTAAGACATTGCGTTTGCCGCCATCGCGCGGGTTCCGGAACTCGGTAATGAGGTCTCCAAACTCGTAGGAGAATACCCGGTAGCCCAGCATCTCCGTCTCCGGGTCCATGTAGACGCAGATCGCACCGTCTCCGGTGCCGAAGCATGAGTTGCCGAACTTAATGAGGGCGTTGTTCATGCCCGTCTGGTTCCAGTATGACTTGATCTGCGAAATCATGTCTGCGTCCTCCATGTCACCTTCATTGCTGAACTCCATAGGGTTGCCGAAGGTATGGATGGTCTTGTGCCGAAGGATCGACTTCTGGAGTGACACCGATACGCGCTCAACGGGCTCATAGCCATCGGGAACATTCTTGCGCAATGCCTCGTCGTATCGGTATTTGGGCCGATTCGAACGCATATACACATCATATACCATGTGGGCCGACGGTTGCTTCTCGTTGAGGAAGTCCGACTGCGTAAGCAACCGCCTTGGGTAGCGGTCGAATTGCATCGGCTGTGGCGGGTTCGACGCGAACGACTGATTCATCGTGCAGTTCGTCGCCGGGTTCGGAAGCCTGCGCTCCCACCTGCGCTTTTGCGCTAACTCTCCAATGTTGATCTTCATTATTAAAAAATTTTACCAACCCCCCATCGAATTGAAGGCTCGATAGTAGTCATCCATCGAGTATTCGGGCTCGGCCGCTTTTTTGAGCGTCGCCATGAGCTCAAATATCATTCGGTAAGCAATCGGGTCAAGGTCATCGGGTGAATAATTATGCCTGCGTTTAAACGCTAATTTCGATATAAAGAAGTATTTGCCGTTCTCTTTCTGATCGCGCTTGAGGCACTCGGTCGCTTCGAGGACAAGCAGATCAAGGATAGGCATTTTGTCGTTCTTGCGGCCGTATTGAACCAACGTGGAGCCCGGTATATCGAAGCGTAGGCGCCCCATTCGAAGGTAGGCGCTGAGTTTACCGAGAAGTTGGTCACGGAGACACACATATTGCTCCATCTCGATCACGTTTCCGGCCGAGTCGTATTCTTTTATAGGTGTGCGGTTCGATACGATTGCCACGACACCGCGCATGTAGTCTTCGAAGTAGTTACCGAGACCTCCGGCATCCACCGCAATGTGCTCTACCGGAATGTCATACTCAGTCTTCAAGGCGCGGACCCATTCTACCTTCTCTCGCGCGTCATCCGTGTAGGTGGTCTCAACGCGATTGCAAGTGAGCCCAGTCCATATATAAGCCTTGGTGGGGTCGGTTCCGTCGCCGATGTCCACGGTCATATATCGCTCCGTAGAGGGTTCGAATGGATTCTGATTCGGGCCGGGGAACATGGCCTCGATGTGGCTTTGGTTTACCATTGCCTCTCCTTCGCCCATCTCGCCCCAGTAGCCGAATAGGAGCTTCATTCGCTCCGCCTCTCCGACGTTGAACAAGTTGGCTACATTTCCGCCCTGCGTCTGGAAGGTAAGGATTCGGTTATCCATAATGTTACCGGGGATAAACGTGAAGGTCTTGATGAAGCTGTCGGTGGTCAGACCTGCGGCACGCATCTCGGCCGTCAACATGGATTCGAGGTCTATGCGGCTCTTGACTTCATCCGGAGTCTCGCCCCAGATGATGTCCTCCGGCTTGTCGCCGTTGACTACCATGTACATGATCTTGCCGACGCGATCTGGGCGGACATAATTGTCGTCGCCGATATACCCGGCCGTCCGGAGCATCTTGGAACTCCAGTGCCAGCCGTTCGCGTTGAGGGTGCAGACCATCTTCGGTTTCATACCGGAAGCGTCACGGTTTCGAGAGAACCAGTATTTCCAGATTTTGAAGGTGAAGTTGGTCAACTCGTCGATGGCGATGTAGGATGCCTGCTTGTTCTTCATCTTCTCCTGCGCCTCCTTCTCCTGAGAGTCGGATTGCAGGTTGATGTGAGTAAGCATGATAGAGCTCTGGTACTCAGGCCATGCAAAGGAGTAGTCGGAGGCCGAGTATTCGCATCCTTTCATTTCGGAATATATTCGTTTTGCGTCCGAAAGAATACCACCCGCAGTACCTACTTCGACGAGCTCCTTTTTTATGATAAGGCCCGAATATCCGTACTTTCCAATGCCTCTAAGTGCCTCTAACAGAATGCAGAAACTCTTGCCGGCTGAGGCGCTTCCTCCGGTCCAAATGACGTCCGCCTCACAAGTTTGAATTGATTCTTGAAAGCCAGTTTGCGGTATCAAATCTTTGTTGTCGCGCAATTTGGCTCCGTTCACTTTTACCCATCCCTTTTTCTTAACCGTACTGAGTTCGCGCTCTACTTTTGGATAGAGCTGTACGGGCTGTATATCGGGATTTATACGAGTGAACATAGTAAAGTTTTATTCGCAAATTTACGATAAATTTTGTTCTTGGCAAAAAATGTTTTACATTTGTCGTTGAGTATGCAAGTATTTGAGAATCATGTGAACGATACTCATGCTTGCGGAAACATTCACTAATCATTGAAAAACAATGAAGTTTACAAAAGAGCAAGTACTTGGAAAAACCAAGGAACGACTGGGAAAAACCCAAAAGATTTCCGACCGCACCATTTTGGATGCCGCGACAAACGCGATGGCCTTCCTGCCCGACGACTCCGACATGGAGATCGACGCCTTTATGGAGAGGTTTATGCCGACCATCACTTCGGTCAACACGAACTTCAACAACGATCAGGGAGCTTTCATTTCGAAATGGAAGGAGGAACATCCCGAACCGAAACCGAATCCGGCTCCGAAGCCTAACGACACCGAAGAGATGCCCGCTTGGTACAAGGCCGAGCTTGAGCGTCGCAAGGCATGGGAAGAGGAGCAGGAAGCCAAGCTGAAAGGCTTGGCCGGACAGCGCCGCAAGGAGGAACTGATTCAACAGGCGCGTGAGGCTTTCTTCAAGCCCTCCGACAAGAAGAAGACTCCTATCGACACCTATAAAGGTGTAGCCGAAATCGCGCTGGAGGATGCGTTCGAGACGATCAAAGAGGATGACACGGTAGAAGCCATCGTTTCGCGGGCTTACTCGCGCTACGAGCGGACGCTGACGGCTCAGGGCCTTCCGGCCACGGCTGGCTACGTTCCCGGCGATCCTACCCCGACTCCGGCTCCGAAAAACGGAGAGAAGGACCCGGCCGCCGAAGCGCTTTTGCGCAACCTTGGTATCAAAACCGAAGGCAAGGGTGACGGGGACGAGTAACGACACCATTAATTAACAACTGTTTAAAACCATGAGAGCAGGTTATAACTACAACAAAATGCGGGAGTACTCCATGACTGTTGGTGGTCTGCGCAACGTCTATGGTGGCAAGGCTGAGGTGACTCTGCCTACTGGCTATAATATGGCGCTGAAAGACATGCCTCCCGTCGGGAACGTTCTCCCCGCTGGTACCCCGTTCGGTTGCGACGATTTCGCAAAGACGGCCCAGCCCCACTACGCATTTGCAGTAAACGCGGTCGTCGAGACTACGGCTACGCAGGTGCAGGTGAAGAAAGACTTCGAGGGCACCCGTGCCCGCGTCGGCATGGTGCTGATGCACCTTCCCGACGACGTTACGGACCTCGACTACACCGGAACGGGTGTAACCGTTACGGCTATCGACGACTCGAACGCCGACTACGATGTGCTGACCCTTTCGGCCGCCGTAGGCGCACTGGCCGTTGACGATATTCTCGTCGAGGCTTCGGCCGTTGGTGCAGACGCAACGATCAAGGTCATCCCCACCGCTACTTCGTTCGCGGATATTCCGTGCTACGGAGACGAGCAGACTCAGCTTGTGGACCTCGTTCACATCTGTAACGTCATCTACGCGCGGCGATGTGCGCCCGTGCATCCGATGATTCGGAACTACATGAACACGCACGGCTACTTCGTTCGTTTCTACGACGGTCTTTAATAAAAACGCATAACTATGGGACTTTACAGCAAAACTCTCTATTACAACGTCGCTCTTTTCTGGGAGGGCGTTGAGGCGTTTACGACCGTCATCAACGACGTAAACGCGAAGTACAACGATGCCTTCTGGCGTCGGTTTGCATTCTGGGGCCGCCGCATGCGGACTCCGGAGTGGAAGATCAACGTGCGCGACACGGAGATCAACGTCGCCGCCGCCGTTCTGTCGGCCAACGGCCAGAAGCCGCTCCGCGGTGCTGGCGCATGGCAGACCTACGGTGGTACGATACCTCTGATCGGTCACGGCTTCCAGATGGACGCTTCGGACTTCATGGCACTCAAGGCTTTCGAGCCTATCGCCGATGACCCGAACTTCCACGCTCGCTATGACTATCTGGAGCGCTTCGCGGCCGCTGTCGGCGGTATGCACTCGCGTATCAACATGATGGTGTTCGAGGGTCTCTCCACGGGCTTCATTACGGCGGACGCTCAGAACAACGGCGAAGGCATTCAGATCGCAGTGGACCTCAACTACCCGTCGGACCGCTTCAAGGTTCCGAGCTACGGCATCTGGGGTAGCGGCTCCGACGACCCTATTCAGGACCTCCTCGACATTCAGGACTGGATGGACGACAACTCGTTGCCGTACACCAACTGGCTGATTTCGAAGAAGCTGATCCGCGAGATGTCTGTGAACAAGAATGTTCGCATCAAGATCGCCATGAAGATGTACCCGAACACCCCGAATCCCGGCCAGATTCCTCTGACCCGCAAGGAGGTGATGGAAGGTCTCGTGAACTACTACGGCATCGTTCCGATCATCGAGATCGACGAGAAGTCGAACGTGGAGCGCGACGGCAAGGGAAACGTCATCAAGAGCTTCGCTGAGGATGTGGCCGTACTTTGCGTGCCCGACCGATTCTTCGAGCTCCAGAACTGCGAGAACATCTACGAGATGGACAACAACCCGAACGTGCTCCACTCTTCGGTGGAGGAGGGTCGCATCTCCGTCATCGTGGAGTACTTCTCGAACCCCGTCAAGGACGTTACCTCGATGGAGGCTTACGTTCTTCCGGTACCCCGGAACCCGAACAACATCTGCATCCTCAAGACCAGCGCGGATCAGCCGTGGGGTGGTGGCGAGACGACGAAGACGACGAAGGCTGTCAAGGCCGCGGCAAAACCCGTCGTTACGACCATCGCCGTCGGCGATGGCGAGTATGATCGCGCCGCCGTCATCTCCGCTATGGAGACCATCGGCGTGAAGATCAACGCCAACACCGGGGTCGCCAAGACTCAGGAGGCCGTCAATCTGCTCGGCGAGGAGAAGATCAAGGCGCTGGAGAATGTGCTGAACGGCAACGCTCCGGCAAACAAGGAAGAGGCAAACCAGTAATATCAAGACACTATGGGCGCTGTACCAAGCATAACTATTGAGGAGTATCTTCGGGGGTTAATCGTCAACTACCCGTTACCGGATGCTGTCATCAACGGCATCTTGGCACGGCGCGACATAGAGTCTGGTGCTCCGGCCTTTCAGCGCAATGCCGAAGGAGCAGAGCCGTTGACTTGGATTCGCAAGCGCGATCTGGCTACGGCTGATGTCTACTTCGCGGCTGGAACTCTCGTGAATGGCGGCGGTAGCTCGAAACAAATGGGCAACCGCCGCTACACGGAGGGCCAGATTCAGGTTGCGGAGGGAGACCGGGAATACTGGCGTTCTTTGGCAAATATTATCTACAAAAAGTACGGCGAAGCTACGCCCGAAGAGGCTGAGATTTACGATGCTTCCGGGCTGTGGGCCGGATCAACGGTGAACGGCAATGGATGGTGCTTTTAACTTCTATCCGCACACCTGCGTTATTCGGCGCGGTACTGGCAAGACTGATCCCGAAACTTTCGAGGAGGTTTTCAGCGTGGTATACGAGGGTGAGTGCGGCCTGCAACGGGGCAACTCCGGTGGCAACACCAGCATCCGTGAAGGTCACTACCTATCCTCTCCGCTTATCATCATTCCCGATTCGTTAGTAGACGTTCGGACGAACGATGAAGTGGTAGTCACGGTGGAGAACTCTCGGATTATCCGTTTTTTGGCTTTGGAGGCCGAAGCGGTGGCCGATCCCGATGTAGGTGGGGTTACGGTATGGCTCAATAAGGGAGACGATCAAAATGGCTAAAAAGGACAATTTCAAGAAGGTGTTTACAAAGTATGCAGAAGAGTATCTCGACACTCGCATACAGAACGTCTTTCAGAAGGTCGCTTTGAGCATTTTCGACAAACTTATGAGGGAAGACGTGCTCTTCCAGAATCAGACCGGGACACTGACCGCAAGTACGGGAATTGGAATATTCAAGAACGGCCGAATGGTGCAGTGGGTTGATAACCCGAACTACCCGGCCTCCCAGCGAACCGTGACCTACAAGGGTCAGAAAACGGTAGTCAACGGGCAAAAACTCTTGAATGCTACTCTTGCCGCAACCGACGCTCGGACGGCGGGTAAGTATGTGATGGTGTTGGTAAGCTCCGCGCCCTACGCCTACTCCGTTGAAGCCGGACTTGGTACTCAACGCGCCGACGGCATGCCGAAGCGCGGAATAGGATGGTGGAGTGAAGACATCGTACCATATCTCACTCAGCAATTTTTGTTGAATGCGAAATTAATGTCGTGATGAAATTATCAGAGTTGACAGCCGCGGAAAAGATCAGGGACGCTATTAATAACAGCGGCTTGGTCTCCATCCCTGCATTTACGGCGCAGGATGTCCCTACGTCCGACTGGCCCGACGCTTACATCACGGTGACGCTCAACGGAACCGTAAACCGGATGACCACGAGCTCCGATCTTTTCGAAGCGAACGTGATCGTAGGGGTCTACATCCGACTGTTGTCTACGGGCGCCGCTAATGCCGCAAGGCAGGCCGCCGTCATGTCGCAGTTGGACGAGGCTCTCAAAATTCCGGGAACCGTCCTGAACCAAAGCGTACTATACGAAGGTAAGACACTCGTTGCCAATTACTCAACCAAGCTCGTAAATCTTCTCGTCCGGATGGCGGGATAAATCGAAAAACAAACACAAAATAATTCACAACTATGGCTAAATTAGCAGAACAGTTCCAGTATGTATCTGGAATTACATGGTTCGACATCTACCAGCGTCCGGCAAGCGATGCCGCTACGCTTTCGACCATCACGGCCGATCAGTGGTCTGAGGTAGGTGGCTTCCGCGAGGGCACGTTCTCGTTCACTGGCGACGAGATGGAGATCACCTCGCACAAGTACGAGAACGGTCAGGAGATCATCTCCACGACCACCGACGGCACCTACGGCTTCGAGGGCGACCTCGCAAACGTGGCCGAAGAGATTTGCACCAACCTTCTCCAGATGGACGTGCTCACGCTGACCGCTGACTCTGGCGCCTTCGTTAAGGATCGCAAGGTTCTGGGCGCTGGCAAGAAGCTGGCCGTCATCGAGAACTGCATGGTCCGCCTCCGTTTCGAGGAGGGCTTCTGGGACTCGCTGGTGTACCCGAACTGCAAGATTTCCTCGCGTTTCCAAGGCGAAGGTGCTTCGACGGAGCTCTTCAACATCCACGTCAACGCTTCGGCGACGAAGAGTCAGGACAAGGACACTGAGGACTACATCTACCTCTTCATCGGGAAGAACGGATCGTCGGTCGCAGGTCGTGCTGCCAAAGCTTCGACCACCGAGTCGAAGTAGCGAACAAAGTATCACCGAAAGGGGGCGGGTGTTTTGACGCTCGCCCCTTTTTTAAAGAAAGCTAATCAGAATGAATATATTCCAAAATGCCAACGAACGGGCAGAGGCTCGGGCCGCGATGTTGCAGGGGCAACTCGACGACAACGCTCCCTTCGAGTTCTACGTTAACGGCAAGAAATACAAAACCCGTAGACTGACGAACTATGTGGCTGAAAAATTGTCAAAACTTGTCTCGAAGTGCGAGTACACCGCCGTCACGCGCGAGGATACGCCCGGAGAGACCTTGAAGGCTATCGCCATGAACCGCAAGATGGTTCCTAAGTGCTTGAGCCTTCTGATCCTCGCCCATCCGGTGAAGGTATGGCTGTTCCACTGGATTTACTGGCGATACCTGCATTTCTTCGGTAATCAGGCAGACTACGCCGGGATTCTGGAGAATGCCCTGAACAGTGAGGAGGTCGGCTTTTTTTTTCGCAATATGGCATCCCTGCAAGCCAACAACATGCTGACAGTAGAGATGACAAAAGCAAGTACGAAGAGTATAGCTCAAAAACACGCATCGGAGCCCGAACGGACCTGATCGTGACGCTATACGGCAACATGAACCTATTTACTTGGTATCGCTACTGGTTCGTGGATAGCATGGTGAAACAGACGATCATGCTGGCCGACAAGTCCGGTCTCCGGAAGAAACCGAAGGGCGGGAAGGTGACGCCCGGCAACGGAAAGCCGAGCAAGTACACCGACAAGGACCTGATAGAGATGAACCGGAAGGCCGGAGAGCGATACATGCAGAAGCTCTTCCAGCAGGGCAAGATAACCGAAGAGCAGATGGCCGATTATATCCGTCGAAAAACGCAAAAAAAGTAACACATGGCTGACGATAAACTTATAATCCCAGTAGGCTTCAACTTCAACATCGAGGAGATCGACAAGGAGTGGCAGGCCAAGAAGGCAGAGATAGAAAAGGCTCTCAAGGCCGAAATAAGCCTGACTTTCAAGATGCCGAGTACCAAGAGTCTCGACAACTTGGAAAGCGTCGTAAACCGCCTGAAAGACCTCAAAATCGAGCCTATCACGCCGGAGACCAAGGATGCGATCTCTTCGCTGACCCGTGAACTCACGACGCTCCAGAAGATACTCGAACGCATCCAAGCACTCAATATCAAGTCAGCCAAGGACGTAGCGGCCACGGCGCTGGCCGAAGAGAAGATTACCACTCAGCGGACTATCGCCGCGAAGAATCTTGCTCAGGCTCGCAGTAGTGAGGCTTTAGCAGTCAATCGGGAAAATAAGGCTCTCCTCCAGCAGAAGACGCTTGAGGATCAGGCGGCGCTGGTAAAACTCCGGGTTCAGAAGGCCGAGGAGTCGCTCGCCAGTGCCCGTAGTCGAAGTGTGGGTACTATAAATGCTCAGAACTCAGCACTGGCTACCCAGAAGGGAATCCTTAACGGCATGCCTCAGTTCCTCAACCAGTATCTCTCGATTCTGGGGGCATGGCGACTGGTGGATAACATCCGGAAGACCACGGCCGACTTTGAACTCCAGCGCATTTCACTGGAGGCGATCATTCAGGACAAACGAGAGGCTGATGCGCTGTTCAGCAAGACGCTTAGCTTGGCGATAGAATCACCATATACGGCGCAGGAATTGATTTCCTACACGAAGCAGTTATCAGCATACCGGATCGAAACGGATAAGCTGTACGACACCACTAAGAGACTGGCCGACGTTGCGGCTGGTCTTGGTGTGGACATGTCTCGTCTTATTCTCGCCTACGGTCAGGTGCGTGCCGCTTCGGTACTTCGCGGTCAGGAGGTGCGTCAGTTTACTGAGGCTGGTATTCCACTGATCCAGCTTCTCGCGGATAAATTCACGGTGCTCAAGGATCGTGTCGTAAGCACGTCGGAAGTATTCGATCTTATTTCGAAACGTCAGGTTCCCTTCGAAATGGTGGCCGAAGTGTTCGAGGATATGACCAACAAGGGTGGTATCTTCTACGACATGCAGATGAAGCAGGCGAATACTCTGTACGGTATCTACCAGAAACTTACCGACAACATTCAGCAGGCATTCTATCGAATAGGAACTACCCAAATGAGCACGCTGAAAGGTGCCGGAAACCTGATAATCGAGCTCTCCAAAAATCTCGAAACGGTTCTGAGTACCGGAACTGACATTATCGGGGTATGGGCTTTGTGGAAGGGGTACAATATGCTGTTGACTAACTCGCTTACGAGCGAGAATACGGCCATGACCAAATCCATCATATCTATGAAGGAGAAGGAGGCCGAGATGCTTCGCCAAGCCGCGGCATACCGAACGCTCACGGCGGCCGAGAAAGCACGAATTGCTACTTCCGGCGCTCTGATGGACGCTGATATTCGGAACGCCTATGTGAAGGGAGAACTATCTAAAGAGATGGTGCTTCTATATACCGCAATGGGTAAACTCGACAAGGTTGAGGCCGCGAATATATTGACTGTTAAGCGACTGACTGAGGCTGAACTCCAAAATGCTGTTGCAAAAGGGAAGATGTCACCTTCGGCGGCCAATGCTTATAGGCAAGACACGAAGGCGATTCTCGATCAAGTCGATTCTGTCAAGCAGATAAGCTCCGCAAAACTCAAATGGATAACAATTACCACTCGACTGAGGAGCGTTCTGAAAAGTCTCACTACGTTCCTTATGTCGAATGCGTGGTTTATTGGGATTCAGGTGATAATCCAGATTGCCGCGGCATTTAAAAGGGCCCGAGAGGAGGCTGGAAAACTCAAGGAAGTCATGTCTGATGTGGTGAGCGGAGGACTGAAAGAGGCGCGTGATCTCGACGAAAGGTTCGTGAAGTTAGCCAACACTATCACGAGCACAAACGAGAGGACCCAAGAGCATCAGGAAGCCCTCAAAGAGCTCAAGGGAACGTATGGGGACATCTTACCGTCCTACGTTCTTACCAACGAGTATTTGAGCCAAATGAAGGGCAATTATGATGGTGTTACGGCCTCTATATATGAATACATCAAAGCCAAAGCCGCTTCCGAAGGCAGGGCTCGCATAGCCGAGGAAATGGAAGAGGATATTTCCTCGGCGCGTACCAAAGCGGCGCGTTGGTTGCAAAGCCAGCTCAAATGGACTGCGGCCGGAGAGGTAAACGACGCCACTACGCTCGCTATACTCGATAAGAGCAGGGCGTACATCGAAAGGGGCGTAGACATGTATAGGGCCCTTCAAAAAGCGGTTGAGGATGTAACGGGAAAAACCGTTACGCTTGGTCAGGTATACGATACTAATGACAACCGCTTCCGCAAGTTCGCTAATACCATTCGAAAGGCATTCAACGCAGAGATTGAGTTCGATGATGCAATGAAGAGCGCCTTCAACTCCTTCGGTGTGTATCGAGATGAATTTGAGAAAACTCTGAATGAGATAGACGAGATACGCAAAGAACACAAACCTTTAGAAATAAGCAATTTTGCGTGGGATGAATCGCAGGCGAATAAAGCGATGGTGTCTTACAACAAGTTTCTGGAGAAGGTTACTGGGCATACCTATCTTGAGCTCGCCAACAACCGTGATTTATTGAGGAGTTACCCAGAAAACTTCCAAGGCATATTCGATAAAATATCTAAGGATGTGAGCTCCATGTTCGGTAGCGACTTCGATGTATCTCTGCGCGATTTATTCAAGAGGGTGGCAAAAGAGGTTGGGTTGTCTGTCGATGATATGAGCGGTTACATCAAGAAATTCGACCAGACGACAGATCAGTGGGTAGATGATCTTGAGAAGCAGGTTCAGGCGGCAATTAAGTATGCCGACGACTTGAACGTACAGTACCGCAAATTCACGGAAGGTGAATACAAGGACGCCTCGCTTGCCCCAAGCGAAGACGACGTTTCCAAAGCGAACAAGTTAGCCAAAGCGTTGCAGTTGATTTTGTCGCAGTTCAGAACCCTGACAAAGAAGACAGGGGCGGCCGATAACAAGACGGCGACCCAGCAGTTAGAAGGTGAAGTTCGCGTTTTGGAGGAGGCGTATAAACGATACCAAGACCTTAAAAAAGTTCGAGGCGATTCTCTTGCTCGGGCAGATGTAGAGCGCTTGTATGGTGATCTTGCAAAGAAATTCAAGTTCATTTCACCTTCCATCGCCACGACACCGGAAGAGATGATAGCGCAGTTGAAGAAGGCGGCTGAGATTGCCCAGAAATCGCTCGATGACCCGAAACTGGCCCTCAATTTCAACATGAAGGTCTCCGACACCTCCTACAACGCACTCAAGGAGGGGATCGAGAAGGACCTCAAGCGTCTGGCAAACGACATCTCGCTCCAGAACGAGGCTAAGAAGATGTACGAATCCATATTGGCGGCGACTGGCGACGTTAATTTTGCCGCCCAGATCACCACTTCGACTACGGGCCTCGACACACTGGATGTGTTCAGCAAATTGCGCGAGCAACTCAAGAAGACGCTGACGGCATACCAGACCAAAAGCGGTGGCCTAATCGACTGGGACACTCTCTTCGCCACGGACGAAGCGGGCAACAAGACAGTACTCGACATCAAGAAGGTGCAGGCCGCGATCAAGGAGCTCCCGGAGACCGTTCAAACTTCGGCGAAGTCGGCTATGAACGCCTACTTCAACTACGAGCAGGAAACGGTCAAGAAGATGGCCGAAAGCGTCCAGAAGTTCGGGGACTATGAGAAGCGGCGAAACATTATCGCCGCGAAAGCGGCTGAGGAGCGGGCGCGGATCGAGTCCAGTACGATACTCACTCCCGACCAGAAGACTCAGGGAGTTGAGGCCGTGAATAAATCTGAACGCAGGCAGATCGCGGGAGTGAATCTCGACGAGATTAAGAACCTCGAAATGTTTGCTCAGGCATTCGGCGACTTGGATCGCGTTGGCACCAAGACGCTGGGGAACCTCACCTCCATGATGAAGAACTTCTATGAGGCGTCCAAAAACGATTTAGACCCGACACAACTCCGAGAGGTCGTGAGGATCATTCAGAACCTTGAGGAGCAGTCGTGGGAGCGCAGTCCCTTCGCGGCAATCAAGGAGGGAATAAATGACATTCTGACCGGAACCCGAGAGGTTCAGGCGGCCGAAGCGAATCTCGCGGCGGCGCGGGCGGCGCAGGCGGAGATCGAGAAGCGAAACGCTTCTGAGATTGCTATTCTCCGGCTCCAGATGTCTCAGGCCGGAACCGACGAGGAGAGGGCTACGATACTCCAGCGAATCAACGACCTTGAGCGCCAAAATCGTGATGCTGTCAAAAACACCCAGCAGGCGGTTGAGGACTTGGCCGCGGCCGAGTATAAGGTCCAGACCGGGTTTACGAAGACGAAGGCCGCGCTGAACAAAATGGACGCTTACCTCGGCAACCTGAGTAGCGACATAGGCAAGATCGGAGATGCCATGAACACGTTCAGCGACATTTTCGGCAGTGCGTTCGGAGAAGAGGCGTCCGCGATGATTCAGGACATCCAGAAGGGGTTTCAGGCTGTTCAGTCGGGAATCGCGCTGGTGAATACCGTAATGAGCATCGCTGACGCGATAGCCAAAGGACTGATGACCACCATGCTCCCGCTTCTTGCCGCATCGGTAGCCCTTGGAGCGGTGCTCGCCATATTCGGTGCGCGTCAGCGTCGAATCAAGGAGGAGCAGGAAGCATCAGAACGTGCTGTCCGGAAGCTGGAGAACGCCTACAAGGATTTGGAGAAGGCGATGGATCGCGCGTACTCTACGGCAGACATCAATAAGACGGCAAAACAGCAGACGCAGAACCTTCTCAATCAGCAGAAAGAGCTCAACCGCCAGATCAACCTTGAGTACAAAAAGAAAGACAAAGACTTCGATCAGGGTCGAGTAGACGATATGCGACGACAGATCGAGGAGCTTAACCAGCAGATCGCCGAGAACCGCCGCGAGTTAGTGGAATCGTTCTACGGGACCGACTTCAAGACCTTCTCCTCCGATCTCGCTCAGGCGATCTACGACGGAGTGAAAGACGGTAGCCTCTCCGCCAAGGAAGCGTGGAACGAGACTGTGGACGAGATGGTGGACAAGATGATCCTCGAACTGGCTACGGCGAAGTTTATCATGCCGGGCGTCGAGAGAATATTAGACAGCTTCATGGAAGAAACTCGTCGTTTAAACGGTTTATCCGAAGACGAGTTACCGACGCTGGAGCAGTTCCCGTTCGAAGACTTACGAGAAGCGCTAAAGGCTTATCTTGGTGAATTTTGGGGCGATTTCGAGCAGTATCTACCGAGCGGCGGAGAATCCAATCTGACTGGTATTTCGAAGGCAGTCGGCTCGTTGACCGAGGACACGGCACTGGTACTGGCCGCGGCCGCGAACTCGATGATCTACTATCAGGTGGCCCAATACGATCAGGTTGTGTCGATCAACGCAATCCTGACCGGATGGAACGAACTTATCATGGGAACCGAAGAGACGGCCGGACTGATCCCGACGCTGATGGCTTCCCAGACAGAATCAATGGAGCTCCTTCGTGGGATCAAGAGCGACACGGGCCGGATCGCTACGGCGACGGAACAGATGGCCGACGACATCGGATCGGTAGTCGCACCGCTCGGATCGAAGGTGGGAGCCAAGGCAATTAACGTAAATAGCTGATAATTATGAAGTTAGAACTTAAAAGGCGTTTTTTGGGAGAGAGCTGTACGATTGGCTCTCTCTCAATCGACGGCAAGAAATTCTGCGACACCTTGGAGGACAAGGTGCGCGACCTGAACAAGAACGGAGTCTTCGACGGCGACGAGAAGAAGGTGTACGCGGAGACCGCTATCCCCTACGGCACCTACGACATAGTGGTGGACTACTCTCCGAAGTTCAAGCGGGAGCTCCCTCGTTTGCAGAACGTGAAGCACTTCGAGGGCATCCTAATCCACCGCGGGAACACAGCCGAAGATTCGGCCGGATGTATCTTGGTCGGTGAGAACAAAGTCAAGGGGAAGGTCATCAACTCGACGCCCTATGAGAGGGAACTGGTCCGGATTCTCAAGGAGGCTCAGGGCCGGAAGGAACCCATCACCATTAAAATTGTGTAACCATGTTCATGCGAATCATTTTAACGATCTGGCAGTTGCCGCAGGAGATCATCGGGGCACTCTGGTGCCTGCTGTTTACGAACCACCGCGCGATCCTTCGACAGAACGGGGCCGTGTTCTTCGCCTCACCCAAAGTCAAAGGAGCGTTCACGATGGGTTCCTTCGTTTTCCTGAGTCCGAAATACATAACCAACGAGCCCACCTACGACCACGAGTTCGGCCATGTGTTGCAATCTCGGGCGTGGGGTTGGTTATGGTTGCTCGTATTCGCCATTCCGAGCGGATTACACTGCTTGTTCCATAATCATGGGTCCTACTACCACTTTTATACCGAACGCGACGCAAATCGCCGCGGAGGGGTCCCTAACTATACTGGCGGCGGCCGACATGACGAGCCGGGCCTGATCGCTACGAAACTGGCCGATCTGATAGCATGGAAGGCGAAGTATTTCGGGGTCCTGCTACTCTTCCTACTCGCGTCGTGTTGCCGCATGCCTTCGGCGTCTCTTCCCGAGCCCAGCGAAGACCGGGCCGACAGTACTCACACCGAGTATAAGGAGACGATCCGGTATGTTCGGGTCGAAGTCCCAGTTCCCGGCGAAGTACGAGAGATCATCACGCCCGACACTACGTCGCATCTTCGAACATCCGTAGCCGATAGCTGGGCCGGAATCCGGAATGGCATGCTCTGGCATAAACTCCAGAATCGGCAGGATTCGCTTCCCAAGGCTGACATCCCAGTGATAGATACCAGCGAGAAGGAGACCCGGATCGTCACGATAACGAAGCGAGAACCCTATGCCGTACTGACTCCGCTTACTCGGTGGCAAAAATTCCGAATGGATGTCGGGGGATGGGCGATGGGTGCTTGTTTATTGCTGGTTTTGCTCGCTCTCGCAAAAAAGTTTATCAAAGTTTGGTAGGGGGGGGTATTTTTCGTATATTTGCAAATAAAAGTATTGAGATACAACTATTTATAAATTTTACCATACCGAAGCATTGAAGGGGGGGGTATTTTTATTAAATTTGTAGCGATAAGGTAAGTTGTTATGGCACAAATACATAGATCATTCTACTTCCAGCGAATGTGGAGTTGGCCCGTCAAGAAGGTCGAGCCCACTCCTCCTGAGCCGGAGGAGATAACTCTAAGTCCGAGTGCCCTGCATTTTACCGCAGAAGGTCAAATCAAAAACAGTCTGAACAATGGCAACAGTAACAGTAATCGCCAACGACTCGTGGACCGTCTCCATTCCCAGTGAGGCAACGTGGGTTCACTCCAACAAGATGTCGGGTGATGGCAACGGCGAAATCAACATCACCGTCGATGTCAACCCCCGCGCTGACGCTCGTACCGCAACGGTAACGGTCACTACGAAAGGTGGCGTTTCCAAGACCATCGTTATTTCGCAGGATTCGGCTAAATCGTCGCTGTCGCTCAGCCCGAGCACGCTGGCATTCAACGCCGACGGAACCGTGAAGGCCGCGTAGCGTATGGTAACGATCCAGCTTACAAGTCGTGTAGCGTGGAGCGTAAATTCCAAGCCGGATTGGGTTACTGTCACCCCCAGCAGTGGGGGTGGCGGTACTCAGTCCGTTGGAATTTCCGTGTCTGAAAACCTCACCAAGCAAGAAAGGACGGGAGAGGTACGCTTCTACAACGAGGACGGTTTCTACGAATCGCTCACGGTGACACAGGATCGTTACAACGGCATTGTTCTCGTTTACAACGGAAAAATCCCCATTTACGACGGGGCAAAAATAGTATTCAATGGAGATTAATTGGGAAGGGATCGCCGTCTTCCTTACGGCATTGGCCGGGTTCTCGGGGATCATCCTTCCTATCGTGAACTCCAAAGTGAAACGCGCCGAGAAGCGCTATGACATCGAACTGGAACGCCTTCGGCGTGAAACCGACGAGAGGCAGGGATATATGAAGGCTCGGTTGAGCACCGTGTATTCCAGCATCTACGGTTATCTATGGAAGAGCATGTTTCGAATGAGCGCACAACGGGTCGGAATTTTACAGCCTCACCCGTTGAGTCATAAGCAATACTTCTCATGTTCGTTCGAGATTGTAGAGCCGGACAGCGGCATACAATCATGCAAGCGAGAGTTTCAGTTCAAGCGCATGGCCGAGTGGAGCAACTTTGTTTCCCGGCTCAGCGCTGAGGGCTGGATGATATACACAGACATCGAGAATATCAAGGACAAGAAGGTTTACGCGGAAGCACACCGCCGGGGAGTTCGGAGTCTCTTCTTCCGTCGCCTCACCGATGCCGACGGAGACTGGATTGGAACGCTGTACGCGGAGTTCTTCGATCCCGTGACCAATCCTGCCATTCTCGCCAATATCAAGGGAGAGATGGAGCGCAAGGCTATGCTGATTCAAGACATCCTCCCGGAATACAAACCGCTCATGCCCGCAGAGCAAACAAACGTTTAAACAATATGGCCGCAAGAGAAGAAAACATTTTGAACGTTCCCATCTCCGAGACTCTCGAAGGGATGCACGTCCTTTGCGACACCGGAGATACGGGTGAGCCGTATCGTGTCGCCGCCAGCCTCTTTATTGCCGAGGCAACGCAGGCCGCGAAAGACGCGGTTTTCAACCTTGATCCCAAGGATGTAATCCTCAAGGGGTTCACCGCACTTACGGCCGGAAAACCCGCGATCACCGCCAACACCACGTTGCTGGCGGCCATTCAGTCGTTGTACGCGATGGTGGGCTCCGGTAAGGTCAAGATCGTCAGCGATGGCGCCGACCAGACCGGAATGGTTTGCTGGAACGGAACCTCAGCCAGCGGATTCGTCATCAACGTGAACGAAGCGGCTATCTACACCCGCTCGCAGTGGACGCAGGCAAGCCCGGATTCCGTGACGGATGCTAACTGGATCGCCGCGGTTAAAACTGGCGGAACAAAGACTCCCTTCGCCGCCGCCGCGCAGAACCCGAATATGGGTGATCTTCCCACGAACTCCAGCCTCAAATTCGTCGATAACAAGACCACAATCCTCGGTATGCTCAAGATGCTGACTGCCGCCGCAAACGTGGGCCGCCTGCGTATCGTGTCCGGCCATCCCGCCACGGGAGCATCCGGGAAACCGGAGTTGGCCTTCATCGTTAATACCGCTCAGGGAGCGAATGCCGAAACGCAGGGTACGAACGGTCTTCAGATTTTCCACCTGACCAACAGCTACATCCGCGTCATTCCTTCGTCCAGTGTCGCTATGGCGTGGCCTACACTCCAAACTCTGACAGACGAAGCAATCATCACGAAATTGCACTCGACCGCTTCTGACGACTGGGATGGTTTGGGTGTAATGATGGAGTGGGCCGGAGGCGGCGGCAGCGCCATGAAATATCTGACGGTTACTGATTTTAAGAGTAACACTTTCAGCAATGGCGCGATGGGTAATATTGCCGTTGGCGAGATGTTCACATTTACGAGCGCCGTTGACGCCGCTAACGGACCTGGCTCGGCTTTGGTAGGCTATGCTGTAAAAATTTCTGCTTTGTCGATTAAATACGTTGGTACCTCTACTTCAATCAATACTTATAAACGTTCGTATCTGTATACTTACCAGTCTGCGAGCATTTACGCTACTAACTGGAGTATTCTTGGCACTCCCACGGGAATCGAAGCCTCGGTGTACGAATTCACATACGGAGATGGGGCTAACAACGTACCGACCAACGATTTGAAATTAGTCAAGGTTGCCGATATATTCCGCATGGTATTCAGTACCCCCTATCAGGCAGACTACGGTCAGTTAGACTTTATCCGATCTCAAAACAACGATAAAACTGATCAATATGTCTTCGTCTGTCCTTTGGTAGAAACTGGCGCAACGTTAGGCGGTTCACTGCAACGCATCGCTGTTGACGCAACAACCGGGGCCGTGGATATGACGGGAGTAAGCATCGCCATGGTAGGTCAAGCGGCGCAAAAAGTGATGGTGACTAACTTCGTAGCCCCAACGAATGCAGTCATACAAAACTTGAGCGCAGGTCAAGGCTTGATCGTATATGCTTTAGCCAACGCCACTGGACTACCTTCGGGCGTTACTCGTACGGCCTTTTACGGGCATTGTATCAAGAACACTTTGACAAAATCGTACACCTATCTACTCCAAACGGCTGATGGTAGCCGTACTTTCTCTGGCTCGACGAACGGAACTACTACTCAATGGACAGAATTAGGCGGCGGGGGAGCGGGGGTCGAGCAACTTTTCAGTGGTGATATTGCGTTAGCTAATGCAGCACCCGAAACATTCAGTCTCGGTGGATCGGTAAGCGAAGGTGATCGTCTTATGATTGTTTATAACTTTATATCGAGCGATCACACCATGATCGGAAGCAAACAAGGGCGAAGCATAATTTGGGTCAGCACCAGCGGCACCGAAGACCTAACCATAGAGGCGCTTAATTACAATGCCCAAGGAGGCGTTACAGGGTTAGTTGGCTTTAATTTGATGTTGTCGGCTTCGGGAAGCGTACTCACCATGGAAGCGACAGGAGATGTTGATACAGTCATTGAGGCTTTCCGTGTCGTAGGCATATATAGGCTATCCAAGGCGCTGTAAATGAAAGCCCCTCATTAGAGGGGCTTTACTATTATTATGCTTTGAAATATATCCCTTTTATTTGGATAATATCCGAAGCGTCTGATAAGTTGTTCGATTGTACAACAACGTTCATGCCTTGCACCCCGTTGGCTCCGGTGATAACCGACGAACAGATAAGTTTGATACTGCCCGGAGTGCTGTTAATGCCCAGATACTTCGAGCAAATCTCAAACAATACTCCTTGTCCGGTTCCATTGATGCCCGCGATAGTAAGAGGCACCGGGAACTTAATTGTAGCCGTTGTAGCGGGAGAGGACTGGATAGTTGCTTCGATAAGCATTTTCGAGGTGGTGGGTATCTCCTGATTGAAACGAATAATCCCAGTCGTTCCGGATGAACCCACTGCGCTACTCCACGAACTTACAATCCGTTTCCAGCCGGGGAAGATTTCATTTGAGCTACCCGTGATTTGGTTTACGCTTTTTTTTTGCGTATATTTGGAGCGGTTATGGACATCATCAAAGCACTGACGCGGGAGGCTCATGCGGCCGGGATATGTGAGGATCATTTCAAGCAGATGCTCACGGAAGATACCCCTGCGCTCTTCGATCACTTCAAAACTATGATTCAGGAGTGCACTTTTTCCGGGTTTCCTTCGGTTGAGTTGATTCGCGCGTGCTGGGATAAGAAAGACTTGAATGCGGCTGGTATCTTCGTCCAGCAGACGGTAGATACCGAAGCCGTTCAAGGAGTCGATGTTTTTTGGCTTTGCGAAGGGACGGTTCGGGTTAAGGAGTGGGCCGCGGTGCATGCCTATGTTGCATACGGGAGCAACCTTAAATTCGAGGTAGCACCGAACGCAATACTGATCCTCGACATCTTCGACGACTCCCCGGTGAGGATCAACAACAAGTCCGTAAAGCCCGTAACCGTTTACCAGTGGGGACACCGCGTCCCGGTATTCAAAGGCAACATACGAATCAAGCGCAAGAAATGGAAGCCACAAGGGATTGCCGCCTCCGCTACCAAGTAGCTGACGGAGAGGTTCGAGATATGCAGACGATGGGATTTCACCTGATGGAATCCCCTGATATTCTTGCGCCCGAGAAACGCTCCTACGAAGAGGAGGACTATCCGGAGCGAGACGGTGTGAAGATTTACCCATACACGGTAGACAAGGCTTTCGAGTACACCGTAAAACTGCTCTACTTCGGCGAACTCGAAACGATGAACAGCGCTATCCGCTCGCTATGGAACTCCTTTTTCGAGCCCACCAATAACGGCGACGTAAAGAAGGCTCTCCCGGTCACAATATACAACCTATACAAAGGCGTGAAGATCGTAGGCTACCCGACTAAAATGCCGGGCTCCGAGACCATCGTGCAGGTCATGCAGGGCGCATTCATCTTCGAATTGACGCTCTATGTAGCCGAGCCCAACAAGTGCAATTTTAACTACCAAGACAATGGCTAAATACGGCAAAAATAACTATTTCGACGGCGTTATCCTTCCCGAACCAAAGGAGGAAATGTTGCGTCGCATGGCGAAGGGAGTGAAGATGGGATATAACCAATACGTTGATAAATCCGCGTCTACAATGTTTAAAAGCCCATCCATGCCTATTGGCACTAATGACTTTACGCTGGAGTATTTCGGCAATTTATATGGAGCGATAAGTTCAAACACGCCTCTCATATTCAATGCCAATGCCCCTTATGCGTACTCGAAGGGATGCCTGTTAATATACGGAACATCTCAAATTGCCGTTCGATGGATAATATTTGAGAAGCCGTCGTCAGGTGATCTGCTTCTTGATTCCATTGATTTGAAGGCGGGGGCTCAAGAAAGTATTCTCCACCTTGCGCTTACCCGTAAGGGCACAACCGTGAAGGTATATATCAACGGTGAACTGAAAGCGACCAAAGAACAGTCGGCAGTTAAAGATTTAGGGGATTTTCGGTTGGGTATAGCCAACAGCTCCAATATGGTCATGTCCCGCATCTACAACTACGCCCTTTCCGCGGAAGAAGTAGCCGCGCACTACAACAACGGCGATCCTGCAGGGTATGTGGTACCGTTAGCCGATAAATATC
>OGPY01000129.1_pt1 | contig 70781 bp, 56 predicted proteins | sample 1553121 | NCBI WGS metagenome assembly OGPY01 (sample SAMEA2580004, study PRJEB22360) | human gut metagenome
TTAACAATCCCTCTCCGCCGAGCTGAGCCAGCTCGACCGCAGTTGCCTGCGGCTCTCGTATTCGTTCCCTTTTTCTGATTCTATCATCTTCATGATACAAAAAAGCCGTCCTGTACATAATTGCACAGGACGGCTTTTTGTGGAGTAGTATATTAGATGGTAATCGAATTTGCAAAAAAGAATTCTTTACCAGCGTCCGCCCGGACGGTTATTTCCACCGCCACTGGAATTGGAAACACTGCTGCCACCGCTCAGCGTTCCGCCGGTTGCATAGCCATCGGCATTCATTGTGCCACCGCTATAAGTACCGCCGCTGTAGAGTCCAACGCTGCTGACATCACTGCCACAATAGAACAACATCGCATTGCTCATGTTCATATCAGACGGAACGGTCATAATGCTGGAAACATTGCCGGATGCATCTGCTGCTGCAAAGGTTGCACCGGCGATTGCAGAAACGGTTCCGGAAAGATAAGTTGTGTTCGGCGACTCAAACATATCACTTGTACCGCAACCCCAAACAGTACCGCCGTTAATCTGGAAAGTATAATTGCCATCGCCCTTGTCAAAGATGCCATTGCCGCCAGTTGTTGGACCATAAACCAGAACCGTACCGCCATTGATAATCAAGTCACCGTTGGAGTCCAAGCCGTCACCTTCTGCCCGAACAACCAGATAACCATCGTTGATAGTGAGCGTGCCAGTGGAGGAGCTCATGCCGCCTCCCCAGCCGCCACCGCCCCAGCCACCATTGTTGCCGGAGCTGTCGTTGCCGCCTGCGGCATTCAAGCCATCATCGGAAGCATTGACGTGAATATTACCGCCGTTGATCTGTAAATCTGCGGCTTCCAGCCCTTCATAGGATTTCGTAATGGTCACTGTTCCTGCCTGAATGTCCAGCTTGTTATCGGCATGCATGCCATCGTCGCCAGTGGCTGCGGTGACTGTACCGCCTGTCATGGTAATGTTGGTTGCGTGTACGCTGTCATCTGTGGAATCAATCGTAATCGTACCGCCAGCAATCGTAATATTGCCTTCGATGGTATTGTTATTGTCATCGGTGCAACCTGCTTTCAAGCCCTTTGCACTGATGTCTGTCTGATCGGAGTTTCCATCTCCACCACCGCCTGGGAATCCGCCCCAACCGCCAGTATTGCTGTTAGAAGCCGGACAAGTGGTCTGAATATTGATGTCCCCACCATTGACAGTCAGCGTCTGTGCAGAATGGAATGCATCTGCATAAGCAGTTGCCTGAACCGTACCGCCGTTAATGGTCAAGTAACCCTTTCCGCTGGTGGTATCGGTGTCTTTTGTCTTAAAGGCATCGCCAGCGGTAGAAGTTGCAGTTACGTTCAGATTCTTGTAATCCGTTGCAGAGGCGTTGCCGATGGTAATGCTGTCATTGCCACGGATTGCATCGTCCTTTGCAGTAACGGTAATCGTTCCGTTATACAATTTCAAGTCATTCTTGCAGACCAAACCATCTTCTGTATTGCCGTTGATGGTCAAGCTACCAGAGCCTTTCAACTTCATATCATCCCGAGAGAACACTGCACCGTTGACGGTATTGGTAACGCCATCGCTGTCTACATACGTATCGGTATGGCTTGTTCCGTCTGAAATCGTATTCACTGTTCCGCTAGAGCTGTTCAGAACGACTTCATCGCCAATGGCTTCTACATAAATTGGTGCTGCGGTTGCATTGCTGAGCGTTGCATTTTTCAGACACAATTCTACAACGCCGTCTGCATATGTGGTTTTATCCACATTGACCACAATCCGAGCATTGCTGCTTTCCCCAGTAACATCTACCGTTGCCGGCTGCGTCAGTGTTACGGTGCTGCCGTCTACAGCGATACCGCTGCTATTCGAGGCGGAAACATCCTTGCCCGAAGCGTTCAACAGTTGCACGCCACTGTTGCTATAGGAAATCGTTGCAACAGCAGTATCATCTGTCGGTGTGACAACCGTTCCAGTTGCTGCAACCTGATAAAATTCAGTTGCTGTTCCGCTCATCACAAATGTGCTTTCCTGTGTGGTACTGCCGGATGGCGTGTGTCCCTGTTCCGCACTATTTACCGCTGTGGTATAGCTGCCGGAAGCCGTCAAGCCGCTGCCACTGAGAAGGGCATAGCTGCACTTCTTGTTCGTGGTCATTTCATAAACAGTGTTCCCATTTTGCTGTACCGTAATCGGCTGCTTCTTTGCCTGCTCTGCTGCAAAGTCCAGCATCATGACACCCTGCGTACAACCGCTGAGGTCAACCGTTGCCAGGCTGTCGGTGCTATTGGTAATCTGATAATCGGTTGCCGTTGCCAATACATCACCGCCCGTGATGTTCAGCTTTCCGCCGTCATCCAACCGGAATCCACGGTCACCGCCTGCAACCACTGTACCACCAGAAATGTTGATATCGGTTGCAGCCTGTATTGCATCATTTCCAGCCTTTACGCTAACATTACCGGAAACAATGTTGACCAGTTCCTTTGTGGACTTCAAGCCGTCTGCGGAAGCGTCAACGGTTACGGTTGCACCCTCTACGGTCAAGGTCTTTTTCGTCTTAATGGCATCTGCATCTGAAGTGCTGTCTACATCTGTATTTACCGCAATTGTACCGCCATTCAGGTTGATATTCTTTGTTGCATACAAGCCAACATTCATCGAAGAAGTAACCTGCAACGTACCCGTACTATTTTTTGTCACGGTCAACTTGCCGTCCGCATAAATAACACCGCTGGTATCAACATTGGCTGCGGTTGCTGTATCGGTAAAGGTGTTTGTCCCGGTAACGGTCAACTTTGTCTTTACTGCCGACTGTGTATAGATACACGGTGCACCTGTGGAGGAAGTCATCGTGACATTGTTCAGAATCAATTCTACATCATCGGCATCTGTAGTGGTATCCGGAATGTTGACCAGAATCTGTCCATCTGCTATGCTGCCATCTACGGTATACGAACCGGAAGCAGAGATGGTAACGGTCTTTCCGCTGACACTTGTCACGCCCTTTGTGTCATTTTCTACGGTAATACCGCTATCACTCAGATGAATTGCAATAGTATTGGTTACCGGATCGCTTTCCAGAACCGTCCGCTTGGTTATTGCCAAGTCAATGACATTGCAAACGCCATCTGCATTGTAATCAGCATTTGCTCCGGCTTCTGCGGAGAGTGTCCGTTCCTGTAATAAATACTGCTGCATCGCAACCACGTCACTGAGGTTTACGTTTCCATCTAAGTTTACATCACCTGCCAGTGTGGAGGCTGCTGCCGGCAATGCCGGAAGGCTAGCTGCTAAAACTGTTGCACAGAACAAGCTGGCAACTGCTCCCCTGCCAAACCGTTTTTTTGCTTGTTTCATAGGTAATCGCTCCTTTTTTTCCGTTTACACGACCTGAATGGCTGTCTTTTTGTGTTTCATTGTAGCGACTGTTTCTGAAAGTAAACTTAAAAATGGAATGACTCTTGAAAAAAATGTGAAACTTGCACAAACAACATCCGCCTATTTTTAACAACCTGTCCAAATTTCAAAGTGATTTTCCCGAGAAAGCAAAAAAGCCGGCAAGTGCATCGCCTGCACCTGTCGGCTTTTGTTTTGCAATTATTCTGCCCGTTTCCGGACAATTGTTCCCTTTGGCACTGCAACCGGACACGGAAATGCACATGCCATCATCGCATGATTGGCAACGGTGATTCGTTCGCCGGTTTCATCAAACAGGTTTCCATTCAGTGGAATAGAAATCGGTTGCTGTTCCGGTGCAAGCAGTTCCACAGTATCTTCTGCAAAGAACCGATTTCGCTGTGTCACATAGAGCATGCCATCCCGCCAGTCGTCTGCAATCGCAATGACATCAAAGCTGCGGTCATAGCTGTTATCCGTATACCGCTGTCCAGCCTCTGGCTTTCCAAAGAAGAAGCCCGTGCAGTATCCACGGTGACTGACTTTGTACACTTCTTCCCGAATCCATTCCGGCAGGACAAAGCCCTCCGGCTGCTGCAAATAAGCATCCACAGCAGAACGATACGCATTCGTCACCACTGCCACATAATACGAGGACTTCGCTCTGCCCTCCAATTTCAGGCTATCTACGCCAGCAGCCAACAACTCCGGAATGTGGTCAATCATGCAGAGGTCTTTTGCATTCATGATATACGTTCCCTCGTCATGCTCTTCCACTGGAAAATACTGTCCTGGACGGGTTTCCTCCATCAGACGATATTTCCAGCGGCATGGCTGGGCACAAGCTCCCTGATTCGCATCCCGTCCTGTCAGATAGGCGGACAGCAGGCAACGCCCTGAAAAAGATACACACATTGCCCCGTGGACAAATGCTTCCAATTCCAAATCTGCTGGGGTCTTTGCCCGAATCTCTGCGATTTCTTCGAGAGAAAGTTCTCGTGCCAGAACAACTCGTTTCACGCCCAAATCATAGAGTGCATTTGCGGTTTCATAGTTGACGATGCCCATTTGTGTGGACATATGAATCTCCAAATCCGGCAATGCTTTCCGAATCAATGCCAGCAAGCCCAAGTCGGCAACAATCACTGCATCAATACCCGTTTCTGCCATCTCTCGCAAATAGGGCAAGAATTGCGGTAAGTCTGCATTGTGTGGCAGGGTGTTACAGGTCAGATAGACCTTGACCCCCTTTGCATGGGCAAGCTGCACCGCTGCTGCAAGCTGTTCCGCCGTAAAATTCGCCGGTGCTGCCCGCATGGTGAATTGCTTTCCGCCCAAATAGATGGCATCCGCACCGTATTGCAGGGCAAACTGAAATCGTTCCCAGTCCCCTGCTGGTGCTAATACCTCTGGTTTTCTGATGTTCATGCTTTTTTTATTCCCCATTCTCTTCCGATTGTGTTTCTGTGGTCGTCAATAAATTGCCATATTCATCCGTTGACGGCTCAGTTGCAACACTCGTTCCCACGCCAAAGACAACCTGCGTTTCTTCCTGGCTGTCTTTCGTGGTCACTGCTGGCTGGCGAGTCCGTTCTACCTTTTCCATAATTGTTTCATGTTCCTGCAAGGTACGGCTGAAATAGGTTTCCTTTGTATCCAAGTTGGAATAGAAGTAATAATAATCCGTTTCTGCTGGATACAGGGCTGCCCGAATCGCATCCATGCCCGGATTGCAGATTGCCCCCGGCGGTAAGCCATTCGACTGATAGGTATCATACGCTGCATACAATTCCGGATCTGCCTTTTTGATGTTCGGCTTGATGACTTCTTCCACATAGTTGGTGGTTGGGTCAGACTGTAATTTCGGGTATTCGTTCGGATGGTTCAACCGATTCCAGAATACAGAGGAAATCTTCGTCATCTGATCCACCGTTCCGGCTTCTGCCTGAATCATGGATGCCAGCGTCAAGGTCTGATCCAAAGACAGATTCAGTTCGTCCATTCGTTCGTAGTATTCCGGTGTAATTTTACTGTTGAAGTTCTCCAGAATCTTCTGGCACACCAAGTCTACATCCATATCTTCATAGAAAATATAGGTGTCCGGGAACAAATAGCCTTCCATCGGATAGAACTTTTCATTGACAAAACTCGGCAGGTGGGATTCATACGTATAGCCGTATTTTGCATTCTTGTTGAAAAATTCCAAGAATTCTTCTGCCTTGCAAACGCCCGTGCTCTCCAGCATATCAGCTGCTTCTCGCAGGTTGATGCCCTCCGGAAATGCAATCTGTACCGTTCCGGCTTCGTTCATTGCTGGAGATGCCAATTCTTCAAAGATGGTTTCATACGCCATATCCGGACGGAGTTCATGTTCGCCAGCGGTGAACTGTCCATCTTTATCACTTCTTCCTGCAAAGAACGTAAACACTTTCGGATGGCTGATGATGCCAGCTTCTTTCAGAATGTCGGCAATTTCACTTGTGTTCGAACCGGACGGAATGTCTACAATACGAGTTTTTGTATCATTGTTGATGCCCAGCAAGTCCCGACCAAATGTCATGGTCAGAGCGGAAACAACAACGGAAATCGCAATGACTGCAAACGTAATAATCAATGCGGACAGCACTCTGCCCTTCCGCCGTTTTTTCTTTTTCTTCTTTTTCTTCTGCTGCTGTGGCGGAACAGGTGCTGGTTCTTGCTGGCTGATGCCGTCTAAATCTTCATAGAGCTGTGCCGTTTCCGCAGCAGAATATGTCTTTACCGGAGCAGCATGTTTTCCGCCTGTGTTGGTCTGAAACGCCTGTGTGCTGCCAATATTCCAGTCGGGTTCTGGCAGGTCGGCATCCCGTGGGTCAATCGGTGGTGCTGCTGGCTCTGGAGCGGGTGTAGGTGCTGCGTGGGAAACCGGTGCACTGTTTTCCGCAGCGTGAGAAACCACCGGAACGGGTTCTTCTTCCGCTGCATGAGAAACAGGCGGACGCTGCGGTGGTTTTGCAGCCGGACGGTTCGGGCTGGTATCATCGAGAATCTCCCGCAAAAGGGCATCTCGTTCCTGCGAGCCGGTCTTATGTTCCTGATCCATACAATTCCTCCTCTGTTTGTTCTGTGATTAAATATTGCACAGGGCAGTCGGTTTCTTCTCTCGGTAAAGTTTCTGCAACGTGCATCGACGGGCAATAACCGACCCGAATCAACTGCGGATGCTGCTGCAAAAATCGGTCATAATAACCGCCGCCATAGCCCAGACGATACCCTGCCCGGTCAAATGCCAGCCCCGGAACAAGACAAACGCAGCCTGTTTCCGGCAGCGATTCGAGGGGCGGACAAGCTGCATCCGGCTCTAAAATGCCGTATGCACCCCGATGCAGCTGCTGGGAATTCGTTACCTGACAAAACACCATCTGCCGTTCCGGCAGGCATTTCGGCAATCCTACAATCTTTTCATCCTGTAATGCCTGTGATAAAATCCATTCGGTTTCCGGTTCTGCAATGGTTGCTGCATAGAGCAACAGCACTTTGCTGTTCCGATAGCAGGCAGATGCACAGAACCGCTCCTGCATGGCAAGGTCAAGCCGTTGTTTCTCCTGAGCCGTGCGTTCTTTGCGAAGCGTGCGGTAATACTGGCGAAGTTGTTCTTTTTTTGTCTGTTGTTCAGGCATATACAATTCCCTTCCGAATCTCTGCACTTTTTTCTACACCGCAGAGAGCTGCAACCAATGCCAAACCAAAATCAATGGCAACACCTGCACCTCTGGCGGTGATGATATTTCCATCCTGTACAACGCCTTCTGTCCCAACTTCTGCACCCGTCAAAGCCGATTCAAAGCCCGGATAGCAGACAGCATGCTTGCCGTTCAACAGTCCCCGATGTCCCAAAATGGACGGAGCTGCACAGATGGCAGTCAAATAGCGGTTCTGCTCTGCACAATAGGTGATGGCAGCCTGTACCTGTTCGGAAGCTTCTTCGTTCAATGTGCCCGGCATTCCGCCCGGCAGCACAATCATTTCCAGGTGGTCATTCAGCTGGATTTCATCCTGTGTGATGTCTGCCGTTACTGGCACACCGTGGGAACTGGTGACGATTTTTCCCGTTACACCAACGGTTACCACTTCTTTCTTCGCACGGCGAAGCATATCAATCGGTGCGATTGCTTCCGTTTCTTCAAATCCATCTGCTAAAAATACATAAATCATAAAAAATGTTCCTTTCTCTTTCCAGTTCATTTTGGTGCGAGTTCGACGCTCGTCGCCTCCACCATTTGTAATTGCGGAAATTATCGCATGGATGCTGGAATGACCAAATCGCCTTTCTCCAGCAAATACACCGGATAATAAGACGCTTTCGCCTGCCGTAAACCGGCAATACCCAAATCTTCCTCCCGATTGATATAGCGATAATCCTTTGCAAACTGTGCCGTAAATGCCTGTGTCAAAGCGGTATATGAACCCTGATAGGCAATGTCTGCCTTTTCGATATGTGTCACAAAGGTATCTCGGTTCAGCGGTTCGCCAATCGAAAAACCAACTAGTTTTCCATCTACTCGCAGTACCCCACCGCAAAGCCCCAGCGTGTCCCAATGCGTAAAAAAGGTATGAATCGCAAACTGTTCCACAATGCTGGAACGGTCATCGTATCCCTTTTTTTCATTGTACAGGGCAGCACTGAATGCAATGCAAGCATCTTGATCTGCTGCTGTCAGCGGTGCAAACGTCCAGTTGTACCGCTCCTGAAATTGATGCAAGTGATTGCGTTTCTTGTGGTAGCGTTTGCCTTTTAATGTAATCAAATCTTCTGTTCGATAGATATAATCATACGCCGCTGGGTCAGGCTGCCAGACCGCATCCGGAAACCGCTGCTGCAAAAACGCTGCCATTTCTCGGGTCACGCCTGTAAACCGCAACGGTTCGCCGTTCGGGCAGAGCGTTTCTACCAACTCCCGCAGCAGAGCATCCCAATCACCGCTTCCACTCGGAACGGTGACATCCGGAATCCCGTCCGGCGTATCAAATGCCGCAATGATATAAAAGCCCTGAAACGAAGCAATTCTCGAATCGCTTCCCCGATACCACGCAAGGTTATTGGCAAAGCTGTATTCACAGCCCTGATACTGGGACTGCTGCAAGGCTTTTTGAATCCATTCCCGGTCAGAAATGGAAATCGTGCGAAACGTCAGCATGTTTTTTTATAACCCCCAACTGGTCTGTACATGGCGAAACAGTTCCTGATGAATGGTTTCTACGGGCAGCGGTTCGCCGTTCTGGCTGCATGGCAGCACTTTCCAGCCCAGCTTCTCCGCTGCGTAATAAGCCGCCTGCTGGCACTGCAACTGAAAGGCAATGTCTGCTTCGTGCAAATCTTTCTTTCCGGCATCGCCGCCGTAGCGTTTGGAGAGCAATGCTTGCTGTACCGATACCGGCATATCCAAATAAATCACAGTATCCGGTTCTGGCAGCTCCAGCCGCCCATATTCATATTCTGCCAGCCACTGCAAATAGTTGTCCCATTCGCTCTTTGGCAGCTTGCCCATCTGATAGATGGCGTTGGAAGTGGTATAACGGCTCGCTAAAATACAAGTTCCGTTGTGATATGCCTGCTCCCAGTGCAAATGATAATTTGCATAGCGGTCAACCGCATAAAAACTGGATGCTGCATAGGCATTCACGCCATCCGGCGTATTGGAAAGTTCGCCGTTTAAATACATCTTCACCAAGGCAGCCGAAGGGCTGTCATAATCCGGAAAGCTCACTGCCTGAATCGAAACGCCCTGCTTTTGCAGTGCCGTTTGCAGCAATTCAAACTGTGTGGACTTTCCGCTGCCGTCCAATCCATCTAAGACCAATAATTTTCCGTTTGGCATCCGCTCACCTCGTTTCTGCGGTGGACGGTGCAGCGTGCAATGCTGCAAACCGTTCCCGAACGGCTGCCATCTGTCCACAGGTCATCTTTCCCTCTGGACATCCGCCCTGACAGCAAGCCGGACCTGCATGGCGGAACAATGCCGGAGCTGCTTCGCAGCAAAGCTTCAGCATCTGCGTTGCCAAATCCCGAATTTCCCACTGTGCCCGATTGCAGCAGCGTAACTGGAAAAAGTGCCGCAGGCTACGAACATTCATCGTTACCATCATTTTTGTTTCACAGGCGTTCGGCAGGACATAACGAGCATCTTCAATCGCCTTCTTTTCTGCCTTGGAACGAGCTGCCTTTTCCGTGCAGCCCTCCGCCAAAAACTGCGGATAATAGGTTGCCTGTAAGCGGTCTGCCAATGCATTGTAAGCCTGCACAGTCTGTTCCATCGTCTGATGATACAGGGCAGCGGCTGCTTCATCGGCTGCAATTGCCGGCGGTGTCACATAGGTGAACTGATTCTTCCGCACATAGCGTTGACTCTGCACGGAAAACGAGGCAATCCGGTGACGGGTAATCTGTGCCAGCAGCGAACGGGAAACGCCAGCAATGCCAAACGTAAAGGTAACATGTTCCACGGGGCTTTCATGTCCCATGGTTTCCAGCATGCCGACAAACTTTTCTGCCTGCTCCGCAGAAAGCCCGTCCATCAAGTCCTCTACGGTCGTATCGGAATAACATAATTTTGCAGCGGCTGCAATGATTTGCTCCGGCTGCGGAGTGTGCGAAATTAATGTGACCGTCAAAACGGTACACCTCCCTAAAAACATTCAAAATTGTTTTCATTATAGCATAGTTCTGCGGTTTCGTCAAATCAAAAAGCCATTGTCAAACTGTCGGCGAACTTCTTCACATTTTCCGCCCTGTTTGCATAGAATAAGAAGAAAAAGGAGGCGACTGTAATGGAAGAACGCTGGCCGATTCCCATTCCGCTGCATCGCCTGCGAGCTGGAACGACTTGCACCTTATACGCCCTGCACACCGCACCTGCAATGAAGCGGCGACTGCAAGACCTCGGTCTTGTCCCCGGAACAAACATCCAATGCCTGCGGAATCCGAAACGCTGCCCGATGCTGTTGCAAGTTCGGGGCACTTGGATTGCCCTGCGGCAGCAGGATGCCCGATTGATTCTGGTGCAAATTACGATTTCCACATAATGTTACAACCAATGACAAAAAGGACTGCCGCCGGCTCGCAGCGGTCTTTTTTTGCGAAACGGGCTGCAAATTCAAAAATGTGCTGCCAAATTTCACGTGGAATCTCTGCCTTTTTGTGAAAAAGAGATGAAAAGCACCCCCGTTTTTCTTGCATTTCTAAAGACAACGTGTTATAATGATTCATATCAAACCAAAAAGGGAGGCACTTTTATTATGTGCGGAATCGTAGGTTATGTAGGCAGCCGGAATTGTACGGATGTCCTCATCAACGGATTGACCAAACTGGAATACCGTGGCTATGACTCAGCCGGTATTGCTGTTTTTTCAGAATCAGGCAATATTCAGGTCGCAAAATCAAAGGGCAGATTAGCAGACCTCATTCATAAAATGGAACAAGAAGGCAGACCAGAGGGACACGCTGGGATTGGACATACTCGCTGGGCAACCCATGGCGAACCATCTGACATCAACTCTCATCCGCATACAGGCGGCAGAGTGACCATCGTTCATAATGGTATCATTGAAAACTACAAAGAGCTGAAAGAATATCTGTCTGCAAAGGGCGTGACATTTGCCAGCGATACCGATACAGAAGTCGTTGCAAGACTGCTGGATTACAACTACAACGGCAGCCCGATTGAAACCATCTCCAACACCATTCGGGACTTGGAAGGTTCTTATGCTCTGGGCATTATCTTCGCCGACCATCCGGATGTGGTCTATGCGACCCGAAAAGAAAGCCCGCTGATTGTTGGCCTGGGCAAGGAGGAAAGCTTCATTGCTTCTGACGTTCCGGCAATTCTCCGCTATACACGGGATTATTACCTGCTTGAACAGGAAGAAATCGCTGTTCTAGACCACAGTGGTGTCAAAGTATATGATGCCTATGGCGTGGAAGTACAGAAAGAACGGAAAACAGCGGACTGGGATATGGATGCAGCAGAAAAGGGCGGCTATGCTCACTTCATGCTGAAAGAAATCCACGAACAGCCCACCGCAATTAAAACAACGATTACTCCTCGGATTCGGAACGGTCTGCCGAACTTGGAAGAATGCAACATTACGCCGGAGGCTCTGAAACAGTATCACCGGATTTTTGTTGTTGCCTGCGGTACTGCCATGCACGCTGGTGTTGTTGGGCAGTATGTCATTGAAAAGCTGGCACGGATTCCCGTTACTGTTGACATTGCTTCCGAATTCCGGTATCGGGACCCGATTCTCAGTGCAGAGGATTTGGTGATTATCATTTCCCAGTCTGGCGAAACTGCCGACAGCTTGGCAGCCATGCGGCTGGCAAAAAATCGGGGAGCAAAAACCCTCGCCATTGTCAACGCAAAGGGCAGCTCCATTGCACGGGAAGCCGATATGCTGATTTACACACATGCAGGCCCAGAAATTGCCGTTGCATCGACCAAGGCTTACATGGTTCAAATTGCTGTCATGTATCTGCTGGCATTTGAATTTGCTCTGGCAGCTGGTACAATTGATGAAACCGAATGCCGGAAACTCGTTGCAGAATTGCAGCAGACACCGGATTACATTTCAGAAATCCTCAAGAACAAGGAACAGACCCAGTTCATCGCCTCTTCTCTGATTACCGCAGACAGCCTGCTTTATATCGGCAGAGGATTGGATTACGCTTTGAGTATGGAAGGTTCGCTGAAGCTGAAAGAAATCTCCTACATTCACTCGGAATCCTATGCAGCCGGCGAACTGAAACATGGCACGATCTCCTTGATTTCGGATGGTATGCCAGTCATTGCCGTTGCAACCCAGAAGGCATTGTTTGAAAAGACCATCAGCAACATCAAGGAAGTCAAGGCAAGAGGTGCAAAGGTGGTTCTGGTTTGTCGGGATACCTACCAGCCGGATACGGATGTGGCTGACCTCAAGTTTGGACTGCCGGACTTTGACGACCTGCTGATGCCAATGCTCGCAGTCGTTCCGCTGCAATTGATTGCATACTACACATCGGTTCTGCGTGGAAACGATGTTGATAAGCCGAGAAATCTGGCGAAGTCGGTCACGGTTGAATAAACAATATCTGCATCTTATGGAGCAGGCGGTTTCCGCTGCCTGCTCCGCATTTTATGCATGATTTTGATTCTGGGGAAATCTGCACCGTTCTTGAAAAAGAGGATTTACAGCTAAAATTTTTTGAAAGACAGGAGGCGTCCGTTTCATCCGGACGAAACACACCTATGAAACATCCATTTTTTTCGCTTCTTTCCGCTTCTCTGCTGCTGGGCAGTCTGGCAGTTGGCACAGTTGTTTCTGCCATTCCGGCAGCAGCAGACGGAACGAGCGGCGACTATACCTATGAAGTTGATGAGGAAACTTTAAAGGGCTATATCACGGGTTACACCGGAAAAGACAAGGAAATCACCATTCCAGAAGAATTGGACGGCACGGTCATTGCTGGTATTTCCGCCGATACTTTTTATAATTGCGACACTTTGGAGAAAATCACCATTCCGGCATCCATTACAGAAATCGGAGAAAGTGCCTTTTACGACTGCGACAACCTGAAAGAATTTGCAGTTGCAGACGACAGTGAAACTTATTATGCAAAGGACGGCGTTCTGTTCCGCACAAAAGATGATTGCCTGATGGCATATCCGCCAGCAGCAACCGCCACCAGCTACACCGTACCGGACGGCTGCAAGGAACTTTATTATGCTGCATTCGGCAAGTGCAACAACCTCGAAGAAATCACCCTGCCGGACAGCCTGCTCTATATTGACGACTGGGTATTTGCCTATGACAACATCGACCACATTGCCATTCCAGATAGCGTGGTAGAAATCTGTGACTATGCTTTTGCATACTGCGAAAATATCACAGAATGGACGCTGCCATCCAGCCTGACCTATATCGGCAATGCAGCCTTTGCCGGCTGTTCCGGTATGAAAGAAGTGGTGCTTCCAAACAACCTGACCACCATTGGACAGGCTGCCTTTACTGGAACAGGGCTGAAAGAAATTACCATCCCCTCCAGCGTGGAAGAAATCGGATACAGTGCGTTTGGCTATGAAGCCGATATGAAAACGGCTGTCAAGAACTTCGTCATCTATGGGCAGTCCGGTTCTGCTGCACAGCGGTATGCTTCCGATAGTGATGATACATACGGCTATAAGAACAGTTTCTCCTTTGTCACCGTACAGGATGCCAGTCAAGTGCGGGGCGGACGGGATTCTGAAGATCTCTCCGACTCAGAAGAAATCAGCGGTACAACAGAAGCAGCTGCTTCGACCGATTCCGAAAGCAAAAAGTCTGGTTTTAACAGCAAGTATTTGCTGCTGGGAATCAGCGGTCTGGTACTGGTCATCGGGGCAATTCTGGTGATTTTGGGACTGCGTTCCGGCAAGAAAACCGAACCAAAATCCACAGAATCCGATTCTGAATCTAATTCCGATTCTGATGCAACACCATCCGAAGAAGATCCCACCGAGAAACAGGACGAACAAACGGAGGATGCAGAATGATGACACGATGGAAACAGACTGCCTGCGGCATCCTCAGCGGCATGCTGCTGCTCTCGGGACTCGCCGTTCCAGTTTGGGCGGAGGATGCGACCGACCCCGTTACCAACGAGGGCGATTGGGTCGTGGATAATATTACACTGGACATGCAGGACGATGGAACGGCTTGGGTGACAAACTGCTTTCAGTCTGCCACATCGGTCGATGTTCCGGCAGAAGTGGACGGCGTAACCATCAGCGGGATTCAAGAGGGTGCATTCTCGCAATGCTTTCTGTTGGAATCGCTGACGCTGCCGGATACCATCACTACTATTCAGGACAGTGCCTTTTATGGCTGCTCGGTTCTGAAAAAGTTGGAGATTCCGGATTCTGTCACCTCTATGGGTAAAGGCACAATGGAAGCCTGCATTGCTCTGACCGATGTTAAGCTTCCAAGCACACTGAACACCCTGCCAACCAGTACATTCTATGGCTGCACTGCATTGGAAACCGTTTCATTTCCGGAAGCCATGAACACCATCGGCTCAGAAGCGTTTTATCAGTGTACTGCACTCAAAGACGTTGACCTCTCCCAGATTGCAACCATTGAAACGTATGCCTTTGAGGGCTGCTCTGCTCTGACTGACATCACCATTCCGGAAACCTGCACAACTTTAGGGGATTTCGTCTTTGACGGCTGCTCTGCCCTGAAAGAAATTCAAGTTGCAGACAGTAATCCGAACTATCAGGATATAGACGGCGTTCTATTCAGCAAAGACGGCTCGACCTTAATCAAGTATCCGGATGATAGCGATTTGGTGGACTACGTCGTTCCGGATGGCTGCACCCGTCTGGAGGACTGGAGTTTTACCGGTGCAAAGTCCCTCAAGAGCATTGACATCCAGAACATCCAAGAACTGGGCGAAGATGTATTTTTCTACTGCCAGTCCTTAACGGACATCACCATTCCGGAAAGTATCACGGAAATTCCAAACAATACTTTTACCTACTGCACAGAACTGACTTCTATCACGTTGCCAAAACAGCTGACCAGCATCGGCGACTTTGCCTTTTATACCTGCGTTCGGCTGGAGAATATCACCATTCCGGACACCGTTACCAAAATCGGCAAGCAGGCATTCTATAACTGTTTGGAACTGCACGAACTGACCTTGCCGAGCGGTATCAAAGAACTGGGCGATGGAGCATTTGGACTCTATGCAGAATCGGATGATACTTCCCCATCTGTTGTAAAGGATTTCTCTGTGACCTATGGAAAAAACAGCAAGATTAAAAAATATGTTTCTCAGTACAAGATTCCAGCAACGGAAACTGCCGGCTCAAACAGCTGGGTTGTTCCGGTCTGCATCGGCGGCGGTGTTGTCGTGATTGCTGCAATTGTGGTGATTCTTGTTGTACGAAAGAAGAGAAAGGGCGGTGCCGCATGAAACAATGGAAACAATCCGTTCTGGGATGCATGACAGCAGGTCTGCTGATGATGACCAGTTTTCCAGTCTTTGCCGCAGACAGCAGCAGCGACCCCAGCGGAAAATCACAGTCTGTCACAGAGGGCAGCACATTCGATGATGGCACGCTGACCTATACGATTCTGAAAAATATGCAGGTATCTGTTACAGGATGCATTACAACTGCTACCAACATCAGTATTATGCCGAAAATCGACGGCTATACTGTCGTTTCCATCGGTGACCAAGCATTTGCTGGCTGTTCTGCCTTGCAATCTGTCACCATGCCAAACGGCATTACAGAAATCGGCGATGGTGCATTTCAATCCTGCACATCGCTGCAAAGCGTTACGCTCTCAAATAGCATTACAGAAATTCCAGACGGGGCGTTTTTAAGCTGCTCCGCTCTGACGGACATTCAACTCGGTGACCAGATCACCAAAATCGGACGAATGGCATTTGCATACTGCACCTCCCTGACTGACATGGAAATCCCAGACAGCGTTACGGAATTCGGCGAACAGACATTTATGGGATGCTCGTCACTGGAATCCATCACCCTGCCGGAAACACTGGAAACGCTGTCCGCTTATATGTTCCAAAACTGTTCCGCATTGGAATCGTTCTCCATTCCGGATACGATGACAGATTTGGGCTATTTGGCATTTGTCGGCTGCCGGAATCTCAAAACCATTGACATTTCCGCCAACCACCCGACTTATCAATTACAGGACGACGTTTTATACAGCAAGGATGGCACAGAATTGTTCCTCTATCCAGCTGGCAAAACAGAAACTTCCTTCACTGTTCCGGATGGTGTGAAAACGATTTCGGATGGTGCATTTTTCGCCGCACCACTGCAATCGGTAACCCTGCCAGAGGGGCTGGAATGGATTGGTTCGGGAGCGTTTGACTACTGCACCAGTCTGACCAATATCACCATTCCAGAAAGCGTCACTGTCATTCAAGACCATGCGTTTTCCGACTGTGAATCGCTCTCCAGCGTCTTATTTGCAGGCGATGAAGAGGCAACCGACAATGCCCTGCAAATCGGCAGCTATGCATTTTTCTGCTGTGAACAGCTGATGGATGTGACCCTGCCAAAGCGAGTCACGCAAATCGGAGATTTTGCATTTGGTGTGACCGAACAGCAGAAAGTCAATGCAGACGGCAGCACCTCCGATGAAACGGAAAACATCGCCGTCAGCGGATTTCTGCTGACCGGCTATGAAGGAGCAGCTGCGAAATATATCAGCAGCAGCCGAAGCAATGGCATTCGCATCAACTTCAAGTCCCTGCAAATCCCGTGGGTGAAGATTGTCAGCATTTCACTGGGCTGCACCGCTGGATTGGTTTTGATTTTCCTGTTGGTTCGGATTATCAAGAAAAAGCGGCTGTCCGCTGCTGACAAGAAAGCGTTGGAAGCTGCGGAACAGGAACGCAAGATTCCGCTTTCTCAGCGAGAACCTGACCCAGAGCCGGAAGAACCCGAAGAACCGGATTATGTCAGCATTCTGGAAGATATGTCCCATTCTCAGATGACCCATCAGTTTGGACATGATACTCTGCCACAGGAATCTGAAACCGATTCCAATGCAAAATCTTCTGAAACCACTTCTAAATCTGCCAAATAACAAGAAAAATAGCGTACAGGTTCAAGTCCTGCACGCTATTTTTTTACTCTCTCATAATGTAAATGCCTGTGGCAAAAAGTCACGCAGCAAATGCACACCGTCTGTCAGCAGAATCGGGAAATCTCCATCACAAAATTCTGCCAACACCTGCAAACACGCTCCACAGGGAACGCAAGGCGTTTCTCGTGCTTCTTCTGCTGTCTTTCCGCCGACAATTGCAATCGAACGAAACGACCGCTGCCCAGCGGCAATTGCTTGCAATACGGCATTTCGTTCTGCACAAATCGTCATGGAATAAGATGCGTTTTCCACATTGCAGCCCAGAAACATTCTGCCGTCTGTTCCCTGTAGGGCTGCCCCTACAGAAAAACCGGAATACGGTGCATATGCCCGTTCCCGTGCCTCTAATGCATAATCCGTCATGGTTTTCATGTTGTCTGTTCCTCTCTATCTTCAGTCGGTCGAACGCTGTTCCACCAACTCCTTTGCACGCCTGCAATTCGCAAGCATCTGATAACAACAATCTCGTATCAAAAATAATGTATGGTCTACTGGCAGACGGGAGAACTGTTCTCGCTGTTCTGCTGTGCAGCACTGCTGCATTTGCGATTCGACCTCATCACCTAAGCCCAAAATCGTTCCAAACAGCAGGCAGGATTCCCAGCTGGAAACTGGCCAATCTCTGCCGTGTTGCAGTGGCTGCTTCTGTTTTAAAAACTGTTTCCATCCGGCAATCTGCACGACTTCTTCCTGCAACGCCGAAGAGAGCGAAATTTTCATCTGCTTTTTGTGAAACAGTCGCTGCGATGTTTCCACCCGTTCAATCTGAATCGAACCGTTCTGCTCCAATTCTGCCGAAACCAAGTCGTTTAATTCTAAATACCATTCGTACAGAGAGCGGCTGCCCGTTCTGCCGTTCCGGAGAAAACCGCTGTGTTCCCAACACTTGCTCCACTGGAGCAGTTGTTTTCCGGTTGCGGTTCGTTTCTCCCCAACCAATGCACAAAGTGCATCCCACAGGGCTTGTTCACAGGGCGTTGCTCCTGCCTGCAATTCTTCAAAGTGCAGCGAAAACGACCTGCCGGAAAGCCGCTGCCAAGTCACTGCTCCGGTCTGCATCCAATGCGTCAGATAGAAACAGAGAATACCAGCATCTTCCTGCTCTGAAATAATTCCTGTCTGTACCCCCAGAAAATAAAACATTGCCGGATTCGTCCGACAGGGAATGTGTTCACAAATCGGTGCGGCTGCAATCGCAGCATCCAAGTTCTGAAAGACATTTTTCCGAGCCTTTGCCCGTTCTTCCTGCTCCTTTTGTTTTTGACTTGTAACCACCCAAAAACAAAAAAACATAATTCCCGCTGCAATCAACAGTGTAGACATTGGCGGCAAGGATAACTGCCCATTTTCCCAGAATCGTGTCAATGCAAGTGTGATTCCATTCATATGCAAAAACCCCTTTTTTACTTTTATTGTAAAGGGTTTCTGAAACAGTATGCAAGCATCTCTCTGAAAAAAATAAGTTAAAAGTTCGGGTCACTGCGAACAGCACTGCTTGTTAGATGAAAAATCCCCCGTTGACTGGCAAAACCTGCCCTGTAATAAACGCTGCTCGTTCCGATGCCAGGAAAAGCACAGCATCTGCAACCTCTTCTGGCTTTCCAATCCGCTGCAACGGCGTTTCTTCGGCAAGTTCCTGTCGGTCTTCTTCGGATAAATGGGCGTTCATCTCAGTATCAATGACACCCGGTGAAACGGCATTGACCCGAATCCCAGACAGAGCAACTTCTTTTGCCAATGCCTTTGTAAAGGCAATGATGCCGCCCTTCGTCACGGAATAATCCACTTCGCAGGATGCTCCAGTCTGTCCCCACACAGAAGTAATATTGATAATGTTTCCAGTATGCTGCTGTAACATGGTCGGCAAAATCGCACGGGTCATATCCACTGTTCCGAATAAGTTGACCCGATACAAGGCTGTGCAATCCTCCTCCGAAACACACTGGAACACATCTACAACCGATACCGCTGCATTGTTCACCAGCGTATCAATCGTACCGATTTGCTCAGCAATCGCCTTTCCAGATTTGAACGCCCCACGTTCTTCCCGAAAATCTGCAAAAATCGGGTGAATGCCATACTGCTGTTCCAACGCCTGTGCAGCTTCTTTCGACTTGCAATACGTAATATAAACCGTATCCCCTTGTTCTGCAAATTTCTTTGCAATCGCAGCTCCGATGCCACGAGAGCCTCCTGTTACTAATATATTTGCCATTTATCTGAATCTCCTTTCTTAAATCAAATATCTTTATTATACCATAATAAAAATCGAAAATGCAACCAATTCTCAAAAAAAGAAAGCATTCCAATCTCTGCCCATTTCACAAGGCAAAAATGGAATGCTTTTGCTTTATTTTCTGATGGAAAATGGAAATTTTTAGAAAATCCGTTTCTCTCACTCTGTTTCTGCTAATACAAAATCAATGTTGCCGGAAGAAATATCCGTCTTGGTGCAACGCACTGAGATCGTATCTCCCAACTGGTAAACCCGGTCGCCATTTTCCTGTACCAGCCGGACATTGTGGTCATTTGTCCATACGGTTTCTTCGCCCAAATCCCGAATGGAAATCATCCCTTCAACGGTATTCGGCAGCATGACATAGATTCCGAAATCCGTCACGCCAGTAATCAATCCACGCATGGTTTCGCCCAGATGCTGCCGCATATATTCCGCAAAATAACATGCCTCGCAATCTCTTGAAACCCGAATGGTCAACAGTTCCCGTTGACTGGACTGTTCTGCTGCTTTCGCTGCAAACTTCGTGAACCGCTTCTGAACCGCTTCCGCAGAATGCGTGCTGCACCATTCTGACAGAATCCGATGAATTGCCAAATCCGGATACCGCCGAATCGGAGAGGTGAAGTGTGCGTAATCACTCAATGCCAGCCCGAAGTGTCCAATCGGTTCGGTTTCATAGGCTGCCTTTGCCATCGACCGCAGCACCATTCCATGAATGACCGGAGCGGCAGGTGTTCCGGCTGCCTTTTCAAGGATTTCAGCTAAGTTTCTCGGCTGTACATTGGTCAATACCGGAACTTCTGCCCCCATTCGCAGCAAGCCATCCTGCAAGGCTTCAATCTTTTCGGAAGAAGGGGCATCGTGTACCCGATAGACAAACGGCAGAGCGTGTTCCTTTGCCACACGGGCAGCGGATTCATTTGCCAGCAGCATCATTTCTTCAATGATGCATTCGCTCTTGCCACGGGTGCGAGGCTGAACATCGACACAAATGCCATCTGCATTCAGGAGAATCTTGCTCTCTGGCGTTTCAATCTCCGGAGCACCCCGCTGTTTCCTCAGACAAAGCCGCTTGTCGCAGAGTTCGTTCAGCAGCGGCAGCATATCCAGTACTTCTGCATATTTTTCCTGCAATGCAGCATCGGCAGTGCCATCCAGCAATGCGTTGATTTCTTTATAAACGCCCTTGACCTTGGAACGAATGATACTCTTCCGGAACGTATAAGAACGAAGTACCCCTTGATTGTCCAGTTCCATGATGGCGGAAAAAGCAAGCCGGTCTTCCTGCGGATTCAGAGAACAAATGCCGTTGGAAAGTGCTTTCGGCAGCATCGGAATCACTTGGTCGGCATAGTACAGACTTGTCCCCCGTTCCAGTGCTTCTTTGTCGAGTGCCGAATGCGGCTTGACATAGTGGGAAACATCGGCAATATGCACGCCGAGCCGATAACCATTCGGAATTCGTTCCACGGAAACAGCATCGTCCAAATCCTTGGATTCTGCACTATCAATTGTAAAAATGCAGGCATCCCGCAAATCTAACCGATTCTGGTAAGCTTCTTTTGAAATTGGCTGGCTGGCAAGAGCAGCTGCTTCTTTTTCCACTTCTTCCGGAAAAATCGGAGAAATATTCTCCAGTGTCAATTGTGCCTGTGCACAGACTGCTGCACAGTCTGCATTTCCAAAGGAATAGATGACTTTCGCCTTGTGTTCAGCATGGCGAGTGCCACGGGAAACAATCTCCGCCAAAACTTTATCGTGTTCCTGATAAGATACCTCCCGATTCGGCAACAGCCGGATGGGGGTTTTGCTCATGGTATCCGGCAGCAGGAACGGCTTTCCATCCTCATACACAATGATACCTGTCAGGCGAGCAGATGCCTGCTCTAAAATATCCAGTACTTCGCCCTCTGGCTTTCCGCTCCGAGAGGGAATGCTCCGCATCAAAACCCGGTCTTGCGGCAATGCTCCGAGCAGGAACTTTCCCGGAATGAACCAGTCGCTTTCTGCTTCCGGGTCATCTGGACGGACAAAGCCAAAGGTACGGCTCAACCGGACAACCGTTCCAGTCTTGCAGTGCAGCGACGCACACCAGTAATATTTCCGGCGTTGTTTATAAATCAAGCCTGCTTTTCGCAGGGATTCCAAAGCCTCCTGAAACAGGGCAGAACCGTTTTTCTTCGTGCGGCATTTTGCAGCCAGCAAGGTTTCCTCCAGACCATGAATGCCGGCATCTGCTAAAAACAGCTTACATTTGGTCTGATATGCTTCTAAAATTTCTGCTGCATCCCGTTTTGGCGGTGCAGATGGTGTTTTTCCCATAATGTTGGTTCTCCTTTATTTTATCAATTATCAAATAATCATTACAAATCCGCATACTGTATCTTTGCAGTACCGCTGCGGTGTTCCATTTCTACTTTCTCATAGATGGGTAAAAAAATACCTGTCACCCGGTTGGCATGCCGGATGACAGGACGTGTCGTTGTTATTTTGTAATCAACGGCATGACAATGTCAATGAAAAGAATGAGGACAAAGAACAACACCGTTAAGATGGTGGTTAACTTATGCAGTCTTGCTTCCTTTGTACGGCCTCTGTTCTTATCATAGAAGGAATCGTTGCTTGCACCTGTCAAGGCAGCCGTTGCGTTCTGTGGCTTTTGTTCCTGCATCATGCAAATGATGATGGTAACCAAGCTGATGAGCAGCAGAACCGCACCGATCACGATTTCTAATGTTCCCATGACCAAACCTCCCGTCTTTGATGATCTCTGTTATTATAACATATCTTTTTTGAAAATGCAAGACCTAATTTTCGGCGTTTGCAGAAATCACAGGGCATGAAACTTCTTTGAAAAGCGTCCTGTTGTATGCAGGGAATTGGTGAAAATGATGTTCCTAGGGAAACCATCCGAATCCGGTTCGGCAAGGCTGGGGCACATCCCCATGCAGTTTCATTTGCTTCGCAAACGTGGGCTGCTCGCCCACACCTCGGCAGCATTTTTGAAAAACTGCTGCACCGAAAAACTTTTCATTTGTGCTTCGCACAAACCTTTTACATTGCTTTTTCCATATCGCTATGCTATAATGAAACAAATATCAGAAAGGAGCATCTGCTTATGCATCGCTTATTCCAGCCCATCACTTCCCTGAAATATGTTGCTCAAAAACGTGCCAAGTTATACGACAAATTGGACATTACAACGCCCTACGACCTGCTCTATCACCTCCCCCGTCATTATATGGACTATCGAAATCCCATTTCGATTGCAGAAGCACAAAATCAAACGCTCGCCGTTCTTCGGGTTCAGATTCTGCAAAAACTCGCTCCGCAATTCATCCGCAGTGGTTTGACCGTATTCAAAGCCATCGCAACAGATGACACCGCTCAAATCACTGTTGTTCTATATAATAATCATTTTGCCATGGATGCCCTCACCATTGGAAGCACCTACTATTTATATGGAAAAATCGGCGGAAATCTACTCCGCAAAGAAATCTACTCCCCCCACATCATCCCAGCATCCAGCAATCAACTGATTCGACCCATTTATGCACTGACCACCGGACTGACTGCCAATATGATTGAAACAAATGTTCGGCAGGCTCTGAATCTCTTGGAAGAAGAACCATTTGAATGGATGCCGGGCTGGCTGTTGACACAATATCATTTACCACTATTAGCAGATGCTCTACCGGAAATTCATTTTCCGCATTCCATGGAAACGCTGGAACAGGCTCGCCGCCGACTGGCATTCGATGAATTATTGCAACTGCAAATTGGAATGCGAATGCTGCGAAAACGAACGGAAACCGCTGCTGCGATTCCCATGCAGTCGATTTCCATGCAGCCTTTTTATGATGCGTTGCCGTTTTCCATGACACAAGGGCAGCAAAAAGCAGTTTCTGAAATTTTAGATAGCCTCTGTCAACCTGTTCCCATGAATCGCCTCTTGCAGGGCGATGTCGGCAGTGGAAAAACAGCTGTTGCAGCTGCTGCCTGTTATTTCGCTGCAAAAAATGGCGTACAAAGTGCCCTGATGGCACCAACGGAAATTCTCGCCGGACAGCACTATGCCACCTTGCAACGATTTTTAGAACCGCTTGGTATTTCTGTTGGTCTGCTGACTGGCTCGATGAAAGCCAAAGAGAAAAAAGAAGTACGAACTGCGACACAAGATGGCAGCTTAATGGTGTTGGTCGGCACGCATGCCATCTTTCAAAAAGAAGTGCAGTTCTCCAACTTGGCTTTGGTCATCACGGATGAACAGCACCGCTTTGGCGTCGAACAACGCAGCCAACTTGCTGAAAAGGGAACGTGCCCACACAAATTAGTCATGTCGGCAACGCCGATTCCCCGCACACTGGCGTTAATGATTTACGGCGACCTAGACCTCTCTATTCTAGGAGAACTGCCCAACGGCAGAAAGCCCATTGAAACCTATGCTGTTACTGGAAAGCTGCGAGAGCGTGCTTATAGTTTCATTCAAAAGCAACTGGAACAGGGACGACAAGCATATATTGTCTGCCCGACCATTGAAGAGGGCGACAACAATTTACAGGCAGTGGAACAATATGCAAAACAGGTTCAAGAGGGGGCGTTTTCTGCTTACTCCGTTGGATTGCTGCACGGAAAACTAAAAGCCAATGAAAAAGATGATGTCATGCAAGCGTTTCGGGACAATGAAATTCAAGTGCTTGTCTGCACGACTGTTGTAGAAGTTGGCGTTGATGTTCCAAATGCCACCGTTATGATGATTGAAGATGCGGAACGGTTCGGGCTTTCCCAGCTGCACCAGCTACGGGGGCGTGTGGGCAGAGGCGATGCCCAGAGTTATTGTATTTTAGTGACTGACCATGTGACAGATGCCTGCCGGCAGAGAATGCAGATTATGAGCCGGATGCGAGATGGATTTCAGATTGCAGAAGCAGACTTGAAACTGCGAGGGCCGGGAGATTTCTTTGGCGAACGGCAGCACGGACTTCCGCCATTAAAGGCAGCGGATATGATGAAAGATATGGAATTGATTCGGGAAACAGAACAGGCGGCTGAACAATTGTTACAGGATGATCCGACTTTGCAGCAGCCGGGAAATCAGGGATTGCGATTGGAAGTCTTGCGACTGTTTGCAAAAACCGGAGAAAATGGGGTAATCTTATAAATAGGCTGCAAAATACGAGCCGCAGGCAACTGCGGTCGAGCTGGCTCAGCTCGGCGAGGGGTGCAGGGGGCAAGCTGCCCCCTGCAAAGAGTGGACAATTAGCAGTAATAAAAACCTAGGAGAAATCGATAAATGCTGTTCGCCATTCTAGAAACATAAAAAATTCCTGTAAACTGCAATCTAAGAAAGATTCATAGGCAATTCGGACAACGCAACCACCGGCGAACAGCACAAAGGCAAAGAGCAAAGCAATTTTGCCGAATTGGATGCAATTGGTATCCCAAAGAATACGAACACCAAAAGAAATATAAAAATCCCCCTGCTCTCCAAAAGCAAGGGGATTTTTTCATGTTCATATCAGTTTACAGAATTTGCAGAAAACGAGATATTTTAAACGCTCATTTTCTTATCAGTTAGGTAAGTCGTAATACCATAGCAAACGCCAGCAAAGATAAGATTCAATGCCATTGCTGCCAGCAGATACGGAATCGCCGTGTCTAAATCATAGACCAAACCGTCTTCGCTCATGTCAATGCTGATGGAGAACAACCCATTGGATAACAGTGTAAACAAACTGCTGATGGCAGACTGTAAAATGTCCAATGCAATCCAGAAAACGAATGCTACAAAGCTGCCGATTTTCTTGTTGCCCAATAAGGTTTTAGACATGGCAATCGCCAGATAAATGGTGGTAATCATGACAACAATTTGTAAAATCAGGTTCAACAGGAACAGGGAAACAGAACCAACATTGTCGAAAATCATATCCCGCAGTGGAATCAGAAGTTGCCCGATGAAGGAAGTGTCATCCAATTCTGGAATGAACAGCAGAATATCTGCAATCCCTAAAATGGCAAAGACAATTACCAGAACAGCCGTTGCAAGGACACCCATCAGGATTTTTGCAAGAATCCACTGCCAAGTAGGGGTTGGGGTTAAAAATAACATATAACCGGATTTCTTCCGGATGTCACTGTTGTAAAGTAAGACACTGTATAATACACCGACCAGCATGGAACAGCAGGCAGCAATCACGAGCAGAACAATAGAGAAAACCCAGATACTGCTGAAAATATCTTGAATTTTTTCATTTTGTGCTGTTTTAACACCAAAAAAGCCGATTAAGTATGCCAGTTCCAGACAGCCGACGATGATGCCAACAATCAGCATCATAAATCTGGAGCGTTTGATTTCATATTTTAATACGTTTCCCATAATGGAAAATCCTCCTTATTTTTGTAAGCGTTGTGGAATGATGGTTCTATTTTTTTGTTTAAAACTGTGGCACGGCAGTGTCCGCATAAATTTCCCGATACAAGTCTGAAATGGATTTGCCGTGTTCCGCACGGATGGCTTCCAGTTCGCCTTCCAAGATGACCTTGCCGCCTTTCATCATGACAACATTGTCCACAATTGGCTCTAATTCATCGAACAAGTGGCTGGAGATGATAAAAGTTGCACCGTTTCCGGTTGCCTGAATGATGGTGTGGATGATTTGATCCCGTCCGATGAGGTCGATGCCATTCAGCGGTTCATCCAGCATGATGACTTCTGCTCGTCTGGAGAGCGTCACTGCAATTTTCAGCTTCGCAGCCATACCGGAGGACAACGCCCGTATCTTCAAATCCGGTGTTAGCTCCATAAATGTGAGCAGGCGGTCGAATAAGTCTGCGTCAAAGTCGGCAAAGAAATCCTTGTGAAATGCCTTAACATCCCGAATCCGCATATAGTCATAATAGAATGGTTCGGTGGACATATAAGCAATGTGTTTCTTGCTCTCTGTTCCGATTGGCTGCCCCTTGTAGGTGAGCGTGCCGCCGTTGATTTTTACCAGTCCGGCAGCCGCTTTCATCAGGGTGCTTTTGCCGGTGCCGTTTGGCCCAACAAGGGCATACACCTTTCCCGGCTCAAACGAAATGCTGCAATCCTCCAGCACCCGTTTGCTGTCATAATTTTTTCTGACATGTTCAAATGTTAACATAATCCCTTTGCTCCTTTTGGTTTAGTTTTTGTCTGTTGTTTCTGTTTCTTCCTTTTTTTCCGCTTGTTCCAACTGCTGTTCCATGGCTGTAAAGAGTGCAGCCTTTGAAAAATGATATTGCTGCATTTTTTTCAGGAAAGCAGTCACTTCCTGTTCCAAGATGGTACTGCGTAACCGTTCCGCAAGTTCGGGGTCTTCGCTCAGGAATGTTCCCACGCCTCGGCGAGTGAAAGTGATGCCTTCCACTTCCAGTTGTCGGTAAATTCGCTGTACCGTATTGGGGTTGACGGTATAGGCAACCGCCAAATCGGTGTTAGAGGGCAGCTTGTCACCGGGATGCAGCTCACCGATGACAATCCGCCGTTTGATGTCATCTGCAATTTGCAGGTAGATGGGGTAGTTGTTTTGAAACTCCATCCAAAATGCCTCCTTTCAGAAGGATGTACGGCTTTTTGTGACCGTGTGAATTAGTGCACTATCAACATAGTACACTATTTTTATCGATTTGTCAAGGGGTTTCTTAAAATTTTTTGAAACTGCTTGTGGGGGTGATTTTTTGGTATTCTGCAAAAATTCTCTCATCCAGCCATCAAAAAGCCGAAATGTGCACAGGATTTTTGGAATAGATACGGGAAATCCTCAAAATATTTTTAAGAATCTGTAAAATTTAAAAAAACTACTTGACAAACCTCTTAGGATATTATAGAATAATAAAATGTATCGTAGTGCCACAAGGGTGGCATACGCAAAAATTAATAGTATACCATATCCTTTCCCGCCTGTCAAGAGAAAATCGAAAAATACGAAAAATTTTTCATTTCTGCTTACAGGTGCTAATTTTTTCGATTATAACGAAGGAGGTTTTTTCGCCTATGGTGAATGTGACGCCAAAGCAGTGTGGAAAAAATGTCAGAATGAACTTCGGGAAAATCAACGAAGTGCTGGAAATGCCGAACCTGATCGAAGTACAGAAAAATTCGTACCGCTGGTTTCGGGAGGAAGGCTTAAAGGAAGTCTTCCGGGACGTTTCTTCTATCACAGACTACAACGGCAATCTGGTTCTGAACTTTATTGATTACCGGATTGATGAAAAGCCGAAGTATACCATTGCAGAATGCAAGGAGCAGGATGCAACCTATGCTGCCGCACTGCGTGTGACGGCGACCCTCTGGAATAAGGAAACCGGCGAGGTCAAGGAAAGCGAAATCTATATGGGCGACTTCCCGCTCATGACCGAAAGCGGTACGTTCGTCATCAATGGTGCAGAACGTGTCATCGTTTCGCAGTTGGTTCGTTCTCCGGGCGTTTATTACGCTTCTGAAAAAGACCGCACCGGTAAGGATTTGTTTAAGACCACTGTCATTCCGAACCGTGGTGCATGGCTGGAATATGAAATGGATTCCAACGATGTCATCTATGTCCGGATTGATAAGAACCGGAAAATTGCACTGACAACCTTTATCCGTGCAATCGGCATTGGAACAGATGAAGAAATCTATGAAATGTTCGGGGATGATGAACGTCTGCGGCAGACCATTCTGCAAAAGGACAGCACCAAGAATACCGAAGATGCATTGCTGGATGTTTATAAGAAGCTGCGTCCGGGTGAACCGCCGACGGTGGAAAGCTCCCTGACCCACTTGAACAATCTGTTCTTTGATGCAAAGCGGTATGATTTGTGCCGGTTCGGTCGGTATAAGTATAATAAGAAGCTGGGCATTGCAAGCCGTCTGGCTGGACATACCCTGTCCCGTCCGGTCATCAATGAAATGACAGGCGAACTGCTGTTTGATGCAGGAACGACCCTGACTTACGAACAGGCAGAACAGATTCAGGAAGCCGGCGTAAAGGCTGCATTCCTGACAGTAGAATGTAAAGAATATTATGTCACCGAAGCCGGAGAAAATGCTATCCGGTTTGTACAGCGGGAAGTTAAGGTCATCGGTAACGGCATGGTTGACCTGCAGCCGTATGTACAGTTTGACATCAGCAAATATGAAATCAACGAAAAGGTTTCGTTCTCTGTTCTGAGAGAAATTCTCGAAAGTTCCTCCACACCGGAAGAAGTGGAAGAACAGGTGAAGAAGCGGTTGGATGAACTCGTTCCGAAGCATATTATTCTGGATGATATCTATGCAACCATCAGCTATTTCCTGAACCTCTGCGAAGGCGTTGGTACTGTGGACGACATCGACCACTTGGGCAACCGTCGAATCCGTTCTGTTGGCGAACTGTTGCAGAACCAGTTCCGGATTGGTTTCACCAGAATGGAACGGGTCATTCGGGAACGGATGAACATTCAGGCACAGGATATGGACGTGATCACACCGCAGAGTTTGGTCAATATCCGTCCAATTACGGCTGCAATTAAAGAATTCTTTGGTTCTTCTCCGCTGTCGCAGTTCATGGATCAGAACAACCCGCTGGCAGAATTGACCCATAAGCGTCGTCTGTCTGCATTGGGTCCGGGCGGTTTGTCCAGAGATCGTGCAGGATTTGAAGTTCGTGACGTACATTATAGCCATTACGGAAGAATGTGCCCGATTGAAACGCCAGAAGGTCCGAACATCGGTTTGATTTCTTATCTGGCAACATTCGCAAGAATCAACGAATATGGCTTTATTGAAGCTCCGTATCGGCGAGTAGATAAGGCAACTGGCGTTGTAACAGACGAAGTTGTCTATATGACTGCGGACGTAGAAGATAATTACATTGTTGCACAGGCAAACGAACCGCTGACCGAAGACGGACACTTTGCAAATCATAAGGTTGCGGCTCGTTATCGGGAACAGATTCTGGAAGTGGAGCAAGACCGCATTGACTTCATGGATGTTTCCCCGAAGATGGTAGTTTCTGTCGCAACTTCTATGATTCCGTTCTTGGAAAACGATGACGCAAACCGTGCGTTGATGGGCTCTAACATGCAAAGACAGGCAGTGCCGCTGCTCAAGACCGAACGGCCGTTTGTCGGAACAGGGATGGAATACAAGGCAGCTGTAGACTCTGGCGTTTGTGTGCTTGCACCGTGCGATGGTGTGATTACGGCAGTTTCCGCAGACACCATTACCTTGCTGTCGGATGAAACCCACAAGGAACAGACCTTTAAGCTCGAAAAGTTCAAGCGTTCCAACCAGGGTACTTGCATCAACCAAAGACCGATTGTAGACGCTGGCGAACACGTTACAAAGGGACAGGTTCTGGCAGATGGTCCGTCTACTTCTGACGGTGAAATCTCTCTGGGTAAGAATGCCCTCATCGGCTTCATGACTTGGGAAGGTTACAACTACGAAGATGCGGTTCTGCTGAATGAACGGTTGGTACGGGAAGATATCTTCACTTCCGTTCACATTGAAGAATATGAAATCGAATGCAGAGATACGAAGTTAGGCCCAGAAGAAATTACCAGAGATATTCCGAACGTCGGTGACGATGCACTGAAGGATTTGGATGAAAATGGTATCATTCGGATTGGTGCAGAAGTACACGCTGGTGATATTTTGGTTGGTAAGGTTACCCCGAAGGGCGAAACCGAACTGACCGCAGAAGAACGCCTGCTGCGTGCGATCTTCGGCGAAAAGGCACGGGAAGTGCGGGATAACTCTTTGAAAGTACCGCACGGCGAAGCTGGTATCATCATTGATGTAAAAATCTTCACCAGAGAGAATTGTGATGAATTGTCGGCTGGTGTCAATAAATTGGTTCGCTGCTATATCGCTCAGAAGCGGAAAATCTCCGTCGGCGATAAGATGGCAGGCCGTCACGGTAACAAGGGTGTCGTTTCCCGCATTTTGCCGGAAGAAGATATGCCGTTCCTGCCGGATGGCACACCGCTGGATATCGTTCTGAATCCGTTGGGCGTACCTTCTCGTATGAACATCGGTCAGGTATTGGAAGTGCATTTGGGTATGGCCGCCAAGGCTCTGGGCTGGCACGTGATGACACCAGTCTTTGACGGTGCACACGAAGATGACATTCGGGAATGCTTCCGGGAAGCAAATCGCCGGAACGAACCGCATCGGAATGATCCGTTCGACCTGAAGCCAATGCAGAAGGTCATCAACCCGAAGGCACTGGAATTCTGCGAAGACGGTAAGTTCACACTGTATGATGGCAGAACTGGTGAAAAGTTTGATAACCGTGTAACCGTTGGTTACATGCACTACCTGAAACTCCACCACTTGGTAGACGAAAAGATTCACGCTCGTTCTGTTGGTCCGTACTCTCTGGTTACGCAGCAGCCGTTGGGTGGTAAGGCACAGTTCGGCGGTCAGAGATTCGGGGAAATGGAAGTTTGGGCACTGGAAGCATACGGTGCAGCTTACACTCTGCAAGAAATCCTGACAGTAAAATCTGACGATACCGTTGGACGTGTAGAAACCTATGAAGCAATTGTCAAGGGTCAGAATGTACCGAAGCCGGGCATTCCGGAATCCTTCAAGGTTCTGATCAAGGAATTGCAGTCACTGGGTCTGGATGTCAAGGTATTGGATGGCGAACAGAATGAAATCGACCTGCGGTCGAACTTCGATGACGATGTCACCGCACAGGTTGTTTCGTATGAAAGTGATGACGACATCACCGATACTGCAAACTATGAAGGTATGTCCAAGGATATGGAAGATGCCGGCATGGGTTATGATGATGATAAGACCATTGCAAATGGAGATCCGGATGCAGAGGATGTTCCATTTGAGGATATTGACGATACAGACGAAGACGATTATCCGGATGATGTAGATGATTATCCGTTTGACGATGACGAAATGTAACAAGTTACCATGTATGAAAATCTCGTGATAGAATACAGGAGGGTACGAATTTGGAATTTAATACATTTGAATCCATAAAAATTGGACTTGCTTCACCGGAACGGATTCGGGAATGGTCTTATGGTGCGGTAACACGCCCGGAAACCATCAATTACCGGACACAGAAGCCGGAACGGGATGGTTTGTTCTGCGAACGGATTTTTGGACCAACCAAGGACTGGGAATGTCACTGCGGAAAGTTCAAGAAGATTCGTTTTAAGGGCAAAGTCTGCGACCGCTGCGGCGTAGAAGTAACCCGTGCAAAGGTTCGCCGGGAACGGATGGGTCATATTGAACTGGCTGCTCCGGTTTCTCATATCTGGTACTTCAAGGGAACACCGTCCAGAATCGGTCAGATGCTGGAAATCTCCCAGAAAAGACTGGAAGAAGTGCTCTACTTCACAAAATATATCGTACTGAACCCGGGCAATACGGAGCTGTTTAAGAAGCAGCTCCTGACCGAAAAGGAATATCTGAATTATCGGGAAAAGTACGGCGATGAATTTGAAGCAGCAATGGGTGCAGAAGCCATTAAGAAGCTGCTCTGTGAAATTGATTTGGAAGAACTTTCCAAAGAATTGAAAGAAGAACTGGTTGGACTGAATTCCGGTCAGAAGCGGTTGAAGCTGCTGAAGCGGCTGGAAATCGTGGAAGCCTTCCGGCAGTCCGGCAACCGTCCGGAATGGATGATTCTGGACGTTGTTCCGGTTATTCCGCCGGACATCCGTCCGATGGTTATGCTGGATGGCGGACGGTATGCAACCTCTGACCTGAATGATTTGTACCGCCGTGTCATCAACCGGAACAACCGGTTGCAGCGGATGCTGGAACTGGATGCACCGGACATCATCGTTCGGAACGAAAAGCGGATGCTGCAAGAAGCAGTCGATGCTTTGATTGACAACGGCAGACACGGCAGACCTGTTACGGGTCCGAATAACCGTGCACTGAAATCCCTGTCTGATATGCTGAAGGGCAAGCAGGGTCGATTCCGTCAGAACTTGCTCGGTAAGCGTGTTGACTACTCCGGTCGTTCTGTTATCGTCGTTGGTCCGGAACTGCGGATGTATCAGTGCGGTTTGCCGAAGGAAATGGCATTGGAACTGTTTAAGCCGTTCGTTTTGAAGCGGTTGGTAGATACCAAGGTCATTGCAAATATTAAGAGTGCCAGAAAGATGGTAGACCGGACTTCTCCGGAAGTTTGGGATGCACTGGAAAATGTCATCAAGGGACATCCGGTTCTGCTGAACCGTGCTCCTACATTGCACCGTTTGGGTATTCAGGCATTTGAACCGGTACTGGTAGAAGGTCGTGCTCTGAAGCTGCACCCGTTGGTATGCTCTGCATTTAACGCAGACTTCGACGGCGACCAAATGGCAGTCCATCTGCCGCTGTCCGCAGAAGCACAGGCAGAAGCAAGATTCCTGATGCTGGCTGCGAATAACTTGTTGAAGCCGTCTGACGGTCGTCCAGTTGCTGTTCCGACACAGGATATGGTTTTGGGTTCGTATTACCTGACCATGGAAAAGGACGGCGAAAAGGGCGAAGGCAAGATTTTCCGGGATGTCAACGAAGCCCTCATGGCTTACAATGAAGGCGATGTTTCCATTCACGCAAAGATTAAAGTACGGATTACCAGAGATATTGGTGATAAGCGGGTTTCTCAGATTATTGATTGTACCGTTGGCCGTCTGATCTTTAACGAAAACATTCCGCAGAATCTGGGCTATGTAGACCGTACAGATTCCAAGCATCAGTTTGATCTGGAAATTGCGTTCTTGGTTGGCAAGAAGCAGCTGGGTCAGATTATCGATCGTTGCATTAAGATTCACGGCACAACGACCACTTCCGAAGTGCTGGATAAGATCAAGGCAACTGGCTTTAAGTATTCTACAAAGGCTGCCATTACCGTTGCAGTTTGTGATGCCATCATTCCAAAGGAAAAGAAAGACATCATTGCAGCAGCCGATGCAGAAGTTGCAGAGATCAACAACGAATATGCATACGGTTATATCTCCGCAGCAGAAAAGTCCAAGCGGTTTATCGAAATCTGGAACGGTGCAACCAATGACGTTACCACCGCTCTGCAAAACGGTTTGGATCGTTACAACCCAATCTTCATGATGGCGGACTCCGGTGCTCGTGGTAGTATCAGCCAGATTCGTCAGCTTGCCGGTATGCGTGGCTTGATTGCCAATACATCCGGTGCGACCATCGAAATGCCGATTCGTTCCAACTACCGAGAAGGTCTGAACATCTTGGAATACTTCATCTCCTCTCGAGGTGCAAGAAAGGGCTTGGCAGATACCGCATTGCGTACCGCTGACTCTGGTTACCTGACCCGTCGTCTGGTAGACGTTTCGCAGGATGTCATCATCCGGGAACAGGATTGCGGCACAAATGAAGGTCTGGAAGTTTATGAAATCAGCAACGGCAATGAAATGATTGAACCGCTCGGCGAACGTCTGGCAGGTCGTTATCTGGTAGAAGACCTGAGAGATCCGGAAACCGGCGAACTGCTGATTTCTAAGAATAAAATGCTCACAGAAAGTGATGCAAAGAAGATTACCGAAGCTGGCATTGAACGGATTTCGATTCGTTCCGTCCTGACTTGCCATGCAAAGCAGGGTGTTTGTGCAAAGTGCTACGGTGCAAACTTGGCAAACGGCAATCTGGTTTGCGTGGGTGAATCGGTCGGCGTTATCGCTGCACAGTCCATTGGTGAACCAGGTACACAGCTGACCATGCGTACATTCCATACCGGTGGTATCGCATCGGCAGAAGACATCACACAAGGTTTGCCACGTGTCGAAGAATTGTTTGAAAGCCGTCACCCGAAGAATGCAGCCATTTTGGCTCGTCTGTCCGGTAAGGTACACATTGAAGAAATCAAGACTGCAAGAACCATTTTCGTTACCAACCAGACTACTGGCGAATCGGAATCTTATCCGATTCACTATAACCTGAAGATTCGGGTAAAGGAAGGCGAAGAAATCGAAAAGGGTACTCGTCTGACCGAAGGGAACATCTTCCCGGGCGATATTCTGGCAGTTCTGGGCGTTCATGCTGTACAGGACTACATCATCAGCGAAGTGCAGAAGGTTTACCGTCTGCAAGGTGTTGATATCAACGATAAGCACATCGAAGTTATCGTACGCCAGATGCTGCGGAAGGTCAAGATTGAAGAATCTGGCAGCAGCTACTTACTGCCGGGCACGCTGATTGATAAGCGGAAGGTAGAAACCATTAACGAAGAACTGCGGGAACGGATGGCAAATGGCGAACCAGACGTAGAACTGGTTACCACTGCACCAGTACTGCAGGGTATTACCAAGGCATCCTCCAGCTCCGACAGCTTCCTGTCGGCAGCATCCTTCCAGGAAACCACAAAGGCTTTGACCGATGCGGCAATCCGTGGTAAGAGCGATATGCTGTATGGCTTGAAGGAAAATGTTATCATTGGTAAGCTGATTCCTGCCGGAACAGGTATGGATGTTTATAACAATGTTCGGATTCAGAAGAATGAAACTCATTCGGAATATCTGGCACATCATATTGCACCATATACCACCCCGAATGCAGAGAAGTAATTAGACGCAAGCGAAAACAGGATACCGCACTGGACGTTTTATCTGGTGCGGTATTCTTTATACTATCCTTACAAGACTTACAAGGGCTGGAAAAGAAAAGCGGAGGAATAACAATGAAACAACGAATGTTAGCGTGGCTTTGTGCCGGCATCCTCGGGCTGGGCTGCTGGGGACTGCCAGCGGCAGCAGCAGACAACACCACCGAACCGACCACACAGGTGACAACAGAAGCAGAAACAGAAACGGAATCTTCTAAGTTCAGCACAAAAGATTTGGTAACTGCTGTGATTGTATTCACGCTTGTAACCGCTGGAACAGCAACGGGTGTATTTGTGTTCCGGTGGAAAAAGCTGAAATCTTCCAGCCAGAAATAAGAAACGGGGAATTACCATCAAATTCTGTGGAAACAGAATTGGAAAGGAAGTGCATTGCTTTATGGCAGATTATACCGGACAATCCTGTTTTGTATGCCAAAAGCCATTCGAGCCGGAAGATGATGTTGTTGTTTGCCCAGAATGCGGAACGCCTTACCATCGGGCGTGCTGGCAGCATTACGGGCACTGCATCAATGTGCATCTGCACGAAAACGGCGGAAGTTGGAAACCGGTCGAAATTCCATTACCAGAATCGGAAACAGCATCGGAAACACGCCGCTGCCCTCGCTGCGGAACGGAAAATCCTGTGCATCAGGCATTCTGCGGACACTGTGGCATGATTTTAGAGGAGAACGGACAGCAGCAAACAGCACAGCAAAACCAGCAGACGTGGCAGCAAAGTGCACAGGATATTTGCTGCGGATTAGACCCGAATGAGGACTATGAGGGGGAACGGCTGGAAGACCTTGCAAATTTCGTGCGGACGAATACGATTTATTATGTTCCGGTATTTAAGAAGTTCCGAGAAACTGGCTCGAAACTCACCATGAATTTAATCAGTGCGGTGTTCCCACAACTGTATTTTGCCAGCCGGAAAATGTGGGGCATGACATTTCTGATTATCAGCGTGTTGCTGTTGTTGGATTTGCCGTCAGAACTGTATTCGTTTGTCACCAACAATGATTCGATTTTGAGCCAGCTGCACAGCATGCAGCAAAGCATGGACAGCATGGGCGGTATGGGCGGCATGTACAACAATTTCCTGCAAGTGATGTCAGAACAGATTCAATCGTTCTGCACAGCATTGCTGCCATATGAAACCGTCCTGCACACGATGCATATTATTTGTATGTATCTGAGCTTTGCGGTACGAGTATTGCTGTTCGCCTTTTCCAATTATATTTATTATCGGTTTGTTTTGCGAAAGGTGCACAGAATCCGAGCAGAAGGGCTGCCCGAAAGCATGACCAAAGACCGGCTGCGAATGGCAGGCGGTACGAATTACTGGTTCGTTCTGATTGCCATTCTGGCACAGTATGCGGTGACCGTTCTCGTAACGGCTCTGTTTCTGCTGGGCATCAGCATGGCGTTTTAAGGTCGGGAATTTTGTAAAAAAAATTCCGAAAAAAACAGAAAAATGCTTGACAAGTCGAGCAGAGTTTGCTATAATAGATATGTTATCCTTGCTTGCACAATTGCAGGCGAAATCCAGAAGGAGGTGTTTTTAACGTGGCAAAGTTGAATGCAAAGTATGAGCTGATGGCTGTTTACAGCCTGGCAAAGGGTGAAGAAGTTGCAAAGGAACTGGTTGAAAAGTTCAAGAGCAAGATCGAAGCAGCAGCCACACTGGACGAAGTGAACGAGTGGGGCAAGCGGAAGCTCGCATACCCGATCAACGATGAACCGGACGGCTATTACGCACTGTATAGCTTCACAGCAACACCGGATTTTCCGGCTGAACTGGAACGTGTCCTGAACATCACAGACGGCGTTCTGCGGTTCTTGGTAACTGTTGCAGAATAAGACGTCTTTACAAGGAACGGTTTTTTTGAAAATATGAGGAAAGGAATGGAATGGGATGCTGAATAAAGTGATTCTGATGGGTAGATTGTGTGCTGACCCGGATTTCCGGCAGACACAAAGCGGCATTGCTGTATGCAGAATTCGAGTTGCCATCGACCGACCATATACGTCAAAGTCCACCGGAGAACGGCAGGCTGATTTTATCAATGTTGTTTGCTGGCGGCAACAGGCAGAATTTGTAAGTCGATATTTTCACAAAGGTTCAATGATCATTGTGGAAGGCAGATTGCAAAATGCGGATTATACCGATGGAAATGGTGTGAAGCACTATTCTATGGACGTTCAGGCGGACAATGTGACCTTCGGGGAAACCAGAGCCGCTGCACAGGCAAATGGAAACTATACTGCACCATCCAATCAGAGCGGCTATCAGTATCAGCCGCAGTACCAGCAGCAGCCATCTGCACCGCAGGCAGCTCCACAGCAGCCAGCAGCAGCTCCGGCTTCGCAGCAGCAGAACAATTCTGTTCCGATCCAATTGGGCGACCTGAGCGATTTCGAAGAAATCCTCAGCGATGGAGAAGTACCGTTCTAATCAAAATTGCAGAAAACAAAAACGAAACTTGCAAAATGCAGTTAGGAGGATTTGACCATGGAAAGAGCACCAAGAATGGGCGGAAAAAGACCGAGAAAAAAGGTCTGCATGTTCTGCGTAGACAGAGTAGATGTCATTGATTACAAGGACATCGCAAAGCTGAGAAAGTGCATGACAGAACGGGCAAAGATTTTGCCGAGAAGAGTTACTGGCACTTGTGCATATCATCAGCGGAAGCTGACCACAGCAATCAAGAGAGCAAGACACGTTGCACTGCTGCCGTATGTAAGCGACTAAGCAGTACAAGTTGTGTACGATAGAGAAAGACGTTTCTTCGGAAGAAGAGGCGTCTTTTTTGTTGTATTTTTCCAAATAATTTGGAAACTGAAAAAGTTCATTCATTGTTTAAAAATAAATTTCTTCCGATTCTTTGGAGAAATCCCTTGATTTTTTGGCTGGCTTGTCGTATAATAGAAAGGAACGTGTTTCGACTCAACATCGACAAGGAGGGCAGGCATTACTATGAAAAAGAAAAAATCATCCGCTCAAGGACTTCCGGAATATACAGGACGTTACCCAAAACCGAAGCTGCGATTTCGCCTGCGGGTTGTTTTCTTCATTTTTTTATCTTGTTTGCTGATAGGACTTGTTTTCTATCTGCTTGGTGTAAATTTTGATTTGTTTTCCTATTAAATTCCGAAGAAGCAATGCTTTTTTCGTTTTCCTATTGACAATTCCGAAAAAATGCGTTATACTGGATAGGCAGCCGTAAAGTACTAGATACATGGTTACTTTACTGGCTGCTCTACTATATTTTGTATATGTAAAGGGGAGCGTTCGCACTTATGATTTCTTATATTATTAAACGTGACGGCAGAAGAGAGTCGTTTGATTTAGACAAGATTGCAAATGCGGTATTTCGTGCAGCTCAGTCTGTTGGCGGAACAGATGCAGCCATGGCGAGAGATGTTGCCGAAAAAACCTGTGCATTGTATGAACAGCTGCACGGCAGTCAAGAACCGACCGTAGAAGAAATTCAGGACTTGGTAGAAAAAGAACTGATTGAGTGTGGACACGCCCAAACTGCAAAGGCATATATTTTATATCGCTATGAACGTACCAGAGATCGGGAAGTCAAATCCAATCTCATGAAGATTATGAACGAACTGACGTTTGATTCTGCAAAGGACAGCGACATCAAGCGGGAAAATGCCAACATTGATGGCGATACCGCAATGGGCACGATGCTGAAGTATGGTTCTTCCGCTGCAAAGGAATTCTATGAGATGCGAGTTCTGAAGCCGGAACACGCTAAGGCTCACCGGAATGGCGACATTCACATTCATGACTTGGATTTCCTGACGCTGACAACAACCTGCTGCCAGATTGACTTGATTCAGCTGTTTCAGCATGGCTTTTCGACTGGCCATGGCTTCCTGAGAGAACCAAACGATATTTCCAGCTATTCCGCTTTGGCTTGTATCGCAATTCAGTCCAACCAGAACGACCAGCACGGCGGACAGAGCGTCCCGAACTTTGATTATGCAATGGCTGGCGGCGTTAAGAAAACTTACCGGAAACGGTACTTACAGAATGTTGCAAGAGCACTGGAACTCTTGACCGACATCGAAGAACCACAGGCATTTGTAAAATCCTATGCGGCTGCTATCCAGCAGGAAACAGGTCTGATTTCTTGTCTGGCAAATAACAACGGCTATCAGGAAGCAGAAGCACAAAAGCTCTCTGAACGGCTGACAGCCGACCAGATTGCAACCGTACAGGCGTTTGCAAAGAAGAATGCTTATCGGGAAACCAACCGTGCAACTTATCAGGCAATGGAAGCCCTGATTCACAACCTGAATACCATGAACAGCCGTGCAGGTGCACAGACACCGTTCAGTTCCATTAACTACGGAACAGATACCACACCGGAAGGCAGAATGGTCATTGAAAATGTGCTGCTTGCGGAAGAAGCTGGCTTGGGCAACGGCGAAACACCCATTTTCCCGATTCACATTTTCAAGGTAAAAGAAGGCGTGAACTACAACAAGGAAGACCCGAACTATGATATGTTTAAGCTGGCATGTCGGGTTTCTGCAAAGCGGTTATTCCCGAACTTTGCATTCTTGGATGCACCGTATAACCTCCAGTATTACAAGCCGGGTGACTACCGGACGGAAATTGCCTATATGGGCTGCCGCACCAGAGTGATCGGCAACGAATATGACCCGACCCGTGAAATTGTAACGGGCAGAGGCAACCTGAGCTTTACATCAATCAACCTCCCACGGTTGGCAATCAAAGCAAATGGGGATATTGATAAATTCTTCACGCTGCTGAACAACATGATGGATTTGACCATTGAACAGCTGACAGACCGGTTTGCAATTCAGTGCCAGAAGAAAGTACGGAACTACCCATTCCTGATGGGACAGGGCGTTTGGTTGGATTCTGAGGGGCTTGGCCCAGATGATTCCGTTGCAGAAGTTTTGAAGCACGGAACGCTTTCTGTAGGCTTTATCGGCTTGGCAGAAACCTTGAAGGCATTGATTGGCAAGCATCACGGCGAGAGTGCAGAAGCACAGGAACTGGGCTTGAAGATTATTCAGACGATGCGGGATCGTACCGATTTGGAATCGAAGAAAACGGGCTTGAATTTCTCTGTTCTGGCAACGCCAGCAGAAGGGTTATCTGGTCGATTCGTTCGGATGGATCGGGAACGGTATGGTGTGATTCCGGGCGTAACGGATCGGGATTATTACACCAACTCATTCCATGTTCCGGTTTACTATCCGATTCGGGCAGTGGACAAGATTCGTCTGGAAGCTCCGTATCACGCCCTTACAAACGGCGGACATATCAGCTATGTAGAAATGGACGGCGACCCTGTACAGAACGTAGCAGCGTTTGAGAAGGTCATTCGCTGCATGAAAGAAGCAGGGATTGGCTATGGCTCTGTGAACCATCCAGTTGACCGTGACCCTTGCTGTGGCTTTACGGGCATTATCGGTGACAGCTGTCCGCAGTGTGGCAGAACGGAACACAGCGGTGATGTTGGGTTTGAACGGATTCGGAGAATCACTGGCTATCTGGTTGGTACGCTGGATCGGTTTAACGATGCAAAGCGGGCAGAAGAACATGACCGTGTGAAACACGCTTTATAATGGCTGAATATTAGAAATAGTATGTATGATTGAAAATTCCTGTAAGTGGAAGTGATTCTGCTTACAGGAATTTTTGCGAATCAAAACGAGAAAGGCAGGGATTTATGATGCAGCTGCGAATTGCAGGAACGGTAGAAAATTCGATTGTTGATGGGGAGGGGATTCGCTATACCATTTTTGTGCAGGGATGTCCGCATGGATGTCCGGGCTGTCACAATCCGCAGACCCATGATTTTCAGGGCGGAAAGCTAATAGATGCAGCAGTATTGCTGAAAGAGATTGCAAGTGACCCATTACTGGACGGTGTTACATTCAGCGGTGGAGAGCCGTTTTGTCAGGCGGCAGCACTGGCAGAACTGGGGAAACAGGTGCATGATTTGGGATTGAATCTGGTGACATATACCGGATATACATTGGAACAACTGCTGGCAGACGGTCGGGAAGATTGGATGGCATTGCTGAACGAAACAGATATTTTAATTGATGGACGCTTTGAAGCGGATAAGAAAAGTTATGAATGCCGTTTTCGGGGCAGTACGAACCAACGCTATTTAGATGCAAAAGCGAGCGTTGCAGCCGGAAAAGCAGTCGCAGCCGCATTGGAATAATGGTTGCAGAAACTGCGGTCGAGCCAGTTTTAGGTGGCTTTCCAAGAATAGGCATATCAAACAGCGAAGCAATTCTGCTGAATTTGAAAAATAAAACCGAATAGGATTGTATAAAAAAATCCCACAAGGAACGCATTCCCTGTGGGATTTTGTATTGTTTGCAAAAGTGAATATCATTCTCCCTGACAAGTCAAAACCGCATCAACGGTTTTGAAAATGATTTTCCAGTCCAGCCAATAGCTGCGGTCTTGAATGTACTGAATATCCAGTGCCACCCATTCTTCAAACGAAAGGCTGTTTCGCTGCGGCTGAATCTGCCAGTAGCAAGTCAACCCCGGTGTTACCAACAGCCGCTGCATCTGGTATGGCGTGTACTTTTCGACCTCTCTTGGTAAAGACGGTCTTGGCCCTACAATGCTCATTTCGCCTTTCAGAATGTTGAAAAGCTGTGGAAGCTCGTCAATACTGGTTTTGCGAATAAAGTGACCAATTCGGGTAATGCGAGGGTCTTTTTTGATTTTGAACACTGGTCCATCCATCTCGTTCTGTTGCATCAAGCTTTCCAAATTGTCTTCTGCATGAACGACCATAGAACGAAACTTATAGAGTTTAAATTTCCGACCATTCTTTCCTACACGATATTGTGAGAAAATCGGGCCACCGTGTGGGTCATCCAGCACAATCAGCAGAGCCGTTAACAACATCAGCGGAGAAAGAACGATAATTGCAAGGAGCGAAAAGAAAATATCTCTTGAGCGTTGTAAAAGTGCATAGACATGCTTGCGATTGAGCAGGTCTTGTTTCAACCAGACTTTCTGACTGCGTTTTTTGGTTAAAATTGCTTGGTTGGCTTTTGCCGCCCAAATCCATTCTGTTTGCATCGTACCATCCTCTTCTTGAAAAATAAATCCCCATATTCAAGCAGTGAAACGATACACCCTGTTTTACTGTACACCGTCTTCTGTCAGCTGCTCTGCAAGTTCCATACAGGCTTCTAACTCTGCTGTTCGCTGCTTTCGCAGCAACAGCTGTGCAGCCGCCTGAAAATTCACAGGGCGACTGGTGAGGTTATGTGCGTCTGTACCCAGCAGGTGCACTTCTTCGTCTGAAAGCCAGCGGAGCAACTGCCGCCGCTGTCGCCAGCGAGCATGACAAAGAGAGCTACAGTTAATTTGTTTGTAGACGGGCAGTTCCATGACTGCTGCAAAGGTCTCTTTATTCCATAAACGGGAAAACCGCTCAATATGGGCAAATACAACTTGAATGTCGTTTCGGTTGATGATGGTTTCAACATCTTTCAGCCGGAATCGGCGATAATATGGTAACTCCAACAGCAAGACATTTGTTCCAGCAATGCAGAGCGGTTGTAAGTCCATCTGTGCCAATGCACTGGACATGGCAACCTCTGCCCCTAAGCAAAGCTCTGGAATATCGTTGGTATGCGGTTGGTCGGAAATAGCGGTTTGTAAGGCGGAAAAAGCCTTTTTGCGTCGCTGTAAGAACGCTTCTATCGATTCCTCTTCGCAGTAGAAATGCGGCGTCAGAACCACACGATTTACCCCTTGTGTGTGTTCTGCTCGGAGCATTGCGAGGGAAGTGTTTATGGAATCAGAGCCATCATCCATCTTGGGGAGAATGTGGCAGTGAAAGTCAATCATCATCGGACTGCCTCCTTCTTAGGAAACAGGCTGTTTGTTAGAATCTGTATCTGTTGTGGTAGAAACGGGTTTAGATTGCTGTGTGGAATGAGAATGGGATTTCTTTTTGCTTCCATTTCCATAAGTATAATAAGAGCCTTTTTTATAATATTTTTTGTAATAGCCGCCTTGCTTGAAGTCCACTTCTGTCAGAACCAGACCCAATACAGTTGCACCTGTTACAGAAATTGCCTGCAAAGCGGTTTCTAATTCCTTGGTCGTGGTAACATAGTAACGTGCTACCATTAAGATACCGCCGATGCAATCGGAAAGCCCCAACGCATCGCTGACAACATTCACCGGCGGTGTGTCGATGATGATATAATCATACTGCTGTTCGGCTTCTTCAAGCAACTTTTTCATTGCCGGAGATGCCAGCAGTTCAGATGGATTTGGCGGACAAGTACCAGCTGTCAAAACATCCATGTTTGGCAATGGTGCAAGATGACGAGCCACTTGCCAGGTTGTCATATGCCCCAGAACTTCAGACAAACCAACTTTGTTTTCCAGATTTAACCGCTGATGCTGAACTGGTTTTCTCAGGTCTGCATCAATGAACAATACTTTTTTGTTCATCATTGCCAATGCCATTGCAATATTTGCAGCCGTTAAACTCTTTCCGTCCGCAGCGTTTGGACTGGTTACCGCAACAATTTTATGAGCCTGTGGAGCCAGTGCAAACATCAAGTTGGTGCGGATGGAGCGGTAAGCTTCCGAGCACGGAAACGGAATATCTTTTGCACAGAGCAACATATTCCGCAATGCGGAAGGGCTGTTCTTTTTCTTGCGGCGTTTCCGTTTTCCGCTGCGAGCTTCCACCATTTCCGGAACTTCGCCCAGATAGGAGATGGAGAAAGACTGAATATCATCTTCGCCCTTAATGGTGCGATCCAACAGGTAAATTAAGACTGCAACACCAGCAGAGAGGACAAATCCTGCTGCAGCTGCCATCATAGTAATTTTTTTCACATCTGGAGCGGAGGGGGATTGCGGTACTTCGGCATCGCCGATGACTTCAACAGACCCAGCACCAATGATGCGGATGAGAAATGTTGGTGCAACTTCTGCGTAAATATCGCAGATTTCAGCGGACACATGCGGATCTTTGGTCTGTGCAGAAATTTTCAGCACTTCTGTGTCGCCGTCCGCAGACATGGAAATTGCATCTTTGAGTTCAGCGGTAGAAATGACCCCATTTTTGACTGTAAAGCATTTTGAAATTTCTGACACCCCGAACTTGCTGACCAGATTCATGCCGACCTGTTTCACAACGGTGTCATTTTTCAAAATGACAATATAGGTTTCTACCAGTGATTTGGAAGCCATCAAATCCTGTTGGTTGATGGCAGTTTTTTCTTCGGAAGCATCCCCATTTTTTACATACATGTAAGTGCTGGAGGTGTACTCCAACGGGAGATAATACTTGCCGTAGGAAAAGCCAATGGCACTGAAACAGAGCGTTACCAGCAAAATAATTGGCAGCCGCTGCACTAATGCTTTGAACAATTTTCCTAAGTCAATTTCGGTTTCGTCATCTTGTTTGTTTTTGTTTTTTTGATTGAGAGTCCCCACTGTACCATATTCCTTTCTCGTTTTGGCTTGCCTTTTAGACTCGTCAAAAGAAGATTGAATCGTGTATAAAAAGCAAAGCGTTTTTTAAGGTAATCTTATGATACCATGCTTCGCAATGATTGTCAATCATATTGCAAATATCCATTGCAATTCAGCAATTTGCCGGAAAAACGCACAAACCGTGCAATTTTTTGCATGAACATTCAAAGAAGGGCGAGAACTGGGAGAAATGAAAAAAGAATCCTTTTGGTTCTGATGGAATGAAAATATCTCAACCCTCATACCGCTTTTGATTATCTTTATTGTATCATGTTGGGAAAAAGATGTCAACAATATCCAGTCCGTCAATCTATTTTTCGTAAATATGGCACAAAATTCAAAAGTGAAAGAGGGCGATTTTTTAGGCAAAACAGAAACGAAAAGGAATATAATTTTCTCACGATTTTGTTTTTTATGAATAAATTAAGAATTGCCAAGTAAAAATAAGCAATTTAATATGTAAAAACAGGGATGAAAAATTGAATTCAGACGAGAAATTAACTGGAAAAAGCCGAAAAAATTTGTATGATTTCTTCTATTTTTCTGTTTTTTAGAATTGGAAATAAAAATAGTTGAGAAACAGGATACATAATTTCAAAAGAGAGAAACCGACTGCAAGAATGGATGCCATTGTCAACATCATCAGAATCTCTGTCGAGATGAAAAGGATAAATGATGCTTTCGTGCAGTTAAATTGTTTTTTTATGATTAAAAATTGTGATAATGACCAGATTGCTGGCGATTGTTCTGTTTAAAATGATGAAACTGTGAGAAATGATTGACAATCATTTGAAAATATGATAAGATTGTATCAAGGTACAATTTGCAGTTCAAATTTTAATCTAAGAAAGAAGGATGCTTTTTGGCAAAGCGATACGATAGCCGGGCAGCAAAGATGAAAATCATGGAAGCGTGCGTGCCCTTGTTTCTGGAGAAGGGATATTATGACACGACCATCAAAGATATTTTGACAGCAGCAAATGTTGCTCATAGTTCTTTTTTTAATATTTTTCCGACCAAAGATGCCTTGCTGCTGGAATATGTCAAATATATGTTCCAGAATCAGTTTGACATGGCCAATCAATTTTTAGGGGACAAGGCATTTCCGGCGTTGATTTATGCAATAGAAACCTCCATTCAGCTGGCAGTGACAGAGATGAAAGAAACGCTCCGCAGCATTTATGTAGAAGCATATAGTGCAGAAGGGTCGTTAAACTATATCATTCATCATACAGCGATAGAAGTTCAGAAACTGTTTGGACAGTATTTTCCGGAATCTAATTCTGAATCGGATTTTTACGAACGAGTGATTGGCAGCAGCGATATGATGCGGGGCTATATGGTGATTCCCTGCGATTTTTATTTTACACTGGAAAAGAAAATTCAGCGGTTTTTAGAGATGTCGCTCACTTCTTATCGTGTTCCACTGGAAGAACAGAAAAGAGTAATCAGTATGGTCTTGCAGATGGACTTGAAAAAGATTGCACAGGATGCCATTCAATTGCTTACTATAAAATTGAGATCCCATTTTACAGTTGACCCTACGATTGAATATTGAAATAAAACGGGAATGATAAGAATTTCATACGCAATTCACGATTGATTGAAATCAATTGCACGACTCACTTGAAGAAAACGCTGCCCTGTATCTCTCCCCACAAGAAGCAGGAACAGAGTGTTATAAAAATAATTGTGCATTTGAGAAACTGTGATGAGAGAAGAAATCGGTTGTGATTTGGGTAGAGAGCAAAGGCATTGTTTCCATTTCAATCAAAATAAATTTCTGTAAAAAATACAAAAAAGGCGTATTCTTAGAACACGCCCTTTTTTATAGGAAATACAATTGATTGGATAGTACATCATGTGGAACATGCTGATGGTGTTTACAGATTTTATCTGCATAGAGTGTCGTAATTGGTAAGCGACTGGTTCGCATAGAGCCTACATGAATTTCTGATAAGATATATACTTGCCGAACAATTTGTTGAATCGAAAGACTGCCATATTGATGCACCAAAAGCAAAGGACGTGGTGCACCCAAATAGGGCTTTACTTCTGTGGAAATCAGATAAGCTTTGTTTTCCCGAATGACAGCCATTCCGCTGTTTGGATTCATTTCATTGGAAATCTGTTCGAGATGCAGCAGCCGTGTGGAAATATTTTTCCGAATCTCCACCAAGTCAAAAATAATGTTATTTCTCTGGAAATACTGCACGTACCATTCGATTCCTTCGTTGGAAAAGCCATCTCTGTGGATGACAACATGGTGTGGGTAGGTATGATGTTTTGTTTTATAGGCAATCAGCACTTGGTCAAAGATTTTTTCGAGAGCGGCTTCGTCAATTTTTTCTCCATTTTGAGCGATGCTGGTGGCATAATAACCAATCAGATTTCCAGTTCCGTCCAAACAGACTGAGCAGGATGGATAATGAATGCCGGTTTCTTGTGTTCCCACATCAAGTCCAATAAAACAATCTACATCATCCATCGGAGCTTCTAAAACCCATGGAATTCCGCCGGATTTGCTGAGAATGCCTAATATGATATTTTGTAGGCGATAGGAGATGTTTTTTGTTCCAAGTTCAGTTGCCATATTCATTGAAATCATTTGAGAGGGAAGATTGCGTTCTGCAAAGGCACATTTATATGCATCATAAGGAGATTCCACAGCATCTTGATAAAAATCTTCTTCTTCTGCTGCAATTGGCAATGTGGAGATGACGAAATTGATTTCTGGAATGTTCTTGATTTCCTGTGCTTTTTCCTGATAAGAAAGTAAGTTGCCCTTTTGATAGTGAAAAGATTGCCCTTGATAAAAAGTAAGTGGCAATAAGTGTGGATGCAGGCGGCTGTCTTTTGTGTTGTTTAATATTCCTCTGGTGTAGTTTAAAATGGAAGTGACCAGTTCATGACTGGTTTTTGCAGTTGGGTTGCTGGCATCGTGGCTATCATATCCCAAATAAGCAGCGACAATGTTTTCTGGCAACTGATAAAATCCAAAATCTTTATAAAAAGCCTTATATTTTTCTTGAATCCGAATTTTTTTCTGATTGCCTACTATTAAATAGGGCATATTTTGCGTAATGTCATAGGTAGCATAGCCGAATTCTGTAACATCAACCGGATTAGTATGGATAATTTTTTTGTCCGCATTCAAGTGATTTAAAAATTCCTGTATGATTTTCAGGCGTTTTTCCATAGAAAGTTTCGTGTAGGTATCTACTTTTTTAGAGAGTGCCCGATGTCGTTCAGCAATAAAATTTCTTGTAATAATCGGTCTTAACGATTGTGGAATATAGAATCCTGTTTGCTGTTTCTTTTTGTCCAAAACTGAAACAATGGGCGTTGTAGGACAGATTGTTTTTATTTGGGAGGGTCTTTTTTCTTTCCAATAATCATAGAGATTGAAACCATTGATGTCCTGAAAAATGGTTTCCTGGTGCAGTTTTGTGACGGTATAAGTTTTCTCGTAACTTTGCCAGTCGCAAGTTACGTTTAAATTTGTAATATCAATGCCCTTGCAGATATAATCAAAAATGGTATCATTACTTTCAAAATCGCATTTGATGTCAACAGAGAGATAAGCTGTTCCATCCAGCAGAACCTTGGTATCAATTTGAAATGTTCGCTTGATAGAGATTCCACTTTTTGCATCCAAATAGAGGAGTGTTTTGTATTTATTTTCTTTTCGGCAATCATAAAAGCCGTTGTGATTGTTGGAAAATGCAACAATGCGATTAAAAACGAAGTATTTGATCCATGCTTCATATAATCCTAATGTTTCCGTTGTGATGGGAATCAGTTCATCTGGATGGACTAATTCCAGCTGAGTAGAATCTATAAAATCCGGCATATTTTTGATTTGCTTATAGGTAAAAATATATTCGTTGTTGTATGCATAAACGAACTGTTGTCGGTTTCTTTGCCGAATCTGATAGCGAACAGAATTTCCATGAAAGGCTTGTTTGTCACTGTATGGTTCATTGGAACGAATTCGATAGCGGCAAAATTTTTTTGCACTGGTTTTTTGATTGAATAGAAATGTTAGGAATGAAAGGGACATTGGTTTCTCTCCTATCGGTCTTTGGATATGGTATTGCTGGTTTCAGTTGAGTTGAGGAAATAAAAGGGAAAAATCTATCTTTTTCCTATCATAGCACATTTTATAAATGAAATCAAGTACTTTTTATGATTCTAAAAATCCTCATAATTTTCCAACCGCAAATACTGTATTTTGGTTGACTCTTGTACAGAAATAAAACAAAAAATCCGTCTCGTATTGCTACGAAGCGGATTTTTATAATCTTTTAAGAAAAACCAAACAAAGACCATACAGTCCATGTTTGCTGAAAATCCACCGAAAATACGTTGACTTTCGGGAGAAAAATTATCTCTTTGAGAACTGCGGAGCACGACGAGCAGCCTTCAAGCCGTACTTCTTTCTTTCCTTCATTCTCGGGTCACGAGTCAGGAAGCCAGCCTTCTTCAGAACCGGACGGAGTTCCGGATTGAATTCGAGCAAAGCTCTTGCAACGCCGTGACGGATTGCACCAGCCTGACCAGTTACGCCGCCACCAGCAACGGTGCAAACAATGTCCATGTTTTCCAGGTTTTCAGTCAGTGCGAGCGGCTGACGAACGATCAGCTTCAGAGTATCCAGACCAAAGTAGTCATCAATGCCTCTGCCGTTGATGGTGATTGTGCCATTGCCCGGGTACAGACGAACTCTTGCAACAGAGTGCTTTCTTCTGCCGGTACCATAATAATATTTTACCTTAGATTCGTACATTTAAAAGACACTCCTTTCCTTAAAATTCGCAAACTTCTGGCTTCTGTGCAGCCTGCTTGTGTTCTGCACCCTTATAGGTACGAAGACGAGTCAGCTGTGCAGCACCCTGCGAATTGTGCGGGAGCATACCCTTGATGGCGATCTGCATTGCTTCGTCAGAACGTTCTTCCATCATAACCTTATACTGGGTCTGCTTCAGACCACCGATCCAGCCACTGTGACGGTAATAATACTTCTGTTCGAGCTTCTTACCAGTCAGGACAGCCTGATCACAGTTAATTACGATTACAAAATCACCACAGTCTACGTGCGGAGCAAATGTTGGCTTATGCTTACCACGCAGAATGTGAGCTGCCTTTGCAGCGACACGACCCAGCGGCTTACCTGCTGCGTCAATGATATACCACTTGCGGCTTACTTCACCGGCTTTTGGCATCGTTGTTGCCATAGTAGATTCCTCCTATATTTTCATGCTTTAATCCGTTTCTGCAACAAAAAACAGAATCGGGAGACAGAGGGCAGTTGGGTTAGACTGCACCGCCGGCTTCCGCAAGCTCACACCGGTCTCTCTGACAGTACAAAACTTATTATACAAAATTTTTTGACGTTTGTCAAGGGGAAAATTGCAGAAAAACAGAAAAATTTTTCTGTATCATACAAAAACAAACGGGAAAAATCTCAGTCAGCAGCCTTGCTTTCCGAAAAGGACGGTTCTATTAGATAGCGAATGGATGCAATGTCGTTTCCATATTGAGAGAGCGGCACGAGTTCCGGTTCTGTGTGCATGGGATCCATGCACCAATTTTCATCTTCTGTCCGTCCAACCAGTAGGACAAAATGCAGATTTCCATGTTTTCCAGATACGCAGGCGATGGGGTAGATGTTTTCTTTCCACAAATTTTCCAGCGTTTCCACAGAAAAATCACCGGATTCCAAATAAATCGTGGATACTTGCAAAGCATCTTCCATTGCATACCACTGTAAATCGCCCTCCGCATCATAAACCTGATGGGCAGAGAAAAACTGATTCAGTGTTTTGGGGTTGATGTCGTCGCCCAGTGCTGTTCGGTGGAAGTTCTGCATTTGCAGAGCTGCTGCCAGACAAGTGACCAGACAACCAGAATCCCCCATGTGATAGATGGAATCTCCCAAAGCATCTTGCTTCCACCTCGGGTCACCTTGTGTGTAATAGGAAACATTTTCCAGAACGGGTGGCGTTGGTGTTTGCATACCTGTTTGTTTCTGCTGAAAATACCCCAGACCCATCAAAATAAGAAACAGGAACAGACACAGCACCGTTCCGCAAAGCATGGGTGCTTTGCGGCGGTGTCGATGTCGTTTCACAGCGGCTTACCGTTCTAACAGCAGCCGTTCGTTACAATATTCGCATTCCAGCAGAGCATCGCCCAGCTTCAGGAAGCTTTTTGGCAGGTAAGATTCCGAACAGGTAATGCAGTTCGGGTTCTTGCAGGCTGCACCCTTAACGGTTGTCCCACGGAGCAGAATGGTCGGGTTGTCTTTCTTGTTCAAGTCCAGCATGGTGATGATCAGAGCCATCCGAACATACATGCCATACCGTGCCTGATTGAAATACATCGCTCTCGGGTCTTCATCAACAGCCACTTCAATTTCATCAACTCTCGGCAGCGGGTGCAGGATAATCATATCCGGCTTTGCAGCCTTGAGCTTCTTCACAGTCAAAATGTAAGTATCTTTCTGAGCCAGATATGCTTCCCGGCTTGCAAACCGTTCCTGCTGAATCCGGGTCATATAGAGTACATCCAGTTCCGGCAATACTTCTTCCAGAGAAGCCACTTCTCGGAACGGGCAGCCGCTGGCGGTCAGAATATCCTTCACATAAGACGGCAGTTTCAGTTCCGGTGTGGAAATCAAAATGAACTGGTTGCCCTCGAAGCAGGTCATTGCTTTAATCAGGGAGTGTACCGTTCTGCCGTTGATGAGGTCGCCGCAAAGACCGATGGTCAAATGATCCAGACGACCCTTTTCACATTTCAGGGTGAGCAGGTCGGTCAGGGTCTGTGTCGGGTGCAGGTGTCCGCTGTCGCCAGCGTTGATGACAGGACAGTCCGCCGACAGAGCAGCTGCTTTTGCAGCACCAGCAACCGGATGCCGCATCACGAGAATATCCGCATAGTTGCTGACAATCTTTGTGGTGTCTTTCAGGGTTTCGCCCTTGGAAACAGAGGAATTTGCCGGATTGTCGAAGCCAATCAGACGGCCGCCCAACCGCAGCATAGCAGTTTGGAAGGACATTTGGGTACGAGTAGACGGTTCATAGAACAGGGTTGCCATAATCTTGTTGTGGCAAGCACCGGAATACACTTCCGGATTGTTCTTGATTTTCTCGCCTAAGTCTACGACTTCCTTCCACCAGGAAACCGGATAGTCGTTCAGGTCAATCAGATGTGGGTGCTTGGATGTGGTCATAATGAAGATCCTCCTATTTCATTGTAACTATAAGAACAGGGGAAGACAAGCTCCCCCTGTATCTATCATAACATTAAACTATGGTTGATATAGATTTTGAACTGCATATGAAAAAATTGTGCGGCTCTCCGACAAAGCAGCATCCGTTCCATAAAGATTTCAAAATATTCCAATACGGAAGAAATCTGCGTGTCAATCGTCATGGAAAGCACAAATTCCTGCTGTTCTTTATCAATCAACAATTCTGCTGTTTCAACCGCATAATTCACACGGTCGTGAATATCGAATGTTAAAAAGTCGGTATTCCGAACACGGCTGCGGCGAACATCGGTTTTATCTGCTAAAATCAAAGCGGCGGAAATGGCATCAATCGGCTGTGCTGTTGCTTCATCGTGGTTTCCGATGGCAGAAATCACAGAACAGATTTCATCCACTGACATTTCCAGCCGGTCGAGCAATCGGAATGCCATAACAGCACCGCTCTGGGCGTGGTCAACACGATTGATGATGTTTCCAATGTCGTGCAGAAAGCCGGCAATGCGAGCGAGTTCGATCTCCCGTTCTGGGTAGCCCAGTTCGGTGAGAATCCGAGCTGCGGTAGCAGCTGCTTTTTCCACATGCGGAAACGAGTGTTCGGTATAGCCGATGGACTTCAATGCCGCATCGGCACGCTGAATATAGGTGCGGATATCCGGATTTTTGCGGATATATTCAAATGTGACACAGCTTGCCATAGTTGTCGCCTTTCTCAATGATTTTTAGACCAATCAGAAGCATGAAACATTCGGCTTGGTCGGGATAACGTCCGATTCAAAATAAACATGATACCAAACTAAGAACATATAAACCGTCCAGATTTTCCGGCTGTTGTCAGCCTTACCGGCACGGTGGTCATCCAGCAGCTGTACCAGTTTTTCGGTGTGGAAGAACTGCTGAGCAGCATTGCCTTCAAACGTATTCTTGACCATATTATAATAGGTATCTTCTTTCAGCCATACCCGAATCGGAACAGGGAAGCCCAGTTTTTTCTTGGCTGCGGTCTTGGCAGTCTGCGGCGGGGTATCTTTCTTTGCAGCCAATCGCATTGCATACTTGGTGATATACGGCGTGCCGCCGCTTTCCGATGGCTTGTGGATGACACGATAACGAGTCGGAATCCGCTGTGCCAGTGCCATGACTTCTTTATCTAAGAATGGAACACGCAGTTCCAGCGAGTTCGCCATACTCATTTTATCGGCTTTCAGCAGAATATCGCCTGCCATCCACAGATGCAAATCCAGATACTGCATCTTGGTTACATCGTCCTGGTCTTTCACTTGGTCGTAATATGGCTTGGTGATTGCCATCGGGTCAGGAGCATTGGTGTGAATCTTGAGCAGGGCTTTGCGGTCTTTCGGAGTAAACATATAAGCATTACCGATGAACCGTTCTTCCAGATCCTTGCCCTTCCGAACGAAAAAGTTCACGCCACGGTGTGCCGGCAAAGATTCTGCAATGTGCATGATCCCACGCCGTAAGCCACGAGGCAGCTTTTCATAAGACGTTGAACCCGGGTCGCTGTAGACGTTGTAGCCGCCGAAGATTTCGTCTGCTCCTTCGCCGGACAGAACGACTTTCAGGGACTGCGATGCCAGATTGCAGACAAAGTACAGGGCAACGGCTGCCGGGTCTGCCAGCGGTTCATCCATGTGATATTGAATCATCGGGAGATGTGCCCAGTATTCTTCCGGTTCAATGACCTTGCTGTAATTCTTCTTGCCAATGGCTTCCGAGAAGCCCTTTGCCCAGCCGATTTCATTGTAGCGTTCTTCCTTGCCGAAGCCAACCGTAAAGGTCTTATCCACATCGGCAATGGCTGCCACATAACTGGAGTCAACGCCGCTGGAGAGGAACGAACCAACTTCTACATCGGCGATTTTATGAGCCTCTACGGAGTTGTGGAACGTGTCGGAAATCTGGTTTACCCAGTCATCCAAAGACGGCTTTTCGTCTGCATGGAATTCGATTTCCCAGTACTGCTGAATGTCCAGCTTGCCATCTTTATAGATGAAATAATGTGCCGGCGGCAGCTTGTAAACGCCTTTGAAGAATGTTTCTGTGCAAGGCGAATACTGGAATGTCAGGTAATTTTCAAGTGCAGCGGTATTCAGCACCTTTTTAAAGTGCGGATGCGGCAGGAAACTCTTGATTTCCGAGCCGAACAGGAATGTTTCTCCCATCTGTGCATAGTACAGCGGCTTGATGCCGAAGAAATCTCTTGCCCCGAACAAGGTTTTCTCTTTCTTGTTCCAGATGACAAAGGAGAACATCCCACGCAGTTTTTGAAGCAGTGCTGTGCCGTATTCCTGATAGCCGTAGATTAAAACTTCGGAGTCAGTCTGTGTTGCAAACTGATATCCTTTTTCAATCAACGCCTGACGAATGGTCTTGTAGTTATAAATTTCGCCGTTGAAGAGCAGGGCAAGATTGCCATCTGCACTGTAAAGCGGCTGTGTGCCGGCATCTGAAACATCAATGATGCTCAGGCGGCGGTGACCGAGGGCGATGTCCTCGTCAATGTAAGTGCCTTCTGCATCCGGCCCTCTATGTTTGATTCGGTTCAGCATTTCCTGAAGAACCGCATTGGAATTGTCGATATGGTTTGTAAAACCGGTAAATCCACACATCGGTAAAAACCTCCCTGTTTCTTGCAGATTTGTGTTCATGGAAATTGCGTTCCTTTTATTATACTATATTTCCTTGTCTTTTGCAATCAATTTCCATAGATTTTTTTCATTCTCTGAAAAAAACAAGTTGTCCGGACTTAGAAGGGCAGATGTTTCCGCAGCAAATCAGCGAGCAGTTTCGCAGCATTTCGCTGTGTGACAGCACCGGGGTGATGATTTGCCCCGAAATCCGTTCCGACTATGGAACGAACGTCGCAGAGAGCAAGGCGGTTGTCCTGCTGCTGGGCAGCTGCAACAGCGTTACGAATGAATGGGGCAGCGTCAAGGTCACTGCTCATCCCAATCATGCAGACCAGAAATGCCGTCGGGAACTGGCTGCGAAGTTTCTGCAAGAAAGCAGCGTAAGCAGCTTGAAATGCAGCCCCCTCTTCCGGAAACAGATGCAGGTAAGCGGAATCATTTGTTCCCAAGTAGAGAATTACCGCTTCCGGCGGTGCAAATGGGAGCAGGATTGTGGATTTCCAGTTTTCCGGCTGATAGTGATAGAATCCGGCAGCTTCATAGACCAGTGGCAGCAGGTCAGTTTCATTTTTGCAGGATTTCTCTGGAAAGCCACTGTAAACGCCAAACCCACTGTAAGAGAGAATGTGTGCATCTGCGTGCAGCAGCTTTGCAGTCTGAGCAGCATAACTTTTTGCAGCGTGTTCCGTTGCAATGGAAAAGGTATCCTCTGGGCTGGCAGCATCAATGCCGTATCCGCAGGTGATGGAATCGCCGATAAAGGCGAGGTGATGCGGAGCAGGTGGTAGCGGAGAACACGTTCCACCGTCACAGATGAGGGCAGAAACGCCAAGAATGCCATAGTGTGGTTCAGAAAGCTTGCAAATTTGAATTTGCTGGGCAGATTCTGACGGGCAGGGAATCGAAATGGTCTTGGTTTCATCCGTGCAGACGAAATCCATCACCATTTTTTCCTGCAAAAAGACTGCAACTCGAACCGAACCAATTGCTTGCAGCGAAACCGTTACCGTTGTGGCAGTTGTGGAACAAGAAACGGTTGCGTTACTCAGTGCAAGCCAAAGCGTGTCCGTTTCTGGAGCGTAGCGTGTGCCGGGGGAACAGGTGACAGCAGAACGAATTGGTTTCATAGAAAAACTCCAATCATAACAATCTTACAAAAATAGTTGCAGGGAATACGCTTATAGGTTCTTCCAGACATCCCGTTTCAGTGCCAGCAAATCCAGCACATCAATGACAGCATCTTTTTGATAGTTGGCAGCTGTGCCCTGTGTTTTGGTCAGAGTTGCCTTTTGAATCAGATACTTTTGCAGCAAGACAACATCCGCTGTGTTGACACTGCCGTCTTGATTGATGTCGCCGAGCAGAATTTCCGGCGATGTTCCGCCATCCAGCGGATAGCTTTTCAAATCTGGCAGTTCGTCCAAGGTGATGCAGTATTCACTGTTGTAGATTTCTTTCAGGTTTTCCGCAGGGTTGTTCTGTTCGCTGGTCAGGTAGTTCATATACCATGGGCAGAAATACAGCCAGGAAGCCTTGTCTTTCAACAGGTTTTCCAAGGATGGAATGGTATCGTTTTCCGCCATGGTAACCATTTTTTCACCGTCGGTGCTCTGTACCAAGCTGTAAAAGGTAGAAGAAATGGAACTGAGGTTTGGCTGTCCGTCCGCAGCGTTGTATTTATCATAGCCCACAATATCTACAACATCATCGCCCGGATACCAATCTGGGGAGGTGGAGTAGGTGTAACTATTCCAAACCCAGATCAAGTTGTCCAAGCCGTAAACATTGGTCAGCTGGTCGTAGAGCAGGCGATACAACTGCTTGCAGGGTTCTGCCCCCTCTGCACCCCACCAGAACCATGCACCTTCTGCCTCGTGAAGCGGTCGCCAGAGGACAGGAACATCTGCATCTTTTAGCTTTTTCAGCTGCTTTGCGATTTCTGCAATGTCTGCCATAATGACATCGTGTTCCCAAGTGCCTTCTTGCAGAGCGTTGGTAATGCTAAATGTGGTGGAATCTGCACTGGCAGATGGCACATAGAATGCCCGTTCTGTACCGCCCTTTTCAGATGGCACTCTCCAGTGCCAAACAATCGTTGCAATGCCCTTGTATTCGTTGACCCATTGAATCGCACGTTCTGAGGCGTTGTCGTCCCAAGTTGCCCCATCGAAATAATTCAGGAAGTCGATGCCCCGAATGGCACACATTTTTCCGGTGGTCTTTTCCAGATATTCAAACTCTGCTTCGTTGTCCTTGATGAAATTGGTCGGGTCTGCATAGAGGTTGTAGTTGTGAGAACCGCAGTATTCCTGCTGACCGGAGATAATATGCTTGCCGTACTGGTCGCAGAGATACTGGTAAAGTCGTTTGGTGCTGTCGGAGGCGTTCGGGTTGGAGAGCTGTCTGGTTGGCTGGAGGTTGGTCAGGGATTCGGATGCCGGAGCGATTTCCAGATAGTCGAACATCGTATAGCCCCAGTATGCCCGAAATGTGATGGTATTTTTTCCAGCTTGCAGCATGACCACACCGCCGGAAGTTTCTTCAAAGGTCAGGTTGTGGGAGAAGCTGACTTCGCCCTGATTGACACCATTGACATCCAAGTATTGTACTTTTTTGTTGGGGTCGTATGGTTCGCAGTAGCAGACGGTTAATTCATACAGACCGTCTTCCGGAACGGTAACTTCTAGGCTGACAGTCGTTCCTTTTTGGTCAAGGTAGGAGAATCCACCGCCGGAAGCGTTGGTCAGGTCGTAATCTTCACCGCTGCCGTCTTCTTCGGTGTTGCCCTTCCAAGTTTCCTGATAGATTTTTCCGCCGCTGGTCGTACCGTTTTCAAATTCATAGCGAACTGGTGCTGTGGATGCGGTTTCTGCTGCAACAGTTGGAACAGCAGGAATTCCAGCGAGCGTGCAAGAGCCTGCTAAGAGTATGGCAGCAATGCGGGAGAAATGTGGAAATGACATAAAAAAAGCCCCTTTCAATTTGTAGAATGGTAAAATGATGATAGAAAAAACGAAGGTTGGTTGTTCATATTATACAATTTTTATCGTAGAAAGTCAATATGGATTCCTGCACAAAAAAGCCGTTTCAGCTGCCAAAGAGCAGCCAAAACGGTTTTTCTTTTGAAATTAAGAGGCAAGTGCAGGGGCTTCTTTTTTCATCAACTTCCATTCGATGAAAATCATGACTACAGTGACCGCAGCAGACAGGAAATCAGCAATCGGCCCTGCAAATAAAATGCCGTCAATGCCCATAAACAACGGCAGAATCAACAGCGGCGGCAGGAAAAACAAAATCTGTCGGGTGAGTGAAAGAAATGCACCCTTGACCGCTTTGCCGATAGCAGTGAAAAAGGTCGTGGAAATCGGCTGCAAAAAGTCGATGAATGTGAAGAACAGGAATATGCGAAAGAACCGGACGCCAAATTGATAATACTGGTCGCTGCCATCTCCAAACAGGGAGAGAATCGGCTTCGGAAAGAGTTCAAACAGGAAAAATGCAATCACGCATAAAATACCGCCCGTAATCACAGCAATGCGGTAGGCACTCCAAACACGGTCATATTTTTTTGCCCCATAGTTGAAGCTGACAATCGGTTGAATACCTTGCCCCAGTCCGATGACAACGGAAAAAATAATCTGATAAACTTTCATGATAATGCCAGCACTGGCAAGCGGAATAGCATCGCCATAAACGGACAGAGAACCATAGTGTTCCAGCATATTATTCAGGATAATCTGTACAATCATGATGGCAACTTGATTCAGGAACGAAGCCATGCCGATGGCAGCAATTTTCCGAGCATGGGAGAAATGCGGAATGAAATGTTTCATCTGCAAGTCTGTTTTCCGATAGCGGAGCAGGTAAACAAAAACAATCAAGGCAGAAACAACTTGTCCGATAACAGTTGCATATGCAGCCCCAGCCATGCCCCAATCCAGACCCAATACAAAAATGGCGTCTAAAATGGTGTTGATAATCGCACCAGCTAAATTACAAACCATCGTCATCGTTGGGCTGCCGTCTGCACGAATCAAATGACCGCCGCCAGCAGTGATAATCAGCAGCGGAAATCCAAAGGCAGTAATGCGAACATATTCTTCTGCGTAGGGCATGACGTTGTCCGGAGCACCGAATAGCCGAAGCAGTGGATTCAGGAAAATCAGGCTGACGGTTGCCAGCAGAACGCCGCTGATGACCAGCATGGAAAAGGCATTGCCGAATGCATAAGCAGCATCTTCTTTTTCACCAGCTCCCATTTTCAAATTGAAACAAGCAGCACCGCCAATGCCGAATAACAATGCCAAAGCAATACAGGAGGTGGAAAGCGGAAAGGCAACATTTGTAGCAGCGTTGCCGAGCATACCAACGGCTTGCCCGATGAAAAGTTGGTCAACGATGTTATAGAGTGCACCGACCAGCATGGAAATAATGCTGGGAATCGAGAATTTGAGCATCAATTTGGTGACAGATTCGCTGCCAAGCGGATTGGAAACGGCAGTTGTAGACATAAAAAAACTCCTTTCGGGTGGTAAAAATAAAATCTCCGCAGGGAAGCAGCGGACAAAAGCTAAAAATAAGGCAATTTTGTTGAACCGGATACAATCGCTTTTCTAGAACGGTTGAAAACGATTGCATCCGGCTTTTGAATGTGGAAACTGCAAGGATTATTGTTTTTCTGGTGGAATCATGGTCAGAGAAATTCTGCCTCGTTTTCCATCTACCTCCAAAACCCACACTTTCACGACTTCGCCCACCTGTACGACTTCCATGGGGTGCTTGATGTAGTGCTTGCAGATTTTAGAGATGTGCACGAGTCCGTCCTCATGAACGCCGACATCTACAAAACAGCCGAAATCAGTAATATTGCGAACCGTTCCCATCAGTTCCATACCCGGCTTCAGGTCTTTCAGTTCCATAATATCACCGCTCCGCAGCAACGGCGGTGGCAGGGATTCTCTCGGGGCTCTGCCCGGTTTAGAAAGTTCCTGTAAAATATCGTTCATAGTTGGAACACCAACGCCAGCTTGCTTTGCCAAAGTATCCAGCCCGTAGCGGTCTGCCGCAGCGAGAATTTCCGGATGTGTTTGCGGTGTCATCGCAGACAGCGAGAATCCGCAGGCGTTCAGAATGGCTTCCGCAGCAGCATAGCTTTCCGGATGGACTGCTGTTTGGTCTAATGGGTTAGCAGCATTCGGGATTCGCAGGAATCCGGCACACTGTTCAAATGTCTTTGCTCCCAACTTGGAAACTTTTTTCAGCTGCTTTCGGTCGGTAAATGCTCCGTTTTCTGTCCGATAGGCAACAATATTTTTTGCAATGGTGCTGTTAATGCCAGCAACGTGTGAGAGTAGGGAGAACGATGCGGTATTCAAGTCCACGCCAACGCCATTGACACAATCTTCTACCACGCCACCGAGAGCAGCCGTCAATTCTTTTTTCGGCATATCATGTTGATACTGTCCCACGCCGATTGCTTGCGGGTCAATCTTGACGAGTTCCGCCAACGGGTCTTGTAATCGCCGTGCGATAGAAACGGCACTTCGCAGGGAAACATCATATTCCGGAAATTCTTCTGCTGCCAGTTTCGAGGCAGAATAAACGGATGCTCCCGCCTCCGAAACGACCATATAGGCAGCCGGATAAGGAAGTGTTTTCAGCAGGGCAGCCACAACCGATTCTGCTTCCCGAGAGGCAGTGCCGTTTCCGATGGCAACCGCTGTAACATGATGTTTTTGCAACAGTTCCAGAATGATTTTTTTGCCCTGTTCCATGCGAGTTCCTTCGCCGACGGTGATATGTGCAACGCCAGTATCTAAAACTGCACCCGTTTCGTCAACGACTGCCAACTTGCAGCCTGTTCGATAGCCGGGGTCAACACCCAGAACCACTTGATTTTTGAGTGGTGCTGCCAGCAGCAATTGCCGGAGATTGGCGGCAAATAACTGAATGGCAGCAGTGTCAGCAGTTTCCGTCAGGTTCTTGCGAATTTCCCGTTCCACTGCCGGAAATAATAGTCGTTGAAAGGCATCTTCTGCCGCAGTCTGTACCAGCTTCGCTGCCGGACTGTCATTGTGAACATATTTCCGCACGACAACCGCAGCTCCTTTCCCCTCTGGGAGAGAGAGAGTCACTTTCAGGGCGTTTTCCTGTTCACCTCGATTGATGGCAAGAATGCGGTGTCCCTGTAGTTTTTCAATCGGTGTTTGGAAATCATAATAATTGCGGTATGGCGTTTCTGCATCTTCATCCACTGCACGAGCAGACAGCGTTCCGCTGAGCATGGTAAATTGCCGCATCTGTTTCCGTAAAGCAGCATCGTTTGCCATTTCTTCCGCTAAAATATCCATAGCTCCTTGCAGAGCAGCTGCTACATCTGGCACATCCTGTTCTGGTTGGACAAATGGTTTTGCAGCTTCTTCCGGAACGGTTTCCCACTTCTGTTCCGCCAGAATGCGAGCCAATGGTTCTAGTCCACGGGCAATCGCTGCGGAGGCTCTGGTTTTCCGCTTTGGACGGTAGGGGAGATAGAGGTCTTCCACTTCAATGAGCGTTTTTGCAGCTTGAATCTGCTGTTCCAGTTCTGAGGTCAGCTTGTCCTGTGCAGCGATAGCGGAGCAGATTTCCGTTTTTCGCTGGTGGAGTTTACGGAGATATTGCAGCCGGTCATTCAGTTGTCGGAGCAGCTGGTCATCCAGAGAGCCAGTTGCTTCTTTTCGATAACGGGCAATGAATGGGATGGTTTTTCCATCGTCCAGCAGGTCAATGGTGCTTTGAACCTGTTCTTTTCGCAGGTGAAATTCCGTTGCCAGTTGATTGATGATTTCCAAAAAATCGCCTCCTAATTGCAATGGTTGAGGAAAAATTGTTTGCATCGTATCTTTTTTATTATAGCACACAACAGGAGAAAATGCAACAAAAAAACCGACCCTCAACGAAGAGAGTCGGTTTTTCAATTTATAAAAACGGTATCACAAAACACTTTGGAGGGCGTGTATGCAGATGACCGTAGAATCTTTTACAGCAATCATATGGCAAAAATCGCCGAACCGTTATCGAATTTCCAGCCGTCTGTTTGCTGGTACTTTTGGCTGTTTTTTCGGCAGAACCATATAGAGAATGCCGTTTTTGTATTCTGCTTCAATTTGGTCAGCATCAATGCCGGAAATATCGAACCGCCGCTGGTAAGAACCATAGGAGCGTTCCCGACAGATGTAGTGTTCCTTGGATTTGTCAACCTGTTCTTGCTGATGAACAGCGGACAGCGTCAGCGTATCGCCGTTGACATCCAGTTGAATTTCGCCCTTTTCAAAGCCGGGCAATTCGGCTTCCATGATGAACTTGTCATTTTCTTCTCGAATGTCCGTTTTGAAGCTGCGAACGGTTTCTTTGCTGACAAAACGGTCATCAAAATCAGAAAATGGATCTAAAAGAAAAAACGGATCTCGTTCAAATGCGGTCAAGCCATACATCGTAATTCCTCCTTCATGTTTGTGAATCAGTAAGTCGATTTATTTGATTTCCAGCCGTTTGCTGGTCGGCGTTTCTGGCTGCTGTTTCGGCAGGGTAATATACAGAATGCCATTCTTGTATTCTGCATCCAGCTTTTCCGCATCAATGCCAGTCAAGTCGAAACTTCTCTGGTAAGACACTTCAGAGCGTTCCTTGCGGATGTACTTTTTCTTATCGTCCTTGTCTTCAGAATCGGTGTGATGTTCTGCGGACAGTTTCAGGCAATCGCCTTGCACATCAAGGTGAATATCTTCTTTCTCGAATCCCGGCAACTCGGCTTCCATCACAAACTTGTCGCCCTCATCCCGAACGTCAACCTTGCAGGTACTCCAGCCAGTTCCAGCGAAAAAGTCGTTTTCAAAATCGTGAAATGCATTCAGCAAATCAAAATGTTTCTTTTCAAACGGTGTCATGGTATACATAAAAATGCCTCCTCAAAAAAGCAGATGGCTCTGCGTTCAAATTCCTGTGGTTTTCTGATTCGTTCTTGCGAATCTTACTAACATTTCCGATACCTTCTCATGGGGCTCATTCCTTTCTTTCATTGTCTATAGGATACTGCCGTTATATGAAAGCTGTGTCACACAATTGTGAAAACTAGATGAAATTTAGCACTCAATCAAAAAGAGTGCTAACAAGTGCGAATAGAGAGTGATAATATGGAAACTGTCCTCATTGCAAGGTACAGAAACAAAAAAACAGCGTTTTCCCCGAAGAGAAAACGCTGTTGCATGCGAGTGATTTTAGGTTGATGTTGTGATTAGTCGACGCTGAGGATCCAATTTTTCAAGCTTGAGAGATCAATTACATTGATGACACCGTCGCTATTGGAATCTGCTGGCTTTGCCTGTTCAGCGGTCAAAGTTTCCTTGCGAATCAGATACTTTTGCAGCAGAACAACGTCCTGAACATTGACATTTCCGTCCAGATTCACATCACCCAGCCGGAATGTAGGTTCTGTTGTGGTCGTGGTTTCGGACGGTGTTGTATCGGTTGTGATTTCAGTTGTTGTAGTGGTTGTAACCTTTGGTTCTACATTGTCCACGATAGAATAATACGCCGGCTTTGCCTGGAAGTTTTCATCGAACAGCAGCGGAACTCTGGTTGCACGCCAGCTCTGGTCGTCGGTAACGCCCCAGACAACAACAGCAGAAATGCTGTCTGCATAGTCGGTGTAAATATCGAAGATGTCGCTGTACAGCTGAGCCTGCTTTTCCAGACCAGCTTCAGAGGTATCTGAAGTGGTAATATCCAATTCTGTTACCTGAATATCCAGACCAGTGGAAGCAAACTTGTCGATTGCCTTGCGATAGGTGGAAGCATTCGGGAAACCAACATCCAAGTGGGACTGCATGCCGATACCATCGATCAAGCCCTTTTCTTTCAGTTCCATTGCCATGTTGTAGATAGCAGTGGTTTTGCCTGGCATGTATTCGTTGAAGTCGTTGTAATAGAGTTTGCAGTTCTTCGGGGCATATTTTCTTGCATACTGGAACGCATATTCAATGAATGAGTTGTCGCCGAAAATCCGAACCCATGCAGAACTGTCGGAATCTTCAGATTTGCTGGAGCCAGCCTTTCGAGGATTACCATCATCCAGCCATGCTTCGTTTACAACGTCCCAGGCATAGAATTCAACATCCGGATACTGTGTTGCCAGACCTTCCATGACGTTCTTGATGTAGTTTTCCATTCTCTTGAGCATGGTGTCCTTGTCAACCCAGTCGCCATCATCGGAGAAGTTTTCCTTGAAGAACCAGTCTGGTGTCTGGCTGTGCCATACAAGGGTATGACCACGAACCGGAATCTTATTTTTTCCGCAGTATTTCAGAAGAGCATCTGCCTGTGCGAAGTTGACCTGCGGATTCGTATTGTCGCCGCTTGCCTGCGAAGCAGCCTGATCCAATACATAATCTGGCTTCAATTCGTTGCCGAAGGTAATGCTTTCATTGAAGTGCTTTTCTACCAGATCCATGAAGGACGGAGAAGCCAAGTTGGAAGCCATAATCGCAGTACCGATTTTGAAGTAGCCATTATAAACATCCTTGATGGATGCAATGTCTTCCTGAATTGGAATAATTGGAGCTTCTGCGAGGGTGAAGTCGTCGATGTACAAGTTGGATGCATCGTTGCATTCAAAGTAAACATAAACCTTAGAAACTTCGCTGGTAAAGCTGAACTTGATGTTGGAAAATTCTGCCCAGTCGCCGTTAGAAGTTTGGGTTGCCAGATTGCTGTAATGCCGTTCGCCAGCAGCATCGGTATATTCCAGACTCAGCTTGATGCTGTTGTACCATTCTGCCTTTGCGTAAGCACTGACGGTGTATTCTTTGTTTGGTTCGCAGATGTCATCCAGCAAAAGCTGCGGGCCGTGCCAGCCCTTGGTACGGTCGGATATCATCATGGAAGAAGAACCGCTGTGTGCCTGGCTATCGGTGATGGAAATAGATTCGACACCACCTCTTCCGGTAAACGGTAACGATGCACTGCTGTCCTCAAAATCCGAGCTGTAAATAATTGCACCGGTTTCGGCATCGGCTGCGGTTACGGTTGCAAATGGAATAGATGTGCTGAGCAGCACAGCACCCAGCAGCCCCGCAAGAACCTTTTTGGCTGTGTGTTGTTTCATAAATGTAAACCTCCCTAAATAGAACAAGAACATTTCTCAATAGAAAGCAGTATCACATTGCTTTCTAAAAAATCAGATGGGTTTAGTATACCACATTTTTTTCAAAATGTAAATACTTCCTTTGTGGAATGCCTATATTTTTGTTAAAGTTGACTATAAACAAAATTGAAAAAACAGCAGGATGTACAAATCTATTCTGCATGTCACGTTTTTGGAATACGAGGCATATGTTGCAATAGGAAGCGGTTGGATGGAAAACAGAACCGTTTCTGAACCATGGAAAAAGTGAGGGGTATTTGATGCAATGGAATCATCAGGGAATGGAATTGGAGTTCCAGCCAGAAATGGCATGGGATCACTTTCATTTATTTGAAGACACACCGCAGCCGCCGGAACAGACTGGCATGCGGACACCGCTGCCGGAGGAAACGCCGATTGGTATGGCGTATGTGCCATATCAGCAGTGGGATACGACTTTTTCAGCGGAGGAAGGATTTCCGAAGGGAACGATTTTCCCGCAGCTGTACAAACCATTTTGTCCGGGAGGTGAACGGCATGCGTGAACAGGAATTGCTGTTGCGGAGTCTACAGCAGTGTGATTTTACGCTGTATGAGTTGCAGTTGTATTTGGATACGCATCCGAATTGCAAACGGGCGATGGAACAGTACCGGAAACATCTGGAGATGAAGCGGAAAGCCGAGAAGATGTATGTGGAAAAGTATGGCCCGATTCGTCCGAGCCAGTCCAACACAACAGAGCGTTGGAACTGGGTGGATGCACCGTGGCCGTGGGAAAAGGAGGCAAATTGCGATGTGGACGTATGAGAAGAAACTGCAATATCCGGTAAACATTAAAACGCCAAATCCTCGGCTTGCAAAGTTTATTATTTCCCAGCTGGGCGGGCCAGACGGAGAACTTGCTGCTTCGCTGCGGTATATGCACCAGCGATATGGCATGAAAAACAATCAGGTCAAGGGGATTCTGACCGACATTGCAACGGAAGAACTGGCACATGTGGAAATGGTATCGGCGATTTTATACCAGCTGACCCGTGACATGACGCCGGAACAGATTCTGCAAGACGGCTATGCAGAATATTTCGTAGACCATACCGCTGGCATTTATCCGCAGGGGGCATCTGGTATGCCGTTTACGGCTGCTTATTTCCAGTCAAAGGGCGACCCGATTACAGACCTGACGGAAGACCTTGCAGCGGAACAAAAAGCACGCAGCACCTATGAAAATATTTTACGTCTGTGTGATGACCCAGACGTTCGAGAGCCGATTAAATTTCTCCGGCAGCGGGAAATCGTGCATTTCCAGCGGTTTGGAGAGGCAATGCGAATGGTACAGGATGAATTAAATGCGAAGAACTTTTATTGCTGTAATCCGGCATTTGACAAAGGCTGTGGAAAGCAGCAGAAGCGTTCCGGAAAATAACACGCTGCAAAACAGAACTGCCCGTGCACGAGAGGGTGCATCGGGCAGTTCCTTTTTTATTTTGTCTTGTAAAAGTTTATTCGCCGTAGTAAGAGAACAGCTGACACGGAATCATGCCATTGTAGAGCTTTCTCCGTTTGGTTGCTGGTTTGCCGAAGAAGGATTCAAAGTTCGCATCTGGAGAAATCACATAGCAGGGGTACTGCTTGTTTGCCGGAAAGACACCGCCCATAATCTGATAGAGCGATTCCGCAGCCTGTACATCTAAGAGCCGTTCGCCATATGGCGGATTGCAGATGATAATCTGTTCTGGAACGGCTGTAAAGTCTGCAATGTCCTGCTGCATTACATGAATCCGAGTTTTTACGCCAGCTTTGCGAATGTTTTCTTCAGAAAGCCGAATGGCTTCCGGATCGCAGTCGAAACCGTATGCTTCAAAGGTGGTATCTCGCCGAATGGCGGCAATTGCTTCTGCACGGGCATTTGCCCAGACAGATGCCGGAATACAATCCCAGCGTTCCGCTGCAAAGTGGCGATGCAAGCCCGGGGCAATGTGCATCGCTTTAAAAGCTGCCTCAATCAACAGCGTACCGCTACCGCAGAACGGGTCACAGACGACACTATTTTGCTTGACCCGTGCCAAGTCAACAATGCCAGCAGCAAGGGTTTCCTTGATGGGGGCAGCGTTGGCGTTTCTCCGATAACCTCGCTTATGCAGTCCAACACCAGAGCTGTCTAAATAGATGGTTGCGATATTCTTGCGGATAGAAAACTGAATCTGATGTACCGCACCGCTTTCCGAAAACCAGCTGGTCTGGTATTTCTGCCGCAGGCGTTCTACAGCTGCCTTTTTCAAGATGGATTGGCAGTCCGGAACGCTGTGCAGTTTGGAATCCAGTGCGTGCCCCTTAACTGGGAACGCATCATCTTTTCCAATCCACTCTTCGAGCGGCAGCTTTTTCATGCCTTGAAAGAGCTCCTCGAAGTTATAAGCTGGAAAACTGCCGAGTTGAATGAGAACCCGTTCCGCAGTGGAAAGACAGAGGTTTGCCATTGCCAAAAGGTGATAATCGCCCCGGAATAAGATTCTGCCGTCCTGTACTTGAATCTGTTCTGCTCCCAGTTTTTTCAGTTCAAAGTGAAGCGTATGCTCCAGACCAAAATGACACGGGCAGCACATCCAAAATGTATGTTGCATGGTGGTATTCCTTTCTGTTATAAGAAGATCATTTTTGAAAAAAGAAGCACATCATTTTAGTTGCTGTGCTTCTTTTTTGGGGTTGTACGAATTGGATTTTATTCGGAGGACTCTCCGCCGGAATCGCCGCCGGAGGATGCTCCGCCACTGTCATCGCCAGCGTTGCCGCCACCGGAATCGCCGCCGCTGCTCTGGTTGCTATCGCCGCCGGAGCTGTTGGAATTGTTTTCATTTCCGCCATTGCCTTGGCTGCTATGGTCGGTGTTGCTGGAGCTTTCAGAACTTTCGTCACTGCTGCTGTTGGTGGTGTGGTTGTTGTTGGATGGTGTTGTAACTGCTGGAGCAGTGTAGTGGTTGCCGTCACAAACGGGAGCGTTTGTCGATTTCCAGTAGCCGACACCCAGTTTCTTGCAGTTTGGCCCTGCAATTTTACCGGTCTTTGCACACACATAACCTTCTACCACATCATCGTTGCTCGGATAGCTTGCACCCGTATCCAGTTTATCAGCGTATTCACCAATGATGTTATACCAGATTTGGTCGGATTCGAGGGATTCCGGCAACGATTGCCGTTCCGTGTATCCAATCCAAACACCGCTGACGAAATCTTCGGTCATGCCGACAAAGGTCAAGTCATACCAGTTTTCAGTTGTACCGGTTTTTCCGGCAACGTGTTTATTTTGTAACTTTGCCTTGTCGCCCGTGCCGTTTTCAACAACATTTTGCAGCAGCTTATTCATGACATAAGCGGTTTCGCTGCTGACTGCCTTTCTCGGGCTGCCATCATTTTCATAGATGAGGGTGTCTTCACCCTGTTTTACCCATTTAATGATGTGTGGTTCAAAATGCGTTCCGTCGTTTCCGTATGGAATATAGCTGGAAACCAGATTTTCCAAGGTAACACCGTAGGTTAACGCACCCAGTGAAAGCGGTGCAAGGTCGTTGTCACTCTCGTTGTCGGTAGAAATGTCATCCAGTTTCAATCCCATTTTTTCGGTTGCAAAATCAAAGACCGCCTGCGTGCCGAGGTCATCGCAGATTTTTGCCGGAACGGTATTCAAAGACTTTGCAAGGGCATCGTATGCGAATACAGAACTGTGCGAATACGAGTTGCTGTAGTTTGCTGGCCAATCTTCGCCGTCTACCTGTTTCAGCGGTTCATCTGTAAACGTAGAACCCCAATGAATCTTGTCATTTTCGAGTGCTAAACCGTAGGTGGTCAGTGGCTTGATGGTTGAACCCGGCTGGCGAGGTTCCATGGTGGCATAGTTCCAGCAGAGGGACTCTGTTTTCTCGCCGATGCTGCCGACAATTGCCTTAATATTGCCCTCATAGTCCATGGCAACAAATGCAGATTCCGGGTAGAGAATTTCGTCTGTAGAATAGTCGCCGTCCCCGTTCTGGTCGAGGTAAAGGGCAACATCCTCTTTGTTTCCAACGAGGTTATCCAGATCCTTGTACTTGTCTTCAACATAGGATTGCATATCCAAGTCCACGGTCGTTGCAATCTGATAGCCGCCGGCATTGATGCGGGCAATGGCTTCGTTGGAGGTGAGGTTGTACGTCTTTTCGAGGTAGTCAGCAAATTCATAGATTGCGGTATCTACAACCCAAGAGGTTGCCTCTGCACTCAAATATTCGTTGTCTTCTTCCGGATGGGTTTCCTGATATTCATCAGAGTCTGTGAAAATCAGTTCTTCATTCAAGGCTGCCTGATATTCATCATAGGTAATCGAACCGTTGTCATACATCTGAAGCAGAACATATTTCTGACGGGCTTTGTTATCTTCTTTTCCCGTGTTGATAAATTCGCCTGTGGCTTCATCTTCGTAACCAGCAAACGGGTTCAAGGTGTTCGGGCTTTTTGGAATGGCAGCGAGGGAAGCTGCTTCTGCAATATCCAGTTCGCTGACATCTTTTCCGAAATATTTCTGTGAAGCAAGCTGAACGCCATTGATTGGGCCGCCGAAACCGATATAGTTCAGGTAGTTTTCCAGAATTTCATCTTTGCTGTAATTCTGTTCCAGTTCCATTGCACGGAAAATTTCACGAATTTTTCGGGCTGGAGATTGGACATCATCGCCCGTGATATTTTTAACCAGCTGCTGGGTAATGGTCGAACCGCCGACATCCGTATTATAGATGTGAATGAACATGTTTACGAAAGCGTAGAAGGTTCTTCGATAATCGACACCATCATGCGTGTAGAAGCGTTCATCTTCGGCAGATACAAACGCATCCTTGACGTGCTGCGGAATCTGGTCGATGGTAACGGGGATTCGTTCGGTGTGGTTGTTGACTTTATAAAGGCATACCAACTCTCCGTTGGAATCGTTTGCATAGACATAGGTATTATTTTTCATTTCCAGTTCCTCGATGGTGACATTGGAAACTTCATCTCGGAAACTCATAACATAGACGGTCATGCCCGTTGCCACAATCGTTCCGGTGATGATACAAATCAGGAACAGGGAAACCAGAGTGGTGCAGAGAATCGAGAACGCTTTTCGGAGTTTTGGAAACCGTTTTGGTTTTTCCGCCTGAAGGGCATCATTATAATACGGATATTCTGGCGTTCCCGTCGGGGGCTTATTGCAAAGGGCTGCATCCGCTTCGCTCTCATAGATGACCCGTTCTCTGGGGTCTGGCGGTGGAGGTGTTGGCGGAACGGGTTTCTTTGCCGGCAGGTTTGCAGTCGTCGTTCTGGCAGCTGGCTTTGCAGGTGGCTTGGAAATGGGGCGTTTTGCGGTTGTATTTGCTGTCGGTTTTTTGGCAGCAGGTTTTCGATTCTGCGTACCGGTTGGTCTGGCAGCAGTTGGCTTTTTTGCAGGGGATTTTCCGTGCGAAGCAGCCGTTGCACGACTGCCGGATGAGCGTTTTGGCGGAGTTCCTCCGGCACGGGGTTTTCCGGCTTTTTCCGCAGCCGGACGGTGTTTCGGGTTGCGGGATGATTCCTGATTCATTGCTGTGCATCCTTTCTGTTGATGATGAAAAAAATCAGACTTTTTGGGAGCGGTGACCAAAATAGAATTTTTTAGGATTTTCAGCCGCTCAGTGGTCGAAAAACGAGCAATATTTCTTTTATTATACCACAAAGCCGGTCGGATGTTAAGTGGTTTCTGAAAAAAGCGAGAAAAATATACAACCTGTATAAATTTTTCTTTTTTGGGAATCCTGTTTCTGTTACTTATCCGAAAAATCAGACGGAAAACCGAACAGGAGGAAAGACGTATGACAAAATATCGTGCAGTTTCTGTGGTGTTGATGAGCATTTTAATCGCAGCCGTGATTGTGCTGTGTGCGTTGTCGCAGTCGATTCAGAATAAACGGGCAGCGGCAAAGACAGAGGAATCTTCAACCTTACCGCAGGTGGATTATGTGCTGGGAGAGTATGAAGGGTATCTGGCAGTCTTTCGGGGTGAACAGCAAAAGCCTTATCAGGTGTTACAAATGCCGGTGCAGCTGCTGCCGGAGGAAGACCAGGGAGCAATCGAAGCTGGGATTCACGTTCAGACCGAGCAGGAGTTGCGGCGGTTATTAGAAGATTTTGCATCATAAAAAGAACAGCGGGCAGCAGAAATGTTGTCCGCTATTTTTTTATAATTCGACAAAAAATAGCGAGAAATCGAAAAAACTGCATAAA
>OGPY01000159.1_pt1 | contig 64849 bp, 49 predicted proteins | sample 1553121 | NCBI WGS metagenome assembly OGPY01 (sample SAMEA2580004, study PRJEB22360) | human gut metagenome
GGATCGCACCATTGTTTAATGATGGGTTTTGGGGTACGCATTGACGAAGTCAGGATATACATCAGTAATATTTTGAACAATAAAAGAAAAAAATCTTCCTTTTCTGTTCAAATATTATCTACTTTCGCATTTTTCCCGACAAAATACAGCCTCTTTTTCACATAGTCCCTTCGTTTTTTTGAAGATTTGCTTTTTTGGGAATAAGTTTTATATTTGTGGCAAGATGTAATCTTTGACTTGGAAGGTATTTGCAGTTCACTTGAGTGTTTTATGTTGAAGCCGAATGAGTTTTTCTTAAGTTGATGTTATATATCTAAAATCGAATACTATGGATACGCATACTTTTTTCTTGATAATGCGGAATGAAATGAAATTGCAGATGCGCAGCTGGGTGTTTCGTTTCTTTATAGTCTTGTCTTTGGTGGGAATAGTTGCGTATCAGATGTATATACATGGAGCAGGCAGTAGTGCCTGGAAAATGGTAGCACTTCCCTGTTCCATGCCCTTGATGAACGCATATCTTTTTAGCGTGGTTCAATCGCTTTTCCTGATAGTTATTATGTCCGAGTTTCCGCAACGTCTGATACGGTCGGGATTGCGTGACGGGGTGATGGTGCGTCCCTTTAGTAACACGGTGTATTATTGGGGGGCATTGACGGGAATATTCCTTCTTTTCCTTTTGGTGAATGTGGTGGAGGTATTTGTGGTAATTCTATTAGTGAATTCAGTCAATGCTGCTCCGTTATCATTGTCGCTTTATTTCTTTTATATTCTGACTTTAAATGTCCCTTGTTTTTTCTTTGTGTCCGGCTTAGCTGCGTGTCTTGGTGCTGTTTTTTCGCGCGTGTTCGGTCTTTTTGTCAGTTTAGTATGGTTTGTTTTCGGTGTGTTTTGGTTGCCTTATATTTTGCATGGAACATTTGATTATTTTTCAGTGGGGGTTCCTAATCTGTTTTCTGATATGGTGGGTCATGTAAACCTGTGGGGGTATTTGCAGCATCGTTTGATTTATTTATTTGCAGGAATTGGTTTGTTGTTGTTGGGTTTGTGGCATCTGGGGCGTTTGCCTAATAGTCAATCTTGTAGACGATTGGTCCGTGTTTGGGGGCTTTGTTTTTTTGTCATTGGTTTGTCTTTTCTATGTAGTCTTGAGTATAGTTATTGGCGGACTGCCCATCAACGAGAGTGTTGGGTTTCTGTTTTTGAACGTCACTGGCATGCGACAACCAGCCGGGTGAAAACGCATGTCATCCATTTGAGCCAGTCTGGCAAACATTTGACTGCTTCGAGTCGGATGGTGCTCTATAATCCCGGAGAGACAGCGTTGGATAGTCTGGTGTTGTTCTTAAATCCGGGGCTGCATTTGTCACGTGTTTCTAGCGGGAAGGTTACATTGCCTTATTGGCGGGATGAGCAGGTGTGTGTAATAAACTGCCGTCTGGAAAGCAAAGATTCGCTCGTAGTGGATATGGATTATGCCGGAGTTCTGGATGATCGGATTTGCGACTTGTTTTTGAACCGAAAGGATTATGAGGACAGTTTTTGTGGTGACCATTTTTTTCCGACTGGAAGGCGAGGAGCTTTTGTCGATGATGACATTTTACTTTTAACCTCTTCCAGTATATGGTATCCGGTGGCTCTTCCTCCGGTGAATCCGGTGGATCCTTTTTCTACACTTTGGGATTTTACTCGCTTCAGTCTTTCTGTCAGTTCTCCTCGTCAGAACATTGTGGTCGCTTCCGGCTTGGGTAAGCGTAATGGTGAGGATATTTCTTTTGAATCGGAACGTCCTTTGCAGGCATTGACGGTTTATGGAATAAATGGTGCTAGTTATGATGTTCCGGTAGATAGAGGGCTGAGTCTGCGTTGTTGCCTGTCTGCTTGGGGAAAGCAATGGGCGAAAAAGTTCAAGAATATTCAGGCTAAGGACTTTTCTGCTTATTGGAGGTCATTGACCAATGATTATGAGAATTATATAAAAACCTCTTGGTATTCTTCTTCCTATCCTTTTTTGCACTGTCTGGAGTGTCCGGTGTCTTATCTTCCATCGGATTTTTCGGCGAGATATGCAGGTGGTATGGTGGAACCCGGTGCGGTATTTGTGCGGGAACGTCTGTTCGATTCTGCCTATGCAGATGAATACTGCCGAGGGTTATACGGGATAGAAGAGTTTCAGGCTGCCGTATACTCTTTGTATTGGACTGTATTTGCAGATAACGGAGTGCATGGCAGTAGCCTCAGTCATCCTTTCCGGAGTGGAGGGTTGTACGGACGGGGATGGGGAGGAGGACAGGGACGCGTGTCGCGAGCTTCTGGAAAAACGGTTTGGAATATCCCGCGTATGTGTCTGTTCAGTGAAAAATATCCTTTTATGGGGTGTATGTGGAGAAAACTGCCGAGTGTAAATAAGCATTCCATAATGCTTTCCGGGTCTGTGATTTCTAACGATATGGTAGAGATATATGATTATTTTATCGATAGGAATTTGATGGAATTGCTATCGGATACAGAGATAAATGATTATACCAAGTCCGTGCGCTTGAATTTTAAAATTAGGGATTTGTGGAATCGATTGGTATTGGATGTGCCGGAGAATGAGTTTGCGAAAGCTTTGGATTCTCTGTATGTAAATCATGTGGGGGAGGTGATTCTGGATTCGTTGCTTTCGAAATGGAACAGACGCTGGCATGTCTCTTTGGATAGTGCGCAGTCGGAATGGTTGCTAAGCCGACATAACCACTATTTCCGTTGCCGCAGCTTTAAGAAATATGTTTCTAAAGAGAAAGGTTTGCAAAAAGTGGAGGGTATGGTGTATAATGCCGGGAGAGAAGGAGGACTTGTTGGGGTGGAATGCAGTAGTTGGAGAGAGAATACCTATTTTAATGCATTTGTTGAGGCTGGTGAAGCCAAACGTTTTTCTGTGGTACGTTCTTTGGATGGGTATGCCGAAGGTATGGGTTTCTTTATGGGTTTGTCTGCAAATCGTCCGCTTGTCATTGATTTTGAAGAAGAATCTTGTTCTGAAGATGTGGCATCCCACTGGCATGTAGGCAGTTGTTGGGAAACTATAACCGAGGAAGAGTTTATGGCGAATGAGGCTGCCAATGAGTATGTGGTGGATGACTCGGATGCGGATTTTGAATTGGTGGATGCAAATAAAACGATGATTCAGCATTATTTTCCTCCGAAACACTCCTATAGAACCTTACAAGGCGGACATACGAATTGTTGGAAAGATGTATTGGGTACAAGATTCCAGGGAGATTCCATCCGCGGAGCCAGGATTATTAGTGGTGGTAACGGAAAATCCACAGCAACCTGGCGAGCAACATTGCCTAAGGGGTATTACGATGTGCAGGTGTTTGTCTATAAAAGTTTGACGATACCGGGTGCTTCGTTGCCGTCTGTAATAAATCACTATACGGTGTATTATGGTGACGAGCAGGAAGAGATTGCCCTTTCATTGGATGAGGCATTGGGGAATAAGCAACAAGGGTGGGTTTCTTTAGGAAATTTTGATTTCCCCGGTGGAGGGGTGAAGATTACCCTTTCCAATAAAGAGAATAATCAGAATCAGGATATTGCGATTATTGCTGATGCCGTGAAGTTCGTTCGTTTGGAGTAGGTATATTTATAATTATGTTCAAGGATTATTAGGAGTGTTGAATATTTTTTGCTACACTTGTATGATAATCTTGCACAGATAATATTGTGAATATTGCAATAGAACAGATACAACATGGTAATGAACAAGCTTTTAAAAGTTTGTTTGATGAATATTATCAAGGGTTGTGTGTATTTGCTTCTGCTTATTTGAAGGATGATGACTTATCGGCGGATGTTGTGCAAGAGGCATTTGTGAAGTTTTGGAATCGTAGGAGGGATTTTGACCATATTGTTAAAATCAAATCTTTTCTTTATACTATTGTCAGGAACGATTGTTTGAATATTGTTCAGCGTCAGAAAGTGGTGTTGGAGGATGTTTCCGTGTTTGAAAACAGCGGTTTTTTTCATGACAAATTGATAGAGACAGAGAGCTATCGCATCTTTTATGCCGCTATAGAAACACTTTCTCCTCAAGGAAGAGAGGTGATTCAATTGGCTTTGGATGGCTTGAAAAACAGCGAGATAGCCGCTCGATTGGGGATTGCTGAAAGCTCTGTCCATACGCAGAAAAAGATAGCTTATAAGAAATTAAGGGTGGTCTTAAAAGATTATTACTACCTGATCTATTTGTTCCTGGGATAATTATTCTTTGTTTTTTTTGAAAAAAAGTGGGGATGGACTTCCCCATAAAAATCTTTTTTGGTGTTTTATTATAAATGGAGCTTGTTGTAAGAAGCTTGTTATAAGGGATATGCGGGGAATGAAGAATTATCACAGGAGCAGCGTCAGAAAAAACGGATAGATTCTCTTTTGTGCATTTTTTGGGAGCTAATAGACGTATAAAAATAGATAGAAATAGAAAATTTTAAGGATAAGACGAGAGCAGATGGGTTGTTTTGTCTTGTCTTATCAAAATAATCAACATAACTATCAAATTACAAGCTTATGAGAAAATTGCGACTTATGTTTAGATGGACATTTGTATTTGTTTTGCTGGGAATGTTGCATGTTCATGCAAACGCTTACCGGCAGAACAGACAACAAGTGACGCTTTCGATGAAGGCAGTCAGTCTGAAGGATGTGCTTTGGGCGATAGAACGCCAGACATCGTTTGTTTTTATGTATAATGAAGAGGATTTGGACAAAATCGGTAAGGTGGATGTTGATGTGCAGGGAGATGATATCCGGACGATTTTGAATGTGTGTCTGAGAAATACAAACCTGACTTATGTGCTGCAGGATGAGGTGATTGTGATTAAACCTGAGGTGCAATCACAAAAGGTAAAGGAGGTGAGAATCAAAGGTACTGTGAAAGATGAAAAGGGACATTTGCTGCCGGGCGTGACGGTGTTTATAAAAGGTTTGCAGATAGGAACGGTGACAGATGGGGATGGGAGATTTACCATTGCAATCCCTGATATGGAGTCGATTGTATTACAGTTTTCTTTTGTCGGAATGCTTTCAAAGGAGGTTAAATATGAGGGACAGGAGGAGATACATGTGGTGTTGAGGGAGACGAAAGAGGAGTTGGAAGAAGTTGTGGTTACCGGCTATGCCAATATCCGTAAGGAAAGTTTTACCGGAAATGCAACGACGGTAACAAAAGATCAGTTGTTAAAAACAAACAATAAAAATGTGATTGCTGCCTTGCAGACGTTTGATCCTTCTTTTCGAATTAAGGAAAATAATTTATGGGGTTCAGACCCGAATGCCTTACCGGAATTCAATATACGCGGGGAGTCAAGTATTTCGATGAATAAGGGGTTGGATGTGGAAAGAGAGAGAAGAAGCCAGCGAACAAACTTAAAAAACAATCCAAATATGCCTGTGTTTATATTGGATGGTTTTGAGGTTTCTGTGGAGAAAATCTATGATATGGATATGAACCGTATAGAAAGCATGACTATTTTGAAGGATGCCGCTGCGACTGCTTTATACGGTTCTCGGGCGGCCAATGGGGTTGTGGTTGTGACAACGGTTGCCCCCAAACCGGGAGAAATGCAGATTACTTATAATTTGACAGGAGGCGGTGATTTTCCTGATTTGACCGATTATAATCTTTGTAATGCAGCCGAGATGTTGGAGATTGAAAGACGTATGGGATTGTACACATCTGCTATAGATCAGGCTTTAAAGGATTTGGATTATAACCGTCGGTTGCAGCAGGTGTTGCGTGGAGTGGACACTTATTGGTTGTCAAAGCCGCTACGTAATGTATTCAATCATAAGCACAGTTTGAATGTTTCCGGAGGAGAGGAAACTATCCGATATAGTCTGGATTTGAATTATGATAGCAATAAAGGTGTTATGAAGGGGTCGCACAGAACACGTGCCGGGGCTGGCTTGACGATTGATTATCGCCCTAAATCTTGGTTGCAGTTAATGAATTCTATTACCTATAACTGGACGGGAACAGAAGATTCTCCTTACGGTTCGTTCAGTACCTATGCTGAAATGAAACCTTATTTGCCTATATATGACGATAATGGAGAATTATTGCAAAATCTTCAGGCAGGAGAGTTTAAGGCTGCAAATCCTCTGTATCCTGTAAAATATCTTGAAAGTTACAGAGGGAAGGGAAAAACAGATGATATTACAGATAATTTCAATGTCAATATGTATTTTGCGAATGGTTTGCAATTTAAAGGACAATTCAGTATTACGAAAACAACAAGCAAGACAGAAACTTTTGTTGATCCGAAAGACGCTTCGTTTCAATATAGCGGAATTACAGATGACAAGAAAGGCTCTTTGGATAGAAGTACTTCCAGCAACTGGAATTGGAATTTAAATACGATGTTTTATTATAACAAGACATTGGGAGGACGTCATTTTATAAATGCGACGTTGGGTATGAATGCAAAAGAGACTTCAAGCGAATCGGAGCAAATGAGATTTCTGGGTTTTGGATTGGGAGGTATTAATTCTCCGTTGTTTGCTGCAGGTCAGCCCGACAAGACAAAAATTTCCACTTCGAAAAACAGATTGATTGGTTTTCTGGGTTCTGTGAATTATTCATTTGATGACGTTTATCTGTTTGATGCTTCATTCCGTTTTGATGCCTCTTCTCAATTCGGAAAGGACAAGCGTTGGGCTCCTTTCTGGTCGGTGGGAACCGGTATTAACTTTCACAATTATGAGTTCTTGAAGGATAATTGGTTGATCAGTCAATTGAAGATTCGTGCCACTTATGGTAGTACCGGTAATGTGAATTTCCCGTTAAGTATGGCAACGACAACTTATAATATGAATATGGACAGTTGGTTTTTTACCGGAGCCGGAGCGCAATTCAATACATTGGGTAATCCGCGTTTGACTTGGGAAAAAACAAAAACGGTGGATGTCGGTTTTACTTTAGCTCTGTTGAAGGATTTGATTTATATTGATGCAGCATACTATTGTAAGCGTACGGAGGATTTGATAGATGAAATCAGTGTCAGGCATTCTTCCGGCTTCAAGACTTATAACATCAATTCGGGAGCGATTAAGAACGAGGGATTTGAGATTAATTTAAATGCTACGGTATTTAGAAATGACGATTGGATGGTAACGGTGAATGCCAATCTGGGCTCTAATAAAAACACTATTACCAAATTGGGTGAAGAGACCAAGGCTTATAATGAGAAAATCCTGAATGAATGGAATAATGGTAGAGGAGGATATAGTGATGTATTGAGCCGTCCGGTGATCTTATATTATAAGGGTGCTTCTACAACTGCGTTGTATGCCGTGCGTTCAGAAGGTATTGATCCGATGAATGGTAAAGAACGTTTTTTGAAAAAGAACGGAATGTCGACTTATACCTGGGATGCGAACGATCAGGTTGTTGTTGGAGATAATAATCCTGATGCTCAGGGTTCGATAGGTTTTAATGTGGGATTTAAGGGGTTGTATTTGAACGCATCTTTTATGTATCAGTGGGGAGCTCAATCTTATAACGAGACATTGTTGAATAAGGTAGAGAATGCCAATATTGAATATAATAATGTTGACCGTCGTATATTGACACAGAGATGGATGAAACCCGGCGATGTTGTACCGTTCTATGATATGGGAAATAATACTAAAACGCAAGTGACAAGCCGCTTTGTGCAAGATTACAATTATCTTAATTTCAGTAGTTTGTCGTTAGGATATGATTTTAAGCGTGAGCAGATTTCGAAATTGAAATTAAGGAGCTTGGGATTGCGCTTTAATATGAATGACATTTGTCGTTGGTCAACAATTAAAGAAGAGAGAGGTACGAGTTATCCGTTCTCTCGGAGTTTTAGTTTTTCGTTGAATATAGGTATATAAGAATATGAATATGAAGAAGTATGCAATGATATTGGTGGCAATTTCCATGTCGTTTGTTTCATGTGAAAAATGGCTGGATTTGCAACAGGAAGGAGAAATTACCGCCTCGCAATTATATGGTAAAGGCGAAGGCTACCGTACGGCATTAAATGGTTTGTATCAGGCGATGGGACGTCCGGATTTGTATGGCAGGGAATTGTCTTTTGGCTTGGTTGACTGTATGTCGCAACAATACGATTTAAGCAATAAGGATATTTTTACGACGACGCATTATATTAAAGCGTCAAAGTTTGAATACGATGATGTCTCTTTGGTGGATTATATAGATAATATTTGGACAGTGGCTTTTAAAATGATTGCCAATGCGAACGATTTGATTCAACACATCGAACAGACAGATGCTCATTTGTTTGAAAAAGGAGAAATGGAGAAGAAAATGATAATGGGAGAGGCGTATGCATGTCGTGCTTTGATGCATTTTGATATGTTGCGTCTGTTTGCTCCGGCTCCTGTCAATGATGACGGCCAGGCGTATGTGCCGTATGTGGAGACTTATCCGGATATTCACCCGGAGAGTATAAAAGTGACTCCGTTTTTGGATAAAGTAGTGAGGGATTTGGTGAAAGCTAAAAGTCTGGTAGCGGATTTTGATACAACCGCTGCCGGTGTTTTAGCCAGTAGTTCTGGAAAAATGAGAATGTCCAAAGCGAATATACTTGCCGGACCTTCTTTTAATTATGGAGATTTCTTTGCCGGAAGAGGTTATCGATTGACTTATTATTCCATAACAGCATTATTGGCAAGAGTATATCAATATGCCGGGAAGAATGAGGATGCCTTTAGATGTGCATCGGAGGTTGTAGAATATGGAAAAAAGAGCGGGACTCTATTTTATCAGGATGATTTTGCCGGAGTGACGGTCAATAATGGAACGTCTATTGCAGATTTTGACCAGAAAAGTGATTTTAAATTAAAGTCGAGTTTGATTTTTGCAGCTTATAATGAAAAGGCTTATGAGGGAGCGGGAATAAAGTCTTATTTTAACTTGAGTAGCAAGACAGAAGATGGAACACCTTTGGCAAGCAATTATTTTCAGTTGAAGAGGGTGGAATTGTTCACGAATAGAGGTGTCGAGGAGTGGGCTACGGATGTACGTTCAAAGAATATGATTTTCCCGGCATTGGAGGTAATTCCCGTTTCTGCAAAATGGTATGTATATAGTAAAAATCCGGATGTCGCAGAGCATTTAAAAATTTCGCCGGTTATTCGTTTGACAGAAATGAATTATATATTGGCTGAATGTCATGCCCGGAATGGAAATTATGGCGAAGCGTATGGAATTCTGAATAATATTCGTGCCGGTCGTCAATTGGACCGTCTGGCAGTAGGAAACAGTTGGGAAGAGTTTTTGATAGATTTGATTGGGGATGCCAGAAGGGAGTGGATTTCTGAAGGACAGTTGTTTTTCTTGTACAAACGTTTGGATGCAGCTTTCAATTTGAATGGGGAGATGCACAAGTTGACAAGAGGAGAGGCTTCATTACCATTGCCGAAAGATCAGAAATAAGGATTTATAAATATCAAAAATCAATACTATGAAAATTCGTTTATTGTTTATTGTGACTTTACTGGCAGGTATCGTTTCTGCCTGTGGAGAAAAAGATATAGCTGTTTTTGAAGGAAGGAATCAGATATATTTTGAAAAGTTTTATATGAACGCATTGTATCCGGGGACTAAAGAAGCGGATACTACGAGGACTTCTTTTTTCTTTTTTCCGGAAAATACGAAGGAGATAAAAGTGAAGTTGGTGGTGAATCTTTCCGGCTTGGAATTGGAAAAAGATTTGCATTTTGGGTTGAAAACGGTGGAAGAGGGAACAACGGCAAAGCCGGAAGAGTATAGGTTGGAAAAAGAATACACTTTTCGTAAAAGGGCACTCCCGACAGATATGAAGGAGGTGAAGGATACGATAGAGGTGTCTGTTTTGCACAGTGACCGTTTAGCAGAATTAGGCACGGATGGGGTGAGATTGGTGGTCGAACTGGTGCCGAATGCAGATGTAGATTTGGGACAGTACGAGCGGCGGAGGGCTGTGATTGTATGGAGTGAAGTGGAGGCGAAGCCTGATTGGTGGACTCATGAAGTGGAATGGACGCTATTGGGAGCATATTCTTATGAAAAATATAAATTGTTCTTACAGGTGGTGGATACCGAAGGAGAGTTCAATGAAAATCTGATAAAGAATTATCCGGCAAGAGCAATTGCAATGGTGACTGAATTCAAACAATGGTTGCTGGATCATTTGAATGACCCGGAACATGGTGCGGAATATAAAAAGATTCTGGATTCATTGAAAGTATAAATCAGTAAATATTAGAGCTATGAAATATATTAATTGGCTAATTGGCAGTTTGTTGACATTGGCGTTTTTAAGTTGTATGGATGATAAGGGTTCGTATGATTATACGAAACTTGATGAGCCGGTGTGGAAATTGAGAGAGGGTTCGAATACAATATGGGTAGAATGTCGTGCCGGTGAAATGGCGAAGTTTAAGAGTACTCCCTTTTTTACATGGCAGGGAGATTCGGCTGCGCGTGCTGCAGGAGTACGTTATGAATGGAAAGTGAACGGGGTCGTATTGAGTGAAGAGGCTGATTTTGAAATAGAGACGGAAAAATTGATGAATCTGATTAAATTATCGGAATATCCCAAAACCGGAGTGAACGGCACGTTTGGCATTATTGAAAAGGAAACGGGTATTGCTTATATGGTGAGGGCTTTTGTGCAGATAAGTCCGACCAATACGCATGGTGACTGGATTGTATTATCGGAGAAAGGCGGGAATTCGAAATTGTCTTATATAAAGTCTTCCAGAAATCAGGAAACGTCCAAGATGGACTTTAAATTGTCGGATGATATTTATTTTAATACTTATGGGGCTGATATTCCTGGCAAACCGTTATCCATGGGGATGGGAAATAATCTGACTAATATCGGCGTATTGGGAGCTGTTTCTGTGATGACGGATCAGGTGGCGTATGAATTTAATTGCGAGAGTATGTTGAAAGTGGGAGAGTTGCAGGAGGATTTTTCTCCTGTTCCGTCCGGTTTTAAACCGGTGACCCGTATAGATGCTTATGCATCAATGACAACTTCCGGTGTGCAAAGTTTTATTGCTATGGAGGACGGAAAAATTTACAGAAGGATGATGTCCATGAATAATCTTGGAGGTAATTTCGTGTCAACACCATTGGTGGCAGATGAAAAGGGATATAAAGTCACTTCTTTTGGACAACCTCAAATCGGTTTTTCCTGTATCCCTTGTTATGATGAAAAAAATAACAGAATGTTGACTATCGTTTTTTATCAGAGTGGAGATGTTATGTCGACCCCTTGGGGAGGAAATTTTCCTGTTGGAACTCAGTACCAGTTATCTAAATTAGTACCGGCAAAAATAACGCCCGGAGTATCTATGGAAGGTATGTGTCCGGCGTGGCAATTCCCGGATGGAGTTAAATTTATTTATGCTTCTTATGCAGGTTTTGCCTCTGCGGGTTTTTTCGGACCTTATTATAGTTTGATGAATGTTTTTTACAATGGAGCTGATGGTAAGACGCGTTGGGGTATTTATGCTGTAAACAATAATGACGGGTTGTTGGCAAAAGTTTCCGGGGTTCAGGACGAGGAGTTTCCGGGACGGTCGTTGGATGAAAATTCTGTGATTCTTACAGCTGGGGCATCATCTTATAGTGTTAACCCTAAAAACAATTATATTTTGTATGCCAATGGTCATGAGATACGCTATGTGAAGAAGAACGAAATGAGCGACCATCCTTTTATCACTTTAAACAGTGGTGATAAAGTGACATATATGAATTACACTGTTTATAGAGATTATGAATATTTGGTCGTTGGGACGGGAAAAGGTAAATTGCTGTTTTACGATGCTAAAACGATGAAAGAGAATCCGGAGTTATTGAAGGAGTTTGATTTGGGAGCTAGTATTGTTTCTGTAAAAGAAGTTGATGCTTTTAGTTCATCCGGAGACCGTTATTAAAAATATTTATTTACCCGTTGGCAGAATTAAATTAGTGCATATTTAGTGCGTATTTAATTCTGCCAACATTTTTTTTGTTGTTTTGAAAAAAAAAGTGGGGATGGGCTTCCCCATAAAAATGCCTTTTTGTGTCTTATTATAAACGGAGTTTGTTATAAGGAACATGGAAAAGGGCATAAATACAGAAAAGGATTTTGAGATAGCGAAAAAGATTGCTCATGTTTTGTCTGGAGATTGTTCTGAAGAGAACAGAAGCAGTTTGGATGAATGGTTGTCGGAGTCGGAAGGCAACCGGAATCTTTATGAACGTATTTTAGATGAGCGTAATCGTGAGGCGTTTCAAAAGAATGCTGCCAAGTTCGACAGGTCGGTCGGATGGGAGAAATTATTACAGAAGCGGCGTCAGAGAACAACAGGCAGGCAGATACAAATGCATCGCCGTGTTTTGCGTTGGGTTGCAGTAGTGACCTTGGTTTGCGGGGTTGGTGTGGCTGCAATGTTATATTGGGAGCAGAAAACAGAAGTCGGGAGCATGGTGGCACAAAATGAAGTGGTGCAGGGCGGTACGCGTGCGATATTGACGTTGGCAGATGGTAAAGTCGTGGATTTGGAAAAGACGAAGGGGGGGATTGTAGAGAAACAATCGGCTACAAATATTTTTAATCAGGGTGGCAATTTGGTTTATAAAGACAGTTTGGTGCAAGCTGTCGAAAAAGCGGTTTTTAATAAGGTGACTGTTCCTCGTGGGGGAGAGTTTAAACTTACCCTTAGCGATGGGACTGTTGTTCATTTGAACTCGGAAACAGTTTTGAGTTATCCGGTTCGGTTTGCAGGGGATACCCGTGAGGTAGAGTTACATGGAGAGGCTTATTTCGAGGTTGCAAAAGATGCGGCAAGGCCTTTTATTGTGAAAACTTCCCATTACAACATTGAAGTGTTGGGAACCCGTTTTAATGTGGCGGATTATGACAACGATATGAGTGTACACACAACCTTGGTTGAAGGCAAGGTGGCTGTTTCCGGTCCCGGAGTCCGTCAGAGGATATTACAGCCGAATGAGCAGTTCGTATTGGACAAAAATACCGGGAAGCAGGAAATCAAGACGGTTGACGTCAGCTATATCGTGGCTTGGAAGGATGCCGGTTTCCGTTTTCGGGATGTTCGGCTGGAGGATATTATGCATGCCATTGAACGTTGGTATGATGTAACGGTGTTTTACGAAAACCAAGAAGTAAAGGATTATCGCTTCGGATTTAATGTAGGACGTGACGAATCGATAGATCCCATTCTGCGCATTTTTGAAGCGAACGGACGTATAAAAATAGATAGAAATGGAAAAGTTTTAAGAATCAGACGAGGCAGATAAAAAGGTAGGGATGTTGCAGCATCCCTACCGATTGACCATTTTGTCTTGTCAAAATAATCAACATAAAAATCAAATTACAAATTTATGAAAAAATTGCGACTTATGTTTAGATGGACATTTGTATTTGTTCTGCTGGGAATGTTGCATGTTCATGCAAATGTCTACCCGCAGAACGGGCAACAGGTGACGCTTTCGATGAAGGCTGCCAGTCTGAAGGATGTACTTTGGGCGATAGAACGCCAGACATCGTTTGTTTTCATGTATAATGAAGAGGATTTGGATAAAATCGGCAAGGTGGATGTTGACGTACAGGGGGACGATATCCGGACTATTCTGAATGTCTGTCTGAAGGGTACGACATTGACTTATGTGTTGCAAGACAATGTGATTGTTTTGAAACCGACAATACCTCAAAAGACAGTCAAGGAGGTGCTCTTGAAAGGAAAGGTGGTTGATGAAAAAAAGGAGCCGCTACCGGGGGTGACCATTTTGGTGAAGGGAACTTCTGTAGGTGCTGTGACCGATGCCAATGGACAGTTTGCCATGAGAGTGCCCGAAACAGCCAATCTGGCATTGGTATTCTCTTTTATCGGTATGGAGCCGAAAGAAGTGGCATATAAGGGACAGCAAGAGTTTTATGTGGTGATGAAGACTGCCAAGGAGGAGTTGGAAGAGGTGGTTGTAACCGGATACATGAAACTGAAAAAAGAGAGCTTTACAGGTAATACAACTACGGTCAATAAAGATCAGCTGTTAAAAACAAATAATAAAAACGTTATTGCTGCTCTGCAGGCTTTCGAGCCGTCATTCCGAATTAAGGATAATAAATTGTTTGGTTCTGACCCGAACTCTTTGCCGGAGTTTACCATTCGCGGAGAGGGTAGTATCGGTATGAATCGTGGTCTGGAAATGGAAAAAGCCAGACGTTCGCAAAGAACTTCTCTGAAGGACAATCCGAACTTGCCTATTTTTATCATGGATGGCTTTGAAGTATCTGTACAGAAAGTCTACGATATGGATATCAACCGCATCGAGAGTATGACTATCTTGAAAGATGCTGCCGCTACAGCTCTATACGGTTCTCGTGCTGCCAACGGAGTGGTGGTCGTGACTACTGTTGCACCGAAACCGGGAGAATTGAGGGTGACATATAATTTTAATGCCGGAGTTGAATTACCGGATTTGTCAGATTATAACTTGTGTAATGCCTGGGAAAAGGTTGAAGTGGAACGTTTGTCCGGAAAGTATATCGCAGAAAGCGGAGATCCTGGCATGCAGTTGGAGAAAGATATTGCTTACAATGATTTGGTGAATGAGGTGCGCCGTGGCGTGCAGACCGATTGGCTGGCTCAGCCTTTGCACAATGTGTTCAACCATTCACACAGTATGAATGTTTCCGGTGGTGTTGAAAGTATCCGATATAGCCTGGATTTGAACTACGGAACACACAACGGAGCCATGATCGATTCTTATCGTGACAATGTAGGTGTTGGTTTGAATCTGGACTACCGCAATAAGTCCTGGTTGCAGGTTATGAACTCTATTTCGTTCAATGTGACTAAATCACAGGATTCTCCTTATGGAAATTTTGATACTTATGCTAAGTTGCAACCGTACTGGGCTCCGTATTCAAACGACGGCGAGTTGTTGGAGACATTGAAAGACGGCAAGACAACCAATCCTCTCTACAGGGCTGAGAAATTGGGAAGTTTTTCCGGTCGCTCAAGATTGAACGACTTGACTAACAATTTCAGTATCAATATCTATTTTACAAAGAACTTCTCGTTTAAGGGACAGCTTTCTATGACAAGAACCGATTCTGAAACGAAGAGCTTCAGCGACCCTAAAGACCCGAGTTTCAAGGGATCTCCGACTCGTGAAAGAGGAACTTTAACAACTTCTTCTGACAAGGGATTCACTTGGAACACTAATGCGATGTTCTATTTCAATAAAGGTATCGACAAGCATTTCATTAATGCTACCGCCGGATTGAACGTGCAGGAATCTCATAGTAAAACGACTGCAATAGAGTATCGTGGATTCCAGTTGAGTAATTTGAACTCTCCTACTTATGCTGCAGAGCAGACTCGCAAGTCGGCTGTCTCTTCTGACAAGAGCCGTCTGTTAGGTATGCTGGCTTCTCTTAACTATTCTTACAACAACGTGTATTTGTTGGACGCTTCTTTCCGTCTGGACGGTTCTTCTAAGTTCGGCGAGGACAAGAGATTCGCTCCTTTCTGGTCTGTGGGTGCCGGTGTGAACTTCCATAACTATTCATGGTTGAAAGATAATTGGTTGGTTAGTTTGTTGCGTGTTCGTGGAACATATGGCGTTACCGGTAATGTCAACTTCCCGGCTTATGCGGCAATTTCCACTTATAAGACTTCCGACAAATGGTATTACGATACACCATCGAATACTTTGATTGCTTTGGGTAATCCGAAATTAACCTGGGAGAAGACATATACTTTGGATGTGGGTATTAACTTGGGCTTGTTCCATGACCGTCTTGTAGTGGAAGGAAACTATTATCGCAAGGAGACCAAGAATCAGTTGGAACAGCTGTCTGTCCGCACATCATCAGGTTTTTCTACTTATTACACAAATGCCGGTTCGATTTTGAACAAAGGTTTTGAGATTAAATTGAATACGACTGTTTTCCAGAATGATAATTGGACCGTGGCTGTAAATGCTACTCTGGCTTCCAATAAGAATGAGATTACAAAATTGGGTCAGGAGGCTGAGAGATATAATAAGAATATCCAGGATTTTCACAATGGAAAGAATCAGGGACAGGGCGGAGATTATTCAGATTTGCTCTATATCCCGTTGACACAGTATTATGTGGGAGCATCTACAACTGCGATTTATGCTGTGCCTTCTTATGGTATAGACCCGTCAAACGGTAAGGAACTGTTCCGCAAGAGAAACGGCCAGAGTACGTATGTATGGAATGCCGCTGATGAAGTGGTAGTGGGTGACAAGAGTCCGGATGCACAAGGTTCTTTCGGTATCAATGTAGCTTGGAAAGGTTTCTACCTAAATACAACATTCCTCTATCAGTGGGGTGCTCAGGATTATAACGAGACCATTAAAAACAAGGTAGAAGAGGCAGATATTGACGGAAGCAACGTAGACCGTCGTGTACTGACTCAGCGTTGGCAAAATCCGGGTGATATAGCTCCGTTCTTTGACTTGAAGAACAAACAAAAGACGCAGCCTACATCAAGATTCGTACAGGATAATAATTATTTGGCATTTAGCAGTATCTCTTGCGGTTATGATTTTAACCGTGACTTGATTCGCAAAATGAGACTGACTTCGTTGGGATTGCGTTTTAACATGAATGATGTTTGCCGCTGGTCGAATATAAAGCAGGAGCGCGGAACAAGCTATCCTTATGCGAAGAACTATAGCTTTACATTGTCGTTAGGATTCTAACAATAAAATATTTGAGTATGAAAATATATATACAAATTATGATTCTATTATCCTTGTTGTCATTGAGTTCATGCAAGGATTGGTTGAATTTGCAACCGGAAGGTGAGGCTACGAGCGATAAGCTGTTTACAACGGGTGATGGCTATCGTTCTGTCCTGGCGGGAGTTTACGAAGCGATGGCATCCCGTAATCTTTATGGAGTGGAACTTCAGTTTGGATTGGTGGACTGTATGTCACGGCAATATACCTGGGCTTGGAAATATGGCGAGGAGGGGACTAATATGTATAAGATAGCCCGAAACTATGATTATTACAATTCTGCATTGAGACCGACTATCGACAATATCTGGAAGGATGGATATAATGTGGTGGCTAATGCGAATAATCTGATTCAGAATCTGGAGAGAGCATCTGCCGATATTTTTGCAGAGGGGGAGGTCGAGCGTAAGATGATTTTAGGGGAGGCATATGCTTGTCGGGCATTGGTGCACTTCGATTTATTGCGGTTGTTTGCGCCGGCGTTGATTCATGATGACGGAGAAAAACGGGTGCCTTATGTGGAAGACTACCCTAATATCCAGCCAAACGGGATAGCTGTAAAGCCTTTTATGGAGAAGGTTATCCGCGATTTGAATAAAGCTCGCGAACTTACAATAGAGTTTGATACTACGGCCTGGGGTATGAGTTTGAGCGCATCCGGCAAGACTCGTTTCAATGGAGAGTTTGAATGGGGTATGCCGGGACATCAATCTTCGAGTGTGATAGACGGTTTTTTCCAGGGACGCGGTTTCCGGTTGAGTTATTATGCTATCACAGCATTGTTGGCAAGAGCATATCAGTATGCGGGAATGTATGACGAGGCTTTTCAGATGGCTGATGCTGTATTGAAATTCAAAGCAACCGGTACACAGGGCAGCTCTTACGATATGTTCTCAAAAGATGAATTTTGGGAGTTGCGTGGTAATGATTTTGAAAGCAAGAAGGATTTGAAGTGTATTTCCAATTTGATTTTTGCAGTCTATAATGAGGAGGCTTACGACAATTATAGTTTGGGAAGTTTCTTTAGAAAAAAAGCAGATGGAATGAATCAGGGAAATTGGCTGATGCTCGATTTGGATAATCAGAAAATATTTAAAAGTCCGGACGGACAGACAGACGAATCTGAGATGGACATTCGTTCCAGGTTTTTGTTGTATAGACCGGAGGATAATAGCATTTATGGAAATTATAAAATTTCCGGTAAATGGTATTGCAGTGACAATGCAGAAATTCGCAAGAAGAATATACGTATTCTGCCTGTAATCCGTGCGACAGAAATGCGTTACATTATGGCAGAATGTTATGCCCGGAAAAATCAGTTCGCTGAAGCTTATGAAATCTTGAACGAAATTCGCGAGAAACGTTCTGAAACGGCACAAGTCGGAGATGAATGGAAAACGATGGAGCAGTTGGAGGTGGCACGGGATTTCGAGATGTTCCAAAGGGATTTGATTCGTGATGCCCAGCGGGAATGGATTTCGGAGGGACAATTGTTTTATCTATACAAACGGTTAGGTGCAAAGATTTATTTCAAGGAGAAAGAGGAGCGTGAGTTGAATAAATCAGAGTATATGCTACCTATCCCCGATAATCAGAGTATGTAACCATTTAAAAACGGAAAAAATGAAAATCTTTATATTGTTTGCGATTTTGGGGATGATGTTGTTCAGTGCATGTACGGAACAGGATATCGAACCTTTTGGAGAACGCCATGAAGTTTATTTCTATAAATATTTTATGGATGAGGAAGCTCCCGGTACTGCTAAAGCCGATTCTACGGATGTGACATTCTTTTTTGCCAAGCCGACAGACGACCATGTGATGGCAGAAATCGTAGTTGCCTTGGCCGGCAGACCTTTGACGAAGGATCTGCACTTCGGTTTGAAGGTTGTGAAAGATATGACAACCGCTACTCCGGATGAATATGTTCTGGAAAATTCGTATACTTTCCGTGCGCGTCCGATTCCGGCAGGAGCTTCTTTGATATTGGATACAATTCAAATCCGGATGAACCGCAGTGCCCGTTTGAATGATTTGGAGGAAGGCATCCGGTTGGTGGTTGAAATTGTGCCGAGCGATGAATTGCAGGTGGGACAATTCGAACGTTCGAAAGCCGTTATCCATTTGACGAAAGATGCTGTGAAACCGGAATGGTGGACCCTGGAAGTTTCTGCCGGGTTGCTGGGGAACTATTCATCCTTGAAATACAAGACATTCCTGGAGAATATACCGGGAGCATACAGTTTGGATGGAAATATGATAAAGAGTGCTCCTGATGAGGCAATTAAATTAGTGAAATTGTTCAAGCAATGGCTGGCGGAGAATCCAACGGAGGATGAGAATGGCCTACCGATGTCTGTGGAAGTTTAATCTAATAATAAGTTGATGTCATGAAATCGATAAGATTATATATTATATTGTTTTTATTCGGTCTGTTGACCGGATGTTTTGAGGACGAAGGGAACTATTCGTATGAGGAGATAAATCCTCCGTTATGGTCTGATAATTTTAATACAAGTTCTCCTAAACGTATGTTTGGTTATGCGGGAGATGGTGAAGTCATGAAGTTCAGGGGCAGTAAAATGTTCACGTGGGAAACAGATTCGGCAATGCGTGCAGACGAGGTGCGTTATGAATGGAAAATCAAAGGAGTGGTAATCAGCGAGGAGTTGGATTTTGATATGCCTACGGACGAGGTTGTGAAAAAGATAGGTTTGACTCGCTATAGTAACGATGTGGGAGAGTGGGGAACTTTCAGCGTGATTGAAAAAAAGACCGGAATTACGTTCCCTGCCCGACTGTTTGTGTATTTCTATCCTCCATTCGCTCCGGACGATTGGTTCATATTGTCAGAAAATGGCGATAAGTCAAAAGTTTCTGTAATCAGCCCGCGTACTGTTTCGGAGAATGGTAAAAACACGGTTAACTATAAATTGAAGGATGATGTCTATGCCACCATTAATGGACACGATATACCCGGAAAACCAAAGGATTTGGTCATGGAAACATCCCGCGATGTCAGCGCCGGTGGTGCTTGTGTGATACTGACCGATCAGGTGGCGTATGAGGTTAATGTGCAGAATATGATGAAGGTGGACGAGGTGAAAGATCAGTTCTTGGATGGAGCTCCTGCTGATTTTAAAATTGCAGCCATGAGGGAAAAGGCTCCCAGCAGTCCCAGCTTTGGAGAAGGTTCTGCTTCCTTTATCGTGACTGAAGACGGACGTTTGTTTACACGAATGAGATCTGCCAACTATTTGGTGGGAAAATATCTTACAGAACCTTACTATATTGATGCCAAGGGGTATGAGATTACAATGTTAGGACATTCTACTTACGGACAGAATATTCCTTGTTATGATGCCAAGAATCGTAGAGTTGTTATGGCTACAACCTGGAGAGAGGATGTGGGAGAAGACATGTATAACAAAACTTCTGTATATAAAACAAGAGTTATTCCTTTGAAGAGTCATGTAAACGTACCTGTCTCTGGATTTGCAGAAGGAACAGAGATGCTTTATCTTTCGCAGAAGAATCACATCTCTTGGGGATTTACCGGTACAAGCTTGTTGTTTACGGCATATTATAACGAACCTGGTGCAGACGGTACTATTATAGGAGATTTTGGATTTGATAATCGTAGCGCTACTTTTAAGTATGCGGGACTTGAGCGTAAGCTTACTTTACCGGTGAAATTGGATGCCTCTTCTGTATTTTTGGTTAGTTCTAATTATCGTAGTTCTGAGTACGCAGAGGATGCAAAATATCGTGATTTTTATTCTGTTGGCAATGAATTGTATTTTGTTCAACGTCCGGATTTTTATTTTGATTTCTCTATGAGGGTAGTAAAATTCAATGCTACCATTCCTTCTAAAATCACCTCATTGGCTTATGCCTTTTTTGACTTGGATCAATTGTGGATAGGTTGTGAGGATGGAACTATCCAGGCTTATGATATCAGAAACATAAATTCTCCTGTACTGCTTTTTGAGAAGAATGTCGGTGGCAAGGTGGCTTCTATCAAACAGATAGGATGGCATACAACTAGTCACGACTGGTATTGATAATGGAGTGTGTATGAATTAGTAGAGCTAAAAAATATAAAGTTATAATATCAATGGAAGAGACAATAGTAAAAGTAGACCATCTTTCACACCGTTATAGTGTACAGTGGGCTATTCGTGATATCAATTTTGAAGTTCCCAAGCATGGAATATATGGATTACTCGGCTCCAACGGAGCCGGGAAATCCACAACGATGAACATTATGTGTGGTGTGTTACGGCAGTCGGAAGGGGATGTTTATATCAAGGGTATCAGTATGAGTAAAAATCCGGTGGAGGCTAAAAGACACATCGGCTTTTTACCTCAGAATCCCCCCTTGCATATGGATTTGACGGTGACAGAATATCTGGAATATTGTGCCGCTTTGCGTTATATCCCGGATAGAGAAATTCCTCAAGCTGTGAAGAAAGTGCTGGAACGTTGCGGTATCAGTCATTTCAGCAAGCGTCTGCTTAGAAATCTTTCCGGGGGATATCAACAGAGAGTGGGTATTGCCCAGGCTATTATACATAATCCGGACTTTGTGGTGTTGGATGAGCCGACCAATGGGCTCGACCCGAATCAGATTCTGGATGTGCGCCATCTAATCAAAGAGATTGCAGAGGAACATACAGTGCTTATTTCTACACATATTCTTTCGGAAGTGCAGGCTGTTTGCGACCATATCCGCATGATTGAGCAAGGTCGTTTGGTCTTTGCCGGAACGGTGGAGGAATTTGACAACTATATTGTGCCGGATTCTCTGTTCGTTTCGCTGATGGCCATGCCGGCGATAGAGGATTTAAAGAGAGTGCCGGGAGTGCTGGATGTCGAGGAACTGGGAGGACCCAATTACCGAATTAAATACAAAGACTTTCAGGAGGTGACAGAACGATTAGTGGAAGCCAGCTCCGCCAGATGTTGGGGATTGACTGAGTTGAGGCAAGAAAAGAGTTCAATGAATGATATTTTTGCTGAATTGTCAAGAAAATAATAAATTATTCTATACAGATTATCATGAAGATTATTTATAAAATTGCAAAAGCAGAATTGCAATCGCTTTTCTTTTCGCCTATTGCATGGTTGATTTTGATTTTATACACCTTTCAGACAGGTATGGACTTTGCCGGTCTGGTGGACGGTGTGATGAAGGGACGAGAAATGGGATATGGAGTGACAAACGGGACTTCCAGATTCTTCGGGGGCTGGGATGGTGTGTTGACTGTTGTACAGGGGTATCTTTATTTATATATTCCATTGTTGACAATGAATTTGATGAGCCGTGAATTGGGAAGCGGTTCTATTAAGTTGTTATATTCTTCTCCGGTAACTAATGTACAGATTATCTTGGGAAAATATCTATCCATGTTGATTTACGCCCTTGTATTAGTGGGAATTCTGGTGCTTTATGTTATCATCGGTGCTATTATCATCAAGAATTTTGATTATCCTCAGGTTCTGACCGGTTTGTTGGGTATCTACTTTTTGATATGTGCCTATGCAGCTATCGGTTTGTTGATGTCAAGTTTGACCTCCTATCAGGTGGTGGCTGCTGTCGGTACGCTGGCTGTATTGTCGTTGCTTACCTATGTACAGGGATGGTGGCAGGATATCGAATTCGTGCGCGACTTGACTTATTGGTTGGCTATGCCCGGGCGTTCTCGGGAGTTTTTGTCAGGAATGGTCTGCAGTGCAAATGTTATTTATTTCTTTTTGGTGATAGCCCTGTTTTTGGCAATGGCAATCATTCGTCTGCAGTCCAGAAGACAAAAGAGCAAATGGACTGTTACCTGGGGAAAATATTTGGGTGTTTGGGCTATTGTATTGCTTCTTGGATATGTCACTTCGCGTCCGGCTTTCAAAAGCTATTATGATGCAACCGCTACAAAACTGAATACGTTGACTCCTAATAGCCAGAAGATAATCGGACAAATGGATGGCAAGCTTAAAATGACAACTTATGTCAATTTGTTGGACAAGTATTTCTGGGTTGGTCTGCCGGCACGTGTGAACGAGGATTTGAAGCTTTTTGAGCAGTATGTTCGTTTCAAACCGGACATGGAAATGGAGTATGTGTACTATTATGATACTCCGAGCGTTCCTGCCTATCAGGAAGAGGGTAACCTGACGATGGAAGAGCAAGCCAAGAAAATGATGAAAATCAATGATCTGAATCCTAAAATGTTTTTGACTCCCGAGCAGATAAAAGCGAAGATAGACTTGTCCGGCGAGCATAACAGATTGGTGCGCGAGTTGGAATACAACGGTAAAAAAACATTCTTGCGTATTTTTGATGACAATATGATTTTCCCGACTGAAGCGGAAATTTCTGCTGCGTTGAAACGACTTGTTATGGACCTCCCTAAAGTCGGTTTCCTGCAGGGACATGGCGAACGTGCAGTAGATAATGTCGGCGAACGTGCGTACAGTATGTTTACTCACGCTAATAATTTCCGTTATGCATTGATAAATCAAGGATTTGATTTTGCCGAAGTGACTTTGGAAAAAGGCATACCTGAAGACATCAATATTCTGGTTGTAGCAGAGATGAAAGAGGCTTTGAACGAGCAAGAACAGCAATATTTTGACGAATATATCGCACGTGGAGGCAATCTGGTGGTTATTGGCGAGCCGAAGCGTCAGGAGGTGATGAATCCTTTGATTGCATCGTTGGGTGTACGTTTTATGCCGGGATGTATAGTTTGTCCGACTGTGGAATATGATGCAGACTTGGTATTGACCCGTCCGACAGAAGGAGCACAGAAACTTAGTTATTGGTTCCATCAATTGGGAATTAACGGGTATGGTATTATGATGCCTAATGCTGTCGGCTTGGAATATACAGAAGATAAGGGCTTTGAAGTTACGCCTTTATTGATGAGTCCGGAGTCCGGAAGCTGGAATGAATTGGAAACAGTGGATTTTGTGGACGGCAAGGTTGCGTTGAATGCAGAAGCCGGGGAGGTGGAGAAATCCTATCCGACAGCCTTGGCTTTGTCTCGCAAGAAGGGTGACAGAGAGCAGAAGATATTGATTATCGGTGATGCAGATTGTGTAAGCAACGGTGAATTGTTGAAAACCCGTCCGGGAGTCAGTGCCTTTAATTATTATCTGATTGCCGGTGGATTCCATTGGCTGTCTGACGGAGAAGTACCTATTGACATCCGTCGTCCGCAGGCTCCTGATAATGAAGTGTTCCTCAATGAGAGATCTGCTTCTATACTTAGCGCAATGTTTGTGTGGATATTGCCTTGTTTCCTTCTTTTACTTGCCCTGTTTATCTGGTTGAGACGGCGAGGCAGATAGTAAAATCTAAAATAGACATTATGGCTTTTATTATAGATAGACAAACAATTAACGACCTGAATATCTTTGGTAAGGTCCGCGGTAATTCGGTGTACGGGGTGTTTAACAGCACCCGTACCCGAGGAGGCGCACAATTGTTGGAAGAGATGTTCCATTATCCTCTCTCTGATGCGGAAAGAATAAATCATAGAAGTACTGTAATCCGTTATTTTATGGATAAGAATGTACGTTTTGATTTCCAGAATGAGTGGTTTGATGCATTGGAAGGATATTTGGCAAATCGTGATGAACGTTCCCGATTGATGCCGGAAGATAATACCTTGCAGCGGAGAATGAAGAGATGTGTCGGAGGCGATATGGAATTTGAGCAAGTGCTGAAAGGTGTATTGGCCGGTATTAATTTGATAAATACAGTCAGAGGTTTTCTTGCTCAGGCAGAAGGTGAGAATAATCCCTATGCTCAAGAATGCAAGGAGTTGGCGCAGTTGGTGGCAGCTCCTCAGTTAGCCTGGACTCCAGAAGAGAATGGCAAGACAAAATTGTCGTATGCCAGGACATCGAAGTATGATAATCTATTGAGGTATGAGGGGTATGAGTTGATACTGAAAATCCTTCGTTACCTTTATCAAATTGATGCATATATCTCTATTGCAGAGGTTGCAAGAGAACGAGGATTTGTATTTGCCGAGGCATTGCCTCTGGGAGGTAATATTCTTGAAATCGAGGGTATGTTTCATCCCTTGATAGAGAATGCAATCCCTAATTCGATTCAGGCAGATGCCGAGCATAATGTAGTGTTCCTGACCGGTGCGAATATGGCAGGTAAGTCTACTTTTATGAAGACATTCGGTATTGTGGTGTATTTGGCCCATATGGGATTCCCGCTACCGGTAAAGAAAATGCGTTTCAGCGTGCAAAACGGTATGTATACGACCATTAACCTTCCCGATAATATGATGCTTGGTTATAGCCATTTTTATGCGGAAGTGCAGCGTTTGAAGAAGGTGGCAGAACAGGTGGGACGTATCGGAAATCTCGTAATAGTTTTTGATGAGTTGTTCCGAGGTACCAATGTGAAGGATGCACATGAGGCAACGCTTGCCGTTATGGAGGCTTTTGCAGAAAAAAAGAATTGTATATTTATGATATCGACACACATTATCGAGGCCGGAGAGGATTTGAAGAAGCGGTGTGATAATATCTCTTATGTATATCTTCCGACGGTAATGAAAGATGGACGCCCGACTTATACGTATTCTTTAAAACCGGGTATTACCAATGACAGGCATGGTATGATGATCGTGCGTAATGAACATATTATTGATATTTTGACGCAGAAATCATGAGTTTTACAGTAGACAAACAGACCTTGGATGATTTGAATCTTCTAGGGAAATATAGGAGCAATTCTATTTATAATGTGTTTAGCCGCACTCATACGCAGGGTGGTGAGATGGTGTTGGAACAGATGTTTCGTAACCCTCTTTCTGATGCTGATGCCATTAATAAAAGAAGTGCTGTATTTGAATATTTTCAGCAGAAAAATCTGGAATTTCCTTTTGATAGAAAACTTTTGGATGCTGTGGAGTATTATCTGAGTACTCCTGCACATTCCAAGAGGGCTGTCAGTTATTTGAATAACGGTAAACGTAAGTTGATGCAGTGTATTGCTGCCGATCAGGCTTATGAGTTGATTGGTGCAGGTGTGGTTGCCTCTATTCAGTTGCTGGATAAAGTGGAGTCTTTTTATGCCGGATTGGATGAGGGCAATGGTGCTTATAGTGCAACAATCTCGGAGGTGATGACGATGCTGCATAGCAAAGAGTGGGAAAGACTGAAGAAATTGAAGGGGGTGGAGCAGTTCCCTTTCCGCCGTTTGGTGTATTATGATTATTGTCTGCGTGCGCGTGGTTATGAGAATTTAAGGCGTCTGATGAATATTATATATGAATTGGATGTTTATATGACCGGTGCTGCTGTTGCGGCTCAGAGAGGATTCTCTCGAGCTGTGGCATATCCATCGTCAACAACGGATAATCGCATTGATTTGGTGAATGTTTTCCATCCGCAGGTACGCAATGCTGTTGCTAACAGTATTTGTATCAGCCATAATCAAAATGTGCTTTTTTTAACCGGTGCGAATATGGCCGGCAAGTCTACATTTATGAAGTCCTTTGGAGTTGCTGTGTATATGGCACATATGGGTTTCCCTGTGGCTGCTGAAAAGATGGAATTTACGGTACAGGATGGTTTATATACTTCTATAAATGTATCGGATAATTTAAATATGGGATATAGCCATTTCTATGCTGAAGTATTGCGTGTGAAATTCGTTGCCAGTGAAGTTGCTGCTGGTAAAAATATGGTAATTATATTAGATGAGTTATTTAAAGGTACGAATGTAAAAGATGCTTATGATGCCACTGTCGCCGTCATAGAGGCTTTTTCAATTCATCAGAATTGTTCATTCATTATTTCTACCCATATTTTGGAAGCCGGTCAGACATTGCATGAGAAGTGTCCGCATTTCAAATTTGCTTATCTGCCGACTGTTATGGAAGGAAGGATTCCGAGGTACACTTACCGCCTGACAGACGGAATTACTGCAGACCGTCACGGAATGCAGATTATCACTAACGAGCATATCGTTGATATTATCAGGGAAGGAAGTAGAAAGATTGGTTAATAAGGGACATTCAGTAAATACTATAAAATCAGCCAACTAATTCCTACATAAAATATTGCGAATTAGTTGGCTTTTTGACTTCTTCCGGAACGTCATGTCCTGCCTATAAGAGTATATGGGAAAATACAGAAAAATGACAATAAAAATGACATATGAAGTGATTATACTGGGGCATCTTCATATGCCATTGTATTTTATAGGGACATTTACTGAATATCCCTATTTAAAGAAAAGTAATTCCCGGTATTTCGGTAAGGGCCAGATCTCATCGTCGACGAGTAGTTCCAGCTTATCGATGTGATAACGGATTTTATCCAGATACGGTAAAACCGTAGCAGAATAAACCTGAGCCCTTTCCACTTCATTCGAAATAGAATTGTTAGCCACTTTACGGGCTTCGGTCATTTCGTCGACCAAAGTACGGATCTCTTTGATATGGGTAGAAATCTCTTTAATCGCTTTCAACTGCACTTCGCCCACTTCATTATATACATCCGGCAGGATCTCTTTCAACCCTTTCACATTCTCGATCAGGGTATTTTGATAAGTAATCGCTGTCGGGATAATATGATTCAAGGCCAGATCCCCCAATACCCGGGATTCGATCTGTAGTTTTTTCAGATAGATCTCGTTCTTGATTTCAAAACGGGCTTCCAGTTCACGTTCGGTAAAGATCCCGTTCTCTACGAACAATTTTCTGGCTTTCGGAGCCAAGTAAGCTTTGAGCGCCCCCACGCAATCACTATCGACCGACAACCCTCTCCTTTGAGCTTCTTCCTGCCATTCTTTACTATATCCGTTACCTTCAAAACGGATTTTTTTACAAGCAATGATATACTTTCTCAAGACCTGAAAAATCGCTTCGTCTTTTTTCACCCCTCTATCGATCAATGCATCGGCTTCTTTCTTAAAAGCAATCAATTGTTCAGCCACAGCGGTATTGAGTACGATCATCGCTGCACCACAATTGGCAGAAGCACCTACCGCTCTGAATTCGAAACGGTTACCGGTAAAAGCAAAAGGAGAAGTACGGTTGCGGTCGGTATTGTCCCGCATGATTTCAGGAATTTTACCGACATTCAACTTCAATTCGGTCTTTTCATCAGGACTCATCTTCTTACTGCTCACTTTCTGTTCGATTTCGTCCAGAATAGAATCGAGCTGTTGTCCCAGGAATACGGACATAATCACCGGTGGTGCCTCATCCCCTCCCAAACGGCGCTCATTTCCCAAAGAAACGATACAAGCTTTAAACAAGGCCTCCTGTTCCAATACAGCTTTTGTAGTAGCGACCAAGAAAACGAGGAATTGCATATTGGACTTCGGGTTCTTCCCCGGAGACAACAAATTCACTCCGGTATCCGTCAGTAAAGACCAATTGTTGTGTTTACCCGAACCGTTGATTCCTTTATAAGGTTTTTCATGCAACAATACCCGGAACTTATGATGTTTGGCTATCCGCTTCATCGTAGACATCAATAACTGATTATGATCCACAGCCAGGTTCGCTTCCTCGAAAATCGGTGCCAGTTCGAACTGATTCGGAGCACATTCATTGTGACGGGTTTTTGCCGGAATGCCCAGCCGATGGCACCCGTATTCGAGTTCATCCATAAAAGCATTTACCCGCTCGGGAATAGCCCCGAAATAATGATCTTCCAGCTGCTGATCTTTAGCTGCCGAATGGCCCATCAAAGTACGGCCGCACAATTTCAGGTCAGGCCGGGCATTGAACAAGGCTTCGTCGACCAGAAAATATTCCTGTTCCCATCCCAAGGTTGCCGTCACTTTTTCCACATCTTTATCGAAATACTGGCAAATGCCGACAGCTGCCTTGTCGATCAACGCCAAGGCCTTCAACATCGGCGTTTTATAATCCAGGGCTTCGCCCGTATAAGCCACGAATACCGTCGGTATACACAAGGTGTTGTTGTTGATGAAAGCAGGAGATCCCGGATCCCAGGCGGTATATCCTCTGGCTTCAAAAGTATTCCGGATACCGCCGTTCGGAAAACTCGATGCATCGGGCTCTTGCTGTACCAGCATCCGGCCGTCGAAGGCTTCTATCATACTTCCGTTTTTTTGCAAATCGATAAACCCATCGTGTTTTTCTGCCGTAGCTCCGTTCAGGGGATGAAACCAATGGGTGTAATGGGTTGCTCCCTTTTCTACAGCCCAGGCTTTCATCGCTGCAGCCACCTGATCGGCCAGTCCCCTGTCTATCGTCCCACCTTCTATCATCACCTTTTCCAATTTTTTGAAAGCTTCTATAGACAAATACTGACGCATTTTCTCTATGGTAAGTACATCACATCCGAAAATTTCAGATACCCGTCGCCGTTTTGGGACTTCTAAAGGTTTCCGATGAGCCAGCTCTTCTAATGCCGAGAATCTTATTTTTGCCATACAATCGATAAAAGATTAATTTTTTATATAACACCATTATTTTTCAGGGGCAAAAATAGAAAATAATACTATATTTTTACACATACCCCTCAAAATTACACACAAACACTTCAATTATCGAGAGTCTACACAAAATTGCGGAACGGATCTTCAGTCCGGTGGAGCCAAAATCCCGGATATACTTAGTTCATAAAGTCTGTAGACCCCTTCGGTGCACCTCCTTACCGGAACCTTCGGCTCCGATCGGTCGCTCCCGTAGCTGCTAAAAAAGCCCACAAGGTTCAGGGACTTCATAAACCTTATGGACTTTCGACTTATTTATCCTACTTTTGCACAAACAGATATTCTCGACTATGAAAAAAATTGCCGCAATACACGATTTGTCAGGTTATGGCCGGGCCTCCCTGACAGTCGCCATCCCCATTCTTTCTCATATGGGGTATCAGGTTTGCCCTCTCCCCACGGCTATTTTATCCGCCCACAGCGAATACAAAGATTTCCGTAGCTTCGATCTGACCGACCAGATGCAGGGGATCATCGATCATTGGAAAGAACTGGACTTACATTTCGATGCTTTGTATTCGGGTTATCTGGCATCGGAAAAACAAATGAATATCGTATCCGGATTTTTCGATGATTTCAGCCGGGACGACAATTTCATCTTAGTCGATCCTGTTTTAGGAGACCACGGTAAACTCTATCCGGGGATGGATACCGGCATGATAACAGGGATGCGCGAACTGTGTAAAAAAGCGAATGTGATCACACCCAACCTGACGGAAGCGGCCTTTCTTTTAGATACGGCGCCATCTCCTCACACCCCCCCGGCCGAAGCGATCGAATGGTGTAAAGCCCTCAGTAAACTCGGGCCGGAATATGTTATCATCACTTCGGCTCCGTCGGGAAATGAAAAAAAAGTGGCTACGCTCGCTTATAATAAGAACGACGAACGCCTGTGGCGGGTGAGCAGCGATTACGTTGCAGCCAGTTATCCGGGTACCGGTGATGCTTTTGCAAGTGTCATCACCGGTTGTCTGCTCAACGGCGACAGTTTACCTGAAGCGATCGAACGGGCTGTACACTTCATCAACATGGGAATCAAGGCTACTTTCGGGTATACCCACAATCCTTTAGACGGGATGAACCAGGAAAAAGTGCTTCACTACCTGAATGAATCCCTCCCTTATTTCACTTACGAACTATTGCCCGGATGATCAAAGCGATTATTACCGATCTGGACGGTACACTTCTTCCCAGAGGAGGGAGCATCAGTTCCGGTACCCTGGAAGCCTTCCGGCTAGCCGGGAATAAAGGATGTATCCGGATCATTGCCACAGGCCGTAACCTGTATTCCGCCCTCAAAATATTACCTGCCGGTTTTCCGATAGATTATCTGGTTTTCTCTTCCGGTGCCGGTACACTACGTTGGAGCGATCGCCGATTGCTGTCGGCTCATCACCTCAGTATGTCCGAGACCCGGGAAATAGCCTCTTATCTTTGGGAATACAATATCAATTTCACCATCCAACGGGAAATCCCGGATAACCATTATTTTTATTACACAACCCTTTACCCGATACATCCCGATTACCAAAAACGCCTGGCCACCTACCGGCCTTTCGGAAGCCCGATAGATTCACCGGCCGGCATACAGGGTAAAGCCACCCAATTCGTAATGATTCTCGATGCCCTGCAATTACGGTTACTAGAAAAAATCCGTTCGGATTTAGCCGGTTATTCCGTAGTACGCTCCACTTCGCCTTTAGACAACCGGGCGATCTGGCTGGAAATTTTTGCCGGCGGTATCCATAAAGGCAATAGCTGTCAAACTCTTTTAAAAAAACTGAATATCAATTGTAAAGAGGTTGCCGGACTAGGCAATGATTATAACGATATCGATTTTCTGGATATTTGTGCCGAAGCCTATTTGGTAGCCAATGCCCCGGTTAATTTACAAAGACACTATAAATTAGTAAAATCGGACAAAGAAGAAGGATTTACAGAATTTATATCCAAAGTATTATAATTCCAGAAACATTCCCGAAACTTTTTGTCAGAAAAAATTCACTTTATCATAGCCGAACGAACTTTCAGTTCTACCGGTAAAACTTTAGTTTTCCGATTCAGCTTCTCTGCCGAGAATCCGGAGTTTTTTTTGCCAGACCGAACTCAAGGTTCACCCGACTATGACAAAAGAAGCCAGCCTATAATACTTTCCCTTCCACTAACAACCGCTCCATATCTTTTTGCAGTTTAAACGCTTCTTCCCGTGCACGTACGGCAAAATTTTCTGTACGGTCGGCAAAAATAATACCCCGGGAAGAATTGACTATCAAGCCACAATGTGCATTCATTCCATATTTCGCCACTTCTTCGAGACTTCCGCCCTGAGCTCCGACTCCCGGCACCAACAGAAAATGATCGGGCACGATCCGGCGGATTCCGGCCAGCATCTCGGCTTTTGTCGCTCCGACAACGTACATCATATTCCGGGCATTCCCCCAGTCCTGTGATTTTTCGAGTACCTTTTCATACAATTTCATCCCTTCGCTTTCAAAAAACTGGAAGTCATAAGCTCCTTTATTGGAAGTCAGGGCCAGAAGTACAACCCACTTTCCCTCATATTGCAGGAAAGGAGTCACCGAATCTTCTCCCATATAGGGAGCCACCGTGATCGAATCGAAAGCAAGAGTTTCCAGAAAAGCTTTGGCATACATCTGCGAAGTATTTCCGATATCCCCCCGCTTAGCATCCGCAATAGTAAAAATATCCGGGTAACTCGTCCGGATATAGTGTATAGTCTTCTCCAGACTTTTCCATCCTTCGACACCCCGGCTTTCATAAAAAGCGATATTGGGTTTATAGGCGATAGCCACCTCGGCCGTCGCATCGATAACGGCTTTATTAAATTCAAAAACAGGATCTTCCAACTGTAGCAAATGCGGGGGAATCTTAGCGATATCCGAGTCTAAGCCGACACAAAGGAAGGATTTCTTTGCCTTTATCTGTTCAAATAATTGATTATAATCCATATGATTTAATTGTAAATGATAAATCGTACATTTCTACAGTCCGCTTTCTTTCAAACGCTCGGTATTTTCTTCGATCTGCAGTTTTTCGATAATCTCGTCGATTTCGCCGTCCATCACAGCCTGTAAATTATAAAGTGTAAAGTTGATCCGGTGATCGGTTACCCGTCCTTGCGGATAATTATAGGTACGGATTTTAGCAGAACGGTCACCTGTACTGACCATCGTCTTGCGTTTAGCCGAAATGTCGTCGATGTATTTCTGATGTTCTTTATCATAGATAAAAGTACGCAAACGGGAAAGTGCCCTTTCTTTATTCTTCGGTTGATCCCGGGTTTCGGTACATTCGATCAGGATTTCTTCGGCCACACCGGTATTGGGATTTTGCCAGACATACCGCAGCCGGACACCGGATTCCACTTTATTCACATTCTGTCCTCCTGCTCCTCCCGAACGGAAAGTATCCCATTTGATCGCCCCCTCGTTGATTTCCACTTCAAAAGCCTCGGCTTCAGGCAATACCGCCACGGTAGCTGCCGAAGTATGCACCCGTCCCTGTGTCTCCGTAGCAGGAACCCGTTGCACCCGGTGCACTCCCGATTCATATTTCATAATGCCGTACACACCTTTACCGGTAACGCTGGCCACGATTTCTTTGTATCCTCCGGCAGTTCCTTCATTGGCATTGGTCACCTCGACTTTCCACCCTTTACGTTCACAAAATTTCGCATACATCCGGAACAGGTCGCCGGCAAACAGACAGGCTTCATCTCCTCCCGTTCCTCCCCGGATCTCGAGTATAACATTCTTACTATCGTCCGGATCTGCGGGTACCAGCAACAACTTCAATTCCTGCTCCATACCCGGCAATTTATCTTCCAGCTCTTCGATCTCCATTTCAGCCATTTCGCGAAGTTCTTTATCCTCTTCGTGCAGCAGAATATCTTTCGATTCCTCGACACTAAGCAGGGCCGCCTTAAACTTATCGGCAGTTCGGGTGATTGTCTCCAACTCCTTATACTCCTTGGTCAACCTCACATAGCGCTCCATGTCCTGAATCACTTCAGGATCGGTGATCAACTGTCCGATCTCCTTAAAACGGATATAATAAGTCTCTAATTTTTCTAATAACGGATGATTCATTTACCCTTTTTTATGATTTGGCACAAAAGTAAGAAATAGTTTAGAAAGTTCATAAAGTTTAGAAAGCCAACCCGATTTTTCACTTATGCTTCGGATCTGCAGATGCTGAAATCCACATCAGCCGCATATGATCTACCGTCTCTACCAGAGGATAGAAATGAAAATCCGGATAAAGGCTGAGTATCCTGGCGTTCGAATATCGTGAACAATGTTGAGACGACCGGGCAGTCTCACGGGTAAAAGCAGGCTTAGATCCGGAAAGGTATCCCCAACAGGCCAGCATCCTCCATACCAGTTCGGTCATCCAGGGTGCAAGATTCCACCAGGGAGGCTGTACTCCATTCACCCGGGCTATAGCTGTAAAAAGTTCCTGATAAGTATAATTTCCTCCATTCAACACAAAACGTTCCCCACTCACCAAAGGATCTTCACACAACCGGATCATCAATTCGCACACATCCCGGACATCCACATATCCGGTCATACCCCGCGTATAAAAAGGAATTCCTTTAGCAGCGGTAAAAAACAATCGTGCACTACTGCGATGCCACATACCCGCCCCCAGAATCACCGACGGACATACGATAACTGCATTCAATCCATAACCGATATATTTCCGGATCAGTTTTTCAGCAGCCGTTTTACTTTGAGAATAAACCGAATGCTCTCTACCGGCGATAACAGGTGTATCCTCGTCGATCAAATCTTCCGGTTGCCGGGCATCACCAAGGGCTGCGATCGAACTGACATAACAAAGCCTCACCTGATATTCCAGACACAGAGCCGCCACGTTTTCAGTCCCTTGCAGGTTGGTATTCATCAGATGCATCCGATCCGTCCCCGAAAAAGACACCACAGCAGCACAGTGATAAACATAGTCAGCCCGCCGGACATATTCGGCCAGCCCCTCCTTTTGCACCACATCCCCTTCGACCCAATTGATCGTGTTCCAATATCTTTCACCGTCAGGATACTGTAAAAATACAGCCCGGGAATCTTCCAGCCGGCTCTGTTTTCTACGCAATGCCGAAACCGAATGGCCTGAAACAGCCAAAAAATACAATAAATGGCTACCCAATAATCCGGTTGCACCTGTCACAAAAACCATACGTTTACTTATTTGAATAATCGAGTCGACGACTCAACAACTATACCGACCAATGAAAACGAACCGACTTTTCCAAATGTTCGTTCAGACTATAATAAACGGGACAAGTCTGTGCCACCCGCTCCAAAACAATCCGGTCTTTGGCAGAATAAGCTTTCGCAGGCATAAAAATATCGATTCCGATTCTTACAATACGCCGGGGCTCTGTCCCCATAGTCTTCGTTATCTCCATCTCTGTACCTTCCAGATCGATGTTATGCTGACCGGCATAAATCCCCATGGTAGTCAATATACAAGAACCTAAAGCAGCAGCACACAAATCGGTGGGTGAAAAAGCTTCCCCTTTACCACAATTATCGACCGGAGCGTCGGTCATCATCTTCGTACCGCTCGCCACATGTTCACACTCCACACGGAGTTGTCCCAAATATTTTGCTTTCATTGTCGCCATAACACATTCTTTTTATATTATTACTGAAATTAGTCTAATCCAATCCTTATCTTTTTAACGAATCCTTCATTAAATCGTTATTCTTTCTATTCAAACACCTGAATCGCTTCCTTTACATGTTCAATCTTTAAATCAGGCCCGATCACCAAAATCAAATCGAAGCGCACCTCAGCCCGAATCCCTTTCGCTTTAATATAGGCATCCGTCGCTATACGGATATTTCTTCTCTTGCGGTAATCCAACAGTTCCTCGGGATGTTCTTCCGGCAAATCACGGGTTTTCACCTCTACAACCACCAACAGATCCCCTTTCAGGCAAATAACATCCAATTCCCGGTGTTTTAACCTCCAGTTGCGTTCTAAAACAACATATCCCTCCCGCACCAAATATTCAACCGCCTTCTCCTCTCCCTTCCGCCCCAAATCATTATGAGCTGCCATGATTTATTTTACTTTTTCCAAATATAAACAAAAAAACAATACCGTCTTCTCTTTCATTTACAAAAGAGTACAAATTCAAATTTAGCCAAACGCTTTTTGATTTGTGAACAAAAATGACTACCTTTGTAAGGTTTTTGGGAAAAAGTAGTTATGGCGAAGAAAAAGATTCTTTTTATATCTCAAGAGATCATGCCTTATTTACCTGAATCGGAAATGGCCCATATCGGCCGTTACTTACCTCAGGGGATTCAGGAAAAAGGCAAAGAAATCAGGACATTCATGCCGCGTTATGGATGTATTAACGAAAGACGTAACCAGCTTCACGAAGTGATTCGCCTGTCGGGAATGAATTTGATCATCAATGACACAGACCACCCGTTGATTATCAAGGTAGCCTCTATCCAATCTGCCCGGATGCAGGTATATTTTATCGACAATGAAGACTATTTTCAACGGAAACATGTGATTACCGATGAAAAAGGGTCTTTCTTCCCGGACAATGACGAACGGGCGATCTTTTTTACCAGAGGAGTATTCGAAACGGTAAAAAAATTAAGATGGGCTCCGGACCTGATCTATTGCCAGGGCTGGTTCACCGCTTTAGTGCCTCTGTATCTGAAAAAGGAATACAACGAAGATCCGATATTCGCTCATTCTAAAGTAGTATATTCTACCTATAATGACCAGTTCGGTGGCACCTTAGACCAGGATTTTCAAAAGAAAGTATTGAGTGAAAATATTACTTCGGAAGACGTACGTATCCTGAGCGAACCGACCCATACGAACGTCAATAAACTGGCTTTCGATTATTCGGATGGGATTATTTTCAATAGCTCTAATGTCGACCCGGAACTAAAGGCTTATGCGACACAAAGCGGCAAACCGGTGACAGAATACACCACTCCGGAAGAATACATCGAAAATTACGCCACCTTCTTCGATCAGATTCTGGAAAGTCCGGCAAAAAAATAATTTTATCAGTTATAAAAATAGGGAAACGATCGTTTCCCTATTTTTACCTTCTTTTTATTTCTTCATCAACGCTTGTTGCCATTTCCAGGCATTGGCCAGGGTTTCTTCGATAGGAACTTCGGCTTTCCATCCCAATTCCTGATTAGCCAGGGTAGTATCTGCCCATACTTTCTCGATATCTCCGGCCCGTCGTCCTACGATTTTGTAGTTTACTTTTTCGCCGGTAGCTTTTTCAAAAGCTTTGATCAAACCCAATACCGAAAGCCCGTTTCCTGTTCCGATATTGAAATATTCGTAATTGGCTTTATTTTTTCCGTCGAGTAAACGCCGGATAGCCACAACGTGAGCTTTCGCCAAATCGACCACATCGATATAATCCCGGATCGGAGAACCGTCGGGCGTATTGTAATCATCCCCGAAGACACTCAATTGCGGACGGATACCTGCCACCGTCTGGGTCAGGAAAGGAATCAGGTTATTCGGTACACCGTTAGGCAATTCCCCGATCAGAGCAGAAGGATGAGCACCGATCGGATTGAAATAACGCAGTGCCAATAAGTTCATGCCAGACTCTACTTTCGCAAAGTCCCGCATAATATCTTCACACATCGCTTTTGTATTTCCATAAGGCGATTCGGCTTGTTTACGGGGTGTTTGTTCGGTAACCGGCAAAACATCGGCTTGTCCATACACCGTACAGGAAGAGGAGAAGACGAGATTCTTTACTCCGAACTCACGCATTCCGGCAATGACGTTCATTAATGAATTCAGGTTATTCCGGTAATATTCCAAAGGTTTCTGCACCGATTCGCCCACAGCCTTCAAAGCGGCAAAATGGATAACCGCTTTTATATCCTGATGCCGGCGAAAGAAATCGCGCACCTGTTCTCCTTCTGTCAGATCGATCTGTTCAAACTCAGGCCGGATGCCTGTAATCTTTTCAATTCCGTCTAATACGCCGATATTGGAATTACACAAATTATCCACAATAACGACATCATATCCATTCTGTTGCAACTCCACCACGGTATGCGAACCGATATAGCCGGTCCCCCCTGTTACAAAAATCTTCATAAGGCTAAAAATTTATTGTTTTATTCTGTATTTCATGCAAAGTAAGTAATAAAATATTAAAATCGGTCGCTTCAACAGGGTGAAATTAATTTTTTCGGGTTATTGGCGGATATCCGTTTTTTTCTTACTTTTGTACTATGCATAAATTTATTGAATACATATCCGATTTGCTATTTTTACACGATTGCGTAATCATTCCGGACTTCGGGGGATTTATCTGCAACTATAAAAATGCTTATATCGACGACGAGAGTGGTTTGATTTGCCCACCCTCTAAGGATATTTTATTCAACCGTAACCTGACCCACAATGACGGATTGTTGGTCAGTTGGATTGCCGGCAAAGAAAATATCAGCTATGAGAAGGCCACTTCCCAGCTGATGCTTTTCTGCGAAGACCTGAAAATTCGGCTAAACCAACGACAACGGATCGCTTTCGGAGACATCGGTGTATTTTTTACAGACCGCCGTTTTAATATCATTTTCGAACCCGGAAAACATAATTTTTTTGCAGAAACCTTAGGAATGGAGCCACTTCCAGTGGCGAAGGTCGGTTTATCCGATAAAATAAAACCCGCCGTATCGGGTACCAGCAGGTCAACCCAAACCCCGGATATTCCCAAATATATCAATTTAGAATCTTCCGGTAATATTCTGCACCGTCTTTTGAAATATGCTCTAGGAGCGACAGCTATCGCAGGTATCGTCATCATTACCCAACTGGATTTCTTCCACACGGTTTCCGATCCGAACCGGGATGTGAATAGTTCCGGCGTACAACCGGTCATTCCTGCTATTCAGTCATCTGCATCCGGAAAAATCACTTGTAACAAAGTAATTTCCCCTTCGCAAGACTACGTCGACTACGATCCGGTCAACGATTTGAAGTGGTAATTTTTATCAAAGCCTCTACGACAGAAAAAAGGATATATAGGGGGATGATAAAAATGAGAATCCCCTTTCCCCAAATACCTGCCGATATAATCAAACATATAAAATAGCAATAACGAATCTTATTCTCCCGCCAGCCGAATCCCGAAATCTTCAACGAAAACATCGGTAATTCACTGATCAAAAGAATAGACAGGATAAGGGCACTGCTTGCCAATACCCCCGGCTTTCCGAACAAGGTCATATAGAGTTCCGGAGTATAATAACTTCCGAAAACCAGGCATACCCAAAACAATGCATTAGCAGGCGTAGGCATACCGATAAACGAAGTGGCCTGACGTACATCGAGATTAAATTTAGCCAAGCGGTAAGCCGAGAAAGGAGCGATCACGACCGGCATGACAGCTGTAATCTGCTGTCCCAGCGTCCAGGTGGCAAAATGCAGGAAATCACCTCCCGGTAATTCTCTAACGATCAGAAAATACGCCAGAATAGCAGGAGCAACCCCGAAACTGACCATATCGGCCAGCGAATCGAGTTCTTTCCCTATCTCCGACTTGACATGCAACAGACGGGCGGTCATCCCGTCGAAAAAATCGAAAACCATCCCCACCAGGATCAGGATAGCAGCAGCGGTCAACAGTCCGTACATAGCCAGAAAGATAGCCAGCGTACCGGAAATAACATTCATACAAGTGATCAGGTTGGGGATTTGTTTTCTCATAACTAATATATTAATAATTTCAATCGATATTTCCGTAAAAACGTAAAGTCAACTCAGGATTGGCAGGTGCATTACTAATCACACTGATTAAACAAGTCACCTTCCCGGCATCGGCTCCTGATTTCGTATTCACCTTCAAAGCAGCCGCTTCTCCCGGTTTCAGTTCCTTCCGGGTCATTTCGACAGTTACCCGCTCATCGTTAGAATATATACGATGAATCGTCAAAGGAGTTTGGCCGGTATTTTTTATCTGATAAGTACAGGAAACCGCTTGAGCGGCAGGAGTATGCCCGAAGTTATGATATCGTTTGTCCGCTTCAATCCGAGGGGCTGTCGCCGGATCGATATTTGTAAAGTCTTCTTCGATGAAGACCGAAACCGGCAAGGTGTATTTTTTCCCCTCGACCACCATCGTCACCTGCTCTTTATTCAATCCATATTCACCGTTCATCGCCGTATTATAGGCCGCCTTGATCGTCGCTTTCCCTTTATCGGGAATAGGCTGAGGCTCGATAGCCATTTTAATATAAGCCGGTAAGTCCGTAAAAGAAACGGCAACTGATTTACCGGCATTGTTGAAAACTCCCACAGACATACTTTTCACCTCTCCTTTGTGCACTTTCATCAAAGAGATATGCTCCAAAGGCAAACGTAAACCGGAAGCCAGCTCATAAGGATAATCATCGAGCACTGTCCGGGCTTTCCCCTCGACTGTACCTTTAATCTTCAGTTCCACTACGGTCGGTTTAGCATTCGAATATACCGTTATTGTCTTATCGAAAAATCCCGGCCGGTCTTTCGGATCGAAAGTAGCCTTCACAAACCCTTTCTGTCCGGGTAAAACCGGTTGTCTACTCCACTGCAGAGAAGTACAGCCACACGAAGATTCTACATTTTTGATCAATATCGGAGCAGTCCCGGCATTCACAAACTCAAAATCATAAGAAACAGCTCCATTCACTTCCTTAATCGTCCCGAAATCATGTGCCCGGTTACTGAAGTTGATCACTGCTTGCGAAAAAGTTGCCAAAGAGGCAAACAGAAAAACAATCGATAAAAGCACTTTCATATCACAAAAATTAGCATAAAACAACATACACTCACTCAAAAATATACATACATCAAATTCTCTTTTATGAATTCGGAATACGAAAATAATTCTTTTTACCGAGGATTTCGATGATTCAAGAATAAATTTTAACTTCGTTAGCTCAAAACCACCTGAAAATATAGTTTGAATTGTAAATAAAGCTTTATGATAAATATACCCCCTGAGCTGCTCACGAATGCCCGAATGCATTATACCTATTTGCACGAACATCCGGAACTAAGCTTTGCAGAAGAACAGACCGCAGCCTATATCCGCCGTACTCTTGACTGCCTGCAAATTCAGTATACCAACGCAGGCCCGACAGGGATCATCGGTTTTCTGCCCGGTAGAGACACTTCCCGGACAATTGCCTTACGGGCAGACTTCGACGCCCTGCCGATCTCCGAAAAGGAAGATCATCCTCTTATTTCCCGTAACCCGGGCATTATGCATGCCTGTGGGCACGATCTGCACACGGCCGTCTTATTGGGAACGGCAGAAATACTGGCCACCCGGTCACTGCCCTTTAACCTGATGTTCATCTTCCAACACGGAGAAGAGGTTTTGCCCGGCGGAGCCCGGGATATCATCGGAAATGTTTTTTTCCAAACCCATCTTCCGGAGTGGATCATCGCTTTACATGCAGAACCGGACCTTCCGGTCGGCCAGCTCGGCATCTGTCCGGGTCAATATATGGCCTCGGGAGACGAGATATCCATCACCCTGCACGGCCCGGGAGGACATGCCGCCTTACCCGACCAATCGGCAGACCTGATCCTGATCGCTTCCCATATCGTCGTGGCTCTGCAGCAGATTACCAGCCGGAACGCCTCTCCCTTCATTCCTACCGTCCTGACTTTCGGTCATTTCAGATGCCACAGCATGATGAACATCATCCCCAAAGAAGTCCGGCTAGAAGGGACTTTCCGCACTTTCGACGAAACCTGGCGCCAGGAGGCTAAAACCCGTATCCGCCGGATAACCACAGCTATTGCCGAAAGTATGGGAGCCCGCCCGGCGATAGAAATAACCGATGGCTATCCCTGCCTCTATAACCAACCGGAAAAAGCAGAGCAAGCGATCGGCATATTAAAAACAGAATTCGGAGAAAAGCAGGTAATCCGGTTGGGCCGGCGCATGACCACAGAAGATTTCGCCCGTTACAGTCAGCTCCTCCCTGCAACATTCATCCGCTTGGGCGTAAGTTCGACTACCCACCCGGCGGGGAAACTGCATACCCCCGAATTTTTCCCGGACCTAGCCGCTCTGGAAACCGGCATCCGTACTTTATGTTCGCTCATTCTTAATAACGATTAACTATGCCCAAATTTCTGATCATCCGTTTTAGCTCGATAGGCGATATCATTCAATGTATGGGAATCATCGACGGTATCCGGGAACATTTTCCCGATGCAGAAATCCATTGGATCGCCCGAAAAGATATGTCTTCTTTCCTGGCCATGGACAAGCGCATCGGTAAAATATGGGCTTTCGATAAAGCACTCGGCCTTAAAGGCCTGTTAAAAATCGCCCGGCAACTCCGGGAGGAGCATTACGATTATATTTATGACGCCCATAGTAATATCCGGTCTAATATCTTAAGACTAAAATTATTACCCTGGTGGAGCAAAGGTCCGCATTTCACCCTGCGTAGCAAAGAACGCTGGAAAAGGTTTTTACTTTTCAATTGGGGTATCAATCGGTTTCCCTGGCCTTTCCGGGGTGTCGTTTCTTACCGGAAACCACTTTTAAAATGGGGGATCGACCGTTTCCCGGATACTTACGACGACTGGTATTTCCCGGAAAATTTCCCGGAAAAGCTGAATTCCCGTATACAGGCCCATACGATTACCCTTGTCCCTTCTGCCAACTGGATAAAGAAAAGATGGCCGGTCGAACATTGGAAAAAGCTGATCACCTTACTATCGGAATACCACTTTCTGATCCTGGCGGGTCCGGGCGATACCTTCTGCGAAGAAATCAGGACCGAAGCTCCTGAACGGGTAGAAAACCTGGCAGGTAAAACAACCTTATTGGAATCCTGCTACCTCATTCACCGTTCCCATATCGTCGTCAGTGCCGACACCGGTTTCATGCATGCCGCCGATCTCTTCCGAATCCCGACTCTGGCCCTTATCGGCCCGACCGCTTTCGGTTTTCCCACCGGTCCGACCGCCGAGATATTCGAGACCGCCTTGTCGTGCCGGCCATGTACGAAAGATGGAAGCGGGAAATGTAAAAAAAGTGTTTACCAGCAATGTATGGTAGATATCCGCCCGGAAACCATCGCAACCCGTATCCGGCAACTCCTGCCTATAAAGTGCCAGGAGAGGCCGTCCGCATTTTTATCCGCATCCGGGTCTTGCGTTTTTTCAGGGTTTCCAAAGTCAGCCCCATAATCCGGGCCATGGTTTTATTATCCAACTGCATTTCACACATCAGTAATAACAACACATCCTGAGTAGAAAATCCGGCGTATTTATCCAATAAATCCCGGACATATTCTTTTTTATTGTGACTAAAAATCTCGATCAGTTCCCTAAAATACAATTCTTTCTGCTTCTTGACCAGATTCATATACTTGTCATAAAACTCGGGATTTTTCAAATTTATTTTATACTCCAGCATCAGATAACCGACATCCATCGCCGTATTGATATTAGCCAACTGTACCATATCCCGGAGCGGAATCGCTACCCTGCCTTTATCCTGAACTTCCTTTTGCCGTTTCCGTTTTTTCTCCATCCAATACCACACTCCGGCTATACTCCCTTCCCCCACGACAAATCCAATCAAAATCCACACCCAAATCATAGACGACACCAATTTGAAATTATGCTCTTACAATATCCAATATAATGAAAAATTCCGTACCGACCCCTACTTCGCTCACAAAACCGATCTCCCCGCCCATACTTTCGATAATCCGTTTACAGATAGCCAACCCCAATCCCATGCCACTGGATTTAGTGGTAAAATTCGGCTGAAAGATTTTCTCCCGAAGATTTTCCGGTATACCTTGCCCATTATCGCGGATACGGATTTCCACTTTCCCCTCTTTTTTACGGACCGTGATCCTGATAACTCCCTGCCGGCCTTCGGGGATACTCTGTTCTGCGTTTTTCAACAGATTGATCAACACCCGCCTCATCTGTTCCCTGTCGGCCAATATCCGGATCCCTTCCTCCACATCACATTCCAATTCTTCTGTATTATTTTTGAAAAGTAACGAGCAGTTGCGTACTAACTCATCTACTTCGAAAGTCTCATTATGTGCCTCGGACATCTTGGCAAAATCAGAGAAAGCAGAAGCAATGGCAGCCATATTATCGATTTGCTCGATCAACATGCCGGAAACGGCTCTGAAACGTTCCTTAAATTTCTCCGTATCTTCCATCTGCAAAGAACGCAGCATAAACTGGATATTCAACTTCATCGGAGTCAGCGGATTTTTAATTTCATGAGCAATCTGCCGCGCCATTTCACGCCAGGCACTCTCTCTTTCCGATTTTGCCAGCTGCACAATACTTTCATCCAGCTTATCCACCATATTGTTGTATTCTTCCACCAAGCGGCCGACTTCATCGGCATGGTTATAAACAATTTTCTCATTTTTCCCTCCGACATGCATTTTCTTCAATTTATCGTTCAGCATCTGCAAAGGCCGGGTAACACGTTCCGCCACCAAACCGGATAAAATAAAAGCCAGGACCATCATCACAATAGCGATATTCACCGTGATGACTACCATAATAATAATATCCAGATTCAGTTCGTCATTTTGAGCGAAATAAGGGATATTCAGTATATAAGATTTTCCATTGTCCAATACCAGCGGCATATAAGCCGACATATAAGTCAGTTCGCCCACTTTCCCGTTTGCGATATAACTGGTCACCCCGAGCTTTTCGATCTGTTTCAAGGCTTCAGGATCGACCAAAGTACCCTCGAATCCATATTCAAAAATTTCCGGGCGCGAAGTAGCTATCAATTTCCCTTGTCTGGAATAAATATTGATATCGATCAGCAGTAATTCGGACATATCGGATAGCCGGCCCGTAACTTCGGGACATTTACGGGCATCCACACAAGGCAAACGCTCTAATTCTTTATTGACATATTTCAGCAATTCGATCGCTTTAGCATTATGCCGCCCTTTAAAACTCACGGTATTCATATAAATACTCAAGGCTGTCAGGATAACAAAAAGGATAAAAATCAAAGATATAATACTGTTTTTTATCCGGGCCCTCAATGTACCTTGCCTGAAATTGATATTCCGGTTGACATTAAAAAACAAACCATAGGAAGAAAGCAATATACAAACGAAGAAAGCATACAACACATTCATGTAATAAAGAGCGAAAGTATTCTCATGCAAACTGATGACCAGGGTACTGTTGTTGTCCACAGGGATCAGCATATGCGAATATTTGTCTTTATTGAACAGGTCGAAATTACGGGCATCTTTACCGAATGCCGATAATTTTTTATAATACACAAAATTTCCCGAAGAAGACACCAACTCCCCGTAGCTATATTTAGCATAGGAGTAAAAATAACCGTCCTCTTTCCCATCGGCAGATTTACGGGACAGGATTTGCGGATACCCTATGCCTTCGTCGTCCTTGACTGCATCGAAACGAAGATAAAGATTTACTTCCCCGAAACGATATCGCCCGATATAAGTGACATATCCATCGAAAACACCGATGGAATAGAAACCGGAGTCGTCGATCCGGTGCCCGTTTTTACGTATAATCCATTCGAAATACTCCCGGCATCCCCATTGTTCGCGGGTATCGGTCAGCCAAAGACTGTCACCGGCACGGCAAAAAGTGATTTCGCAAGAATAATTATATCCTCTCAAATCCAATAGCTCTCCACTCAACAAAGCTTCCGCTTCCTGTTCCTCACCAACCTCGATCCATCCTTTCAGTTCCTCCGAACCGCGTATGACCCGATCGATCTCCACCAACCGCTTTTCGAAATTATAATCCCTTTCTTCTATCAGCTCGGTGGCATAGTTCATACGCTGGCGTTGCTCTTTATAGCTTTCATATTTTTTAGTCACCATCACCACGTAGATGGATAATAAAAATATGACAAGGATATAAATACTTCTTTGTATATCCCGCTTCAATAAATACCTGTTAACAGCCAGTAAAACCGTAACGATCCAGATAAAAAAACAATCCCAGAAGTTCGTATATAAACTGAACATATAACTGACCAGACTCAACAGAACACACATGTAAGTGACGACTTTAATCACCGTTATGAACGACATCATGTGCCAGAAAACAGAAACAGCACCATAGATAGTGATCACGATCACCAATCCTCCCATAATAATCGCGACAAACGAAAGAATAGAAGAGAGCCCCACAGGTACCAACTGCGCGATATTCAAATGAATATCCATATTTTCCACCACCAGATCGATGGAAAAATTGAAGAAATCGACATATAGAAAAATCAGAAAAATAATCCCACCAGTGAAAAGGTAACGATAATGCAACAGTTTCTCATCCTGGTAATTAATCCGGATATTCGACAAAGTGATATAACAAACCTGAAAAATACAGAAGGTAGTCAATAATAAATCACCGATAGAAGTAATAAATATTTTTTTAGAAAAAGTCTCATCGAAAATCGGCAGACGATAAATAGTAGGAGGCAGACGAAAGGCTTGCATAAAATAGCGCAAACCGGCCAGAAATAATATAAATCCGGCAAAATAAAGGAGTTGTCTTTTCCAGCAATCCGTATGTTTCAATACCAGATCATACACATAAAACAAACTCAGGAAAAACAGCAGATAGAAAGAAAGCAACAGATAATTGGAAGCCCGTTCTTTGTAATGATCGCCATAAACGATAAAAAACAAGCCCATACCGTCCTTATCGGTGATCAAATGTCCCTGTTCAACGGTGACTGTAGAGATTTCTACCTGCCCGATATTCTCTTCACTAATATTCAGAAACTTTCCGAAATTGTTTTTGATGTATTTACCGGTATAGGGATAGTCGTCTTTGATCCGCAATAAGGCATAATAATCGATATCTTTATATCTTTTCCTCCGGATTTCGTAATAGGTATTTCCGATCTTCGTAAAATTTCTCCCACTGGTCAGCAATTCGGATAAATGCCGATCTCCGATAATTTCGTTCGTCCAAAAGAAAACCCTGCCCTCCCGAATCCCGACAAAGATAAGATCCTCCTCCCATTCCTCGGAGTCGATATCTACGCTGTCTCTAAAAGTCGCCAATAAATGATCCGCTTTGCGTTCCTGTTCATGCAAACGGCTTTCGAAGCGTTCCACCCAGGTATTCTCATCCTGCCGATAGAAAAGATATTCCGTCAGCGCTGTCGCCATCAGCAACAACACAGCACCAAACAAAACGATAAACGCCTTCCGCTTCATATGCTCATTTATTCTACTTCCCGGTTTTATTCATGATGATAAGGCTCTCCCTTCATAATGGTCATCGCCCGATAAATCTGCTCGGCAAAAATCATCCGGACCATCTGATGCGAGAAAGTCATTTTCGATAAAGACAACAGCTCATCAGCCTTTCGGTAGACCGCTTCCGAAAAACCATAAGGTCCTCCGATCACAAAAACCAACCGCTTTATCCCATTCAGCATCTTTTGTGCCAAAAAAGCAGAAAATTCGCCGGAACCGTACTGTTTTCCCCGTTCATCCAGCAAAATCACATAATCGGTCGGCAAGAATTGTTCCAATAGCAACAAACCTTCTTTCTCCTTTTGCAATGCCTCACTCATATGTTTGGTATTCTTGACATCCGGCAAGACTTTCATCTCATACCCCACATATTTCCTCAACCGTTTTTCGTATTCTTCAATTCCCGCCCGAATATAATCCGCATCTGTTTTCCCAATAACCAGCAAACAAATTTTCATAGTTCTCTAAATCTACCCGATAAAACATTCACCCCACCGACCAGGCCATTTCCATCCAACGAAAATAACATTTTTTTCCTACATCTTTTGTATAAAACAGAAATTTATCCCTATATTTGCACCCGTCAAAAGATTCGCGGTTTTTTGGTGCATGAAAAATGCAGGTCCCATAGCTCAGTTGGTTAGAGCACCTGACTCATAATCAGGGAGTCCTTGGTTCAAGCCCAAGTGGGACCACAATTTCAAAACCCAATTATCTTATTTACAGATAGTTGGGTTTTATATTTTAACAAATTGCAGAACATTTGCAAAACGTAAAATGAAAAATAAGCGGCTGGTTAGAGCCGCTTATACACACAATAAAGGTAAATGATCAGTTTTCGGAGGGCCGTTTTGTGGATTTTTTGCCCTCCTCTTCCTCCAATTTTTTTTTACGCTTCTGGATGTGGGAGATTCCCAGCGTCAGGATCGTGAGAATGATGTCCCATAATGTCGATCTCCAGTTGGTTGCCATAGTTGCCTCCTTTCTTTTTGTGCGGTGTTATCTCCGCGGGTTATGAGCCGGCCGATTCTTCGGCTATGTTTGTGACGGTGGTCTGACGGGCGGATGCGTAACCGCTCAGGGTGTTGATGGCATAGATTTGTACCTGTACTTTGTCACCGACGGCAGGAGTTCCGAATTGTGCGGTGTACTTTTCGGTGATGATAGTCTCGGAGGCTCCACCGGCAACCGTTCCTACCTGCCGAAGTCCGTTAATGTTAGTGCTTTGACCGACAGACAACGGAGTGATCCGCACTACCAGCACGTCGTTTTCTTCAACGTTTCCCTCCAAAGTGACTTTCAATTCTGAATCTGAAAGATTTACGGTTTTGAAGTCGGGAAGTAAGCCGGTCATGTTATCCACCGGGGTGGTTAACGGGGTGGTGATTCCAATTAGTTCCAGATTCATGTTACAACGGACGTAAAGGTTGAAACCACTGATTTTACCGGATATACCATAGTAGGAGCTGGAAGCGGAAACGACTTTTGCCTTTTCAGCCCAGAGGGCGCGTTGCGCATCGGTTAAGTCCTGCCAGTTTTTGGCAAAACGGGTGAAGTTCTGACGGACTACCCGTTGGTAGTCTGTATCGGTGTAGGTTGGGGTAACTTTGTTACGTACAACCAAATGACCGGCGGAATGGGCAGCGGTGATGTTGCCGGTTGAGCCGGTGAAGTCTTCAAACAGTTCGTTTGTTTTTGCTTTCATGGGTGTGGATTTTATAGGGTCATTAAATGGATATTCACAATATAGATTTATTTGCAGTACCTTATAATCTGTGCGTATGGCTTTAACATGAGTGAAAGGATAATGTGCAGGATTGGTTTTGGGTGAGCGATGCCGGTGGTATGCCGGAGATATGCCAGAGGAAAGTAATCCATTTTTCTTATTATACTTTTAGCGCCGTGAGATGACGGTGGAAAAAGAACGGAGGCGGCTGTCGGCGCAATTGCAGGACAGTGGCAAAAGCGGTGCGTGAGGGTGGGATGGACCGGAATCGTGCGAAGGATATAGTCGTGTCTGGGGATCAGACGGAAGGGAGCGAAGCAGGACAATTGGACGGTCCGGTCCCACGTGGAGGTATGACACGTGGCCCGGTCCGGCAAATTGTGGAAGCGTTGGGGGTTGATCCCCTGCCACGACTATGGTGGTAGATGGATTGGAATGGTGCGGCGCGAAAGGATGGCACGCTGGAATGGGAGGTTGGAAAGCAGCCGGAACGGACCTTTCCAACCTCCCATTCTTGTGTATGCGATGGACGGGGCGCAGCGTGAGCGCGGGATTGGGTGAATGGGGATTTGGTGTGATTGTTTTCGGTTGTGGGGAGGTTGTGGGAACAAGCACACGAAATGAAGCGGAAGAGAGAACGGGCTGCGCGGATTAAGCCCGCGAGAGGAAGATGGCAAAAGAGATCAGGAAGATGTCGGGCGCATGGTAAAGGGAATGGCAAAGGCGGTGCGGTGGGGTGTGATGGGCTTCGGTGCGCCGTCCTCCAAAGACATGGGCGCACCAGCCGAATGGCTTAGCGGGGGCGCGGGGTATGCCGGCATAAAGAGGTGGAGAAAAGAGAACAAGTTTTTGTCCCGGCATTGCAGGACGTTGGCAGAAGCGAAGAGGGTGCGGCGTGGAGGTTCGCGGGGTATCAGGGCCGGGGATGGGACGGTGTGACGGATGGGGATGGCTGGAATGGCGGAGCGCGGTATCAGGGACTTGTGGGTTTGGCAAGGGTTGGGGTGGAGCTTTCTGGAAACATAATCTCAAATTATAGGACTTTCAAGTGTGAGCGGAGCGAACGAACCTATAATTTCGATTATGTTAGAAGAAAGCGGATAGGATAACTATTGACAAGAAGTGGCAAAGGGAATAAGAATGGAACGGACATTCTTCTATCCGCCAAACAAATCATCTATTTTTCAGATATCTAATCGTAATACAGTTTCATTCACCTTGCTATTCTCTCCAGTGAGGATATTTTCAAAAATTTCATAAAACTGTCATATAGTTTTTTGTACTCTACTGTAATGTCATATTCATCCATAAATTTTGGCAGGTTCCCCACAAAATAGAATAAACAAGCAAATTCATCAATTGTTTTTATCCGACCTATCAAGGCATTCCGCAAAATAAGTAATACATTTTCTTTTACCTGGTCTTTTGGGTAAATTTTGAAGATATTTATATCGGAGAAAACAGAGTAATAACCATCTGTATAGCCAGCAATATCTGTTATGTTTAGTTTGTTCTCCTTTATGAAATCAATACTATCAGCATCTAAAATACCTTGATTAAATCTCTCTTCACTACTTCTGATATTTTTATTATTTTCTGTAGAATCATTCAAAGATAAAGAGCATTTTAATGCCTGAAGTTCTTTAAGGTAAGGGTTGTGTTTTTCAATCGTAATCCGGTATTTGAAAAATTTTAAGAGATTAACTAATTCTTGTTTTCTATCCGAGAGAAAGAGATTTTTTATTTCATCAAATTTCACTTCTTTGGAATAACTATTCCAATAGAACAGTTGTTGATTCAGGGCATATTCAAAGAGTTCATCCGGAAAGCAGTTTATATGCTCCGCAGGTAAATCGAACCAAGTAATGTGCAGTTGGGCCGGATGATATTTTTTCAATACAATAGAAATTATATCGGGTTGGTGAAGTTCAAGATATTCACGAAGCAGATGCCTTATTCCTTTTTCTGACATGCTTTGAGTGAATACGATAATATCAAGGGCTTTTTCTATCGTTATAAATCCTTTGTCTTCATATATTTTTAAAGCTTCGGGAAGGTTTATTACCGTCATGTCTTTGCGTTGCTGATACATGGCAAAGAAGCTGGTGATATTTGCCAAATCAATTTTCTTGTTTTGATGTAAGGAAAGACGAATATAGTTGAGAACTTTAGGCCATACATTGAATGAACCTTCAGGAGTATATTTCAAAATAAGCTCCCGGAGGGTATGTGTAAGATATTCATTGGGTAATGTATCAGTACCTAAGGATAAAATTATATCCTTTGCTTTTGCTAAATAGTAAGGAGATAAATCGGCATTGACGCTTTTAAAAGGAGACAGCGCTTTTTCTAAATTTTTAATACCCTGATTTTCGTTTTTATGGATATAGAGGCAGACTGCCTGATAAAAATCTTTCAATTCATTAATTTCTGTATTATGGATATATATATTGGCTAACAGATGCGGGATGTATTCAAGAGTATCAATATTTATCCATTCTTTACTTAAAAAGCCTTTTAACCGTTTTTTCTCTACTGGTTTCAAATGCCTGTTAAAATAATTATCTTCTGCCCATACTTCATATTCTAACTTTTGGTAGAAATTATTTGTGTCGTAATGTTGTTCTGTTGTAATATTATAGAGTAATATGGGATCCTTGGTTTTATAATAGTAGTACATCCCAAAAAGATATTCAGAGCTTGTTATATCATCGTCGCTATATCCATTAAATAGTAAACATTGTACGTATGTATATAAAAATTCATTCATTGTTGAAATCTGATCCCTCATTAAGATATTTGTGATCAATGCCAGGTCGTAATATGTATAAATGCTAAAAGCATCAGCCTCCAGCTCCGGAAGCCAATGTCTAAGCTGATTATAAAATAATCGGATTGCTTCAAAATCAATACAATCTTTATAAATTCTGTAAAAACAATCTATGTCGGCATATTTCCGGAGTATTTCTACTTTCATGGGTTTATCCAAATCAAACGATGCAATACGGGATATGAACCGTTTTTCCTCGTTTATTATTGACTGGAATACAATTTGTTTTATTTTGGCAAGCCGTTTGGTGTTACATGTTCCTTTAGTGAGCAAGTATGTGTTTAGACTATCATGAAATAAAGAAATTCTATTTAGCTTAATTTCAAAAAGATAAGGATAATCTTTAATAAATTCTTTTGCAATATCGGCAAGATCTTCCTCCAAAAAAATAGAAATTTCTGATTCCGTTGTATACGAATGAGAGGTAATAAATAATGTCAGGGCTGTTTTAGTATTTACAGTAGATATGATTTTTTCATAATAATCATTTGTACTCTCCAATTTACCTAATGATTGTATTTGGCCGCTATGTTTATACTGTTCGGCAACAAACCGAACCAGAATCGGATAACCATTGGTAATGTCAAAAATATCTTTACAGACAGGATGGTCGGTTATATGATAGAGTTCATCCAACACTAATCTGGTTTCTTCAAAATTCCAATTTACTAATTGTTGTTTCTTCCAATGAATGTCTCTCTTTAAGGGACGCGACAAGACAATAACTTTCGTGGTTTCTTTTAATGTATCAATAAAGGAAACGAAATATTCCAATTCCTCCGGTCTATAGTTTTCCACATGATCAAGACCATCAATTATTACTGTTTTCTTTATACCAGATATATATTGAATGATTTCATCTTTTGTCCGACGACGTAAATCCCCAAAGAGTTCCTTGGAGATATTTGCTATAAAGTTTTTGAAAAGTAAACGCAAATCATAGTCTTTATCCTGATTTGAAACCCAAAAACGATATACCAAAGGTTGGTTGTATTCTTTTGTCAGACAAGTAACCAAATGGCTTTTTCCAATTCCCGGTTTACCCTCTATGAAGAGGATATTCTCAAATTCCAGCAATTTTCTTCCAATGTCTATCGTTTTTTCTAATAACTGGATGTTGTATATATCTATTGCGGGTAATTCTTCCTTTGTTATAATTAAATGTCGTTTATCTAATTTTTGATTGAAGAAATGGGTAATTACAGCCTCTCTTTTTTCATTGTATTTATAAAGATCTTCGATTATTTGTAAGGCTTTGTTCCGGGACAGCGAGATAATATAAAGGTTATCTTTTTTATAGGCGGGCAAACCTAAAAATGTGTCGTTATAGCTTTTGCAATCAATGTTTTTGAAAAAAAGCACATTAATTTTATCGGATAATTTATGCGGTTTGTTTTTGATTATTATTCGGTTTTCTTCCAAAGTGAGGTCTTCGAATTTTATACTATCAATATCTTTCATCTGGCAATAAACGGATTCGCCTAAAAATGATATACGGGCATCGTCAAAATTATTATTGACAATAGCTTCTATCTCTAATTTGTCGATCTGACGTTCAACATCCATTTTTACCAGTAGTAAAAATGTGATACATTGCTGGTAGGTATATCCCAGAAAAGCATTCCTTGACGGTCTCATTTTATTTGATCTTTTAAACGCATTATTTACAATGGAACCTATTTTATCTATAAAATAAATAATTTACACAGCCCCGTACAGTTATTTACTTTTGGAGTAAAGGATTTAAAAGCATCTTCAAGTTTTCAAATGTGTTACAATTTTCTTCTTTAAAACAAACAGGGGAATCTCCCCACCAGCCTTCAATATTCCGTTTGTAATACCCTTCAACACTTCGCCGCGGAAATTCAGCAAGCAGGGAGTCAAAGAAAGATTTATGTGTTTCTAAATGACCATGAGATTTGTCAAAAAAGTAACTCCAGGTATCATACAATTGGTTGTGTTCTTTTATATCAATTATTTCTATTTGATCCAAGTAACGAACATCCGAACCATATCCCTGATGAAGAAGGTTCAGGGCCTCTCTATCGGTTTCGGGTGCACTATAACCAAATATTGTCAATATGAGGGATTGTTGCAGATAGTATTTTACCGCCTGCCACTGATCACGAATAAAAATATCAGAAGTGTAATCTTTTTGTTTTACCGGATAAAGTAAAGGAATTTTTTGAAATGAATGGCCGCAAACCGGACAATGCGCTTTTATGTGCCCGAACCGGTTGTCTTGCCTACAAATTCCGGCATGTACGCATCCATGTAAGAATAAAAGTTCCGGTAAGTCATCCGTTATCTTTACTACCCGGTTATAGGCCTGTAATAAAAGGGGATCCCAATTAAAAGTTGCAATAGCGTCTTTTTTACGCAAAGAGATAATGAGGAGGTCATATATGGTAGGCTGATCCGGTAAACAAAGTAAATCAAAGTGATTAAAGATTCTCTCTTCTAAAGCCAAACGTATGTTTTGGCAATCATTACGTTCATAAAGTTCTGAATATATATTTTCTAAGTTTTTGCTGTTTGTTTTTAATTGGATATTTTTAAACAGATCATTTAGTTGAAGCTCACTTATGAAGTTATCCATTACTGAAGATTTCCGGCCATATTTATCTCCAGCGGGAATAGTGGCTATTGTTGCCCCTGCGCCCAGTATTACCAAATGAGGTCTTTGTTTTAAATGTTCGATATTAAAGGACATTGTTACAATTATGGTTCTAAAATGAATGCTGAAAAACTTATATCCGATCAATGATAAATTGATCCGGTTTATACGTTGTAAGATACAGGCCTTCTACTTGGGTAATAAATTCTTTAATTTTCATTGGCAGGATAAATTCAGAAAATTATAAACTGATGACGGTTGACTTTTCAAAATTTAGTAATTCCTTATCTCGCATCGTTTTTCCAATTCTGCTTTGAGCATTTGTTCGCAATAATCATACCAAGCATCCACCTGCTGTTTTTCCTTCTCTTTTTGTTCGTCAGATAACCTTAGCTCTTTTTCAATATTTTGTTTGTCACGAGCTTTCATAAATTCAAATGCTTTCCGGATTTCCTCTTCCGAAATACTACCATTTTGATTTACCGCACAATTACAAAGGAAATTGAGTAATTTACTGATATTTAGACTATCGTTTATCATTTGATACGAATAAGTAGTCAATTCTGCATAATTAATCATAGCTGAATTTTATTGTGTTTTTATTTGTTGTTTCTATTCAATTATTTTATTTAATGGCTTTTCAGTTAGTTCAAAGTTTCTTTCGCATTCATAAAACTGAATTAATGTAAAGATATTGTTTTTTTTGATAAGAAGAAATTTATGGCGAATTCGCCATAATTAAAATCCAAACAGATGGGGACGGAGGGGTGTGTCACTTTAACAGTTTGCGGTCATTAGCGTCTCCGGTTTCCAATATGCTCATTTGATGGATAGCAATTTGGTTTAGTTTTATGAGCCGTTCACTTTGCGGTATTCCTTGTTCGATAAAAACTGCGTTCAGGTTCTCCATGTTCGACAAGCAAATCAATTCGTTAATCGTGGCGTAATCCCGGATATTTCCTTTGAGTTCCGGATTAGCCTCGCGCCATTGCTTTGCCGTCATGCTGAACATTGCCACGTTCAGCACATCGGCTTCGCTGGCATAAATGATATTTGCCTGAGCTGGCGTCACCTTTGCCGGAATAAGGTTTTGCCGAATGGCATCCGTGTGGATGCGGTAGTTGATTTTTGATAGTTCCCGCTTTGCCGACCAGCCCAGCAATTTTTGCTCTTCCGTTTTCAGCCGCTGATATTCTTTGATTAAAAGTAATTGAAATTTTGGACTAAGCCACATGCCGAAATGGTAGGCAATATCCCTGTGGGCATATGTACCACCGTATCGCCCGGCCTTTGAACGAATGCCCTGCGCATTGGTTTGTTCAATCCATGTTTTCACCGATAGTACAAAATTGTTGCTTCCGGCGGCGTTTTTAATTGTACCGAATTCGGTACAATTAAAAACGGGATTATAAAGCATTTCCCATTCACCAAGGTATTCGATTGTACTCTTCAGACTAAGCCAACGGAAAATAATATGTTCCTGCATTTGGCTTCGGGCCATGTCTGTAAGACTGATATAATCTTCCTCATTGTATTTTACGATTGAAATATCGGTGTCTTGTACGGTGATTTTTGTCATGCAGCAGATGAATTGACGTTTATTGTACAAAAATAAACTAAAATCCTGATAAAGACACAGAGGAATGGGGCATTTGTGTTACAGAAATTTTTGTCTTTAAGTGTTTGGTAAGATGAAATAAAGTTGTATATTTGGGGTGCATGTCATTAATCAGAGAAGCAGTGAACCTGCTTCAATTTCAGTAGCGGGATTTTTTATGTCCGCTAACTTGATACACGGTTCCGTACCCCCGTGGGGAGCATTAATGTGCCCCCGGCTTCTCTGAGGTGACATGCAACGGGAAAGGCGGAACCGTCTTTTTTTCCGCCCTCACTCCAAATATCAAAAGTTATGAGTACCGTTGATTTGACACCGGAGAAAAACAATGGGCCGCAACGGCTGACGAAAAGTCAGAGGCGGTTGGAAAGGCTGTTAAAAATGGCCGGGAAACATGCTTTAACGAGCAAAAAGAATTATTCACATTACAAGAATGTGCTGGATTTTATGCAGGATGATGCGGGAATGATGGAAACGTTGTTCCGGACGCTGGCCTGTTCGTGGACGGACGGATTGGTAGAGATTCAAAGAGCTTGCCATTATTACATCATTCATAACGGGTCCAGCAGCCAGGAGGAGAAAGAGCAGGTTGGCTGGGCTATCAGAAAATGGACGGTAATGGCGGCAAAAATAGAATTGTTCAGCCGGTTGATTTCGGAAAAGCTGTACTATTATGAGCAGATAAACAGCGAGCTGGAGGAAATTATGAGGATAAAGGCTAAAAACGCAGTGGCTTAGTTATTCACCCCCTAAAAACAGAAAGTTATGGCAAAGATTGATATGAGGGAAAACAGGGCAGAAATGCCGGAAAGGAGAAATGTATTGAGGAAGGTGATCAGCCCGGCAGTGGCCGAGGTAGCTGTGGAAATCAGGACAGAGATGCCGGAGGTGCATTATCTGAAAGTGCAAGGTTTGCTTGAGGAAGGAAGAAAGGAGGTTCCGATTTTACGGTTGAAGGGGAAGTGGATGAGGGAAGCCGGAATTGTGGAGGATTCGTATGTGAGCGTGACGGTGATGGAGGGGTTGCTGCTGATCCGGAGGGTGCGGAGCAAGGCGGGATGATAAACGGATGATGTTTATGGAACAGGTATGAATGTTATCAAACGGAAGGCTGTCCGAAAGGGCGGCCTTCGTTGTGTAAACCCTTTATGAACCCTTTGTGAGCCAATTATGAGCCAATTATGAGCCAATTGGAGAAAAGATATATTTTCGCAAATTACTTATAATTAAATATATACAAACATACATATATGTAAGTATGTAATTGACTTACGATTTTGTGAGCCCATTGTGAGCCCTTTATGAACCGTTTATTTTTTGAACGTTTTTATTTCACGCTGTATGAATTCGGCGAGTTGTTGGGGCTGGGGCAGTTCAATGAGGTATTTGGAGACAAAGAACTGGGTGTCAAGGCTGGCGGTTGCGTATTCGACCATTTTAGGGCCGGCGCCTGTGCAAAGGAGGATGCCGATGGGCGGGTTGTCGCCGGGGGCCATCTGGGTGTCGCGGTAGTAGGAGACATAGGCGTTGAGCTGGCCGAGGTGTTCGTGGCGGAATTCGTCGTTTTTGAGTTCTATGATGACGTGGCAATGGAGGATGCGATGGTAGAAGACGAGATCGGCAAAGTAGTAACGGTCGTCGATGATGATGCGTTTCTGGCGAGCTTCGAAACAGAAGCCATAGCCGAGTTCTTATGCCAACAAATTTATTATGCAAAGTGACTTAAACTAAATCGCAGCTACAAAAGTAATTATAAAAATATAATCATTTATTTCTTTACATAAGAATTTCATTAATTTAAGTGCGGTGATATTGCCACAACTTAAATTAATGACGTATGAATGATCACTCAACAACTTTTGAAGCAGTCACATCCTCTATGCTGAAAATCTTAAAAGAGGATTTTTCTCGTACAGATAGTACATTGGAAGGCTATGCATGGAAATGGAATCAATTAAGGCAGTTCATGGAGAACAATGATTTGCATTCCCTCACCCCTAAAGTCTGCGATGATTTTTTATCTTCTCTTTATGGTTCTAAAGATTTAACTTCATTAAAATCTGGTGACAAGAAATTTTTATCCGCTATCTTACTCCTGAAAAATTACCTCATTACAGGCCAAGTTATTCCAAGAAAAGTTCCGGTAGAATTGAAAGGAGAGATTGGCAGTTTGATGATGCAATATATATTATCTCGAAGTCAAGAACGCTTGTCCGGACACACTATCTACAATCACAAACAAATATTCCATCGTTTCCTTGATTTTCTAACATCTGCAAAAGTAGCCTCCATAGAACAAGTTGAGATTACCCACATCATTAAATATCTTAATACCATTGGTACTAAATATAAATCTGTAGCAAGTATATCCATCCATATTCTACGTAACTTTTTCCGATATCTATATGAACACAAAATTATAGATATGGATTTAGCGGCATTTATTCCAAAAGATAATTATAAGAAACAGCCTAAGCTACCGTCAGCTTACACTTCTGAAGAAATAAAAAAGATAGTGTCTTCTGTGGATAGAAGTACGACTACAGGAAAACGTAATTACTCAATTATTCTATTAGCCACAATGCTTGGTTTGAGGGCTTCTGATATAGCAAATTTAAAGTTTGAAAATATATTGTGGGAGGATAATGCCATACGTTTAATCCAGCATAAAACAAATAAGGAATTAGAACTGCCACTTCTACCGGAAATAGGCAATGCTATTATTGAATATCTACGGTATGGACGTCCAAAGTCCCAGTCATCATATATATTTCTCTTGGCACGTTCTCCCTATACTCACATAAACCAACCGGTCATATCCCAGATAGCCAAGAAATATTTTCTTAAAGCCAACGTAAATATAAAGAACAAGCATCATGGCGCACATGCCCTTCGACATTCCTTAGCGACACTTCTTTTAGAAGAGCAGGTAAAGCTCCCTGTTATAAGCGAAGTTTTAGGGCATGAGAACACGGAATCAACAAGTTATTATCTAAGAATAGATATCCAATCACTGAAAAAATGCTCCCTTGATGTATCACCTGTATGTGAAAACTTTTATACCCAGAAAGGAGGCTATTTTTATGAATAGAAATTTTAAAGGCATTTACGCCTCATTGATAAGAGAGTTTGTGAGCTTGAAGCGCAGTATGGGATTTAAGTATATTGGGGGAGAGTTTGTCCTGACTTTATTTGATAGATTTACTATTGAAAGAAATGAGACTGCAATAGGTATTACCAAGGAGTTGTCAGATGCATGGTGCAAGGAACGTGACAATGAATCCAATAGTTACCATTATCGTAGGTGCTATATTTTAGGTGCTTTCTCTTCGTTTCTTAACAAAAAAGGAATCCGCTCATATATACCAAGAACCCCGTCATTGAGAAATACCTTTATCCCTCATATCTTTTCATCAAAAGAGATAGAACGAATTTTTACGACATGTGATAATATGCAAAGTGGAAATAATGATATGAGATCCTCTTTTTTTATAATGCCTTCACTGCTTCGCATGTTATACGGAACAGGAATACGCATAGGTGAAGCCTTGTCTCTGCTCAATGAAGATATTAATCTTGAGGAAGAATACTTCATTTTACGAGATACAAAAAACGGCAAAGACAGGATTGTCCCATTTTCCACTTCTTTAGCAGAGGTTCTTAAAGATTATGTTGTACATAGAAACAGATTACCCGTAAAGATATCAGATACTACTCCCTTTTTTATCACACTTAAAGGAAGGGCTTGTGACAGGGATAGCATATATCGTCGATTTTGCAAAATACTCATTCAAGCAAACATTCCCAAAGACCGCATACGTCTGCATGACTTGAGACATACATTTGCCGTTCACTCTCTTGCTAAAATGGCTGAAGAAGGTATGGATTTATATTGTTCTTTGCCGATCCTATCAACTTACCTTGGACATCAATCTTTGCGGGCGACGAATAACTATGTTCGGCTTACGTCAGAGATGTATCCCGAATTAATTAGAAAAATAGATATCATTGGTTTTGATATTTTCCCTAAAATGTGACATTTATGAAACCTACAAATTTTTCAAAATATCTAACAGACTTCCTTCTCCGGTATTTGCCCCATGAAAGAGGAGCAAGTACTAATACGATCCATTCATACAGGGACACATTTACCTTATATCTGGTATACATGGAAAGTAAAGGTGTAAAAGCTGAAAAACTGACAATGGAAAGTATAACAAAAGAGAATATCTTGTCCTTCCTTGATTGGTTGGAAACAAAAAGAAGTTGCTGTACATCAACACGTAATCTTCGCCTTGCTGCCATACAATCATTTTTTAAGTACCTCCAATATCAGAGTTCAGACCATCTATACGAATATCAAGAAATAATGGCTATAAATAATAAAAAGAGTGTCAAGCCTATTATGAACTATCTAACGGTAGAAGAGATGAAGATTCTTCTGCAACAACCAGATACGACCAAACCTAAAGGTCGTAGGGATCTGGCGTTATTGTCACTTATGTATGATACAGCGTGTAGAGTGTCAGAAGTAATAAGCCTAACTCCGCAATGTGTTCGATTAGATGAACCATATACTGTAATAATCACGGGAAAAGGGAATAAAAATAGAGTTGTACCAATGCTTGAAGAACAGTTGGATATACTGAAAATATATATGAAAGAGAATGGATTGTTGAGATCAGAATGTCTACAACATCCGCTATTTACAAACTGTTGGGGCGAAAAGCTGACAAGAGCAGGGGTGGCGAATATACTGGATAGATACATCAAAAAGGCAAAGCTACTTCATCCCACGTTAATGAAGGGGAAAATAAGCTGTCATAGTCTTAGGCATAGTAAGGCAATGCATCTGTTACAAGCTGGGGTTAACTTAGTTTATATTAGAGATATTTTGGGGCACGTGAATGTGCAAACTACAGAAATTTATGCAAGAGCGGACTCAAAAGTGAAACGGGAGGCTATAGAAAAAGCTTATATTAAAGTTGTTCAGGAGGTGGATACTAAACCTATGTGGCAAGGAAATGAAAAGTTAATGGATTTTTTAAAGTCTTTCTGATGAAAATATTATGCAAAGTGATGGAGATAAATCTTTTTATAATTACTTTTGTAGCTGTGATTTAGTTTAAGTCACTTTGCATAATAAATTTGTTGGCATAAGAAATGTTATGCAAACCTTTACATAACAATTCGAGGAGAAATTCCTGTAAGTGGTCGATGAGTGCCTGTTCAAGATCGGTTTCTTCGACGGTGTCTTTTGCTTTGAGTCCGAGGAATTCAAAGGTAAAGGGGTGTTTTATGATGTCGGCAGGCTGAGGGTTGTTGTTTTGAAGTGCGACAATGAGTTTTGAGGGATTGAGGCTCATGCCGCAACGCTCATATAGCCGGGTGGCGATCTGGCAGCGGAGTTCGCGGACGCTCCAGTTGCATTTGATGGCTTCGGTTTCGTAAAAGAGGCGTTTGAGGGGATCGGCGATGGGAAGAAGTTCCGCTATATGGGAGAAAGAAAGGTGAGCGATTAACTTTTCCGGCGGGAATATGAGCGTTTGGTTACCAACACTTTGCAATTCGTCCGACAATGTCGGACAAATCGGAGAAGGAGCTGAAAGGGGTTGCAATTTGTGCGACAGTGTCGCACGAAATGATGAAATGACAGAATCCTGCGACAGTGTCGCAGAAATGGCATTTAGTTGATCTGTAATAATATCCTTTATTTGCGGATAGGTGATATAGAATTGACGGGATAATTTGAAAAGGGTTTCGGTAAGCCCGCGGGTGTTTACTTGTTTTTCGAGTGTTTTGAGAAGATTAGTGCCGTATTGGGCCCGGTCCTCCCCTTTTTGCTCAAATTCGACGATGTAGAATCCGATGAGCCCGTTGCGGAGGGTGAGGTTGCGGTTGATGGCTTTGATGGCATTGGATTGCAATGCGATATGGGTTTGGGAGATGACGGAGGAAAGGTCGGGTAGTTTCATGATGTTACAGATTTTGTTACAAATATATGTTTTTTATGGATATGTCAAATCAGAGACAAAGTTCCAAAGGGCAGTAAAAGAACGGAATGAGAGGGTGCAATATCCGGGGAGGATGAGGTGGTAGAGGCCGGTGCGGATGTGGATGCGGGCGTGGAATTTTGCCGCCTTGCGGGAAAGGCGGCGGAGGTTTCGGGGGGATTGTTTTTTGAAATGCATGGGTGTTGGGAGTTAGGGGTGATTTTATTCGCATAATCCGTGGAACATGCTTATGCAACTGTAGCCCTCTTCCGGTTCAAAGAGGTCTAAGGTGGCGTTTTTACCGGAGACGTAACGGAATACGTCCTGAATGGTAGGGCTTTTTCTGTCGGAACAAGCCCACGCGAGGATATAGCCGGCACGGAAAAAGGTGGAGCCGCGGGAATTGTTTTGTTTCAGGGTTTGTTCTGCACGGAGAAGCCGCTCGACCATTGGCTTGTCGCGCATCAGCCGGAGTATTTCTATTTTGCGGCACATGATGCAGGGGAAACAACCTACGCGGGTAAAACCACGGTAGTAGAGCGGATTAGGCTTTTGACCGGCAGAGAGTATGCAGTCGATGACTTGCCGGGCTGTCCATGTGAATATGGGGCGCAGTACGGAAGCATCGTAATGCCGGCACCACTCGCGGACTTCTTTGGCCCGGTAGGATTCTTTTTTACCTCTTTTGTTTGGCTGGAAATAGCTTTGGAAATACATGCATTCAGGCAGCATTTTCGCTCTGGCATTGCTCTCTCCTGCCCGGATTCCCTGTATGATGATGCAACTTTCTTTCAGGGCGAGGATGTAGTCAATCATCGGTTTCATTTTTAATTCGGAGGTGCAAAAACGGGCGTTTGGTGACGGGAAACGCTTTTTCCAGACTGCCAGGGAGACGAAATCGTATTTTGATTTTAATGTAACGAGGTTTACGCTGAGGGCTTCGGTTGTCCGGCGAATGTGGGTGTAGGTGTCGGGATGTTCCCAACCGGTATCACAAAATACGGCGGTCACTTTGTCTGCTCCGTATTCTTTTATGGCGTTGATCAGGCAGGCCTGACTGTCTTTGCCTCCACTGTAACTGACTAATATTTTCATAGGATTCAGGATTAACGGGTGATGTACAGGAAGATTTCACGGTGGGTAATCTGGATGCCTCGGGCGAGGGCTTCGATCTGACGGAGGGCGGAGCGGGATTCGGTGAGGCGGCCGTTGCGGAAGTCGATGCCGGTGAGGATGCAGCCGAGGGTGTCGGCGGGGGTGTTGCCGGCATGGATGAGGATGCCGGAACGGTGAGGAACGTCACAGAGGTAGAGTTTTTGGAGACCATGACGGGGGCTGTCGTGGAATTTGAGCCGGTAGGCGGCAAAGGGGACGGCGGTATTGACGGTGTTGTGAAGGGTGTTTTCGGACGGATAGTATGGCGGTTCGAGTGTGCGGACGTAGAGCCGGGTCCGGTAGAGTATGGAGCCGATGGTCCGGTCGGTGTAAAATTCTTCGCGGACGAGGATGAGGGTGTTGAGGTTGTTGAGGTTGTTTTGCATGGCGTTAAGGGTTTAAAGGTTTGGGACGATAGTTTTTACAGGCTTTTTGTTTTGCTGAAACGGTGCGCTGTTTCTGGCCGTAGCAGCGGCCAACCTCCCGGTCGAGGATGTTGGGATCGATGAGGAAGTGGAAGCAGCGGCCACAGTAGTAGGTGCGTTTTTTCATGATCGGAAATGTTTACAGGGTTTGGAACGGGGTTTGACTTTCGCACACACATAGGCGCGGCGGTGTTCGCGATAAGTCCATCGACTTATTTGATATTTTGGTAAGAGCGTTGTTTTCATGTTGTTGAATAGTTTGAAATATATGATTGATTTTGTTGTGTAATTCGCAGGTGAGCCATACGGAGGCTGCAAAAGGTGACTTCCGGGGTTTGGCGGAAATGGCGGCAGAAGCAGTATTGAGGCGGTGGTGGTTTCATAGTTGCAGGTTTTAAGTGAGTTGTAAGATGTTGACACCGATTTCTTTGAGGCGTTCATATATGCAGTGCAATATGGCAGAGCAGCCGAGGCGGATGATGTCGCGGAAGGTGGCCGGAACGAAGGTGCAGTAGTCGTGACGAATGATCCGGCCGGCAAATTCGGTGCAGAGGGTGGTGAGATCATCAAAAACAAAGCGATCGACGGCAGCGGTAACGCTGCGGAGGACGCTGAGGGTGCGGGACAGTCCCCAAAGTTTACCCCGGACGAGGAGACGGGACGGGATGTCTTCGTATTTTTGGTATTCGGAGAGGAGGTTTTTGCAAAGGTATTTACAGAGGTAACGGGTGAGGTCGCGGACTTTGCGGACGCTGTGGACGTCGGTGCTGTTGGGGTTGCGCCAGCCGGAAGCGTGGCCGGCAATGTAGCGACGGCGGAGGGTTGTGGAATCGGCTTGGTTGATGTAACGGTTGTAGTAGTCGGTGAAGGTGTGAATTTCGGCGCTCATGCGGTCGGTGTAAGCATCGACGTAACCGAGTTTGTTCTGGATGTGGTTCCACTTTTCGCGGAGTTTGGCGGCATTGATGAAGATGTTTGTGAGGAGGTGGAAATGGATGTTTCCATTTTCCTGTTTTTCGGCCCTCCAGACGTAGTGGATCATGCCGTTTTGTTCGCGGAGTTCGGTGAGGAGCTGGTTGAACAGGCGGGATTTAATGACCTGATCGGAATGGCGCTGGGGGCTGCTGAGGGTAACGGTGATCAGGGAGATGCGGAATTTTACCCAGCGGCGGGTGTCGCGGTTGTAGGCCCGTTTTGTTTTGGAGAAGAAAAGGAGCCATTTGATGGCGGCCTGAATGCGGCGGGCCGCTTTGGGAGAGACGATGCCCTCCGGATCGTTTTGACGGGGACGGCGCCAGCGATAAGGTTTGGGGAAATCATCTTCACGACGGGGACGGGTTTCGAAGTATTGGTCGTAGATGGCGATTCCGTGGGGCTTTATGGATATGGAGGGGACGATGATCATGATTTTTGAGTTGTGGGATGATTAGATAAACCAATTGTGTGTCGCGGGTTGCCGGAGGGAGTGCGCTCTCCCCTCCTCCGGCTATGGGGTATCAAAAGAATTGGGGCGGCCGGCCGTCAAGGATCAGGTCGGCGATGTCGATGCCACGCTGATGTTCGTCGAGGGTGGCGGCACGCTCGATGCAGTCGGAAACGCGGAGCTGGCAACGGACGAGGCGGGTAACGGCTTTGGCCTTGAGGGTCCAGAAACGATATGATCCGGCATCGGGTATGGCATTGATGATGCGTCCGGAGAGCGGGAGAAAACGGTCGGGCGTGAAGTTGTATTTGCCACCGGTGGCGAGCCAAAGGAGCTTGGGGTATGTAAGGGAGCAAATAAGGGCCGTTTTTTCCTGACTTCGTCAATGCGTACCCCAAAACCCATCATTAAACAATGGTGCGATCC